>SXGT01217470.1_pt1 | contig 10026 bp, 10 predicted proteins | sample 3176221 | NCBI WGS metagenome assembly SXGT01 (sample SAMN11356862, study PRJNA531348) | freshwater metagenome | isolation source: freshwater sample F1-120 | place: China: Fuxian Lake, Yuxi | collected 2017-12-25
GATCGCGACCACCCAGTCGCCGACCCGCGCGCGGGTGGAGTCGCCGAAGCGGACGAACGGCAGCCCGGTCGCATTGATCTTCAGCAGCGCCAGGTCGGACGTCGGGTCGCGCCCGATCACGCGCGCGGTATATTCCTTGCGGTCCGGCAGCGTCACGGTGATCGTGTCGACGCTCGCGCCGCGCGCGCCCGGCGCGATCACATGGTTGTTGGTGACGACATAGCCGTCGGACGAGATGATGAAGCCCGATCCCAGCGACGCGCCCTGGCGGGTGACCGGGGGCCCGCCCTGCTGGCCGCCGAACTGGCCGAACAGGTCGCCGAACGGCGTGCCCTGGAACGGGTTCGCCTGCTGGCGCTGCGTGATCGTCTGCTTGGTCGAGATGTTGACGACCGCGGGCTGCAGCTTGGCGACCAGATCGGCGAACGATCCCGGCGCGCCGGCGCGCGGGACCACCGTCTGCATCTGCGACGGATCGTTCTGCGCGGTCTGCGCGGCGGGCTGGAGCGCGAGGCTGGCGGTCGCGCCGCCCAGCAGCAGCGCACCGGTGATGGCATAGGCGTAACGCACTAGGGGACATTCCTCTCGGTTCGTAGCGTTAAGGGATCGGACGGTTCATCGCCGATCAAGCCTGAACGCTGTTTGAATGGCGGCTGAGAGGAATATGGTGCCGATCCGCGCAGCCCCAATACCCTTACCGCCCGCGGCCCTCGAATTCCTTCAGGTAGCTGTTGTTGGGCGACAGGATGAAGTTGGTCGATCCGGCCCCTTCCTGACTGCCGCGGCCGAAGGTGTAATTGTACGACTGCATCGCGCGGTAGAAGTCGTAGAAGTCGGCGTCCTTGCCGAAGCTCGCGGCATAGATGCGCGCGGCCTCCGCGTCCGCATCGGCGCGGATGATCGCGCCGCGGCGCTGCCCCTCCGCCTGGATGCTGGTCGCCTCCTGCTGGCGCGCGCTCTGCATCCGGGTGAGCGCGCTCTGCAGCGGCGTGCCTTCGGGCAGTTCGGCCTGCTTGATCCGGACGTCGACGATCTCGACTCCGTATTGGCGCGCGCGGCGCTCCAGCCCCGCCTGGATCGCGTCCATCACCCGACCGCGCTCGGCGGACAGCAGCGCGGTGACGCTGACCTTGCCGAGCTCGTTGCGCAGCGTCGATCCGAACAGCGGGCGGAGCTGGTTGGCGACCCCCTCCTCGCTGCCCGCGGTCTGGAGCATGCGGCGCGGATCGACCACGCGGAAGCGCGCAAACGCATCGACGTTCAGCCGCTGCTGATCGGTCGACAGAACGGGCGTGTTCTCCAGGTCCAGGTCGAGCACGCGCTTCTCGACATAGGTCACGCGATCGACGAACGGGATGCGCGCGATCAGCCCAGCCCCGGTCGCGCCCGGCTGTTCGCCCGGCTGGAAGCGGTTCTCGACGCGGATCGGCTGACCCAGGCGGAAGACCACCGCCTGCTGCGTCTCGGGCACGATCGCAAAGGTCGCGGCGGCGAGGATGACCAGCACCAGCGCCAGGACCCCGGCGACGATGGGGTTGCGGATGGAGATCGCGTTCACCGGGTGCCTCCCGTCGCGGGCGCGGGCTGCGCGGGTTCGGGCGCGCGCCGGTTCTGGCCGAGCGGCAGATAGGGCACGACCCCGCTCTGCTCGATCACCGTCTTGTCGCTGCGGGCCAGCACCTTCTCCATCGTCTCGTAATACATGCGGCGGCGAGTGACCTCGGGCGCAAGCTTGTATTCGGCGTAGACCCGGTCGAACGCCCCCGCCTCGCCGCGCGCCTTGGACACGACCTGCTGGGCATAGGCGCGCGCGCGGTTGACCTCGGCGACGGCTTCCTGCTGCGCGACGGTCACCTTGTTGAAATCCTCGACGATCTGCTGGGGCGCGGCGGCGCGGTTGATCGACACGCCCTGGATGCGGACCCCCGCGCGATAGCTGTTGAGCAGCGCCTGGGTCTGCTCGGCGACCCGGCCCTCGATCGTGGTGCGGCCTGAACCCAACGCCTGATCGAGCGTCGTCGTCGCGATCACCGCGCGCATCGCGCTCTCCGCGGCGGCTCGCACCGTCTCCTCGGGCCGCGCGAGCTGGAACGCGTAGTCGCGCGGCTCCGCGATGTTCCACTGCACCGAATAGGTCAGGTCGACGATGTTCTGGTCGCCGGTCAGCGTCAGGTTGACGCCGTCGCCGCGGGGGAAGTTCTCCGTCCGCACCCGGCTGACGTCATATTTGCGCACGCTGGCGATCGGCGCGGGCGGGGTGAGCTGGATGCCCGGCGCGAGCGTGCCCGCATATCGCCCAAAGTACGTGATCACGCCGCGCTCCTGCGGCCCGATCTGGTGAAACGACGTCAGCACCAGCCACGCCGCGATCAGCAGCCCGATGCCGATCGCCCAGAGCGCGCGCGGGTTGGCGGGCGTCGGAAAGCCGCCGAAGCCGCCGCCGGCTCCGCCGCCGCCGCCAGGGCCGCGGGTGCGCTTCAGGAACTCGTCGAGCGCCGACGGCTTGGCCGCGCCGCGGCGACCGCCGGGCGGCTGCGCCCACGGATTGCGCGGGCCTGCGCCCCCGCCCGCTCCCTGATCGGGATCGTTCCCCCAAGGGCCCTTGGTCGGTTCTGCGGCGAGAATGGAAGGGCGTGCAGGATCGCCCGGCAAGGTCGTCATGCCCCCGTTATAGGAAGGGGCGCGTGCGAAAAACAGTGGCACGCGCGGCGAAGCAGCTTAACGGCGCAGGGATGATCGATCGCGAGCATCTGACCCGAGCCGTCGCCGCCGTCGCAGGCGATCGCGCCACCGTCCGCGTCGAGGGCGCGCGCGTCGGCGTGGTCCTCGACGCCACGGGGCTCACCGCCGCCGAGCGCGACGCGATGGAGGCGGCGGTCCGCGCCTCGGCGGCGCTCCCCGGGGTCGACGAGGTCCGGGTCGTCGTCACCGCCGAGCGCACGAACCGCCGCCTCGTCGCGGTGGCGAGCGGCAAGGGGGGCGTGGGCAAGTCGACGCTCGCCGCCAACCTCGCGATCGCGCTTCACCGCGGCGGAGCCCGCGTCGGGCTGGTCGACGCCGACGTCTACGGCCCGTCGCAGCCCCGGCTGATGCGGGTCGAGGGGCTGCGCCCGACCGCGCACGACAAGGTGCTCGATCCGGTCCCGACCCCTTACGGCGTCCCGCTGCTGTCGATGGGCCAGCTGGTCGAGCCCGGCCGCGCGCTCGCGTGGCGCGGGCCGATGGCGGCGGGCGCGCTGACCCAGCTGGTCGAGGGCGACTGGGGCGCGGCGGACACCCTGGTTCTCGACCTGCCCCCCGGCACCGGCGACGTCCAGTTGACGATGGTCCAGAAGCACAAGCCCGCAGGCGCGGTGATCGTCTCCACGCCGCAGGACCTGGCGCTGATCGACGCCGCACGCGCGATCGACCTGTTCGACAAGGCTGGCGTGCCAATCATCGGCGTGGTCGAGAACATGGCGGGCTATTCCTGCCCGCATTGCGGCGAGGTCTCCGACCCGTTCGGCCGCGGCGGCGCGGAGGCGGAGGCGGCGCGGCTCGGCATACCGTTCCTCGGCCGGGTGCCGCTGACGATCGCGATCCGCACCGCGTCGGACGCGGGCGAGCCGCCGGCGGCGGAGCCGGGCGACACGGTGTTCGCGCCGATCGCGGCGCGGGTTGCGGAGTGGCTCGGGAGCCGCACATAATTCGTCACCCCGGCCTTGTGCCGGGGTCCAGGGTTCAACAAGCAACGGCATGGCGGGTGGAGGGCTGGACCCCGGAACAAGTCCGGGGTGACGGAGTATGACAGGAAACCGCAGGAGCCTCACCATGCCCCTCACGTCCGACGCCGACATCAAGGCCCTGCTCGAATCCGCCCGCACCATCGCGCTCGTCGGCGCGTCCGACCGGCCGAGCCGCCCGTCCTACGGCGTCATGGCGATGCTCCAGCGTCACGGCTATCGCGTCATCCCGGTCAATCCGCAGATCACCGGCGAGCACGTCCATGGAGAGTTCGTCTTCCGCGACCTGCACCAGCTCGGCGATCCGATCGACATCGTCGACATCTTCCGCCGCCCGGAGGCCGCGGGCGAGGCGGTGGACGAAGCGATCGCGGTCGGGGCCAAGGCGGTGTGGATGCAGTTGGGCGTGGTCAACCACGCCGCCGCCGAACGCGCCGAGGCCGCCGGGCTCAAGGTCGTGATGGACCGCTGCCCTGCGATCGACATCCCGCGGCTGGGCGTCGCGCGCATCGCGGCCTGATCCGCGTCGGGCCGCAGTTCCGCCGCATTCGGGCGGCACGTTCCGCGCTCGGGAGAACGGGCCATGTTTGTGCTGCTGATGCTTGCCGTTGTGGACGATTCCGCGCTCATCGCCTCGGCGCGCGAACGGCTGGCGGCGGAGCGGCCGTGCGTGTTCGATCCCGATTCGACCGACATCACCGTGTGCGGGCTGCGGCACGCCGACCGTCACCGCCTGCCCTTCGTGGTCCATGATCCCGGCGATCCCCGCCACGAGGGCGTGTTCGCCGAACGCACCCGGCTGCTCGCGCGCAGCACGCCGGTCAAGGACCTGTCGCCGTTCCTCGTCGGCGGCGGGCAGGCGGGCGTCACCGTCGGGGTCGGCTCCGACGGCCGCGTCGTCCGGCGCAAGCCCGCGCCTTGATCCTCGCGCTCCTCCTGCTCGCCGCGCAGGAGCGGGTCGCGATCGACCAGCCCAGCCAGGCCGCGCCCGAGCGCCGCTGGTCGATCAAGACCGACCCGTATGCCGACGCGCCCTATGCCGCGGAGCGATGCCCGGATCCGACCGGCGACTCGATCGTCGTCTGCGCGAGGCCGAACACCGAATTGCGCCTCCCTCTGCCCGCCGAGCGCGGCCCTCCTGACGGTCCGCGCAAGCCGGTCGCCTATCTCGACGGGGCCGAAGGCCCGCGCAGCGCACCTTGCGCCACGATCCAGCAGGGCTGCACCACCGGCCTCGACCTGATCGGCGGCGCGCGCGTGTTGTACAAGGCGGCGAAGAAGATCGGCGATCCGGACGCGGATTGAAGGGGAAACCTCCGTCCCGCACCCCGCGTCACCCCGGCCTTGTGCCGGGGTCCAGGGTGCAACGAAGCGCTGAGTCCGGCGGCTCTACTCCGTGCGCGGCGCCGCGGGCCTGCCTACTCAGATGCCGGCACTCGCGACGCCCTGGACCCCGGCATAAGGCCGGGGTGACGATTCGGGTAAGGTGACCGCCGGGATCGCCCCGCTACCCCAGGATATGCATCAGCAGCGGCGCGCCCGCGAGGCTCTGCGAGCCGCGCAGCCGCTCCAGCGCCTGCGCGACGCTCCGCTCGGGCCCCTCGTGCGTGACGATCGCGACCAGCGCGCGGCCGTCCTCGGCGGGCGCGCGCTGGATCAGGCTTTCGATCGACACGCCCGCGTCGCGCATCGCCGCGGCGATTTCGGCCAGCACCCCCACCCGGTCCTCGACCGCGAAGCGCAGGTAGGCGCGCCCGCGCCGCTCGCCCGCATCCGCCGCGGTCGGCTCGGTGAGCGCATCGGCGGGCATCGCGAACGGCGCGGTGCGGTCGCCGCGCGCGATGTCGATCAGGTCGGCGACCACCGCGCTCGCGGTCGGCCCCGCACCCGCGCCCGCGCCCTGGAACAGCAGCCGTCCGGCGAAGTCCGCCTCCGCGACGACCGCGTTGGTCGATCCGGTGACGTGCGCGAGCGGATGGTCGAGGGGCACCAGGCACGGATGCACCCGCTGGAACAGACCGGACGGTCCCGCTTCGGCGACCCCCACCAGCCGGATTCGATAGCCGAGCGCCGCGGCCTCCGCGATGTCCGCGGCGAGCACCGGGCGGATGCCGTGGGTCGCGACGTCCGCGAAGGCGGGCTGCGTCCCGAACGCGATGGCGGCGAGGATCGCCAGCTTGTGCGCCGCGTCGACCCCGTCGATGTCGAAGCTCGGGTCCGCCTCGGCATAGCCCAGCGCCTGCGCCTCGCTCAGCACCTCGGCGAAGTCGCGCCCCTCCGCCACCATCTTCGACAGGATGAAATTGCTGGTGCCGTTGAGGATGCCGTACACCCGGCTGACCGCGTTCGCCGCGGCGCCCTCGCGCAGCCCCTTGATCACCGGAATGCCGCCCGCGACCGCGGCTTCGAACTTCAGCGGAACCCCCGCCGCCTCCGCCGCGCGCGCGAGCGCCAGCCCGTGATGCGCCAGCATCGCCTTGTTGGCGGTGACCAGCCCGCGGCCCTCCTCCAGCGTCGCGCGGGCGAGCGCCATCGCGGGCCCGTCCGACCCGCCGACCAGCTCGACCACGACGTCGACGCCCTCGGCCCGCGCGAGCGAGACCGTGTCGTCGACCCATTCGAAGCGCGACAGGTCGACCCCGCGGTCCTTCGCCCGATCGCGCGCGGACACCGCGACCACCTCGATCCGCCGCCCCGCCCGTCGCGCGATCAGGTCGCCGTGCCGGTCGAGCAGCGCGACCACGCCTGCGCCCACCGTCCCCAATCCGGCCAAAGCTATCCGCAACGCTTGTGTCATGCGCGAGCCCTCTTGTTCCCGTTGGCGCGTAGCGGACGGCGTGCGCGTGTGTCGAGCAGTGACAATAGTTCCGTTCGTGCTGAGTAGAGACCGAGTAGCCCCGCAGGGGCGTAGCGAGGGCTCGTATCGAAGCACCGTTGTACGCGATCACCTGTCCTTCGATACGCCCTCTCGGTATGCCGCTACGCGGCTACTCGATGGCTACTCAGGACGAACGGAAGTAGGTGGCTCCCATGCTCCACCCCGAACCCGACTTCGTCGTCATCGACGTCGAAACCGCGTGCCAGCGCTACAGCAGCATCTGCCAGATCGGCATCGTCGCCTTCCGCGACGGGCGGGAGGTGCTCGCCTGGGAGACGCTGGTCGACCCGCGCGACGATTTCAGCCCGTTCAACACCCGCATCCACGGCATCGCGGCCGCTCACGTCGAGGGCTCGCCCTGCTTCGGCGAGGTCCACCACATCGTCGACGCGCACCTCTCCGGCCGCCTCACCGTGTCGCACTCGAGCTTCGATCGCCAGGCGCTCGCCAAGGCCTGCGCGGTCCATGAGCGCGAAGGGATCGCCACCCGCTGGCTCGACAGCGTCACCGTCGCGCGGCGCGCCTGGCCGCATCTGCCCAACCACAAGCTCGGCACGCTCGCGCGCCACCTGGGCCTCGTCCACCGCCACCACGACGCGCTGAGCGACGCGCGCGCCGCGGGGCATGTCGTCCTCCACGCGATCGCGGAGACGGGCGTCGCGCTCGCCGAATGGCTCCACCCGCACCGCAAGCGGAAGAACTGAGGCGCGCGCGGCGGGCATGTCGCAGCCGTCCTATATCGCCCCGCCTCCCGCGGCGTAGTACACCCGCAGAACAGGGCCGCCGCCCCCTGCATGACGCCGGACGAGCGCAGCAGAGGGCACCAGTAACCGCGTATCCATGGTCTTATGGAGGCAAGGTCAATGGCCCACCACGGCGTCTACCCGCACGACATCGTTCCCCCGCGGTCCAAATATTATGACCAGGGCCGTTTCGGCCGCCTGTTCGGCAAGCTCCCGCCGTTCGCCGCCGACACGCCCGACGTGCGCGAAGCGCTGCTCGACATCGGCAAGCCCGGCGGCATCATGGACGCGCGCGACGACCTGAAGCAGACGCCCAAGGACCTGATCGTCAACCCGACCTTCTCCAAGAAGAACACCGACAACCCGAACCAGACCGCGGGCTTCACCTTTCTCGGCCAGTTCCTCGACCACGACATGACCTTCGACCCGACCTCCAGCCTGGAGCGTCAGGCCGACCCCGAGCATGTCGCCAACTTCCGCACCCCCAGCCTCGGCCTCGACAACGTCTATGGCGCGGGGCCCGGCGTCCACCCGCACCTCTACGACCAGACCACCGGGCACACGTTCCTGATTGAGCCGATCGGCACGCCCGGCAAATGGGACGTGCCGCGCAACAGCCAAAACGTCGCGCTGATCGCCGACCCCCGCGACGACGAGAACATCATCATAAGCCAGATCCAGCTGGCGTTCCTGAAGTTCCACAATGCGGTCTGCGACCACGTCAAGACCAAGATAAAGCTCAAGAAATCGGGCGAGATCTTCAACGAAGCGCAGCGGATCGTCCGTTGGCACTACCAATGGATGGTGGTGCACGAATTCCTGAAGCGCACCTGCGGCGACGACGTCGTCGACGACGTGCTGGAGAACGGCCGCCGCTTCTACAAATGGCACAACGAGCCGTTCATTCCGGTCGAATTCTCGGTCGCGGCCTACCGCTTCGGCCACAGCCAGGTGCGCCCGTCGTATCGCGCCAACTTCACCGGGGGCGCGGGCGGGACCCCGCATTTCGCGATGATCTTCACCCCCACGCCGTCGGACCCCAGCGACCCAGACGATCTGTCGGGCGGCTGTCGCGCGCCGCGCCGGTTCTGCGACTGGCCGACGTTCTTCGACTTCGGCGACGGCAACGTCCGCCCCAACAAGAAGATCGACACGACGCTGTCGACCGCGCTGTTCCGTCTGCCCGGTTCGGTCGTCGCCAATCCCGATCCGAAGACCAACCCCGCCTCGCTCGCCAGCCGCAACCTGCTCCGCCACCTCACCTTCTCGCTCCCCTCGGGCCAGCGGGTCGCGCGCGCGATGAAGATGGACGTGCTGTCCAAGGGCGATCTCGACGACCTCAAGCCCCACGGCTTCGACGACCGCACGCCGCTCTGGTTCTACATCCTGCGCGAAGCCGCGGTGGTGGAGAACGGCGAGCGATTGGGCCCCGTCGGCGCGCGCATCGTCGCGGAGGTGTTCATCGGCCTCCTCCAGGGCGACCGCTCCTCCTACATGTCGCAGGACCCCGACTGGGAGCCGTTCCTCCCCACGATCGACCCGTCCAAGACCGGCGAGGACTTCACCATGATCGACCTGCTCCGTTACGCAGGCGTGGGGTGAGGCGCGATCCTGTCTCTCCGCTGACAGCCGCATTCCGCACGCGTTCAGCCGCGCGGGTGCAAATGCTCGCTCATGCCGCGGCAATCGCGCGGCAGGTTCAGCAGGAGAGTATTCCATGCGTAAGTTCATCATCGCGGCGCTGGCCGCCACCACCCTGATCCCCGCGGCCGCCAGCGCGCAGAGCTATGGCGAAGTGCGCCGGAGCGAGCGCGAAGTGCGGGAATCGCAGCGCGACCTGCGCCAGGCGCAGCGTTACGGCGACCGGCGCGACATCCGCGACGCGCGGCAGGAGCTTCGCGAGGACCGGCGCGAGCTGCGCGAGGACTGGCGCGACTATCGCCGCAACAACGGCAACGCCTTCCGTCGCGGCGCGTATCGCGGGCCGCAGGGCTATCGCTATCGCCCGGTGAGCGTCGGCCACCGCTTCGCGCCGAGCTATTACGGGCGGCCGTACTGGGTCGATCACCGCGCGTATCGCCTCGCCGCGCCGCGCTACGGCTACCAGCGCTGGGTCCGCTACGGCAACGACGTCGTGCTGGTCGATACCCGCTCGGGCCGCGTCGCGCGGGTCTACAACCGCTTCTTCTACTGATCGGACGGGCCGGCCCGGGCGTTGCGCCCGGGCCGCGCGTGCGGCGCATTTACGACTTCGTCACCCCGGCCTTAAACCGGGGTGACGCTTCTTCGTGGCTACGTCGATCCCAGAGGCCCCGACGCCGGCAAAGCCGTCGTCAACCGGTTCGGCGGAGCCGACCGTTGGCCGGGCGCTGCGCTTTGCGCACCGGCGCGGGCGCAGCCGCGCCTGCGCCCGCCTCACATCACCGACAGCATCTCCTTGATCCCCACGAACGCGAAGCCGATCGAGCTGTCCGCGATTCCATAGGGCAGAAACAGATTGTCGCCGTGCCGGATCGCGCCGCACGAATAGACGACATTGGGGACATAGCCCTCGCGGTCCTGGTCCTTGGCCGCCAGGATCGGCTCGCGCGTGCGGCCCAGCACCTTGGACGGGTCGGCCTTGTCGAGCAGCGCCGCGCCGATCGAGTACTTCCGCATCGCCCCCACGCCATGGGTCAGCACC
>SXGT01263807.1_pt1 | contig 10026 bp, 8 predicted proteins | sample 3176221 | NCBI WGS metagenome assembly SXGT01 (sample SAMN11356862, study PRJNA531348) | freshwater metagenome | isolation source: freshwater sample F1-120 | place: China: Fuxian Lake, Yuxi | collected 2017-12-25
ACGGGCGCCGCCGGCACGCCCGCGACACCCGCGCCCGGCGCGCCGCGCCGCCCAGGTGGGCGACGACCTCCTCGGCGGCGCGGCGACCGGACTCGACCGCGCCGTTCATGTACCCCTGGAAGTCGTGGCTGGTGTGCTCGCCGCAGAAGAACAACGCGCCTTCAGGCTCGGGTTCGGCGCCACCGAGCGCGGTCCACTGGCCCACGCGGTAACACGCGTAGCTGCCGAGGACGGTCGGCTCGACCGGCCACGCCTGCCGCGCGACCTCGCCGGTCCACTGGGCCGACAAGCCGGGCCAGAACGGCTCCAACCACGCGAGCAGCTCCTCGGCGCGCTCCACCGGCTCACCCTGGTGCAGGCCCGCACCGTGCTCGCCCGCCGTGAAGTTCGCAAACGCGCCGGCGTCGCCCTCCTGCTGGTCCCACGGGTCCCACCCCATCTGCGCGCCATTGTCGGTGATGACGATGCCGTTTTCGCCTGACGCGCGCCACGGCCGGCCGGTGAACGGGAGCAACAGCTTGGCGTTGGTGCCGTACCCGAGCTCGCGGATCGCCCGCTCCTTGGCCGCGCTCAGCGGCACGTCCAGCGCGAAGGTGCGCAGGACCGTGAACGGGAGCGCGCACACCACGACGTCCGCCCGCTCCACGCTGCCGTCGGTGAAGCCCACCTCGATCCGGCCGTCTTCGGCCTCGCGCAGCGCGTTCGCTTCGCGGCTTGACGTGATGCGGTTCGCGTAGCGGGCGGCGAGCGTGTCGGCGACCTGGCCGTTTCCCCCGAGGATGCGGTACCGCTCGTCGTACTCCACCGCACCCGATCCGAGGAAGAAGAGAAGGTTCAGTGAAGACTGCTCGGTGGTCTCCAGGCCGAAGTCCGCGGTCATCAGCTCGCGCACGAACGCGTCGGCGACCGTTCCGGCGGTGTGCGGCTCCATCCACGCGGCGACCGAGGTCTGGTCGAGCGCTTCGGCACCGCCGGGATCGGCGTACCCGACGGTGTCGGGCAGCCCCGCGACCGCCGCGTCGATGGCGGTGATGAGCGGGTCGATCGCCGCGGCGAGCTCACGTCCGGAGAGGCGTGCGCCGTCGAACCAGCGGAGCTCGGCCAGGTCGCTGGCGTACAGGTCGATGAGCGGCAGGTCGAACTCCCCGACGAGCGCCAACAAGTCGGTGTCGGTGGAGTTGATCCACTCGCCGCCGAGCTCCGCGACGCGCTCCGGCGCCGACGCGAAGAGCCCCGGCACGCTGTACACGCGACCGCCGACCCGCGATGCGGCCTCGACGACCTCGGCGCGGACCCCGGCACGCGCAAGGTAGTGGCAGCACGTGAGGCCCGCGAGGCCGGCGCCGAGCACGAGCACGCGGCGGCCGCCGCCGCGGCCGGAGTCGCCGGTGTCGGGCACGGGCTCCACACACCCCAGGGCACCGAGCGCCGGCAGGGTGGCCATCCCGGCCAGCAGCGCCCGGCGCCCGGGGTCGGCCAGCGGCACCGCCTGCGGAGGGAGCCCGCGTGCGGCGCGGCGCCGCGCGACGAGGAGCCGACGCAGGAATCGAGAGAGCGGCGTACGCATGCCGCGAGGATAGCACCCGCGCGGGCGCGCGCCGGCCGGCAGCCCCGGCCGCCTTCGGGACGGTCGCGGGCCGGCGCCCAGGACGGCATCCGTGCCGGGTTACGGGGCGCGACCACCGGAAGGACCCGTGCCGCGCCTCACCGCCCCCGAACTGTTGCGCATGAAGTCCGCGGGCGAGAAGATCGCCATGGTCACCGCCTACGACGTCACGATGGCCCGCCTGATGGACCGCGCCGGCGCCGACATGGTGCTGGTGGGCGACTCGTTGGGCATGGTCGTGCAGGGCGAAGGCGACACGTTGCGGGTGACGCTCGACGAGATGGCGTACCACGGTCGCTGCGTCGCGCGGGGCCTGGAGCGGGCGCACCTCACGGTGGACATGCCGTTCATGAGCTACCAGGTGTCCCCGGCGCAGGCGCTGCAGAACGCGGGGCGGCTCGTGCAGGAGGGCAGGGCCCAGGCCGTGAAGTTGGAGGGGGGTGTGCGCACGGCGCCCGCCATCCGCGCGTGCGTCGAGGCGGGGATCCCCGTGGTCGGGCATGTGGGGCTCACGCCGCAGTCGGTGCACGCGATGGGCGGCTTCAAGGTGCAGGGGCGGGACGACGCGGCGGCGGCGCGCATCCGGGAGGACGCCCTCGCGGTGCAGGACGCAGGCGCCTTCTGCATCGTCTTGGAGATGATCCCCGCGGCGCTCGCCGCCGAGCTCACCGCGCTGTTGCAGATTCCCACGATCGGCATCGGGGCCGGCCCGCAGTGCGACGGGCAGGTGCTGGTGTGCAACGACCTGCTCGGGCTGGACGAGCGGTTCAAGCCTCGCTTCGTCAAGCGCTTCGCCGAGCTCGCGGGCGTGGTGGAAGGCGCCGGCCGGGCGTACGTGGGCGAGGTCAAGGGGGGCACCTTCCCCGCGTCCGACCACACCTTCGACCCTGGCGGGAAGCTCTACGGCGGCGGCTGACGCACGCTGCGGTTAGCTGCGCCCTCACATGGACGTCATCCGCTCGGTCGACACGATGCACGCGCTCGCGCTCGGCTGGCGTGCCCGCGGCAAGAAGGTGGGGTTTGTGCCCACGATGGGCTACCTCCACCGCGGCCACACCACCCTCATCGAGCTGATGCGCCAACGGTGCGAGATCCTCGTGGTCAGCATCTACGTCAACCCGCTTCAGTTTGCGCCCACCGAAGATTTGAGCCGCTACCCGCGCGATCCCGAAGGCGACGCACGCAAGTGCCAGGCCGCGGGGTGCGACGTGCTCTTCATGCCGGACAACCTGTACCCGCCCGACTTCCGCACCACGGTCGACGTGTCGGGGCTCACCTCGCGGTGGGAGGGCGCCGCGCGTCCCACCCACTTTCAGGGCGTCGCCACCGTCGTCTGCCGGCTCTTCGGCCTGGTGCAGCCCACGGTCGCGATGTTTGGCGAAAAGGACTTCCAGCAGTTCACCGTGCTCAAGTCGATGGCGCGCGACCTCGCGATGGGCATCGAGATCGTGCCCGGCCCGCTGGTGCGCGACCACGACGGACTCGCGCTCTCGTCGCGCAACGTGTACCTGAGCGCGGACGAGCGGGCGCGGGCCCTCACGTTGCACCGGGCGCTCTACGCCATCCGCGACCACGCCTCGCCCGACGCCGAGGTGCGCAAGGCTGCGGGGCGCAGCATCCTGCAGTGCGACGGGCTCGACTACCTCGAGATCGTCGACCCCGAGACGCTCGAGGCCGCGCCGGTGATCGACCGTCCGTTGCGGGCCATCGCCACCGCCCGCTACGGCCGCACGCGGCTGTTGGACAACGTGGCGGTCCTCCCCGCATGACCGGCACCCCGCCGTGGGACCTCGCGCTGCTCGTCGGCGTCCTGGTGGCGAACCGGAGCCTGGTGCGCTGGTTCCCGGCCACCCTCTTCTTCTGGGGCTTCCAAGGCGTCATCGCCGCCACCGCGATCTACTTCGGCGTCCAGGGCATCGGCGGCCTGGAGCACGTCCAGGCGGTGCGATGGCTCGTGGTGGGCCTCCTCGTCTTCCACCTCGTCCAGAACGTCGCGCTCCGGCGCGGGGGGAAGAAGTTGTGATCCTCGATCTGCTCGTCACCATCGCCCTCGCAGACGAGGTCGCGGTCGACCCGACGCTGCCGCCGTACCCCGAAGGTCCGGTGCCGTTGGAGCCGGCCCCTCCCCCGCCCCCCGCGCTCCCGCCGGCGCCCGACCCGCGCGCGCTGCGGCTCACGGGGTTCGTGGACTCCACGACGCTCAGGTTCTCCCCTCGCCTCGACTTCGCGGCGGTCGAACATCGGTATCGCGTGGTGGACGCCCAGGGACAGGTCGGGGTCGACGCCCTCGCCACCCGCCTGGACGACAAGGACGTGCGCGCCCGCCGTCGCAAGGAGGCCACCTTCGGCGCGGTCCTCGGCACCGTGGGCCTGGCGCTCGGCGCCGGCATGCTCATCGCGTACGGCTTCGAAGAGGTCAACGAAGACCCGGTGCTCGCGCCGGTGACGGCGATCACCGGCGTTGGCGGCGCGGTCGTGGGCATCGGCGCGCTGGGCTCGGTGCTGCAGTCGGCGGAGCGCCCGTGGTTGTACTGGGACGCCGCCGCGCTCGCGCCGAAGCTCGATGCGTGGAACACGGCCACGCTCGGCCCCGGGCAGGCCCCTGCGATGCCGCCGCCGCCGCCGGTCGCCGCCCCCGCCGAACCGGCGCCCACGACGCCGGCGCCGCTCTTGCCGCCGTTCGAGCCCGACAAGAAGGACCCGACCGACCCGTTCTGACTCCGACCGTGGGCCAGTGCAGCCGACCCTCCCCCGCCGCCCCGTCCTGCCCCCACCGTCGCCACGCCCACCCAAAATACCGCTCGAAGTTCGACATCGCCACGCCCACCGACCGTGGGCCGGTGCAGCCAGACCCTCGCGGTTCGGCGTCCCCCCGTTGTGCCAGACGCCGCCTTCGTCGGCCGGTTCGGTGACGCGGCGGGTGACGGGTCGGGGGGAATTGGCCGAGCGGAGCGCCGGTTCGCCGCTTGCGGCGAACTGGCGGGGGAGCGAGCGCCAAGTTCACCCGGCCCGGCAGGACCCGGGGGGTGACCTCGTCCCCGTGTCCTCGAAGGCCGTGTTTGCCCCCCAAGATAACGCCGACCCGCGCCCCGGGTCGCCGCGTCTTGCCCGGCCCACCGCACCGGCAAGCGCCGGCGCTACGCCCCGACGCCCGCGATCACCTCGTAGATCTCGTGCTCCTCGAGCACCCGACTCGTGGACTTCGCCTTGGCGCGGATGGCCGCGACGAGCGGCTCGCGGGGCTCGATGCCGCGCTCGCGCAGCCAGAACAGGATGTTGCTGTCGCCGGCCATGTGCCCGATCTCGATGACCTGGCGACGGCCGAACCACCCCGCCGGGACCCCGCTGTACACGCGGTCCGCGAGCCAGTCGGCGCCCTTGTTGATCGCCTTGATGACCGCCGCGGCGTGCACGCCGGTGCCGGTGCGGAACGCGTCCTTCCCGAAGACCGGGTAGCTGACCGGGATCGGGACCTGGCACGCCTGGGAGGTGAGGTCGACCAGCTCGCCGAGCGAGGTGAGGTCGCCGTCGTGCCACCCCATCAGCTTGAGGTTGACCAGGAGCTGATCCAACGAGGTGTTGCCCACCCGCTCGCCCACGCCGAGGATGCAGCCGTGCACCCGGTCGGCGCCCGCGTCGCAGGCGGCGAGCGCGTTGGACAGGCCGAGGCCCCGATCGTGGTGCCCGTGCCAGTCGATGCGCACGTCGCGGCCGGTCTCGGCGATGACGCTCCGGGCGTAGGCGATGAGGTTGCGGGTGCCCGTCTCGGTGGCGTGGCCGCAGGTGTCGCACAAGCACAGGCCGTCGGCGCCCTCCTCGATGGCCGCGAGGAACAGGCGGCGCAGCGTGGCGGGATCGGCGCGCGTGGTGTCCTCGGTCACGAACGTCGCGGTGTGGCCGGCCTGCTTGGCCTGGCGGATGCTGTCGCGCGTGCGCTTCTCGAGCAGGTCGACGTCCCACCCCTCGGCGTACAGGCGGATGGGCGACGCACCCAGAAACGCCATCACCTCGATCATCACGCCCGTCTTCTGGGTGATCTCGATGATCGGCGTGATGTCGTTGGCGTGGGTGCGCGCGGCACAGTTGGGCGCGATGGGGAGCCGCTCGTCGCGGATGAGCTCGGCCAGCCGCGTGACGTCGGCCACCGCGCGCGGCCCCGCCCCGGGGAGCCCGATGTCGACGCAGTCGACGCCCACCTTGGCCATGAGCCGCAACATCTGCAGCTTGGCCTCGATCGGCGGGTCGGTGACGCTCGGGCATTGCACGCCGTCGCGCATCGTCTCGTCGACGAGCAGCACCCGGCGCGGCTTCGCGGGCTGCGCGGCCCCGTGGACGTTCCAGTCGAAGATGACGTCGGACTCGGCGGGCGTGGACATGCGGTCGAGCTAACCCGGAGGGGCGCCACGCCGCGACCGTCCGCACGGGTTGGCCGAGGCGGGCGCGCGGCGCTCAGGCCCCGGATCCGTTCCGCACGAACATCAGGTCGCCCGCCTCTTCGGTGGTCACGCGCTCCGCGGTGGCCTCGGACGCCCAAAGCGTCTCCGAGACGACCTCCGTGCTGCAAACCTCCCCCTCACAGTCGTCGGCGTTTCCTTCGTTGATGAGGCGGTTGCCATCGGACTCCGAAATCCAGATGTTCGACGAGCTCATCTCGTCCTCGAACTCGTCGCTCTGCGTCAACGCGGACTCGTCGTACTCCACGTAGCGGATGGTGCCCGCCCCGTGTTCGCCGTCGATGGTGAACGAAAACGCCTGCTTCAGGCCCTCGGTCGACGCCGCCGAGTACGTATAGCCGGACTCGTGGTTGGCCGATTCGGTGTAGGTCGTCCACCAGTCCCACTCCACCTCGAGCACCCCATCCACGTAGGTGCCGACGTACGCGGTCGCATCGTACGTCACGAACGCGACACCCTCGGCGTCCACCTGGATCGTCAGGTAGGCGAGCCCGTCGCTCCCGCTCGAGCTGGCTTCGGTCATCCACTCGCTGGGCTCAGACTCGAGGTCCTCGCTGTCCCACGGGGTGAACTCGGAGAAGTTGCTGGCGTAGGTGGTATGCTCAAGCTCGAGTTCGGCCGGCGCGTACTGGATGCGCCAGACCTCGGACTCGGTGGGCACCGACTCGCATGCGACGAAGAGAAGTAGGATCATCGGGGTCTGTTGTCCGTGAAGTTGACAGCGCCGGGAGGATTCGACACCCAGAACAGGTTCTCGGCCCGCTCGTCGACGGGGAGGCGGCGCCAGGTCAGGGGCTGCGCTGCGTCCATGGTGCTGACCACGTGCACCTCGCACTCGCCGTCCAGGCAGTCGACCCGCTCGGGGTGGTTGTACCACCCCTCTTCGTAGCCGAGGGCCAGGGACTCGCCGTCGACGACCGCGGCGTTCCAGAGGTCAGACTCGGCGTACGCATCGTCGTCGACCACCTGGATGTCGTACACGCCGACCCCAACGCCGTCCTCGTGCTCGATGGTGACGCGCTCGACGCGCGACGAGCCATCCTCATGCGAGAACCGATACCCGCTGACGTGTGTCTGCGTCGAAGCGCTGGTCGCGACGCCTTCGCTCATGACGTCGACCGCGGTGTCGGTGCACGTGCCCGCCCACTCGTTGGTGCCCGCCCGGACGACACAACTGTCGTCGTCGCCTCGGTCGATGCGGACCACGAATCCCTGTACACTGTGGGTGTACCCCCGGCTGGACTCCCAACCCTCGTCGTCCACCTCCTCAGCGGGCTCGTAGCCGACGAGGTCAGTCTCGAGGACGTCGGTGCTCGTGGAGGGGAGTACTTCGAGTTCGCTCCACCACAGCTCGTAGCTCGGCTCTGGCGCACACGCGGCGAAGAAGAGCGTCACCATCGACCTCACCATTCGTTGCCGGCGATCGTCACCGTACCGCCGATATTGGAGCTCCCCACCGCGTCGACCCACGCCCACGCGGTGTCATCGCCGAGGATGTAGTTTCCCTCGATGCGCACGTCGCCGCCGATGGACCGAACGTCGTAGAGCCCATCGAGGGACGCGAGCCGGTAGCTGGACACGATGGTGACGTCCCCGCCGATGGACGTCAGACCGTCCAGGTCGTCCACATCACTGAGGTAGGCGCCCTCGATCGTCAGCGAGTCCAACCCGACGAGCCCCTCGATGCCGGCGAGCCCCGACCCGTTGACCCCCACGGTCAAGGAGAGGACTCCGTCGTCGGCGGTGATTCCCGCCAGTGACGTGAGCCGAGACTCGTGCGACACCGCCGAGGCCACGCGCAGGCCGCGCAGGGACTCCGCCGTGTCCTGGCGCAGTACGCTGAAATGCAACTCGTCGACCACCAGGTCGGGCGAGGCGTCCAGGTGGTCCAGGTACTCCGCATCGACGTAGAGCGTGCCGATCCAGGCGAGCGTCTCCGGGAGCGTCACGACGGTACCCGACACCGACGGGTCGACACGGAAGGTGCCCTCGATGCGCTCCAGCACCGGAAAGTACGCCAGCGGCGTCGCGTCCGGCGCATCCGTACCCAACGAGCCGACGGTGCGCAGGCTGGGGAATCCCCCCTCGCCCGTGTGGAGCACCTGTCCCGACACCTGCTCGAGCGCTGGCCACAGTGTGCACCCCGAGGCACTCAGATCGCCCGGCAGGGCGACGAGGTTGGGCACGCCGACACAGGCATAGCCCGCGTCGATGCGCAGGTAGGAGGTCACGGTGACGAGGGAAGGGAGTTCGACCGCTTCGTTCGCCGACACCGACAGCCTCAGCTCATCGACCGAGGACAATGCGCCGAGGCCCTCCAACGAGACGAGCGTGCGCTCGACGGTCGCAGAGGACACCGACGTGAGCCCGTCGAGCCCGCGAAGCGTTCGGATGCCCGACTCGTCGCGCACGACGAGCATCGACAGACTCCCGACCCCTTCGAGGCCTTCCAGGGACTCCAGCGACTCGCTCTCGACGATGAGCGCGCCCAGCTCAGTGAGGCCGGAGAGCCCCTCGACGCTGGCGAGCGTGGCCCCGTCGAGCGACAACGTGCCCGCAACCTCGGTCACGCACTCGAGTCCCTCCGCGGTCGTGAGCGTCCCGCCGAGGTACAGCTCGTCGAACCTCGCGGGGCAGCTCCCCCCGCACACGGCCGCGACTTCTTCGGCGGAGCTCAGGTACTCCTCCCCGAAGCGCCGCTCGGTGGTGGCGGAGGCATCCGCGTCGTCGCAGTCCTCGGGAGCGTCGACCCCGTCGCCGTCGAGGTCGCGGTCGGGAGTCTCCGAAAAGCAGTCGTCGTCGAGATCGTTGTAGGGTTGCTCGGTTGCCCCGGGGTGCACCAGGGGATCCGCGTCGTCGCAATCGCCGGACCACGGCGACCAGCCGGCCCCCGCCTCGCAGCGCTCGACCCCCTCGCCGGCGCCCACGCCGTCGCCATCGGCGTCGGCGTACACCATCGCGGTGTCCTCGTCGACCTCGCCGTCGCAGTCGTTGTCCACCCCATCGCAGAGCTCGTCGGCGTGCGGAAAGACCGTCGCCTCGGCGTCGTCGCAGTCGAAGTCCTCGCTCCAGCCGTCGCCATCGTCGTCGACCACGGCCGGATCGGAGACAGCACACGCGAGGACAAACAACACCATACAAAATGCTAACACGACACTACACGACCGCACCAGACCGCGCGCCGGCCTCGGCCCCGAGCCGCGGACGGTCGCGGCGCGGGCCCCAACCCCCACCGATCAGTACACGGTGGCGGGCACCGCGACGAAGTCGAAGGTGATCGACAGCGCGTCCATCACGCCGTCGCCGTCGGAGTCGAGGTCGGCGAGGGCCGCGGCGAGGGCGGGATCGTAGCCCTCTTCGATGGCGATCTCCTCCATCAACGCCATCGGCAGCCCGAACGCGAACTGGCCGGAGTTGCCCGACTCGTCGGCCACCCCCTCGATGTAGATGGTCGTGGCGTTGACCAGCGTGAAGCCGCCGACGTCGAACGAGCCGTTGGCCAGCGTGAACTGGTAGCCGCTGCTCACGATGGAGCCCGGACCGTTCTCGATGGCGTGGCCGCGGCCGTCGAGCGCCGCGCCGGCGTCGAACGCCTCGGTGCCGGAGTAGTCGTCGGTGTGGTCGCCGTCGGTGTCCTCGGGGCTGAGGAACGCGCCGGTGATGTCCGGGTCGTCACACCAGTCGTCGATGCCCCACATCTGCCACGCGAGCACGACCGGCGTGGTGGGGAAGGTCTCGAGGATCTCGGCGTTGAGCGTGTCGCGCACCACCGCCATCACGTTGTCGCCCCGGCCGTCGCCGTCGAGGTCCATCCCGTTGGTCGCCGTGGCGACCTCGAGCGTCTGCACCACCCACACCATCTCCGGCCCCGTCGGCGGGCACGAGCTGCCCGAGCCGGTGTCGGTGTCGGTATCCGTGTCGGTATCCGTGTCGGTCTCGGTGTCGGTGTCGGTGTCGGTGTCCGTG
>SXGT01894378.1_pt1 | contig 10026 bp, 4 predicted proteins | sample 3176221 | NCBI WGS metagenome assembly SXGT01 (sample SAMN11356862, study PRJNA531348) | freshwater metagenome | isolation source: freshwater sample F1-120 | place: China: Fuxian Lake, Yuxi | collected 2017-12-25
CATGGAGCAGGTGCTCGCGCCTCGCTTCGAGTTCACGCCCAAGGACATCGGGCCGAAGGAGGGCTTCGATTACGGCCCCGGCGGCTACCAGGAGGGGCAGGCTAATGTCGGTTTCAACGAGGAGCGTGGCCAGTTCCATTTCGAGCTGAAGGGACTGGTTGAGCCGACCACGCCGGAGGCGCGCCGCATCTGTCAGGAAGATTTGAACGAGGTGATCACCGCCTTCGTGCAGGATAAGCCGTCGCTCGAGCGCGGCCTGTTCGATCCGGAGACGGCGCCGGAGGAGCTGACCCAGGTCCGCATGGGCAAGATCGTCCGCGAGCGTTACCCCGACCTCAGCGAGACCGATCAGGAAGCGATCCGCCAGCACGCCATCGCGACGCTCAACATCACCCAGCAGGCGAGCAAGATCATCGCCGATACCGCGAAGGAGGAGGGCGGCGAGCTCAAGGCCAGCACGGCTTTCGTCGACGGCGTCCGCAAGTTCATGAACGTGCGCGAGCTCGATATCGACCTGATCGACCGGATCAACCCGTTCGACGCGGCCTATGCGATCCTCGCCAAGGCGATGAATGAGGGCACCCTGCGCCAGGTGCAGGCGGCCATCGCGGGACGCAATTCCAAACTGTCGGAAGAGGATGCGCGGGCTTACGCCATCCGCGCTGTGGAGTGGAAGCGGGAGCGGGGCCGGGCGCCGGAGATCACGTCGCAGGATCCATGGGAACGGCAGTTAGCCGAGGGCGTGGCCGCCTTCGCCCGCTACAAGGCTCAGGGCCAGGCGAAGGCCGCCGCCAATGGCTGAGATGACCGACGACGACATCCTGGCCGAGCTTGGCGTCGATCTCGCGCCCAAGAAGGTCCGCGCGCGGACGCCGCGCGAGGAGCGTATTATCGCCGGCTTCGAGGATATCGTGTGGTTCCGCGAGGAGCATGGCCGCGCACCGCAACACGGCGAGGGGCGCGACATTTTTGAGCGTCTGTATGCCGTCCGACTCGATCGCCTCCGGGCGCTGCCGGAATGCAGTGAGCTGTTGACGGACATGGATGTTCATGGGCTGCTTGATGGAGATGGCGCCCCTGCGGCGCCCGCGGCAGACGAGCTGGACGACAGCGCACTTCTTGCCGAGCTCGGGATTGATGCCTCGCCAGCCGAGGACATCACCCAGCTTCGCAATGTCCGCTCCCACACCGAGCGCAAGGCGGCGGAGGAGATCGCCAACAGCGAGCGCTGTGAGGATTTTGCCACGTTCAAGCCGCTGTTCGACCGCATCGAGGCGGACCTAGCCTCGGGCGCCCGGGTGACACGGCCGTTCGGCAAGGACGCTGGCGTCGACCAGGGCGACTTCTTCATCCTGCGGGGTCAGCTAGCCTACGTTGCCGAAGTGGGCGAAGCGATCAAGGCGCCGAATGGCCAGTATGACGCGCGCCTTCGTGTGATCTATTCCAACGGGACCGAGAGCAACCTGCTTCGCTGGTCCCTGCAACGGGCGCTTTACAAGGATGAGGCCGGGCGTAGGGTCACCGAGCCGGACGCAGGGCCGTTGTTCGGTGGTGGGGCCGATACACCGGCGGAGCCGGATCAGCTGTCCACGGGTACCCTCTATGTCCTTCGGAGCCGGTCAACCCATCCGACAATCGCGGCCCACCGCGACCTGGTCCACAAGATTGGCATCACCGGCGGGTCGGTCGAGGCCCGCATCGCGGGGGCGGCTGATGATGCGACGTACCTGCTCGCCGGCGTCGACGTGGTCGCCGCCTACAAGCTCTACGACGTCAACCGGCCACGCCTCGAGGCGCTGATCCACCGCGTCCTCGAGCGAGTTCGGTTCGATGCGCAAATCCCCGACCGCTTCGGAAAGACAGTCCGCCCCCGGGAATGGTTCTTGGTGCCGCTGCCGATCATCGACGAGATCGTCCAACGCATCGGCGATGGTTCGCTTGTCGGGATGATTTATGATCCGGCGCAGGCCGCGCTCATCCCTGAAGCGGCCTGATCAGGTCCGAAGCGGATTGCCGCGGTCTGTCCTCGCAAAGTCGATAAGACGCCGGTTCCAAGCCTGCTTCGCGCGTCGGATGCACCGCCAACTGACCTGCTGCCAGCTATCGTCCGCCTCCTCCGCCCGGGTCCGCGGCTTGGCCTCCATACCGGTAACGCCCGGCCAGCCGATGCGGCAGCAATGAGCCTTGCGAGTCGGCGCTGTACCGGACAAAAGCAAGATGCTGGTCACGATAGGGAAACGGTCCGAGCCGTTCCTTGGTCTCGTGAACGGACCGACGCGGAATCCGCGGCGGCGTAGGGGGAAGGAGTGAGCAGCGTCCGGTGTCCAGCGGACCGCCCGGATTGCAGGCCATTCCGCTGTCGAGAAGAACGCGTACGTTTCCATGGCCGCTGTCACACCAGCCGATGCGGACTTGCTAAGGGCCGCCCGCATCCCGGGGGTCGGCGGACTGTACTTCATCGGCCCTTTCACGCCGCGCATCACGTTCTACTCCCAACAGGTTCGAGCTCTTCTCCTAGCTCGGGCCCTGCACGCTGGTGACCAGATCAAGCCGAACGAGCGCGTAGCGATCGTCGGCGCAGGTGCGGCTGGTTCGACCATGGCGGTGGCACTGGCCCTGCTAGGGTATCGCGTGACGCTCTACGACAGCGCAGATGACATTCTTCACCTTCAGAGCGATTCAAGCAGATTGCTCCACCCGCACATTTACGAATGGCCACGCCTTGGGTCGCTCGACGAAAGCGCGGGACTGCCGATCCTGGACTGGAAGGCAGGCACCGGCAGCGACGTCTGCACCGACTTGAGGAATCAGTTCCACCCAACACTGGCGGCCCTGACCAATCTCATTTTCAAGACAGGGCATACCCTGAAAGATATAGTGCAGCACGGATCGGAATGGGAGCTGACCCTCGACTCCGCCGCTGCTCCAGCACCGCAGCGTTTTGATCATGTCGTTCTCGCGATGGGCTTTGGGGAAGAGTTCCCGTGCGGCAGTCTCGCGCCTGAGGATTACTGGAAGCCGGGGGCGATCGGTACAGGTTCGACCGAGGCTGTGGCCGGCACTCGTTACGTGGTCAGCGGCAATGGCGACGGAGCCCTCACGGTCACGCTGCAGCTCCTGATCAAGGACTTCAGGCACGAAGCGTTCACGCGTGATTTTCTGAACCTTTTTACCCGTGATCAGCTGCGAAAAGCTGCTGAGGCTGCCTTCGAGGGAGCGCCATTCGAGGCGGACGTCGAACCGAATCTTCGGACCCACGTCTTGCCCATCCTTGTTAGTTACGGCGTGCTCGACGAGTTGCGTCTCAGGCTGCGCAAGGATCGACTGGTGACCGTCAACTCGGAAGGACCGCTCTTCTCAGCCGGCAGGGCTTCGCAGCTCAACCAATGCATGGTTCTTGCCGTTCTCGAAGCGGCCGTGCTCGAGGGCGTTCAGGTTTGCCGGTCTAGAGGATTCGTCAGCACGTGCAATCAGACTCCGGATGGCGTGATCCTGACCGGCACCCAGCTATCGGGCGTGCCCGATGTTACCGCATATAAGCACGCCATCTTCCGGCACGGACCTGATACGCTAGGGCGCTACGCACCTGCCGGTAACCTCATTGCCCAATACAAGGACCACGTAAAAGCCCTTCTGGCCAATGAGGAGGCGTTCCGAACACCACCGGCGCTAGATGACGCTACCTACAACCTCTTTGAGACCCTCAAGATCTCGCGGCTCGCCAACATCACCAGTCAGCCTCAGCTGAAAGCGGCGGCGGAGCAGAGCCAGCGTGTTATCGAAATCGCGATTGATCCCGCTGCGCATATCCTCGTCGAAAGGGGTTGCCGACGGGTCTCGGAGATCGCCGATGAGTGCGAGCGGCTGTCAGATCGATTCACAATAGACCTTCATATCAGTCCTGACTCGTTTCCTAACAGCGCGGATCTCGTCCGGCTCGCCCGCTGCAGCGCGGGACGGATCGAGCTACGCGCCGGCGCCGGCGTGCATTCTGCTTGGAAGACCAAATGCGGACCAATTGCTGTTGCCCCAGCGCCATCGTCGATCCGCTCGGTCGTGGAGTACAGCGACGTAGGGCTGAGCGGATACGTGGATGCCGCCCTCCTGCGCCTACTAGATGACAGGCTGAAGATTGCGGTTTGTTCGGGAGCAGCTACTCCGATCGGCGCAATATCACCGACGATCATGAGCCACGTGCAGTCCACATGGCACGCCTGGAAGGCGAAGCTCGACGCCGATACGGATCTGCGGTTCGACTTCCTGCGCTGGCTCGCCAACGTCGAGCAGCAGATGCCTCAACCCTGGGACGGCGATCATGCCACCCTGCAGCGGATGACAAACGCTCTTATCATGACGGCCGCGGCGCATGCGGGGGAACCACTCGATCCGTGCTCGGCGGCGACGGGCAACCTTGCCTTCGCCACCTCCGCGATTGGGCTTGGCACGGGGTGCGAAGCCATCGGGAGCGAAAGTATATCCGTCAGAACCATGCCGGACGACTGGGGTGTGGACGCGCTTATTCTCTCCGCAGCGAGCGATGTGGTGGTCGAGGATCCACTCGGCACGATTCTAGACGCCGGCGAGCCAGGGGACAGCATCAAGACCGCGCGACGGGTACGGCCGGCGATAATTCAGGCCGACCGTAAGTGGAAGGACCGCCTCCGAGGTACGCTTCCGGATTGGATAGCGGCCGTGGCGAGCGAGTTCGCCAGCTGGCGGAAACGCCAGGACGATGAGGCGAAGAGGGCATCAGAATGACTGCAAACGACCTGAAAGATCGTCTCCTTGCTTCCGCGGACGACCTCGGCTGGTCCGGCTCGGACGCGCCCGAGTTCGTCTCCCCTCGCTTTCGCGGGCGGCCAGACGCGAGCACGGCTGCGCTGCCTGCCGAGGCGTATGGCCTCCGTCTCGGAGCCTACCCCGTCATCGTAGCGCCCGTGACGCTTGGCACCACAGCAGAAATGCAGGCGACGCTGCGGCTGCTGCATAGCCAGATGGTCATAGCGCGCTCGTACATGGGACGCGACGAGGTGATTAACGCCCACATCCTCCTCTGCGCGACTGGAGCGGCGCGAGACGCGGACTGGCGCAATGTAATCGACCTCGCGGAGCGCGACGAGAAGGTATGCCGAAAGGTTGTCTGGCTCCCCGACCCAGCGGCCCTCGACAAGTCTTACGAGGCCTTTAGGGCCCGCACGTTCCTCGCTGCGCCTTGGGATGACGTGGACGAGAAGTTGAACGCGCGACTCGACGTGAACCAAGGCCTTGCGTCGAAGCTGCTCATGCAGGCGGGGCTCGCCGAGGACTCCGCAAAGCAGTGGATCGACATCGTCGACGCCACAAAGGGCGACCCGGACACGATGGTAACCAGGTTGGCCGAAGTGCTAGGAGGTGTCAGGTGACGGGGCTGTATCTGACTGGAATAGAGCTCTCGGAGTTCCGCAGCTTCGCCCGGCTCGATTTCGAGCTCGCCCCACAGCCCGGTGTGCTCATCGTGCATGGCAGCAACGGCTTGGGCAAGTCGTCGCTGTTCGACGCAATGGAGTGGACGCTCACGGGCGAGATCGACCACTTCCGAGATGCCGACGGGTACCGGAAATACGGGAACTACCTATGCCGCTGGGGCAAGGGAGTCGATCCCACCTCGTCGGCGCTCGTCTTCTCGGATGGCAATCGCATCGAACGGCAGCTCGCCTCCGATACGGCCGTGGAGTCGACTCTCAAGGGAGACGTGGAGGACATAGCTGATTTCCTGCGGGTTCCTGAATGGCGGCAACCGATCTCGGCACTTAACCGGTACCTTTTGCTCACCCACTTTCTTGGTCAGTCGACCCTGTCTCGCCTCACGCACCGCGAACCGGGTGAGCGATTCGCAATCCTCAAGGAGGCCTCGCAGAGCGCCGAACTCGAGAGGTTCGGCCTCTCGCTCCACGGGCCTGGCAACACGCAGCCAGCACGCGCCTTTACGAAGCGGGCGGCTGAACTCGAGCGCGACGTGGCCGAGCTGCGGATGCTGCTCGATCAAGAGGAGGAGGCTTGGGGGTCGGCTCAGGCCGCCGGCGCACTGACGGACGGGGAGGCCTACGAACTCTCCGAATCAATCATCTCGATGCTCCGCGAGACCTGGCGCCACATCGCTATCCAAGGCGTTCCGCCCGCACCCGCGGACCGCCTGGATGCCGGCGGGCTGCAGTCCTTGATAGATGATACGGCAGAAAGGCTTCGCGGACGAGAGTTCGACATCGCTGAAGCGCGCCGCATGATCGCGCTGCGTCAGCGACACGAGGCCGCCATGGCGGCGGCCGCGGGATCCACCGATGAAGCCGAGCGCGAACTCGCCGTTGCGGTCCTGAATGCTGAGAATGCCCGTCAAACCGCAGCAGCGGGCCGGAGCGGATTGCAGGCGGCACAGACCAACCTTGCGGTCGCCAAAAACATGCACGCACAGCTCGTCGAACTTATTGTCGCCCGACAGTCGCTGGACGCCGCGAGGCTCGAGCGGGAGATGGCGGTCGCTTCGCTTGCGAATGCCCGATCCGCAGTTACTCAGGCCGAAACCGACGTCCAGCGCAGCGAAAGGCAGGCGGACATCGTGGCGCGCCTCAGGCGCGAGATGGAAGACCTCGCCCACAACCTCCAGAGCGGCCGCGCCTCGATCGAAGAAGGTCGGCTCTGGCTCTCGCGCTCCGGAGCCATCGAGAGCAGGCGCGCGGAGTTGCAGACCCTCGAAGAGGCAAACCCGCAGATTGAGGTGTTGCTGTCCACTACCCGAGGCACCTTCGAGGCCGCGAGCACTGCGGTCGAGCAGCACCGGCAGGCCTTAAAGGTCATGCAGAACTCGGTCGGAGAACTGTCGGCAGCTGTCACAACCATCGCCGCTCACCTTCCAGCCGACGCGCACGAGTGCCCTGCATGCGCCTCCCGCTACGCATCCCCCGCTGAACTCAAAGCGAGACTCGACGCCGCCGCGCAGCGCCTTGCGCCCATGGTTGCTGGACAGCAGGACGCACTACGTGCGGCCGAGGTTAGACTCACCGCTACTGCCGCCACCTTAGCAGCGCAGGAGGATGTGTTGAGGAGGATCGAACTCCTCAAGGCTGAAATTAGAGACGCCAGCGAAGCCAACCACGTTCTCCTGACGAGATTGGGCTGGAGCCTCGATTCAGGCCCTCGTGAGGTGCAGAACAGGCTTGCAGCCATCGAGGGCACCGTTGAGGGCCTCGAGGCAAGCGTCGCGAGGCGGGCCCGCTGGATCGATAGGCTTTCCCTCGAGCGGGGAGCAGGCAGTACCCAAGCTGCGGCAATTCGCCGGCGTGACGCAGCGCGCCGCGCTGAAGATGCTGCGGCGCGACGGCTCGCCGACGCCATCACGGCGGAGCGCCTCGCCGACGAGGCCGCGTCGACATCGGCCGAACGTCTTTATCCTGGGCAATCGCTTCCTACGCGCGAGGAGATCCAAGACGCAGCCAAGCGCGCCGCGGCCACTCTGGAGCAGGCGCAGCAAGCCTATAATGCCGCCAGTAAGGTCCTGTCTGAGCAGGAGCTCCGACTCGGGGCGCTGCAGCAGGCTGAGGCCGGCCTCAGTGCCCGCATCGCCCAAGTCAGCGAGGAGCGGAACCGACTCCGCGACGCACTCGCCGAGCTAGCCGGAACGTGGCAGGCGGCGGGATGGAGCGACGCCGACTTCACTGAGGATGGCGTCGAAGCAGCAGCGACTGAGCTTGCCCGAGGACGAGAGCGTCTTGCGAAAGCTGAAGCCACCCTCAGGCGTTTTCGGGAGGGACGCGACGCGTGGAGCCGGCAGCAGGCGCACCGAACTGCCCTGGACCGTCTTACTTCTATCGCTGACGTGGCGCCGAACAGCACGCGAGATCAGGTCCGGGCGGCTGTTGAGCAGAGGCGTTTGGAGGCCGAACGGCGAGCCCACCAAACGGCCAGAGCCCGAGAAATCGCTGCCAGCGCCAGCGCGGCGATCGCGACGGCGGTAAGCGATTTCAACGCAGAATACATTGAGCCACTCGATCGGCTCACAAAGAGGATCAACCAGGCGATCCTCTGTGATCCGCGCATCGGTATCGACCTTCACGTGAACAAACGAACGGTAAAGCAGACCGCCAAGCGCGACGGTGAGCTGCCCGAAAAGCGAAAGATCGACCCCAAGCTCGTGCACTCCGAGGGCCAGATGGCTGCACTCTCCGTCAGCATGCTTTGCGCGGCTAGTCTGACGTATCCTTGGTCCCGCTGGCGCGCCCTGATCCTCGACGACCCGCTCCAGCATAACGACTCGATCCACGCCGCCGCCTTCGCCGACCTGGTCGGCAATCTCGTACAGGTGAAGGACTATCAGGTCTTGCTGTCGACACACGACCTCGGTCAGGCTGACTTCCTCCGACGCAAGTTTCATGCCCGGGGAATCCCGTGCGCAGTTTTGAATCTACTTGGCCGAGGAAAGACCGGCGTTGAGACCGAGTTCCTGCCGTCCGGATCACGCAGTGCATCGGTTTCAGTGTCAGCGTGACGCGCGGCCAGTCCGGTCATCGGAGTGCGCGCTGCGCCCATAATGGTTGCGCCGATGATTATCCGCTCGCCGCCAGCCGAAAGGGCAGGCGGCGCGTCAGGGAGCTTGATAAACTCGGACCACCTTTGACCGCTCCCCGACAAAGTCGCCGCAAACAGCGTGGTTCAGCGGCCGCGTGTCGCAAAACTGGCCGGAACGAGACCGCCCGCTGTTGGTAAGAAAAGCGAAAGAGCGGGCGTGTCGTCGCTCGGCCGACGCTCGGCGCCTAGAAGCGGCCCACGCAGGCCGATAATAAGATGGACTGGAGCACGAACCAGATCCACCCCACGGGCGGACGCGGGGCGGACAAGCAACACCATGCATTAGGGTTGCGCCGCGCCGCGCGCCGCCACACTGGCTGGCGGAAATCGTGCAGGCCTGGATCAAGACAGTAGAGAATTTCGGAACTCTAAGTTCACGAGGTCTGTTCAACACCCATATGCGCGTAGCGCTTCCAGCGCGCATATTCGGCGCGAGCCTTGGCGCCTTGGGCACCTGACTCCGATTAGCCTCATTTCGTATCGCTGCCGGGGGATGTCCTGTCCTGACACCTCGCTCCGAGAGTCTCGAGCGCGCGCTTGAGCTTGCTCGCGTTGTAGGGCTTCGCGATCACCTCGGTGCAGCGGTCGCCGGCGAACCGCGTAGTGAGCGCGTCTACGTCCGCACCACTGGCGAGCAGGATTGGTAGATCGGCGTGGAGCGCACGCAGCTCCGCCGCCAGCGTCTCGCCCGCATGTCCGGACCGCTGCACGTCCAGAACCACGGCATCGTAACGGCCGCGCGCTGCACGCACCCTCGCGAGAGCCTCCGCGGCGTTGGCCGCCTCGTCGACGGCGTAGCCGGCATCCGCCAAGGCCTCGACCGCAAACATGCGAAGCGTCGACTCGTCCTCGACCAGAAGAATCCGCCCGGTCCGCCCCTTCTCCAGGACGTCGGCGACCTTCTCTGACAGCGAGGCGTAGGTGAACGGCTTGCTGATCATCTCGACGCCCTCGTCCAGTCGACCGCCATGGACGATCGCGTTCCGAGTGTAGCCGCTCGTGTACAGGACCTTGAGATTCGGCAGCCGTTCACGCGCCCGATCGGCAAGCTCACGACCGGTCATCTCCGGCATCACCACGTCGGTGAATAGAAGATCGACCGCTTCTTCCTCCCGTTCGAGGATGCGCAGGGCGCTCGGGCCGTCATGCGCTTCGATCACGCGGTATCCGAGCTCGCGCAGGCACTCCACTGTGTACGCGCGCACATCGTCGTCATCTTCGACGACAAGGATCGTCTCGTGCGCGCGGCTCAGCTCTATGCTGCCGCTTCCTTCTTCCTCCTCGGCCTGCACATCGCTCACCAACCGGGGGAGGTAGAGCTTGACGCTGGTCCCCCGTCCTTCCTCCGAGTAGATTTTGACGTGTCCACCGGACTGTTTGACGAACCCGTAGACCTGCGACAGGCCCAGCCCCGTTCCCCGGCCCACC
>SXGT01383658.1_pt1 | contig 10025 bp, 9 predicted proteins | sample 3176221 | NCBI WGS metagenome assembly SXGT01 (sample SAMN11356862, study PRJNA531348) | freshwater metagenome | isolation source: freshwater sample F1-120 | place: China: Fuxian Lake, Yuxi | collected 2017-12-25
GAGCGGGGTCATCTCAGTGTCGACCTCGATCACCCGCAGCTCGTCACTCGTTGTTGACGACACTCCCTCGAGGTGCCTATTCAGGGTCTCGACCCAGAACGGAATGAACTCCTCGGCGTCCGACCTGAGAATGAAGTGAAGAGTGCCTCCATGGGGCTGAACATCGCCCCACCCCTTGTTTCCCACGTTTCTGATTTGAACTTTGAACATGGCTACATCTCCTTTTTGAATTTGATTTCAAAAAGAAAATATAGCCTGATTGTATTTTGTTATCCAGTTCGATGATCTTTGGGGATCTGCGCGAAGCGCTTAGTTCAACTATGGTTTATACAGCGTTATGCTGTAAAATGTCCCCGTGCGGGGCGTTATACAGCAATGGACTGTATGACAAACGACAATCTGCATTATACGTTTATTCCAACCGACAGGCAATCAAACACGGGATTCATACCACTCATGCGCTTAAAAGCTGATCTACTTCTTTTCATGGTTGCCATTATCTGGGGGACGGCCTTTGTCGCGCAGGGCATTGCGGGACAATATAAGATCGCCTACTTATTTAATGGCGTGAGTTTCATGCTCGCGGCCGTGATCTTGATCCCCTTTTTCCCAAAGGGACAGCGCGGCTTGAAGATATCCAAAGACCAGTGGAAATGGATGTTTGTCGCGGGGATTATCCTTTTCATTGCTTCAGCCATGCAGCAGGTGGGAATGTTGTTTACCAAAGTTGCCAACGCCAGTTTCCTCACCAGCTTATACACGGTTTTCACTCCCTTTTTACTGTGGATTGGTTTCCGCGAAAAACCGCACTGGCTGGATCTGGTCGCCGTCACACTCGCAGGGATTGGCGCATTCCTGCTTTCGACCTCAGGCAGGTTCGAAGCCCAGCCAGGTGACTTGATCGAATTGATCGGCTCTTTATTTTGGGCTTTGCATTTTGTGCTGTTGGGAAAATTTGCGTCAAAATTTGAATCAGTTTCATTTGCGGCGGGACAGTTCTTCATCGGCGGATTGATAAACTTTGTGATCGGTTTATTTATTGAAGATATTTCAATCTTATCCGCCTTGCCTCTGCTTGGCGCAATTCTCTACCGCGCAACTCTCTCAATTGGAATAGGCTACACTCTGCAAGTTTGGGGTCAAAAGCATACGCCGCCCACAGATGCGGCGCTGATTCTTGGGATGGAAGGTGTCTTTGCCGTCATCGCCGCCTGGATCTTGCTCGACCAATTCCTTTTGCCTGTTCAAATTATCGGCTGTGTCATCATTTTCACAGGAGTTTTGATCTCCCAATTAAAAGAATGGAATTCAGGAAAACTGGATCATGATCAACTTGTGGAAGGACGCTAAAACTATGACAACAAAATACGTTCACCCTCTTTTGAAAACTTTGAACTCTTCATCCTTTATCCCTCATCCTTCATCCTTCTCTTCCCATGCGTCTTAAAGCAGACATCACACTTTTGATCGTTGCCATTATCTGGGGCTCGGCTTTTGTAGCCCAGCGGGTTGCAGGTCAAATGGGAAGTGTTTATCTGTTCAATGCGGCGCGATATCTCCTTGCCGCGTTGGCAGTGTTGCCGCTTGCGATTCGCTCGAACAGGGCTTCCAGTCCAACAGGTCAGATTACGAACATAACCTATCCACGCGAACAATATAAATGGATGCTTATTGCAGGCTTCCTGCTTTTTCTGGGCAGCGCGCTCCAGCAGGTGGGGGTGGTGTACACCACGGCAGGGAATGCAGGCTTTATTACGGGATTATATGTAGTGTTGGTTCCCGTTGCCTTGTTTATAGTCTGGCGTGAGAAACCGCATTGGATGTCAATCGTGGCGGTGTTTTTGGCTGGGGTGGGGGCGTTCCTCCTGTCAACGGGCGGCAGGATCGAGGTCAGGGCTGGTGACGTGCTTGTTTTGATCAGCGTTTTGTTTTGGACATTCCACGTCATCATATTAGGCAAGTATGCATCCAAATTTGAAGCCATGTCATTCTCGGTTGGGCAGCTCTTGATTTGCGGCTTTCTGAATTTTGGACTGGGTGTTTTTATCGAGTCATTTCCCCCGTTTAGCTGGGGATTGTTTGTCGCAGTTATCTACACTGCGCTTTTCTCGCTCGGGCTGGCGTACACGCTTCAAATTTGGGCGCAGCGCCATACGCCACCTGCCGACGCCGCGCTGATCTTGAGTCTCGAATCTGTTTTTGCAGTCTTATCGGGCTGGCTGTTCTTGAACGAAAAACTTGTCTTTATCCAAATGATCGGCTGCGTGCTTATCTTTATTGCGGTTGTGCTCTCGCAATTCAAGGAATGGAATTCAGGTACAATGGATAAAAACCACTTAGTGGAGGGACGATGACCGCCAAGGTAATTCTCAACCCATACTCGAACCGCTGGAGTTCAAAAGCGCGCTGGCCCGAAGCGGAGGCTGCGCTCAAAGCCGCAGGAATTGATTTTGCGTTGGATGTCTCTGACTACAAGGGGCACGTCATCGAGCTCGCAAAAAAAGCCGCTCTGGATGGTTTTACTCCCATCATTGCCGCAGGTGGTGACGGCACGATTGGCGAAGTGGCAAATGGATTGATGCAGGCCGCCAGGTCTGAAAAAGAAGTGGTGGGTCCGCTTGGGATCATGCCGACGGGTTCAGCCAACGATGCTGTCTATTCACTCGGCTTGCCAACAGATTTTAACCAAGCGGCAGGAATCATCGCGGCAGGCAAAACGAAATTGATGGACCTGGGCAAGGTGAATGGGAAATATTTTGTAAATAATTCGGCCGCGGGTCTGGAGCCGTATGTCACCATTAAGCATGAAAAGATTACGTGGATTCGGGGCATTATTCGCTATCTTGTCGCGGCGGTGCAGGGAGTAATGGATAAGCCCGAGTGGAGCGGCGAAGTCAAGTGGGACGGCGGTGAATACAACGGGATGCTGTCACTGATAACTGTTGGTAATGGGCGGCGCACAGGCGGATTCTTTATGACCCCTCACGCAGATATGTTCGATGGAAAATTAACACTGGCGTATGGCTATCGTGCCACGCGGCTTGGATTGTTTCAGGCTCTGCCTCGTGCTTTTAAAGAAGGCGCTGGCAGTTACGTCGAGATGGAAGGCATGTGTGAGTTGAACGTAACCAGGGTTTCGATCAAACTCAACAGACCATCTCCCGCGCACACCGACGGTGAATTATTCCCTGAATGGGTGCAAAATTTTGAATACGAAATTTTGCCGCAAAGACTAAAAATACTTTCCTGAAATTTCATCCTTCATGACTGATGCCTCCCTGATCGAATCGCTTGATCTGTCCTTTCATCCACTCACGCAAAAGCTGTGGCGTGACTTTGAGCTGCTCTTTGGCAAACATGGAGCATGCGGTGGTTGTTGGTGCATGTACTGGAAGTTGCGCGGAAAAGCTTTCAGTGAGAATACTGGTGATATGGCGCGGCAAATGCAAAAAGCCGTTGTGGATTCAAAAACCGTCCCCGGTTTGCTGGCATATTCCGAAGGTTATCCAGTCGGGTGGATCGCGGTGGAGCCGCGTAGTGCCTACCCCAAACTTGTAAATTCGCGCACGCTAAAGCCGGTTGACGATCAGGAAGTTTGGTCGATCACCTGTTTCTTTGTCGAGAAAAAACATCGCCGCAAGGGCATTACAGTGGAATTATTAAAAGCCGCAGTGGATTATGTGGAAAACCAGGGTGGAAAAATTGTGGAAGGCTATCCTGTGGACTCATCACAGAGTCAAACTGACGCCTTCATCTTTACAGGTACTGCTTCTGCCTTCAAGCAGGCAGGCTTTGTGGAAGTGGCGCGCAACTCGCCCACCCGCCCGATCTTTCGTTTCTTTATTTCCTCTACCGAAGGCGAGGGCGATGCACCAGGCACGTCAAAGCGTGAGGGTTCGTGACTTTTCAGCCCCCTTCAAAATCATTAACTCCCCGTGATTATCAATTCATCGCGCTGGTCGTGGTTGTTTTTCTCGTGGTCTGTGCCGCGCTAGTGTATGCCAATCTCACGCTGAAAGGCGGTGGTGATTTTTATGTCCACTGGGTTGGCGGGCGGGCGTACCTTTTTGATAATATTGATCCTTACGGCGGGGAAGTCTCCGCGCGAGTTCAACAATTGGTCTATGGCGGATTTGCGAACGCAGGGGATGAGCCTTACATTCTGGATACGCCATTTCAGATTCTTCCGTTTTATTATCCCTTCTCGTTTCTTTCCGACCCGGCAATTTCCCGTGCCCTATTTACCCTGCTCCTCGAGTTGACATTATTCGTCCTTGCCGTTCTCAGCCTGCTTCTGACTGGGTGGGAAACCCCGCGGATTTTTGCGCTCCTGTTTGTTTTCTTCGCGGTCTTCAACTTTTATACATTTCAAGCCATTAACGAAGCGAGTCCCGTTTTGATCTTGGGACTTTTATACATCGGCATTCTTTTTGCATATCGCGCCGAATTGGATGAGGTCACCGGTGCGTTGATGGCTTTTTCTTTTTACTATTGGGAAGTGGGCGGGCCATTTTTAATTCTAGTCTTTCTGCGCGTTTATAATGAACAACGTAATCGCATCTTCGCAGGTTTTTTTATGACAAGCCTCGTCCTTTTTTTTATCTCATTCCTCTCATATCCCGGCACGAATTGGATCATTCCTTTCTTGCGCGCCACCGTCAACAATCTGCGGGCAGATTTCGGGTTTAACATCCATACCATCTTTGTCCAAATCTGGCCTTCGCAAGGACGCATCATTGCGTGGGTATTTTCCATCGCGCTGTTTATCGTCCTTGGCTATGAGTGGAGCTTTGCCCGCACTGGTGATTTTCGCCATTTTTATTGGGCTTCCTGTCTTTCACTGGCAGCCGCGCCACTTCTTGGTTTCCGCACTGAGATGGAACATCTTGCCGTGTTGATCATTCCGCTCGCCCTCGTCTTTGCCATAGTCCATGACCGCTGGCGTAGATTAGGCGACGGCTTGACGATTTTGTTCATGCTGGTTATTTTCTTTCTTCCCTGGATACTTTATCTTTACGCCCTCGACCGTTTTGGCGCAATCACTTACGAGGTTATCTTCCTCTTTCTCCCCGTTTCCACTCTCATTGGTCTGTACTGGATTCGCTGGTGGGCGATCCGCCCTCCGCGCATTCTGAGCGATTTCACCAACCGCTCTTAGTGACCTGTCTATCATCCTAAAAATTTCCCCCTCTCAAGCTCATGACCTTTCGCACTTACTTCTATCTATTTATGTTCGGCCTTGCCGTTACCGTATTCATTGCGCAATGTCAACCCATCCCGGGCTATCTCGACTCTGATTATTATTTTGGAGGCGGGATTCAACTCGTTACAGGCAAAGGATTCACCGAACCCTACTTGTGGAATTATCTGGATAATACGACGTCGATTCCGCATCCCTCCCACAGCTATTGGATGCCTCTCGCTTCCATTGTCTCAGCCTTGGGGATGTGGATCACAGGTCAAACAACTTATGGGGCGGCGAGGTCATTTTTTCTTCTGATCGCTGCGCTTATTCCTCCGCTGACTGCCGCACTGGCTTACACATTTTCCCAAAGACGCGACCTTGCCATTGCATCAGGCGTGCTGGCTATTTTTTCCGTCTATCATGCACCCTTTGTCTGCGTGACAGATAACTTCAGCCTCTTCATGCTTCTGGGCGGACTTTATTTCCTAATCGTCACCCAGCTCATTCAAGACCCAACCCGCACACGCAATTGGTTTATCCTCGGCCTGCTCGCAGGCTTAATGACTCTCGCCCGCAGCGACGGTCTCCTCTGGCTTGCCATCACTTTCCTCTTTGCCCTCACGCGCCCTAGAAAAAATTCATCCTTCATCTTTCATCCTTCGTCCTTCATTTTCGCTCTTCTTGGCTTTCTCCTCATCATGTCTCCGTGGTACGCACGCAACCTGAGCGTTTATGGTTCTCTGATGGCTCCAGGTGGAAGCCGTGCTCTTTGGCTCGCCAACTACGACCAGACATTTATCTACCCGCCGACACTGCTCACCATGGAATCCTTCCTTGCCCTCGGCTGTGACCACATCATCAAAGATAGACTCTGGGCATTAAGCAACAACCTCCAAAGCGGATTTGCTGCACATGGCGGAATCATATTATTTCCTTTCATTGTCGCAGGCATCATTTATTATTGGAAAGATGAACGAGTTAAGCTTGTTAGTCTTGCATGGTTGATTCTCTTCTTCGTCATGACCTTTATTTTCCCCTTTGCAGGTGCGCGCGGAGCATTCTTCCATGCAGGCGCAGCTCTGCAGCCAATGTGGTGGTCACTTGCACCTTTGGGCCTGGAGTCGATTCTGCTGTCCCTGAGAAAACGCGGAATTGGTAATGACAACAATCGGGTAGTGTTCCGAAGCGCCCTTATCATGGTTGCCATGATTCTCACCATCTATGTTGTCTATCTCAGGTTGTTCACTTTAGGCTGGGGCGAAGGCGAGGATGCTGCTTATCCTGCCATCGAGCAATTTCTTGTGCAGAACGGAATCGAAGACAATGACATCGTTATTGTCCGCAATGCGCCTGGCTATTATCTTGAAACTGGCCGACCTGCGATCTCCATTCCGTATGGCGGCGAGCAGGCAATTCTGGATGTCGCCGACCAATTCAATGCAGAATATCTCGTGCTCGAGCCGCAAGCCGTACTTGATCCGATAAAAGATTTATTTCAAAATCCTGAGAACAGTAATAAATTCATGTACCTGGGTGAACTCGATGGCGCGCGCATCTACAAACTTGAACTCAAATAAACTTCCGCTCCGCGATGTTTTGGTCATCGCGGTTGTCGTTGTATTGGTTGCCATAATTTATTTGATCGCCAGTCAGGTTACCTATGGCATCGGTTTCCCCCTCGATGATTCCTGGATTCACCAGACTTACGCGCGCAACCTCGCCTTGCGCGGTGAGTGGGCTTTTCGACCGGGTATTCTCTCCGCTGGTTCCACTGCGCCGCTCTGGTCGGCATTGCTCGCTCTCGGCTTTTTTCTCCACCTTTCACCCTATATTTGGACATTCTTTCTGGGTGCGATCACGCTCTTTGCGCTGGCAGTTGTTAGCGAATGGGCTGTCCGCAATCTTGTAAATTCATACCGCCCTCGCTTTCCCTGGGTCGGGATTTTCATCGCCTTTGAATGGCATCTTGCATGGGCTGCGATGTCCGGCATGGAGACTTTGCTTCATGGGTTGATCGTCTCAACCGTTCTCATTTTGTTGATGACGAACACGCCTCGCTATCTACCCTTGGGCCTGCTCACCGGTCTGGCAGTTTGGGTTCGCCCCGATGGATTGACTCTCCTCGGTCCCGTCCTGATGACGATCCTGTTTACTGAGCAGAATACACGCTCACGCCTTACTGCAATAACGCGTTATCTCATTGGCTTTGGTTCTCTTTTTGTCTTTTACTTGTTATTTAATCTTGCCATCGGTGATGCTCCCATGCCGAATACCTTTTACGCTAAACAGGCAGAATATAGTTTGTGGCAATCACTTCCCATCCTCACGCGGCTTGGTCAAATGTCCCTTCAATTATTGGTTGGCCCCAGCCTTGTATTGATTCCCGGGATCATTGGCTGGCTGGTCAAGTCTATAAAACTGAAGATGTGGGGCAGCCTTGCCGCGTTGGTTTGGTGTGTAGGATATTTACTCCTCTACATTTCACGCCTTCCTGTTTATCAACACGGACGCTACCTTATGCCTGCCATGCCTATCTTCTTTTTGTTTGGCTTACTGGCATTTGCCGAATTTGACAATGGGAAATTGTTCGCCCGTTATCACTGGATCGGTCAATTAATTTGGCGCTCAAGCATTTTTATGCTATCGTTTGCTTTTATTTTCCTCGGAGCGCGATCCTATGCACAGGATGTGGCAGTGATCGAAAGTGAAATGGTCGTTACCGCCAAATGGGTCGCCGCCAACCTGCCGCCTGATGCCTTGATCGCCGCCCATGATATTGGCGCGTTGGGCTATTTTGATGATCATGAATTAATTGATCTTGCAGGGTTGGTTTCGCCTGATGTCATTCCTTTTATTCGAGATGAGCCGCAGCTTGCAAATTACCTGAATCAACGCGGTGCGGATTACTTGATCGCCTTTCCTGAGTTTTATCCGTTGCTGACAGAAAATGCCGAGACCGCTTTTGTCACGGACAGCACCATCACCCCCATGTTCGACCAAAAGAATATGGTTGTCTATCGGTGGAAAAACCCTTAATGGGTTAAAATACAATTATTCAAAAATCATTAAACAAAGAGAGAATGGCTTGGGATGAACCAGATTACCCTAGTAATTGTTGACGATCATCCATTATTTCGTCAGGGCGTAGTGGATGCCTTATCACTGGAACCTGATATGCGTATCATTGCCCAGTGTGCAGACGGGGATGATGCGCTTGAAGTGATTCGGTCAAAAAAGCCGACCATCGCCGTGCTCGATGTAAACCTGCCTGGAATGAACGGTCAGCAGATCACGCATCAAGTGGTCCAGGAAAAAATGCCCACGCGAATTATTCTGATGACAGGTTATGACGATGTGGAACAAGCCATCCACGCGGCGCTTGCCGGCGCTTTTGGATATTGTTCGAAAGACATTGAGCCTCAAAATCTTTCGCGGATTATTCGTGAAGTTGCTGAGGGGAAATATGTATTTGATCGTAATGTTTTTACTCATCGTGAGCTTGAGCTTTGGGTTGAAGATAGAATTGAAGGAGCACGCCGTTCATATAGCGAACCGGGCACCCCGTTTCATCCATTGTCCGACCGCGAAATGGAAGTGCTTGCATGTGTAGTGCGGGGTATGAGCAACAAGGAAATAGCCGGTCTGCTTGGGATAAGCCATCAAACTGTTAAGAATCATGTTACTGCGATCCTGCGTAAATTTGGAGTTGAGGATCGCACCCAGGCAGTTGTTTACGCTTTGAAACGGGGTTGGGTGACGCTAAAAGATGCAGATATCCACCCTCAGGAGTGATGATATGACCGAAAATGAAACTATGGATTTTCAAACTGAACTGGAAGAGACCCAACGCGCACTTCGCGAAGTGACTTTGATGATCGAACAAAGTCAGGGAGAGCTTGCCAAGATAACGCAGCGAAACACGGCGATCACATCACATCTTCAACAGACACAGAAACAAGGTACTACGCTTGAAGAACTTAAGATGTCTTATGATTCAGCTCTTGATGTCCAACAAAGGCTTTTTGTAATGCGTGGACAATTGGAGAAACTCCAAAACGATAAGGATCACCTTCAAAAATATAAAGGGGTTTTGGAAAAAATAACATCCGGCAATGTGGGTGGAAAAGCCTCCGATTCTTCGTCGCCTGCTGCTGGCGCTAAAAGCCAGATGGCTGGAATTGAGATGATCGTTACTGCACAGGAAGCTGAACGTCAGCGATTGTCGCGCCAAATGCATGATGGACCTGCCCAGGCACTGTCAAACTTTATCCTGCAGACTGAGATTGCCATGCGCCTATTGGATGTGGATCCTGCCCAGGCAAAAGATGAGCTGGGTAATTTGAAAACATCTGCAATGGGTACATTCCAAAAAGTTCGCAATTTCATTTTCGAATTACGTCCAATGATGCTTGATGATCTGGGGTTGATCCCAACTTTGCGGAAATACTCAGACGCTTTTAAAGAACAGGCGGGGCTAGATGTAACTGTGACAGTTACAGGCACAGAGCGGCGCCTTGAGCCTTATTTGGAGGTTATGATTTTCCGTGCTGTGCAGGAATTACTTGGAAATGCATCGCGTCATAGTCAAGCTACCTTGATCAAGGTTCAAATTGATCTTGGAAATGATCTTATTCGGGTAAATGTTGAAGATAATGGAAAGGGATTTGACCCCGAAACATTAAAAGAAACCACCAATTTGGGATTGAAGCTTATCCGTGAACGTTCTGAAATGCTGGGGGGAAGTTTTGAAATTGACAGTGCCGCTGGTTCCGGTGCCCGAATCTCATTTACCGTTCCATCGAAAATGTAGTTTTTTCACTTATTAGCAGGTTATTTGCCA
>SXGT01006513.1_pt1 | contig 10021 bp, 9 predicted proteins | sample 3176221 | NCBI WGS metagenome assembly SXGT01 (sample SAMN11356862, study PRJNA531348) | freshwater metagenome | isolation source: freshwater sample F1-120 | place: China: Fuxian Lake, Yuxi | collected 2017-12-25
CGGACAGACCACCCCAGATGCCGAAGCGCTCGTCGTGCGCCGGGGCATAGTCGAGGCACTCCCCGCGGACGTCGCACGTGAGGCAGACTCGCTTGGCCTCACGCGTGGAACCGCCCTTCTCCGGGAAGAAGGCCTCGGGGTCCGTCTGGGCGCAGAGGGCACGCTCCTGCCACATGAGCTCTTCGTCCTGCTCCAGTGGCCAACCCAGATCGAATGACATGCCGGTAATTACACGCCTGTCTCTGCCATACGTCAAGCCGAATTTCCACAATGCCCGGGTTCGTCGGCGTGTCGCCCGTCGTGGCGGGGGGCCGACCTCCACCGCGGGGTCGGCGGGGCACCGGGTGCGACGATGTCGGCGTGTCCTCCCTCAGCGACCTCCTCCACCGACGCGACGATCCCTCCCTACCGTTCATCACCTTCGACGACCGCCGCACCGGTGAGCGGGTCGAGCTCAGCGGAACGACGACGGCCAACTGGGTCGCCAAGACCGCCAACTTCCTCACCGACGACCTCGACGCGGAGCCCGGCACCCGCGTGCGCATCGGCCTGCCGGCGCACTGGCTCAGGTACGTCTGGGTGCTCTCGTGCTGGACCGTCGGTGCGACGGTGGCCGAAGGGTCCGCGGACATCGGCCTCAGCGGACCGGACCTGAGGGCCGACGAGCCCGAGCGTCTCGCTGCCTCGCTGCGCCCGCTGGGAGCACGCTTCGCCGAGCCGCCGACGGGGTTCGTCGACATCGGCGCCGAGGTCCCCGGCCACGGCGACGTGTTCGTCGCGCTCGACCCCCCGCAGGGCTCGACGGCGGCGGTCGACCTGCCCGACCTGGTCGCCACGCACGACGAGCTCCTCGCCTCGGCGACGTCGTGCCCCGACCGCGTCCTGACGACGCCGGGGACGCTGGCCGAGGACGTCCGCCTCCTGGTCGACGTGCTCGTCGGTGGCGGGTCCGTCGTCCTCGCGACCGGCGCCGACGACGCCACCATGGCGACGATCGCCGTTCAGGAACGCGCCGTCCGACGTTAACCGCTGTGGCCTACCGTCGCGCTCTGCGGCACCGCCCGGTGTCGCGGCCGGCGAAGGGACAGCCATGACCCACGTCGCGGACGTGACGACCGCGGGACTGCACCGCGTCGGTGGTCGCCCGACGCTCGCGCGGTACCTGCGGGAGGTGTGGCGCCGCAAGACCTTCGTCCTGACGCTGGCACGCTTCCGCACCCAGGCCGAGAACGACCGCAACCGCCTCGGCATGGCGTGGGTGGTGCTGCGCCCGCTGCTCAACGCCGGGATCTACGGCCTCGTGTTCGGATACGTCCTGCAGACCAGCCGCGACGTCGAGGACTTCGTCGCCTTCCTCGTGATCGGCGTCCTCATGTTCGAGTTCTTCTCGACGTGCCTGACCGCGGGTGCCACCTCCATCACCAAGAACGCCGCCCTCGTGCAGAGCCTGAGCTTCCCGCGCATGGCGCTGCCCCTCGCGCTCGTCGCCCAACGACTCATCCAGTTCCTGCCCATGGTCGCGGTGATGACGGCCGTGGCCGTCGCCTTCGGTCACCCGCCCCGCCCCGCCTGGCTGCTGCTCGTGCCGCTCGTCGTGCTGTTCACGGTCTTCAACACCGGGCTCACGCTGGTCGTGGCCCGGCTGACGGTGCACCTGCGCGACCTGACCCACGTCATGCCGTTCGTGTCGCGGCTGTTCTTCTACACCTCGGGCATCTTCTACAGCCTCGAGCAGCGGCTCGACGGCCGCGGCTGGGTGAGCGACGCGGTCGCCGCCCAACCGGTGCACGAGTTCCTGACCCTCGCCCGGGGCGTGCTGCTGGACGGACCCGACCACACCGCTCCCCCGCAGTTCTGGGCGTACGCCACCGCCTGGGCGGTCACGCTCCTCGTCGTGGGCGTCGTCTTCTTCTGGGCCGCTGAGGAGCGTTATGGTCGCGTGGACTGAGCCCCGCCCTGCGGTGGTCGTCGACGACGTGCACGTCGAGTACCGCGTCCTCGCCACGGGACGTCCCGCGACCGGCCCCGACGCCGGCCGGCGCCTCCTGCAGCGGGGTCCGCGCTCCGTGCGGACGGTGCACGCCCTGCGCGGCGTCTCGTTCGTCGCGCACGAGCAGGAGTGCATCGGCGTGATCGGCTCCAACGGATCCGGGAAGTCCACGCTGATGAGGGCGATGTGCGGGCTCACCCCCGCCACCGGCGGAGCGGTCCACGCCGCGGCCCGTCCCAGCCTCCTCGGCGTCGGCGCCGCCCTGATCCGCGACCTCTCCGGAGGCCGCAACGTCATCCTCGGGTGCCTCGCCCTCGGCATGACGATGGCGGAGATCGAGCGGCGCTACGACGACATCGTCGACTTCGCCGGCGTCCGCGACGTGATCGACCTGCCGATGCGCACGTACTCCTCGGGCATGACCGCCCGGCTGAAGTTCGCCATCGCGACGGCCCGCGACCACGAGATCCTCATCGTCGACGAGGCGCTCGCGGTCGGCGACGCACGCTTTCGCGCCCGCAGCGAGGAGCGGATCGCGGAGATTCGCGACCAGGCCGGCACCGTGTTCCTCGTCAGTCACTCCATGCGCTCGATCCGGGACGCGTGCACGCGCGTGATCTGGCTCGACGAGGGCCGCCTCGTCATGGACGGCGAGCCCGAGGACGTCGTCGCGGCCTACGAGCGGTCACGCTGACCGACGCCGCGACGAGATCTCTCAGCAGGTCGAGGCGAGGTCCTCGGCATTGTTGGCCGCCGCCTGGCGACGGTTCTCCTCCTGGGGGTCCTCGACCCCCGGCACCTCCACGTCGGGCTCCGGCGCCGGCGACTCGAGCGTCGGGCTCGGGGTCGGCTCGGGCGCCTCCTCCCCGATGGCGACCCGGATCATGCGGTGCACCTCGTCCCAGTCGGGGTTGGTGACGTCCACCTCCGGCGGGACGAGGGAGACGGTGGCCACGCTGTGGTCGCGCGACTTCAGGGCGAGGTCGCCGAACGCGCCCAGCTCGCTCGCCGGGATGTTGGTCTCCAGCACCTTGCCGCCCGAACGGGCGATGTCGGCCGCATTGAGGATGACCCGCTGGGGGCTGAGCTGTTCGAGCATGGCCGACATGAGGCACTTCTGGCGCCCCATCCGCGTGAAGTCGTCGGACTGGATGCGGCTGCGGGCGTACCACAGCGCGTCCTCGCCGTCGAGACGCTGACGACCGGGCTCGAGGTACTCCTGGCGCCAGGCGTCCTCCGCACCGAACTTGGCCAGACGCGTCGGGACGTCGACCTCGACGCCGCCGAGGGCGTCGACCAGGCCCTCGAAGCCGCCGAGGTCGATCATCACGTAGTAGTTGATGGACAGGTCCGTCGCACCTTCCACCGCGTCGATCGTGGCCTCCAGCCCCGGGTCCTCGGCCTCGGGATAGAGGTCGGCGTAGTTCCGGCCCTCGGTGAAGACCGCGTTGATCAGGCACTCCCCACCGCAGTTGTAGCCGAACGGGTACACGTCCTGCATCGGCGAGTCGTCGCGGAACGGGACGTTCTGCAGGTTGCGAGGCAGGGACACGAGCACCGGCTCGCCGTCGTCGGCGTCGACGCTGACCACGATCAGGGAGTCCGGTCGGACGCCCTCGCGGTCGGCGCCGGAGTCCGAACCGATGAGGAGGATGTTGTAGCGGCCCTCGAGCGGGCTGGTGACCTCGGTCTCGGCGAAGACCTCGTTGACCACCTCCCGCTGCACGCCGGCGATCTGGGAGGCGTAGGTCGCGGTTCCCGCGACACCGAGGAGCAGGCCCAGGCCCGTGAGCACGACGACCCCTCGTCGCCACGCGGTGAGGCTGAACAGACGCGCCAGGCGCAGCGCGTCGACCAGGTAGGCGAGCCACACGACCGCGAAGACCACCAGACCGATCCGCGCACCCATGAGGACGCTCGAGTCCGTCGCCAGCCCGATGAGCCCGGCGCGGTCGTCCCGGAAGCGCCACGCGAGGCCTCCGAACGCAGCGAGGGCTGCCGCCCACAGCGCCAGCCCCACCCAGCCGATGCCCCGCCGCCCGACCGCGACCTGCGCCGAACCGGGCACGGCACCGGACATGAGGACCAGAGCGAGGGCGCGACGGAACCGCAACCGGGGTGAGAGGCGGTCGGCCTCGCTGCCACGGCTGAGCAGCCTCGCGCGGCGTCGGGTCATGGGCTTCCTCGAACGTGGACTCAACGACGGCTCATTATTGCCGATCATCACAACCCCGGGGCCCCACACCCCGTCGCGCGGATCAGCAGGCGGCGGCGACGTCATCGGCCTGGTTGACCTTGCGCAGGTCCTTCGGCGCGGTGGCCGGTTCCGGTGCGCTCACCGTCGGCAGGCTCGCTCGCTCGAGACCGTGCTTCTTGGGGGCACGCCCCTCGGCGGTGGCGATGCCGTCCGCCACGATGCGGCGCACCTTGGCGTAGTCGGGGTTGCCGGTGTAGATCACCGGAGGCGTCAGGGAGACGCTGGAGATGTCCTGGGTGCGGGCCTTCAGCGCGAGGTCGGCCATGACGTTGAGGTCCTTGGCCGGGATGTCCGTCGTGAGCAGCGCCTTGCCGGACTCGGCGATCTCCTGCACGTTCATCAGGACCGTCGCCGGGTCCAGCTGGGCGACCATCGCGCTCATGAGGCACTTCTGGCGTCCCATGCGGGAGAAGTCGTCGTTCTGGACGCGGCTGCGCGCGAACCAGAGTGCCTCGTCGCCGTCGAGCCGCTGACGTCCGGGCTCGATGTACTCCTGCCGCCAGGAGTCCTCCGCCCCGAACTTGGCGAGTCGCTCCGGCACGTCGAGCTCGACCCCGCCGACGGCGTCGACGAGGGAGGCGAAGCCCGCCATGTCCACGATGACGTGGTAGCTGAGCGTGAGGCCCGTGATCTCCTCGACCGCCTCCATGGTGGCGCGGATCCCGGGGTCGGGCTGGTCGCCGAAGAGCTCGCGGTTGTCGAGCGCCCACGTGTTCACCGCGTTCAGGTAGCACCCGTCGCAGTCGAAGCCGTCGGGGAACTCTCGCCGCATGACCGAGCCCTCGGGGAACGGGACGTCCTCCAGGTTGCGCGGGAGCCCCACGAGCACGGTGCGGCCCGTCTCGACGTCGACGGAGGCGACCTGGAGCGAGTCCGGACGCATGCCCTCGCGGTCGTCGCCGGCGTCGGTGCCGAGCAGGAGGATGTTGTAGCGCCCCTCGCTCGGGTCGGCCGAGGTCTGGGCAGCGAAGACGGTGCCGATGAGACCGTTCTGCACCCCCACGAGGTGTGCGGCGAAGAAGAGCGCACCGGCCGTCGAGAAGCACAGGGCGGCGTTGAGCCCGGTCATCCACAGCCGGTGCCGCCGGCCCATCTGCAGGGGACGACCGAGTCGCCACGCGTCCAGGAGCAACAGCACCCAGGCGAGTGCCCCGGCGATCAGCAGGACCCGACCGATGGTCAGGATGCGGGGGTTCGTGGCGAAGATGAACAGCGTCGACCGGGACGTCAGGGCCAGGACGACCAGCAGCAGCGCGAACGCCAGGCAGCCCAGCCACACGCGGACCGCGATGCGTCCGACGCGGCGGTTGCCCATGACGAGCTGTGCCGATCCCGGCATCAGGAGGGTCATCAGGGTGAGCGTGAGCCCACGGCGGAACTGCACCCGGTCCGAGGCCAGCCGCACCGGGCTGGTCGCGCGGACGCGGACCTCCGACGGACCCGACGGGTGCACGTCGCTCATGCTGTCCTCCTGGGTGGTCCCGGGCGCTGGGCCCGGCACCGGGGCACTGTCTCGGTGGCGGTCGGCGGATCCGTCCACTCCCCCGGCGTGCTCGTGACCGGCTCCCGACCCGCTGGAGGGGCGCCGGCCGCGGGGGCCGACGGTCCGTCGAGCGGAGCGTGAGGTGGTGGGGAAGCGGAGCCCCACGATCGTCACACAGAACCCTCGAGTGAAGGTCGAGATCGCGCCGCGACACGCCGTAGGAACCGTTCGCAGGACCTGGGCGGACACCCTCGTCGGCTACGGTTCGGGCCATGACCCAGGGTGGCGACGAACGCTACGGATGGCTGTACGGCGACGACCGACAGGCTCCGCGACCCGCCTCGGCACGCTCCGACGTGCCCTCGAACCTCCCCCCACCGAACCTGCCCCCGCCCGGCGGGCGGCGACGCTCCGACGACGACGGTGGCGGACGTGGACGTCGTGGTCGGCGCCGCGGACGCGGTCGCGTCGTCGCCCTGGTCGTGGCCGCCTGGCTGGTCTTCATGGTCGCCACGCCGCTCTACGCGTACTCGACCATGGCCACCGCCCCCGCCACCCCCGAGGGCGAGCGACCCGGCGACCAGCGGGGCACGACGTTCCTGCTCGTCGGCTCGGACAGCCGGTCCGACGACCGCAGCGGCGGGGACCGGGGGCGCACCGACACGATCATGCTGCTGCACTCCGGCGCCGGACCGTCGATCATGCTCTCGCTGCCACGCGACTCGATGGTCGACGTCCCCGGGTACGGCACCACGAAGATCAACGCCGCCTACGCCTACGGCGGGCCCGAGCTGCTCGTGCAGACGATCGAGCTGAACACCGGCATCCGCGTCGACGAGTACGTCGAGATCGGGTTCAACGGCCTCGTCGACGTCGTGGACGCCGTCGGTGGCATCGAGATCTGTCCGCCGGACGCCATCCGCGACCCCGAGGCCGAGCTGGACATCGCGGGCGGGTGCCAGGAGGCCGACGGCGAGACCGCCCTCGGCTACTCCCGCTCGCGCAAGGTCTTCGGCGAGGGCGACATCCAGAGGGTGCAGAACCAGCGCGAGGTCATGGCGGGCATCGCGAGCGAGGTCGCCTCCCCCTGGACCTTCGTCAACCCGCTCCGGTACTGGGGCGTGAACAACGGGGCCGCCTCCTCGGTGGTCGTCGGGGAGGACACCAGCCCGTACGGCCTGGTCAAGTTCGCGCTGGCCCTGCGCGGAGCGATGGGCGGCGACGGCCTCAGCTGCACGGTGCCCCTCGCGGACTTCTCCGTCCGGTGGGACCCCGAGCGCAGCCAACGGGTCTTCGACCTCATCGCCGCCGACCGCACCGGCAGCATCGGCGAGCTCTGCACCCCCGACGGCCTGCCCCAGGGCTGAGCCCGGGGCGGCAGGCCTCTCAGAGCGTCGACTGGATCCCGGCGAGCAGCTGTCGGGCCATCACGATGCGCTGCACCTGGTTGGTGCCCTCGTAGATCTGGGTGATCTTCGCGTCGCGCATCATCCGCTCGACCGGGTAGTCCCGCGTGAAGCCGTAGCCACCGAGCAGCTGGACGGCGTCGACCGTCACCTGCATGGCGGTGTCGGAGGCGAAGGCCTTGGCGGCGGCGCCGAAGAACGTGAGGTCGTCGTCGCCGCGCTCGGAGCGACCGGCCGCGGCGTAGGTGAGCTGGCGGGCGGCCTCGATCTTCATGCCCATGTCGGCGATCATGAACTGCAGTCCCTGGAAGTCCGCCACGGGCTTGCCGAACTGCTGGCGCTCCTGGACGTAGCCCAGGGCGTAGTCGAGGGCCCCTTGGGCGACACCGACCGCCTGGGCGGCGATCGTGACGCGCGTGTGGTCGAGGGTGCGCATCGCCAGGGAGAAGCCCTCGCCGATGTCGCCGATGATGCGGTCCTCGGGGATCCAGACGTCGTCGAGGTAGACCTCGCGGGTGGGCGAGCCCTTGATGCCGAGCTTCTTCTCGGGCGCACCGAATGAGACGCCCTCGTCGTCGGCCTCGACCACGAACGCAGTGATGCCCTTGCTGCGTCGCTCGGGATCGACCTGCGCGAGCACGGTGTAGAACCGCGACTCCCCCGCGTTGCTGATCCACCGCTTGACGCCGTCGAGGCGCCAGCCGTCGCCGTCGCGCACGGCCTTGGTGCGCTGGTTGGCGGCGTCCGAGCCGGCGTCGGGCTCGGACAGGCAGTAGGAGAAGTCGCCGTCGCCGCTCGCGAGCGGCGAGAGGTAGTTCTTCTTCAGCTGGTCGCTGCCGCCGAGCATGACCGGGAGCGAGCCCAGCTTGTTGACCGCGGGGATCAGGGAGCTGGAGACGCATACCCGGGCGATCTCCTCGATCACCAGGACCGTCGCGAGCGCGTCCGCGCCGGCACCGCCGAACTCCTCCGGGACGTGCGGGGCATGGAAGTCGGCGGCGACGAGCGCCTCGCGCGCCTCGTGCGGGTACCGGGCCTGCTCGTCGACATCGGCGGCGTGCGGCGCCACCTTGGCCTCGGCGACGGCGCGGACCGCCTCGCGGATCGCTCGGTGCTCCTCGGGGAGGACGAACAGGTCGGACACGATGGTCTCCAGACGAAGTAGTAGGAAGTCATAGTAATTCTACCCCGACCCCACTCGGCTGCCGTGCCGACCTCCCTCCCATCGCCGAGACTCGAGGGGTGCTGCTTCACTTCGACGGACACATCGTGGGCCTCGGCACCACCTCGGGCACGCGTGTCGTCATCGGCATCTGGTCCGACTCGCCTTTCGGGCACTTCGCCGACGCCATGGTCGAGCACGCCTGCGGCCACCGGACCCTCCTCGCGCCCGACGACGACGTCGCCGACCTCGTCGCCTCCACGTACACGTTCGACGAGGTCCGCATCGTGCCCGTGAGCACCAGCGGCTGGTCCATCGACGCGGGCCCCTTGCGCGCGTCGTGGGAACCGGACGGCCGTGCCCCCGTCGGCCACCTCCTGCGCCTGGTGCCACGACCGGTCGCGCAGGCCCGCACGTGGGCACGGTGGTGCGACCCGCTCGCGCGACTCGTGATGCCCGGCGTCAGCACCTACGGGTCCGCCGGCCACGGACGGACCGAGTGGTACGCCGCCCGCGACGCCTGGCACGTCCGCTCGGCGCGGGTCAGCTGGGACGGCGACGACCTCGGCCCCCTCGCGGACGTCGACCCGCCGGTACGGTTCGGGTTCGGCTCCGCGCCGCGTCGCCCCACCCTCACGCGCCTGTCGTCGTTCGTCCACCTGCCCTGACCGCGGCCTATGCTCGGCAGATGGCCGAGATCACGAACGCCGAGCACCTGCGTGAGCTGCTCGGCCACCCGCAGGGTCCAGCGGCGACGAAGGACCGGGATCGCCTCTCCGACGCACACCGCGCGTGGCTCGCCGCCTCCCCCCTGTGCCTCGTGGCCACCTCCGGTCGCGACGGCACGTGCGACGTCTCCCCCAAGGGCGATCCCGCCGGCTCGCTCGTGCACGTCGTCGACGACCGGACGATCGCCATCGCCGAGCGTCCGGGCAACCGGCGTGCCGACGGCTTCGTCAACCTGCTCGACAACCCCCACGTCGGGCTGCTCTTCCTCGTCCCCGGACGCGGCGACACGCTGCGGGTCAACGGCACCGCCCGGCTGCTCGACGACGCGTCCTACGCCGAGCGGCTCGTGGTCCGTGGGCACCGGCCGGTCGTGATCTGCGAGGTCAGGGTGGAGCAGACCTTCTTCCACTGCTCCAAGGCGTTCCTGCGCTCGGCGCTGTGGGACCCGCGGACCTGGGAGCCGGACGCGGTGCCGTCGCGCGCACACATCGCCCACGCCCTGGAGCGTTCCCACCAGCCGCTGGCCGAGGTCGAGGAGTACTACGAGGGCAGGGACTACGGCGCCGACCTCTACTGAGGAGCGGGGCTCACCGGTCGCCCGTCACCGGTCACGCAGTGCTGCACCCTTGGCCCGCGCGAGCTCGGCGAGGTCCTCCTGGAACTGCGTCATCCGCTCGATCAGCGTGGGGTCGCCGGCGGCGAGGATGCGGACGGCGAGGAGCCCGGCGTTGCGCGCGCCACCGATCGAGACCGTCGCGACGGGGACCCCGGCGGGCATCTGCACGATCGAGAGCAGGGAGTCCATCCCGTCGAGGTGCTTGAGCGGCACCGGGACGCCGATGACCGGCAGGGGCGTGACCGCGGCGAGCATCCCCGGCAGGTGCGCCGCTCCCCCGGCACCGGCGATGACGACCTCGAGGCCCCGGGCGTGCGCACCCCGGCCGTAGGCGAGCATCTCGTCGGGCATGCGGTGGGCGGAGACGACGTCGGCCTC
>SXGT01782783.1_pt1 | contig 10021 bp, 3 predicted proteins | sample 3176221 | NCBI WGS metagenome assembly SXGT01 (sample SAMN11356862, study PRJNA531348) | freshwater metagenome | isolation source: freshwater sample F1-120 | place: China: Fuxian Lake, Yuxi | collected 2017-12-25
CCGCGATCGCCAATGCACAGTGGAATCTCGCCCGTGAACAATCGCTGCTGAAGGAACAGGAGTTACGCATCTCTCACGATCTAAGCAATTCGGCGAGTCAGATTTTGCGGGCATTCGAACTCGTACAGACCAATTACAACCGCCAGGATGCCGACAAGCTCCAAGCGGAGGTATTGCGCAGTCGTTATGAACAAGGGCTAATCAATATCAACTTTCTCTTGCAAGCTCAGCAGCAGTTAGCCAACAGCCAGAGCGCGTACTTCCGTTCGTTGATTGACTATCAGCTAGCCCTGCGCGACTTCCATCGCGAGAAAGGCTCGTTGTTGACGTACAGCCAAGTCGCGTTGTCCGAATCGGCATGGCCGGCGCCGGCTTATCAAAATGCTGTCGAACGAGGGAGGTTCTTTGAACCGCAACCGAATCCTGAACTTGTGGAGACGCCTGCGCCAGTCAGTACCGGCGCATTCGATCCCCATCGAGTTGGCGTACACGATGCCACCGGCACACAAACGAATTGACGCATCTCCAGGTGGCACAGGTCGCAAGCACTAGTTACCAGCCGGGATCAATTCCATAGGGCCACGAACCCGCGTTACCAAAGTGCGAATAAGCCGCATGTTGATTTCCATGACTGGTAACTGACCACTGCGGGCGCCGTTTTCTAGATCGCGAGCCGGGGCGACGAACGGCCTGAAGCCGAGCGATCCTGAGGCTCCCTTCAACCAGTGCGCGAGTTCCTCCAGCTCTTTGAAATTCCTGGTTTCAAACGCCTGCTCCATTTCATCGATTCGTTCGCGCAAGCGGACCACAAATTGGCCAACGATCGCACGGATCTCGTCGTCGGAATCGACGGGTAACTCCGATTCGATCGGTTGGTAATTTTGCGTACTTGCGGCCAATTCCGAACTGATGTCATTGGCCATGTTGTGGATCGCTTGCAGTTGTTCGATTTCTGATTCTGGATTGCTTGACCGTTGGCTCGACGCTGCCGACTGAGTTTCGGTAACGACTTGCCCACCGACGTGTTTGGCGACCGCCGACAGCAGTTGGTTCATGCTGATCGGTTTGGCCAACATACTGGTATATCCGGCATCGCGACAGGCATCTTCATCTTTCTTCATGACATTGCCAGTAAGAGCGATAATCGGCAGTTTGCAGCCGGCAGCGCGCAAATGGCGAGTGGCTTGCAACCCGTCCATGACTGGCATGTGGACGTCCATCAGCAGCAAGTCGATCTTATTTTCGATCAGCCGCTCGATGGCTTCTTTTCCATTCTCTGCACAAATGACGCTTGCACCGGCGCGCTCGAGGTAGACGGACGCCAGTTGACGATTGGCTTCCCCGTCGTCGACGACCAAAATGGTGCACGCATTCAATCGGATCGTTTCCTTGAGTCCTGTGCGAGTACCTTGATGCGTTATAGCATCTGCTGGGGCGAGCATGGGAATACCATCTAGTGGGCCCGGATCGATCGCGACCGAGAATGTGCTTCCCTTACCTTGGACGCTGGAGACGGAAACGCCGCCGCCCATCTTCTCAGCTAGATACTTGGATATCGACAATCCCAGACCGGTGCCACCAAATCGCCGCGTGATGGACGTGTCCTCTTGCGAGAACGGGTCGAAGATGCGGTTGACGGCTTCGGATGAAATGCCAATCCCGGTATCGACGACATCGATAACGAACATCGGTCTTGGTCCTGGTACCATCTTGGTAACGATCCGCACGCTGCCTCGTTCGGTGAATTTGAGCGCATTGCCAGTGAGATTGATGATCACTTGGCGCAAACGGACCGAGTCGGTCAAAATGGTCTCAGGCAAGGGTGTCGCAGGCTCGTGGAACAATTCGACGCCTTTTTCTTGCGCCTTTAACTGGAAGATCATTAGCGCATGTGAGATGATCTCCACGGGCGAGTACCTCGCCAATTCCAAGTCCATCTTGCCGGACTCAATTTTGGAGAGGTCGAGAATGTCGTTGATCAGCGTCAGCAAATGTTCGCCGCTGCCTTGAATCGTTTGCAAATAATGTTGGCGTTGTGCTTCGTCGCGCGCCAATCCTCGCTGAAGGATTTCGGTGAAACCGAGAATGGCGTTCATCGGTGTGCGAATCTCGTGACTCATGCGCGCCAAGAAATCACTCTTGGCGCGGTTGGCCGCGTCCGCTTGATCGCGAGCTTCCGAAAGTTCTATTCTATTTTGCTGGAGCTCCGTGATATCCTGGAAGGACGTCAGCACTCCTCGGTAATTGCCATCTTGTCCCAGCACAGGTGACGAATTGGCCACTAACGTCAGCGATTTCCCGTCCTTGTCGGTCAACTGAATCATCACATTGGGTTGCGCAGTGGCGTCTTCGATCGCGCGTGTCCATGGACAGCGAGTGTCGGCGTTTGGATCCAGATCCGTTTTCCAAGCAAACACTCCCGCGTCCTGCCCGATCAATTTGTCGGCGTCTTTACCGATCCAGTTTGCGAACGCTTCGTTAGCCAATACGATGCGTCCTTTGCGATCGGTGACCAACAGACCTTCAGCCAGTGTATCAAGAGCGGCTCGCACGCGTTTGGGGATGGCGTTGGATGGGTCCAGTTGCCTGAGAACTTTGCCAAGGTAGTAGTAATAGGCCAAAAATGTGATCCATGCGACCGCGGTGGTAAACTGCATCCACGGATCCATCACAAACGCCAGCAGACCTTGTTGGTTCAACGGTTGGAAGCGGAGTTCGATTTCACCCCATGGGACATTATTGCCCTTGCTCAGTGGCACAACCAATTGTGTTTCCGTAGACATCTCTCCAGTGTTCTTCCAATGTTTCGCGTGATCGCCAACTTCTAAATGCAACTTTTGATTGCTGCGCCGAATCGCGGCGGACAATAGATGTTCGTTGCGATCCACGACCGCTTTCAGCACCCCTTCCATGCTGGAAATATCACCTCGTTTGACCAGGATGGAAAAGTTCAGTGCCAGCGACTCGCAGAGAGCCTTGCGTCCTTCCAATACTGCGGATTGCGCATTCGGACCCAATCCGAAGAATCGCGCCAACATCATGACGCTGACTGCCAGGCTGACCAAGCCCAGCGTGATACGCGCTTTTACCGATAGAAATGGGATCATGTCAGGTTTGCCACCAAAGGATTGTTTGCCGCATCGTGATTTGATTCGGCAGGAGGAGTGTTCTGTTCGGTTTCTTGAATTTCATCGGCGTCTGCATCCGACGATGCAACCATCGATTCCAGCGAATCGTCATCGCCGTCGTATTCCGGATCATCTAATTGATTAAGGACTGGCAACGGATCAACAATGCGCCAGGCAGGTAACTGGGTCATCACGCCGGCGACAATGTAACCTCCACGCACTAACCAAACGACATAGCCCACGGATAAAGTCGATGTCAATCCAGTTGCCGCGCCCATCACGATCGGATCGATGCTTGGGATTACGTCAATCTGCTGTTGAATGCTGTCGATGTCTTGCCAGACAATATCAGTCGCAGCATTAAAAGTTGCGATGGAAAAACCTAAGTCGTTGATGGTATCTAGCGTGCGAAGCGAATCATTTCTGGATTCAGCTCGGTAGGAACGATAGCCCTGCTGCGACGAGGATTCCACCAAGCGTTCCGTCAGTCTCTGGACTCGATGGACATTCTCCGCGACGCGAATTTCCGCCAGCGTAGACAGCCCTCGTTGCGCCTCAGTGGGAATGTTGCTGGTTTGGGACTGCGTTTCTGCAATCTGATTAGTGATCACCGGTGAATTGGCCTCTGCGACCGGCGTCGCGCTATCAGATGTTGCAGGCGGACTGGTGCTGGAACTGGCTGAGGAGGAAGCGGAGGACGATGAGGATGAGGACGACGAAGAAGACTCGGGAGATATGGTTGATGGTGGAGGAGGCGTGGTAGTTATCGAATCGCTCGAAATGACAGGCTGCTGAAGCGTAGCGATCGTGATGAACACAGTTCCAGTGTCGACACCGCCGTTACCGTCAGATACTTCATAGGTAAATGATTCTTGTCCGCCGACATCTGCTGACGGTGTGTACACAAACGAGCCGTCGGGGGCAATGCTAACTCTATCGAGGCTGCCCACGAGCGCGACCGTTAAACTGTGACCGTCTTCGTCGGTAACTCCCTGCAGTAAACCGGGTGCAGCAACGTTAAAAGGACTTCCCAGCAGAACCGTATAGCTGTGGTCTCGAGCGACAGGAGCATCATTCGCGTTCTCGACCATAACAGTAATTGCCGCGACTGTGGAGCGTCCCGACCCATCGCTGACCTCAACGTTGACTTCGTAAAAATTATCGCGGTTGGCATCACCAGGGTTTTCAAAGTTCGGAGGGCTGACGAAAGCCAGATCATTATCATTCGTGATTCTGAATTTGGCTCGATCAACACCACCGACGATTGTAAAACTGAGACTGGGAGTCGGTAAGTCAAGGTCGTCTCCTGCGAGTCTATCAACTATGACCTGTTTCTCGCTAACTCGCAGCAAGCGCGAAGAAGTGATCACGGGGTCGAATTCGTTTACCGGCAAAATGTCGATGGCAAAAGTCGCTATCGACGACGATCCATCGGTGCTGGATGCACGCACGGTGATGCCATGTATGCTGGACGATTCCCGATCGATGCGACTGCTATCCGCCACACGAACCACTCCTGTAAACGCATTGATGCTAAAGCGTCCATCGGCACTATCGACCAAGGAATACGTGATCGTATTATTGGTTCCATCTAAGTCGACGGCAGAGGCATCAATTCCCACTGCAGTTCCGTTAGCAGCGTTCTCGAGCACTTGATTGGGGCTGAGGACACTATCCACAATGGGTGAAACATCGAATTCGTCTTGATCGGTAACTTGGATCATCAGCATCTGGACATCGGCCAACCCCGTCGAGTCGGTAGCTGTTACTTCGACCTGAAAAATATTGTTCTTGTCGCTGTCGCGAAAAGCTTCGTAATCGGACGGTGATGGGGAGAAAATTAGCGTCCCGTTGTTTTGATCGATTGAAAACCAACTCGCGTCTGCGCCACCAGAGATCTTGTACATAACAGAATCACTATCAACCTCAATGGAGGTCACGATGGCTGGGATGGAGTTATTTTCAGCAATCGTAATACTGGCGGTAGCCGATCCGCCATTGCTGGTGATGATAGGTGCGTCGTTCACCGGCGTGACAAACAAACTGACAGTTACTGGATTCGAACTGCTACTACCGTCTTCAACTACGTAGGTAAATGAATCGCTTCCGAAATAGTTTGCAAACGGCGAATACGTGAAGGAACCATTGGAGTTGAATAATAGCTTGCCATTGCTGGTAGTAGTTCCCAACGTAGCCATCAGTGGGTTTCCATCCTGGTCGCTGTCGTTGGTAAGCACACCCTGATGAGTTTGAGCTGGACCAAGCGTTGTCAAACCGCCATTGACCGCCAGGAAATTCGCGTGAATCTGGGCCGCGGATAAACTGCCTTCGTAAGCTCGAAATTCGTCAATCGCACCTTGGAATGTACGTGACGAAGCGACGCTATGATTACCCACAGTTAAATTCAGCGCAGCGTCCGAGTTTGGACTTCCATCTGGTGACGCCTCTTCGAATACTGCTACGGAAACGCCGTTGATAAAAATTTGCGGATCATTGGCGGTTGAAGAACTATCGTAAACTACCGTGACCATCTGCCAGTTGCTGGTCGTGACGGCACCCATCGCGGTACTCCAACGTCCGACGTGACCTGAGAATCCAAAATGGAACAAAACCCTTCCAGAGCTCCCCGTTCCCGTGGCATACAACCCCCAGCCGTTGCCCGTGCCCGACGAAAAAGTGCTATTTGCTTTGTCGGCGATTCGTCCATAGGATCCTTCACCCCAGCCCTCGGGATTGATCCACGCTGAGATCGTGCCACCACCGGTGAACAGGTTGTCAATCACGGTTGCAGAACCGACATTGACACTGTCGTCAACGCCATCAAAGTTCCTCGCTGCTCCGATCCGTCCGGCTGAGTTGGTAGTACCCGAGTACGAGACAGTATTCGAGTTCACCGTGGAGTCGTCGGCGGGATTAGCCATGTGCAGTACGGCTCTGGTGCTGCTTTCCCATACTCCGTTAGGATTCTGACCAGCGATGGCGGTGGCGTTTCCATAGTACATCCGAATAAAGTCTGTCGAGGATAACGCATCAATCTGCGGGACTCGCACCCACACTTGCGAAGTTCCAGTTTCGTTCCACACATCGATTTCATAACTCAGCAAGGTACCGTTGGCATCGACGAATCGTAGATCTTGTCCTGCATTCTGAGTTTTGCTGTAATCGATCGTGGACGCGTCCAAGGTAACTAAGATCACTTGATCGACGAGATTGGTAGCCGATGTATTGTTGAACGTCAGCTTTTGAAAAGTGGACCAATTCGGGTCGAACCAGTTTCCAATTGCCGCCAAGCTGCTGTCTTCCGCAAGTGTATAGGATTCGGAGACTCCGACGGGCGCATCGTTAGCGTCAGTGATCGCGATCGTGACCGTTTGAGTATCCGTCAGCAATCCGTCCGAGACCTGAACAATTACTTCATACACTCGATCGCTGCCAACGTCGCTGGGTTGTTCAAAATCCGGCTTCGACTTGAATTGCAACTTACCACTGTTCGCGTCAAGATTAAAGAAACTAGCCTCTGTGCCACCAATAATATTGAAAGTTAATGGCTGCGACGGCGTGTCGATATCGCTGGCCGATAGTGTCATGGCAGTTTGAATGTTCTCAGCCAGATTAAACGAATTTGAGGACAGGCTACTGTTGTTATTAATTGTTGGCGCATCGTTGACCGGAGTTACTGTAATCGTGGCCGAGACAATCGCCGTGCTAAATGCTGACTGTCCGCCATTGGGGATCGTCGCTTGCAAAGCCCCCACCGTGCCTATTGTTTCGTCCCACGCGCGAAAGGCTATGGACGCGCCGCCATTCCAATTCGCATTGGGGACAAAGCGGAGCCTCGCGGTACTGTCTGCGGGCAACAGGCGAGCCAAGGTTTCGCTGACGGTTCCCACATCAGTCCAGTTTGATCCGTTGTCGAGCGAGAACTGCCATTTGCCATGAGAATTATCGGCCGACGTAAGGGCAACACCCATCTCAATATTGCCGCTGGTATCGTAGAACTGCCCAGTTGTCAGGTACGAGACGCTGACTCCAAAATTGGAAAACGGATCTTCGATCATGTCGGGCAAGTGATTTGCTCCGAATAGAAGCGGTGCTACGTTGTCGACTGACAGCGTGAGACCGCGAATCTCTTCTCCAGATGAGCCTATTCCTAAATCAACTCCCTCGGCGATAAGCGTTGCTGTACCGTTGGTATTCGAACCCGCGGTCGTTAGCGTCAGAGCAAAGACGTCATACTCCGTAACTGCAACACCCGCGACTGTATCTGGACTGCGCACGCTCAGCAGGAGCTGGCCTGCTTGGAAGCTCACACCACCGGCCTGCAAATTGACGGGAATCAGCTCTAATCCACCGATCTGCTGATCGATTCCGAGGTCACTGCCATCGACCAACAGCGTTGGCGCGGTCACGTTGGTACTCCCTGCACCGACCGTCGTTGCGTGCATTACGTAGATATTATCGTCGTCGGCGCCGCCGCTTTGGACCAGTAGGAAATCGCCGTACGCCACCTGGACGTTTCCAACCATGACACCCAACGGTGATTCGACCAGCGCAATTTCCCGAATATTGGACACACCGCTGGGATCATCCAGCAACTTGGTAAATGTACCCGACGCGTAGTTCCCTGGCAAACTCGGACGAAAGACCATCAAGTCCTTATTATCAAAGGTGATTCCATTAATGGTCTTGCTACCGCTCTCCAGCGAGAACAACAAATCGCCTTGTTGGAGCGTAAATGAACCTCCGACTCCGCCAAGAGTAATTGTGGTCTGAACCAAATGCAGAGCGGAAATTGAGTGTCCGCCATCGGTGCCGAACGCGTTGATATTGAACACTGCAGAAAATGTGCCTGACGTCGTTCCTGGTTCCAAATCAAACGCTGGATCCCCAAACGCCATTACAGTTCCTGTAGACCATGACGGTCCGCTGTTCGGTGCGGCAGCACCGAGAGTTGACAACCAGACCGCCGCACTATTGACCGGTAAAACTGTGATCGCAATGTTATCAGTATCGAATAGTGGTCCTCCCATACCGCTATTACCAAGATCGTTAACGTTGAACTGAATCGACGAGGAACCGGCAAGCGACGGATTTGGCGTAAAACTCATGCCATCTAAAGCAATGTCCCGCTTAACTGCTGGGAATTGGTCTAGTATTGAATTTCGCTTTTAGCGAGACTTCTTTCCGCAAATTAACGGAAAGGAGTCCGAAATGTCGCGTCTAGCTGTGGACCAATCTGCGGTCCGGGTAGTTGTTTTGGATCGAGAGGATCGAGTTTGCCCCCAGTGCGGAGGTAGAATGCACGTACGCTGTAGCCGCCAGCGATGCATTCATTCGCTCGACGGCCCGTTGCAGTTGGATCTTAAACTCGTTCAGTGCTCAAATGCACAGTGCGCGCAGATGAAACTCTTCAGTCCCGAGCAAGAGTGCGGTTATGCGATGCCTCGTTGGGGGATCGGCTGGGACGTCTTCTGCTGGATCGGTCAGCGACGATTCTCTAGGCATTGGTCCGTGCCGCAAATTCGCCATGAACTCTACGACAGCTACCAGATTCGCTTGTCGGACGACGCCATCGAAGATCACATTGCTTCTTACCAAAACATGGTTGCGGCTCGACATCAGGCTCCGCAGGAGTTGGCCAAGCTTTATGGCGGCCACAAGGAGATCGCCCTGTCGATCGATGGACTGCAACCCGAAAAGGGTCATGAGACAATTTACGTCGTGCGTGAAGTAACTCAGCGTCGCGTCTGGTTTGCCGAAGCGTTGCTGTCGGGCGCGACTGACGAAATCAGGAAGTTGTTCATTCGTGCGAAAGAACTGGCGGTTTCACTGAACTTGAAAGTGGTGTTGTGGATCACCGACAAGCAAGAGGCTTTTGTGAGCTGCGCAGCCGCAGAGTTTCCCGACGTTCCACATCGCTATTGCGAGAATCACTTTTTTCGGGACTTGGCCAAACCGGTGCTGGAGGCGGACAGTACCGCCAAGAAGAAAATGCGTTCCAAAATCAGGGGTTTGCGGGCAGTCGAGCGGGTCGTGCTCGATGCTCAGCAAGCCACTCAAGCCGTAGCGAACTCGGCTGGTATCCCTGCGGTCGATGCGGCCCAGCCAGACTCTCTGGCAGGCGAAGCCGGTGAGGTAGTACTCGATTACTGCAGCATGGTGCGCGGCATTTTGAATGATAATCACGGAGGTCCTTACAATCCGCCTGGCCTGCGGATGTTGGATGCGTTGGGTGATGTGCGCGAGTCGTTGGCGCGGATTGCTTCGTCCGCTCGAACTGGCCCGGAGTTCGCGCTGCTGAATCGACTTCAGGGGTTCATCGACCGAGGTGTGGCTGGCCAGCAAGAGGCCTTCACCCGCGTGCGAAGCTATACCGACCAAGTGCGCGAAGTCATGGACATTCTGAATACCGAGGAGGGGACGCCGTTGGCTGAGCGCGAACCGCTTTTCGCCGCCAAGCTGGCTGAGTTTCAGCAAACGCCGAGCGACCCGATTCTGAGCCACTTGGCGAAGGTGATGACGTCGTTTCGAGTGGGCCTCTTCGCGGGAGCACAACTGACATCTCATCCGCGCGACAACTTGCACTTAGAGCGCTGGTTTCGACTGCCAAAGTCTCATGAGCGTCGCGTCCACGGTCACCATCACGCGGGCGTCCGCATCGTGCGCGAGGGAGCGACCTTGATTCCAACGCTCGACGCGCACGCCAACCATCCCGGCCTCTTCACGCGTGAAGAACTTTCTCCGTTCCAGTCAGCCATCACGCCGTCCAGCCAGATAGCATCGCAGCAACGCCACCGCATCATGGCGAAAAGTCGCTCAAAAAAAAGCGAATGAGGCTGCTGAAAGAACTAGAATCCAGAATCCTCAAACCCAGCAGTTAAGCGGGACATTGA
>SXGT01068018.1_pt1 | contig 10020 bp, 7 predicted proteins | sample 3176221 | NCBI WGS metagenome assembly SXGT01 (sample SAMN11356862, study PRJNA531348) | freshwater metagenome | isolation source: freshwater sample F1-120 | place: China: Fuxian Lake, Yuxi | collected 2017-12-25
CAACATTCGAGAGGCCGACGCGATCTGTCAGGTCGTGCGCGTGTTCGACGACGACGACGTGATCCATGTGGCAGGAGTGGTCGACCCCGCAGACGACATCGAGACGATCCACACCGAGCTCATCCTCGCCGACCTCCAGACGCTCGAGAAGGCGATTCCGCGGATCGAGAAGGAGATCAAAGGCAAGAAGACCGACAAGGCAGTGCTCGATGCGGCGCTCGCCGCGCAGACCTTGCTCGGCTCCGGGACGACGTTGTTCGCCGGCGCGGCCGGCGCCGGGATCGACACGTCGTTGATCCGCGAACTCTCGTTGCTCACGACGAAGCCGTTCATCTACGTGTTCAACGTCGACGAGAACGGCCTGACCGATGACGCGCGTCAGTCCGAGTTGCGCGCCCTCGTCGCGCCGGCGGATGCGATCTTCCTGAACGCCAAACTCGAAGCCGAGTTGCTCGAACTCGACGAAGCTGACGCAGCTGAGTTGCTCGAAAGCGTCGGACAGACCGAGCCGGGCATGCACCAACTCGCGCGGGTCGGGTTTCACACGCTCGGACTTCAGACCTATCTCACCGCGGGGCCGATGGAGGCGCGCGCGTGGACGATCCAGCAGGGCTGGACCGCACCCCAAGCCGCGGGCGTGATCCACACCGACTTCCAGCGCGGCTTCATCAAGGCCGAAGTCGTCGCGTTCGCCGACCTCGTCGACGCCGGTTCGATGAGCGAAGCCAAGGCACGCGGCAAGGTACGCATCGAGGGCAAGGACTACGTGATGACCGACGGCGACGTCGTCGAGTTCCGCTTCAACGTGTAGGGCCTCAGCGCGGTGCGCGACCGATCCCTTCAATGGCTGCACGCGCCGCGCCTTCGAAGTTCGGGTAATGGAATTCGAATCCGTGTTCGAGCAATCGCTTCGGCAGCGCTCGGCGGCCCGTGAGTGCGAGGCTGGCACTGCTCCCGAGCAAGGGCGCTCCGAGCCGCGTGAGCCAGGCAGGGCTGTTCAGACCGACGCGGCGACCGAGCAACCTTCGATATGTAGCCATCATGTCGGCGTTCGTGATCGGGTTGGGACTGGTCACGTGGTAGGTGCCCTGCATCGTCGGGTCGTCGATCGCGAGCAGCGTTGCTCGCATGATGTCATCGAGTGCGACCCACGAAACCCACTGCCTGCCGTTGCCGATGCGGCCGCCGAGGCCGACCCGGACCAGCTGGGCCAACTTCGCGGTTGCAGGGTCGGTGTCGCCGCCGCCGAGTCCGATGCCCATGCGCAACAACACCGCTCGTTCGGTGGAGGCGCTCGCTCGGGCGAATGCAGACTCCCATGCGAGACAGACTGTGACCATCTCACGCGGCCCGATCCCGGTCGGTGTTGTCGACTCGTCGATCGGAGTGTCATCGGTGTGCCCGAAGATCGCCAGTGAACCCGACTGCACCCAGAGGCGCGGCGGATCGGTGCAACGTGCCACCGCATCGCCAACAACACGGACTGGTTCGACGCGTGACGAGATCAGCTCGTCGATGTTGCGACGCGTGGCGCGCGCATCGACCCGGCGGCCACTGAGGTGCACGATCGCGTCGGCGCCTTCGAGCGTGTCGATCCAGTCACCGATCGTCGTCGCGTCCCACTGCACGACGTCGGCACTGGGGACGGACGCGTGACCGCGGCTGAGGATCGTGACCCGATCGCCGCGCTCGGCGAGCCGTCGCGTCAACTCGCGACCCAAGTAGCCAGTTCCTCCGGGAATGACGACGTGTCGCGCTGTCACCACGGCATCTTCGCACCGACAGGTGCTCAAGACTGCTGCGCCGCAGGGCGAGGGTCGTTGCGGCGCAGCTTGCGAGCGGCAGTACGTTCCTCGTCGTGGCGTGGTTGGTGCGCGGTGAGGATGTGTTGGCGGCTGCCGAGGTCGCGGTGACGCGCCGTCAGCGACGGGGTGGGCTGCTCGGCCGCGACTCGATCGACGGCGTGCTGATATTGCGACCGTGTCGTCAGGTCCACACGCTACGCATGCGGTTCGCGATCGATGTCGCGTTCTGCGACCGAGACGGTTTCGTGCTGCACATTGCGTCGCTGGCGCCGAACCGGATTTCTCGTCCTGTTCCGCGTGCCTACTTCGCGATCGAGGCACCCGCCGGCGCGTTCGATCGTTGGCGCCTCCAGCCCGGCGACCTGGTCGAGGTCAAAGGGTGACTGGCTGCCTCGTCCTCGTTGCGACTCCGATCGGAAACCTCGGCGACCTGAGTCCGCGCGCGGTCGAAGCGCTGCGCGACGCCGACGAGGTGTGGTGCGAGGACACTCGGCGAACTCGGGCCCTGTTGACCCATGCGGGCATCGATGGCGCGCGGTTGCGTTCGGTTCGCGAACACAACGAGTCGCAGGCCGCCTCACGTCTCGTCGATGCGATTCTGGCGGGTGCGACCATCGCGTACGCGAGCGACGCCGGAATGCCGGGGATCTCCGACCCCGGTACCCGTCTGGTGGCGGCATGCGTCGATGTCGGCCTCGACGTCTCGATCGTCCCGGGCCCGACCGCAGCGCTCAGCGCGTTGGTGTTGAGCGGGTTCCCGACCGATCGATTCGGGTTCGAGGGATTCCTCGAGCGCAAGGGTCCGGAGCGAAACGCCGCGATCGATCGGATCGCGCGTTCGACGGCGACGTCGATCGTCTACGAAGCCCCAAACCGAATTGCTGCGACCATCGCCGACCTCGCGGCCGCGTGTGGGGCCGACCGTCGCGTTGCGGTCGCACGCGAGATCACCAAACTGCACGAAGAGGTCGTGCGCGGAACGCTCGGCGATCTCGGCGTCGTCGACGGGCGCGGTGAGTGCGTCATCGTCATCGAACCCGCCGCGCCAGCTCCTCCGGCCGACGATGCAGCGATCGACGGCGCGAGCCGCGCCGAGCTCGCGGCGGGTGCGAGCGCCCGCGATGCCGCGGCCGCGGTCGCCGACGCCCTCGGCGTCGCGAAACGCCGCGCCTACGAACGCGCGCTCGCGCTCAAACCGCGCTGACCCGCCCGTTCTTGTCACGTGGGCGCGTGTTGTTCGGGGCGCGTGGGTGACGAGTTCGGTGGGGGTGACGAGTTGGGGTGAACGTGGCGATCGTCAGGGGGTGGGGAGGTGCGCGAGTTCGGTGATGCACTCGTTGCACACGAGGCGGTCTCGGTACACGCGTAGTTCCACGTCGGCGCCGCAGAACGTGCAGCGATGTTCGATGCGTCCCATCACGATCTTGCCGTCGGCGAGATGGATGTCGAGCAAGTCACCCTCCTTGATTCCGAGCAGTCTGCGGATCTCCGCCGGCACCACGACGCGTCCCAATGCGTCGATTCGGCGGGCGGATCCGATCGCGGACAACATCGACGGCGGCGGAGTCGGCTGCGCACCGGAAGTGGTCACCGGCCAAATCGTACGTTGACCCACGTCGGGGCAGGGCAGAATGGCATGGTGCCGAACCGGTTCTCCGTGACCACGCCCATCTATTACGTGAACGACGTGCCCCATATCGGACACGCGTACACGACCCTGGCCGGCGATGTGCTGTGCCGCTGGCGGCGGATGCACGGCGACGACGTCCACTACCTCACCGGAACCGACGAACACGGCCTCAAGATCCAACGCGCCGCCGAAGCGCAGGGTGTTCACCCGCAAGAATGGGCCGACCGAACCGCGGTGCGATTCGAACAGACCTGGGACGAACTCCAGATTCGCACCGACGACTTCATCCGAACCACCGAACCGCGCCATTACGCCGCGGTGACGAAGTTCCTCCAGGCCGTCTACGACAACGGATTCATCTACAAAGGGACGTACGAAGGTCTGTACTGCGTTCCGTGCGAGGCGTACTACGCCGACGACGAACTCACCGACGGAAACTGTCCGATCCATGATCGTCCCGTCGAGAACGTCGTCGAGGAGAACTACTTCTTCAAGCTCTCCGAGTTCGCGCAGCGGCTGCTCGACCATTACGAGGCTCATCCCGAGGCGGTCCAACCCGAGAGTCGGCGCAACGAGGTGCTCGGCTTCATCAAGCAAGGTCTGCGCGACTTCTCGATGAGCCGCACGTCGATCAGTTGGGGTGTTCCGCTCCCGTGGGACGCCGCGCACGTGACGTACGTCTGGTTCGACGCGCTCGTGAACTACTGCACTGCGGTCGGCTACGGAGTCGATGACGAGCGGTTCGCGCAGTGGTGGCCGGCCGACTACCACCTTGTCGGCAAGGACATTCTTCGATTCCACGCGGTGTACTGGCCGGCGATGTTGATGGCCGCCGGTCTCGAACCTCCCAAGTGCGTGTTCGCGCACGGCTGGTTGCTCGTCGGTGGCGAGAAGATGAGCAAGACCAAGCTGAACCAGATCTTTCCCCACGATCTCGTCGCCGAATTCGGTGTCGACGGCTACCGCTACCACTTCGTCGCCGATCAGCGATTCGGACCCGACGGTGACTTCAGCTACGAGGCGATGGTGACGCGCTACAACGCGGATCTGGCCAACAACTTCGGCAACCTCGCGAACCGGGTGCTGAACATGGCAGTGAACTATTGCGACGGTGTCGTCCCGACGGTTCGCGAGAACGGTCCGCTCCGAGCGCAGGCCGAGGCTGCGTACTCCGGCGCCGTCGACGGTTTCGCGCGGCTCGACTTTGCGAATGCGTGCAGCGCGATCTGGGAACTCATCCGGGCGACGAACGCCTACATCGAAGACCGGGCGCCGTGGGCATTGAACAAAGCCGGCGACGCCGCGGCAACGCACGCGGTGCTCGGCGACTGCCTCGAGGCGCTCCGTGTCATCGCGTTGTTGTCGGCGCCGGTGATCCCGAATGCGTGCGCCGAACTGTGGAGGCGGCTGGGCCAACCGGGCGCGGTCGACGATCAACGGCTTCCCGCCGCGGCCGCGTGGGGGCAGCTCCCTGCGGGCAACGCACTCGAAAAAGGCGATCCGTTGTTTCCGCGGCTCGAGGCCGCGACCTGACGTGACCGACGTGAGTTGGATCGACTCCCATTGCCATTCGGAGGACGACGCTGAGCTCGACCGAGCGCGCGCGGAGGGGGTCGAACGCTTTGTGGTCGTCGGTTGCGACCTCGCCTCCTCGCAGCGGGCGGTCGCGCTGGCGGGCCGACGCGACGACGTGTCGGCGACGGTCGGCCTGCACCCTCACGAGGCGAAACATCTCGATGCCGAATGGGATCACCTCGTGGTGCTCCTCGACTCGCCGAACGTGGTGGCGATCGGTGAGGCGGGCTTCGACCTCTACTACCGACATTCCGAGCCTTCGGTCCAGGCCGAGGCATTCGCCCGCCAGATCGAACTCGCCAACGATCACGACCTACCGCTCGTGATCCACTCCCGCGACGCGTGGGACGACACGTTCGCTTCGCTCGAACGTCACGGTGTGCCGCGCCGCACCGTGTTCCACTGCTTCACCGGCGGGCCGGTCGAAGCGCAGCGCGCCCTCGACCTCGGATGTTCCCTGAGCTTCAGCGGGATCGTGAGCTTCAAGACGGCCGACGAGCTGCGCGCCGCGGCGGCGATCACACCCGCAGATCGGCTCCTGTGCGAAACCGACTCGCCGTACCTCGCGCCGGTACCGATGCGAGGCAAGCCGAACGAGCCGGCGTACTTGCCGTTCGTAGGACGTGCACTCGCCGACGCTCGGGGCGAGTCGGTCGAGTCGATCGCCACGATCACCTCGGCCAACGCGCGATCCTTGTTCGACCTCGATCGGTGACGCGATGGTCGATCTGCTCACACCCGCGACGGTTCAGGCGAGCTTGCGGCGCCACGGCATCACTCCGAGTCGCGCGCTCGGCCAGAACTTCCTGGTCGATCCGAACACCGCGCGCCGCATCGTTCGACTGGCCGAACTGCCGAAGGACGCGACCGTCGTCGAGATCGGTCCCGGGCTCGGCAGCTTGACCCTCGCGTTGGTCGAAGCCGGCGCGCGTGTGATCGCGGTCGAGCTCGATCGGCACGTGCTCGCGCCGCTGCGGGAACATCTCGCGGGCGCTCCGGTCACGATCGTGGAGGCAGACGCGTTGACGATCGACTGGGATTCGCTGTTCGATCGACATGAGGCCGAACGTGTCGCGCTCGTCGCGAACCTTCCCTACAACATCGCGACGCCGGTGATCGTTCGCGTGCTCGAGACGTCGGCCCGGGTCGACTCGATCCTCGTGATGGTGCAGCGCGAGGTGGGGGAGCGCCTTGCCGCCCAACCCCGGACCAAGGCCTACGGCGCGGTCACCGTGAAGACCGCGTTCCACGCTCGGGCCGAGGTGGTCGGGATCGTCCCGCCGACGGTGTTCGTGCCCAAACCGAATGTCGAGTCGGCGCTGGTGCGGTTGGTACCGCACGCGACACCGCCCGTCGAGGTCGCCGACGTCGAGGCGATGTTCTCGTTGGTGCGGGCCGGGTTCGCCACTCGACGCAAGATGCTCCGGCAATCGTTGAAGTCGGCGTTGGGTGACTCGACGGTCGATCGACTCGCTGCTGCCGGTATCGAGCCGACCGCCCGCGCGGAGGAGCTGGTGCTCGAGGACTGGGCTCGACTCGCGAGCGTCGTCGGGTGAGCGATCGCAAACTGACCGTCTTGCGCGGGCGAGCGCGAGCCAAGGTCACACTGTCGCTGCGCGTTCTCGGTACCCGACCCGACGGATTCCACGAACTCGACGCGCTCACGGTCACGGCCGACAACCCGCACGACGACGTCACGATCATGCCGCAGGTGCGATCGGGAACGACATGCGTCGTCACACCGCGCGCGGCAGCGCCGACCCGCAGGGGCGAGAATCTGGCCGAACGTGCAGCGGATCTGCTGCGCCCGCACCTTCCCGCGGGTGTCGATGGCGTACGGATCAAACTGACGAAGCGAATACCGATGGGCGCCGGGCTCGGCGGTGGCAGCGCCGACGCCGCAACCGTTCTCGCGCTCCTGGCGAAGCACTTCGGCGTGACGGACCGCACGGTGCAACGAGTTGCGGCGAAGCTCGGCTCCGACATCCCGTTCTGCGTCCGCGGCGCGCCGGCGTTCATGCGCGGGCGAGGTGAGCGGCTCGACCCCGCGCCGAACGTGCCGCGGCTGCGGCTCGTGATCGTCACGCCGCCGTTCGGGTGCGCGACACCGGCGGTCTACCGCGCGTGGGACGAACTCGGTGGTCCGACGAGCCACCGGGTGGTCGACTCCGATCTGGTCGATGGCGGGCTTCGTAACGATCTCGAACCCGCGGCGCTGGTCGTCGCTCCGCATCTCGAATCCGTGCGCGACACGATCGAGCGGGCCACCGCTCGTACCCCGTTGTTGCTCGGCAGCGGCAGCAGCTATTGCGTGATCGTCGACGACGACGACGAGGCCGAGCGACACCTCGTCCGCCTCACCCTCGACCTCGGACTCGACACGATCTGGTGCGCGACCACCAACGCCAGCTGATCTCGCCGAGCGACGCAGAACGCGAAACGACCGCCCCAGGCGGGGCGGTCGCTCGAATCATGACTGCACGGCGCCGACGCGCCCAGGAACTACTTACCCTGGGTGCGACGCTGCCAGCGCGTCTTCTTCCAGAGCTTCTTGTGCTTCGTCTTGCGCATGCGCTTGCGGCGCGTCTTGATCAGGCTGCCCATACGAGGGCGGGACCCTAGCCGTGTTCGCGACAGCACCTCACATCGGGCGCGCAGTCTGCCGATGAACGCGAAGGGTCCACCACGATCGAGGCGGTATCTTCGAGCGGCACCCGATCGGGGGTGGTGTAACTGGCAGCACCAGGGATTTTGGTTCCCTTAGTCAAGGTTCGAGCCCTTGCCCCCGAGCCGAGCGACACGACCTGAAACCAGATCTGGAGTCCGCATGAGTCAGTACCGACCGTTGGCCGCCATCGTGCTCGCCGCCGGCGAGGGAACCCGGATGCGTTCGACCACCCCGAAGGTGCTGCACAGCCTGTGCGGGCGTCCGATGATCCTGCACATGCTCGACGCGCTCGAACGCTTGCCGTTGGAGCGCATCGTCGTCGTCGTCGGTCACGGCGCCGAACTCGTCGTGAAGACCGTGCAGGAACAACTCGAAGGCGATGTGCCTGTCGAGTTCGTCGAACAACGAGTGCAGCGTGGCACGGGCGACGCCGTCGGCGTGGCGCTCACGGCCGCGTACTTCGACGAGCTCGACGGCGAAGACGACCTGATCGTGTTACCGGGAGACGCGCCACTGCTCCGGGCCGAGACGCTGGCGAGCCTCGCGACCGAGCATCGCAATCTCGACGCGGCGGCCACGATCCTCACCGCGATCGTCGATGACCCGACCGGTCTCGGACGCATCGTGCGCGGCAAGGAAGATCGAGTCGAACGGATCGTCGAACACCGCGACGCGTCGGCCGACGAACTCGAGATCGACGAGATCAACACGTCGATCTACTGCTTCCGGCGCAACCTTCTCGCGCCGGCATTGCGTCGGCTCTCGCCGGAGAACGCGCAAGGCGAGTACTACCTGACCGATGCCATCTCGGTGTTGCGCGATGCCGGTCATCGCGTGGTTGCGCAGGCGGTCGAGCACCCCGACGAAGCGCGAATGGTCAACGACCGCGCCGAACTCGCGGTCGCCGAGGCGGCGCTGCGCGATCGCATCAACCGTGAGCTCATGCGCACCGGGGTGGCGATGCTCGACCCGGCCCGCACCTATATCGACGCCGGAGTCGAAGTCGCGCCCGGCGCGACGATCCTGCCGGGGACGATGTTGCACGGACGTACCGTCATCGGTACGGGGAGCGTCATCGGACCCGACACCCGAATCATCGACAGCATTGTCGGCGAAGGCGCCACGATCGAGTACTCCGTCGTGCGCGAGGCCGAGGTCGGCGACGAGTGCACCGTCGGACCGTTCGCCCACCTCCGCGCCGGCACCCAGTTGCTCCGGGGCGCGAAGGTCGGCGACTTCGTCGAGACCAAGAACACCCAACTCGGCGAGGGCGCGAAAGCCAACCATCTCGCCTACCTCGGCGATGCCGTGGTCGGCCCCGGCGCGAACATCGGAGCCGGAACCATCACCGCGAACTACGACGGCAAGAACAAGCACTCGACGCAGGTCGGAGCGGGAGCTCGCACCGGATCGAACAGCGTGCTGGTCGCACCGGTGACCGTCGGCGACGGCGCGGTGATCGGCGCCGGTGCGGTCGTCACGAACGACGTGCCCGCGGGGACTCACGTGCGCGGCGTTCCCGCGCGGGTCGTCGAGGGCTGGGTCGATCCGATCGCGAGCGACGCGACCGACGACGAAACGAATACCGAATAGGTCGACCTCGACCCCCGGCTAGGGTCGGCCCCGGGTCGGAGGGGGCGTCATGGAGCTGGTCAGCAAGAAGAAGCTCGTACTCGTGAGCGGGCGAGGTCACGAGGATCTCGCGGCCGAGGTCGCGAGCTGCTTGGGCGTGAAGCTCGCCGACATCGTGCTGTCGACGTTCGCGAACGGCGAGATCTACTGCCGCTACGAGGAGACGATCCGCGGCAGCGACGTGTTCGTGTTCCAGACCCACTGCCACCCGATCAACGATTCGTTGATGGAGCAGCTCATCATGATCGATGCCGCGACACGCGCGAGCGCCCCGCGGATCACCGCGGTGTGCCCGTTCTACGGCTACGCGCGCCAGGATCGCAAGGCAGAAGGTCGTGAGCCGATCACGGCTCGGCTCGTCGCCGACATGATCACCGCATCGGGTGCCGACCGCGTCGTCACGGTCGACCTCCACACCGGTCAGATCCAGGGCTTCTTCGACAAGCCGGTCGATCACCTCACCGCGTTGCCGGTGTTGGCCGAGTACCTCGCGAACGCAGTCAGCGGACCGGTCACGGTCGTGTCGCCCGACGCCGGCGGCGGCAAGCTCATGCGGCGCTACGCGAACCGCTTCGAAGAAGCCGGCATCACCGACGTCGAACTCGCGTTCATCGACAAGCGTCGCCCGACAGGGACGCACAACGTCGCGCTGGCGGGCGAGCTCGTCGGCTCGGAGGTGCGCGGTCGGAGCTGCATCATCGTCGACGACA
>SXGT01697204.1_pt1 | contig 10020 bp, 7 predicted proteins | sample 3176221 | NCBI WGS metagenome assembly SXGT01 (sample SAMN11356862, study PRJNA531348) | freshwater metagenome | isolation source: freshwater sample F1-120 | place: China: Fuxian Lake, Yuxi | collected 2017-12-25
CATGTCGATCATTTGAAGAACTTCGGATTCGTGGATGAAGTCACCGTGGTGGCCCCCGGCATCAACGGCAAGATGAGCGAGATCAACGCCGCATTCGGCCTCCTGCAGCTCAAAGGCATCGACGCAGCGATACAGAAGCGCAAAGTCATCGATGCCCGTTACCGTGAAGCGCTTGCCGGAGTCAAGGGAATCCACTGCCTGCCCGGCGCAGGAGAGAAGGTCGCGAACTACGCCTACTTCCCGATCCTGGTGCAACCGGACTACCCGCTGAGCCGTGATGCGCTGTATCAACTGATGCAGGACAATGGGATTTTTGCGCGGCGATACTTCTATCCATTGATCAGCGATTTCCCCATGTACCGGGGCATGCCCTCCGCCGCGCATGCAAACCTGCCGGTGGCGAAGAAAATGGCGGAGCAGGTGATTTGTTTGCCGATTTACCCTGCGCTGGCCGATGAGCAGGTCGATTTCATCGTGGGGCTCATCGCGAAATAAGCGGCGCATGAAACGACTCGCCATCATGCAGCCGTATTTCTTTCCGTATATCGGCTATTTCCAGTTGATCCGGGCGGTGGATCAATTCATCGTGTACGACAACATCAAGTACACCAAGAAGGGCTGGATCAACCGCAACCGCCTGCTGAAAGGAAGTGAGGCGGCACTATTCAGCCTGCCGCTGAAAGCCGATTCCGATTTCCGCGATGTATGCGAGAGGGAGCTTGCCGCGGATTTCAGTCCGGACAAGTTCCTCGACCGGATAGCAGGCGCTTACCGGCGGGCGCCCTGCTTCGTCGAGACATTCCCTCTGATAGAGCAGGTCGTGCGCCATGAAGATCGCCAATTGTTCGGGTTCATACATCACTCCATCATTGCAACCTGCTCATACCTGGGGATAGGTAGCAAAATCCGGGTCTCATCCACCATCGACATTGACCACGACCTGAAAGGCCAGGACAAGGTTCTGGCGCTGTGCCAGGCAGTCGGGGCGGACACCTACATCAATGCCATCGGTGGCACTGATCTGTATAGCCAAGAGGACTTCGCGGCACGCGGCATCGGGCTAAAGTTCCTCCAGTCCAGGCCGATCGAGTATTCGCAGTTCGGAGGTGAATTCGTGCCGTGGCTTTCCATCATTGACGTGATGATGTTCAACCCGAAGGCCACCGTCACAGCCATGCTTGACCGCTACGACCTGATATGAAGCGCGACTTTCTCGTGACGGTATGCGCGTCCGGCGGCGGAGGCAACTTCGAAGCGGTGGTCGAGGCACAGGAGCGGGTGGGTTACCGGGTCAAGCTGTTGATTGTCGACCGTGAATGCGGCGCCGTCGACAAGGCCCGCCGGCATGGAATCCCTCACACGTTGCTCGACCGAACACTGCCGGCCAAAGAGTTCTTCCAGACGATGGATCAGGCCATACCTGCCGACACCGATCTGCTTGTCCTGGCAGGCTTCTTCCCCATTGTCAGCGCCGACATGTGCCGCAAATGGACAGGCCGGATGATCAACACGCATCCGTCGCTGTTGCCGAAACACGGCGGTCGAGGCATGTATGGTGTTCGCGTGCAGGAAGCGGTTCTGGCGAGCGGCGACACCCTGGCCGGCTGCACGGTGCATTATGTCGATGAAAGCATCGACGGCGGCGAGATCATCCTGCAGCAAACCGTTGCAGTACGGGAAGGGGAAACTGCGTGGCAGCTTGGAGGAAGGATATTCCTCGAGGAGAACCGTATATTGGTCGAAGCCATCGCGCTGATTATGCAGAAAGGCGGGGAGCCGGATGTTCAAGTGGAATAAGCTGGGTTTGCTGCTGGAGCCCGCCAGAATCGCCGGCAAGCCCGAGTGGTTCAACGAGTTCGCTCAGGCGCCGAACACCATCCTCTTCGACACGTTCGTTCGCGTCTATTTCTGCTGTCGGCCGAAAGCCGACGTGTCCGGACAGTACGTCAGTTACTGCTCCTACGCAGATATGGACCGCAACAACCTGTTCGACATCGTGAATGTGGCGCGCGAACCGATTCTGGCATTGGGCGAACTGGGCACCTTCGACGAGTTCGGCACCTACCCCGTTTCGACGATACGGGATGGCGCGGACATTCTCGCCTGCTACGGGGGCTGGACACGATGCGAGTCAGTGCCCTTCAACGTTTCACTTGGCATGGCGCGCAGCACGGACGGCGGCACGAGCTTTGTCAAACTCGGCCCGGGGCCGGTGCTGTCGCATTCGCTCGACGAACCTTTCGTTGTCACGTCGCCGAAGATCAGGAAGTATGGCGACACCTGGTATCTGGCCTATACCGCCGGCCGGAAATGGATGATCGCCGACGGCCGTCCCGAAGTGATTTACAAGCTGCGCATGGCGCATTCGGCGGACGGGATCCACTGGGTCCGGCTCAATCGCGACATCATCGCCGACCGGCTTGGCGAACTCGAGGCCCAGGCCTGCCCGGACATCTTCTTCTGGAATGGCAAGTACCACATGTTCTTCTGCTACCGGCAGGCTACCGATTTCCGCTTCAGCCGCGAGCGGACCTACCGCATCGGCTACGCCAGTTCCACCGACATGCTGCACTGGATCCGGGATGACTCCAAGGCGGGCATCGATGTCTCCGACGAAGGATGGGACAGCGAAATGGTCGCCTATCCCCACGTGTTCGAACTTGATGGAAGCATCTACATGCTGTATCTGGGCAATCAGGTGGGCAGACATGGGTTCGGGCTGGCGCGGCTGGAAGGAACGCTCGACTGATGAAGTGGACAAAGCTCGGCCTGATATTCGACCCATCGCAACACGACCTGGGACCCGGCATCGTCGGTTTTGCGCAAGGCCCGCAGGCGCTGGTGTTCGACGATTTCGTGCGGGTCTATTTTTCGACGCGGAGGCGGTCGGCCAACGGCAAGTACGTCAGCACCATTCGCTTTGCCGATTTCGACAAGGGTTTCCGGCGCGTGATCGCAGTATCCGACCAGCCGGTGATCGCCGACGGCAAGCTGGGCACCTTCGACGAGCACGGAATATTTCCGATGAATGTGCTGCGGGCAGGCGACCAGATCCTCGCCTACACCTGCGGCTGGAGCCGGCGCGTGAGCGTGTCGATCGACATGGCCATCGGACTGGCGACCAGCGCCGACCATGGGCGCACATTCGAACGAGCCGGCGACGGGCCGGTCCTTGCCGCTTCGCCACGCGAGCCCTTCCTTGTCGGCGATCCCTGTGTTCAAGTGCATGCGGGACTGTTCCACATGTGGTACATCTTCGGCACGCGCTGGCAAGCCCCGGCTCCGGACGCCGCGCCCGAGCGCACCTACAAGATCGGTCATGCGGTTTCCGGCGACGGGCGAGACTGGACGAAAGAGGAAGCGCAGCAGATCATTCCGGATCGGTTGGGAGTGCACGAAAGCCAGGCGCTACCCACGGTGATCGCCATCGGCGGGCGCCATGACATGTTCTTCTGCTACCGTGAATCGCTGGATTTCCGTCGAAACCCGGCACGAGGCTACCGTATCGGACACGCGTGGTCGGACGATCTCCGGCACTGGACGCGCGACGACTACCCGCCACTGGAGGGCACTCCAGGCGAATGGGACGCGGAAATGCAGTGTTATCCGAACGCCTTCGAGTGTGATGGCAATATCTATCTGCTGTACAACGGAAACGAGTTCGGCAAACACGGATTCGGACTGGCGCGACTTGAACTGGACGGGATCGACCGATGAACACAAAACCACGAGACTACGACCGGGAATTCGACGACGATGCCGGAAGGCTCTATCACTACGGCTTCGACCTCGACGTGATGCACCCTTACATGATCCGGTCGTTCGCACCATTCTTCAGCGCGGGCAGCGTGCTGGAACTTGGCAGCTTCAAGGGTAATTTCACCGACCGCCTGCTTGACCGGTTCCGCGACATCACCTGTGTCGAAGCTTCCGCCGCGGCCAGCGAAGAGGCGAGGAGCAGACTCGGCGACAAGGCTCACATCGTCAACGCCACCTTCGAGCAAGCCACGCTGCCCGGGCGCTATGACAACATCGTCATGACGCATGTGCTGGAACATGTGGACGATCCGGTAGCGGTCCTCAAGCGCGTCAACGAGGAATGGCTGGCGGAAGGCGGCAGGTTCTTCCTGGCATGCCCGAATGCGCACGCCCCCTCGCGACAGATCGCGGTCAAGATGGGCTTGATTGCCCACAATGCAGCCGTCACGCCGGCAGAAGCCAAACATGGGCACCACCGCACCTACGCCTTGGATACCCTGGAACAGGACGCCGTTGCGGCGGGGTTAAGGGTGGTTCACCGATCCGGCATCTTCTTCAAGGCACTGGCAAATTTTCAGTGGGACAGGCTGCTGCAGACCGATATCATCTCCCGCGACTATCTGGACGGTTGCTACGCCTTGGGTCAGCAGTATCCAGACCTGTGCTCGAGCATCTTTCTCGTTTGCGAGAAGGGCCGCTGACATGCCGGGTGCAACCCGTCAAAGCGCCAGGCCGGTCCTGATCTTTCCCGGCGGCATGCCGCGCGCGCTCGACTACCTGGGCCGCTGCCGGCGCGAAGGCGTGCCGGTGATCGGCGCCTCGTCGCTGGCCTACGATGTTGCCAGCAGCCAGTATCCGTCATGGCTGCATCTGCCCTACATCCACCACGCCGACTTCGATAGCGCGCTGCGCAAGGCGATCCGCGATTTCGACATCGGCGGCATCTACACGCCCAATCCGGTGATCTGGAACCACCTGCAGGGCATGTTGGGAGATATGGCCGACGTGAAGCTGGTTAACGCGTCGCCGGTGGAGGAGGTGCTCGCCAGCTACCGCAGCGCCCGGACCGATGCGCACGAACTGCTGGCGCGGCCGCTGGCGCTGGCCTCGTCGCGCACGCCGAAGACCGCGATCGCCGATATCGCGGTCGCCGCGCTGCTGCGCCAAGTCGAGACGGTGCCCGGCATGTGCAGTCACGAAAAAACCCGGGCCCTGCACGAAGTGGCACGCTATGCGGTCGCCGGCGACATCGTCGAAATCGGCAGCTGGTGGGGCAAGTCTGCCTGCGTCCTGGCCAGCCTGGCGCGCCTTTACAGTATTGGCAAACTGCTCTGTGTCGATCCCTGGTCGAACGAACACCTGGTGCAGCATGACGAGCACGGACTGGTCGACAAAGGCTCGGCGCTGATGGACGCTGAAGAGGCGTTGGCGGTATTCGAAATGAACCTGCTGCCTCACGGCGCGAATCAGGTGAACTACCTGCGCATGCCTTCCACCGAAGGAGCGAGGCATTACCGCGAGCAGCGCCACGTCACCAGCGCATCCTTCGGCACCACGTCCTACCAGGGGCGAATCGCGATCCTGCACATCGACGGCAACCATGCCTACAGCGCCGTCAAGGCAGACATCGAAGCATGGAGCGGCCTCGTTGCCGACGGCGGCTGGATCATTTTCGACGACTACACCTGGCCGTTCGGCGACGGTCCGCGTCGCGCCGGCGATGAATTCCTTGCCGAACATCGCCAACGGATCCAGTGCGGTTTCGTGATGGGTGGCGCCCTGTTCCTGCAGCTCTCATGACCACGGCCACAGCCCACTCGATCCGCCGCGGAAGACTCCCATCTTGAACATTGAACAAACACTCCAGCAAGCCGTGGAGCACCATCGGGCCGGCCGGCAGGAAGAAGCCGTAGCACTCTATCAGTCCATCCTTCAGGCCGATCCATGCCACGCGGAGGCCAACAACAACATGGGGGCACTGGCGGTGCAGGTGGGGCAACCTGCCGGAGGACTGCCGTATTTCATGGCGGCGCTGGAGGCCGATCCGTCACGCGAGCGGTACTGGCTGAATTACATCGACGCCCTGTTTCAGGCCGACCAAGTGGAGACTGCCCGCGAAGTGCTGGCACAGGCCCGTCAGCAGGGACTGCAAGGGGAAGAAGTAGATGCGCTGGCCGCGCGTCTGAACGGCAGTGCGCCGGTTGCAGAGGAGCCCAAAGCGAAACCCGTCAAGCCGGATAAGTCGGCCGGAAAATCTACCCCGTACAAGGGGAAGAATCCCGGCTCCAACGAGATGAAATCACTGATACATCTGTTTGGCCAGGGACACTTCGCGCAAGCCGCAACACTCGCCCAGGCGATGACGGTGCGCTTCCCCCAGCACGAGTTTGGCTGGAAGGCCTTGGGAGCGGCATACAAACAGATGGGACGGGCTGCGGACGCGCTGGTGCCCATGCAAAGAGCGGCCGCACTGTCGCCACGCGACGTCAAGGCACATTTCAATCTGGGCGTTACCCTTCAGGACCTTGGACGACTCGGCGACGCCGAGGCCAGCTACCGGCGGGCGCTGGAAATCAATCCGGATTACGTTGAGGCACGTGTCAATCTGGGCAACACACTCAAGGATTTTGGACGACCGGACGAAGCGGAAACCAGCTATCGCCAGGCAATACAAGCCCGTCCGGATTGGGCAGAGGCACACCACAACCTGGGCATTGCCCTTCAAGACAGGGGGCGTTCAGCCGAGGCCGAAATCAGCTTCCGAAGGGCGCTGGAGATCAAACCGGATTACACAGAAGCGCACAGCGATCTGGGGATCGTCTTCATGAGCCTGGGTCGACTGGACGAGGCGGAAGCCAGTTTCCGACGAGCACTCGCGATCGACCCGGAGTTCACCCAGGCGCATAGCAACCTGGCCGTTGCGCAGAAGGAACTTGGGCAACTCGATGAAGCAATGGCCAGTTGTCGCCGGGCGCTGAAGATCAACCCCGAATACGTCGAAGCGCATAACAATCTGGGGACCATGCTCATGAGTCTGGGTCGCCGGGACGAGGCAGAAGCCAGCTACCGGCGGGCAATCCGGGCCAACCCGAATTTCGCCAAGGCGCACAGCAACCTGAGCATTGTCCAGAAGGAGATCGGGCAACTCGATGAGGCGATGGCAAGTTGCCATCGAGCGTTGGAGATCAATCCCGAGTCCGCGGAAATACACCTCAACCTGGGCAATGTCCTGCAAGACCTGTGGCGACTCGATGAGGCAGTAGCGAGCTATCGTCGCGCGCTGGAAATAAAACCGGATTTTGCCCCGGCGAGGAGCAACCTGCTTTTTTGCCTCAGTCACGACGAAACAGTGGGGGTACAGGAATTGTTTGCCGAACACCGCCGTTTCGGCGAACAATTTGAAGCCGATCTGCGGGCCAGTTGGCCGCAACACGGCAACTCACGGGAACCGGAGCGCTGTTTGCAGGTTGGGTTTGTCTCCGCGGATCTGTACGACCACTCCGTGGCGTTCTTTATCGAACCGGTATTGGCACATCTGGCAAGCTATCCGCAGCTGTCGCTGCACGCGTTCTACAACAACGCGATCGAAGACCTCGTTACCGGGCGCCTCCGAAAACATCTCAAACACTGGCATTCGATTGTCGGTCTGCCAGATGAAATGGTGGCGCAACAGGTCCGCGACGCCGGCATCGACATTCTGATTGATCTCGCGGGACACACGGGTGCAAATCGCCTGCTGACTTTTGCCCGCAAACCGGCGCCGATACAAGCCAGCTGGATGGGCTATCCGGGCACGTCGGGCATGCAGGCCATGGACTACTATATTGCCGATCGATTTTTTTTGCCCCATGAAGGATTCAGCGGGCAATTCACAGAAGCTTTTGCGCGGCTGCCGGCCAACGCACCATTTTTGCCATTTCAAGGGGCGCCTGCGGTAAATGCTCTGCCTGCCTTGAGTAATGGCCATATCACCTTTGGCAGTTTCAATCGCGCAGGCAAAATTCGCCGGTCAGTCGTCGCACTGTGGGCCCAACTCTTGCGCGCCCTGCCCGATTCACGCATGTTGCTGGCTGGCATGCCTGCGACGGACAAGGAAGGCACGCTGATCGAATGGTTTGCACAGGAGGGCATTGAACGGGGTCGCCTGAGCTTCCACACGCGAAGCGACATGGCTCACTACCTGGGCTTGCATCACCAGGTAGATGTCTGCCTGGATACCTTCCCTTACAACGGCGGCACAACGACTCTTCATGCGCTGTGGATGGGTGTGCCGACACTCACCCTGACGGGTGACACGCCGGCGAGCAGAACAGGCGCATGTGTTCTCGGCCATGTCGGTCTCGACGCATTTGTTGCCTATGACGCAGAGGACTTCGTGAACAAGGGCGTGTCCTGGGCGGACAATCTTGCCGCGCTACAGGATATCCGGGCAGAGATGCGGGAACGCTTTGCGAAATCTGCGATGAGTCAGCCAGAGTTGATCGCCGAGAGTCTGCAGCGTGCCTTGCGCATCATGTGGCAACGCTGGTGCCAGGGTTTGCCTGCGGAATCCTTCGAAGTAAACGGGCAAGCTCAAGCAATGCGGCCGGCTTGAACACGCTGTATATCGTGCTGACTCCCACTATGGATCCATCGTGACGAACATCGAGCCGCCACGGAGGACTCCCACCTTGAACATTGAACAAACACTCGAACAAGCGGTGGAGCACCATCGGGCCGGCCGGCAGGAAGAAGCCGTAGCGCTCTACCAGTCCATTCTTCAGGCCGACCCGTGTCACGCGGAAGCCAACAACAACATGGGAGCAATGGCGGTGCAGGTCAAGCAGCCTGCCGCCGGGCTGCCGTATTTCATGGCGGCGCTGGAGGCCGATCCGTCACGCGAGCGGTACTGGCTGAATTACATCGACGCCCTGTTTCAGGCCGACCAAGTGGAGACTGCCCGCGAAGTGCTGGCACTGGCCCGTCAGCAGGGACTGCAAGGGGAAGAAGTAGATGCGCTGGCCGCGCGTCTGAACGGCAGTGCGCCGGTTGCAGAGGAGCCCAAAGCGAAACCCGCCAAGCCGGATAGGCCAACCAGAAAATCCACCCCGAAAAGGGGGGAAAGTCCCGGCCCGAAAGAGATAGATTCACTGGTAAATCTGTTTGGCCAGGGACGCTTCGCGGAAGCGGCAACACTCGCCCAGGCGATGACCGTGCGCTTCCCTCAGCACGAGTTCGGCTGGAAGGCGTTGGGCGCGGCCTGCAAACAGATGGGGCGAACTGCGGACGCGCTGGTGCCCATGCAGAAGGCGGCGGCACTGTCGCCACGCGACGTCGAGGCACATTTCAATCTTGGCGTTACCCTTCATGAACTTGGACGTCTCGGCGAAGCCGAAGCCAGCTACCGACGGGCGCTGGAAATCAATCCGGATTACGTGGATGCGCACGGTAATCTGGGCGTCATCCTGCAAGACCAGCGCCGTCTGAACGAGGCCGAAACGTGCTTTCGTCGGGCACTGGAGATCAAGCCCGATAACGCCAAGACGCTCAGCAACCTGGGCGTTGCTCTTCAGGATCTGGGGCGCCCGGACGAAGCCGAAGCCAGCTTTCGGCGAGCGCTGCAAATCAACCCCGGCAATCCCGAGGCGCACAATAATCTGGGCAACACCCTCAAAGGGCTTGGACGGCGAGAGGAAGCCGAAGCCAGCTACCGACGGGCACTGCAGATCAGCCCGAACTATGCCGATGCGCATAACAATCTGGGTATTGTCCTCCAGGACATGGGCCGACCCGGCGAAGCCGAAGCCAGCTACCGTCGGGCACTCGAGATCAAGCCGGATATGGCCGAGACTCTTTGTAACCTGGGCATCACCCTCAAGGATATGGGCCGGCTGGACGAGGCCGAAGCAATGCTACGCCGGGCGCTGCAGATCAATCCGGATTCCGCCAATGCGCATGGCGGCCTGGGGGTCATCCTGCATGACCTGGACAGACTGGAAGAGGCCGAAGCCAACTGCCGGCGGGCGCTGGAAATCACGCCGGATGTTGCTGGATTGCATTGCAACCTGGGCGGCGTCCTTCATAACCTGGATCGCCTCGAAGAGGCTGAAGCCAGCTACCGGCGGGCGCTGGAGATCGAGCCGGATCTGGCTGAGGCACATTTCGGCTTGGGCAACCCCCTCAAGAGTCTGGGGCGACTGGACGAGGCCAGGGCGAGCTACGCCAAGGCTCGTCAATTGGGCTTTTGTGGCGCATGCACAAAAGAAGCATTTATGCTCCTCG
>SXGT01741230.1_pt1 | contig 10020 bp, 13 predicted proteins | sample 3176221 | NCBI WGS metagenome assembly SXGT01 (sample SAMN11356862, study PRJNA531348) | freshwater metagenome | isolation source: freshwater sample F1-120 | place: China: Fuxian Lake, Yuxi | collected 2017-12-25
CGGAGTAAGGTCTGTTGAGAGGGGCGGATTGCGCTGGACATGCTCCGAGAATCCCGTGCCGCCGGCCGAGACCACACGACTCAAGCGTTACATAAGGCACGCAGGGGATACCCATGACCCAGAATCTTTACTACAGTGTCTCTTTGCCTGCTTAGATACAAGAAATTTGTAAAGATCATACGAATATGCTCTTTTTTGCTTCTCATTATCATTGGCATACTGCTGAATTTTGATACCCCAGGTCATCTTGCGCATATGATGGCGAAGGCTAAAGTCAACCTTTTCATTCTTAAACGGTTGCTTAGAGTAATCCCAAAAGTACTTATTTAGCGTCGCTAGTATTGGAGCTGACCTCACTTCCCATTCCACAGGGACGAGCAGGTCATAGGTCCCAGTTCCTCGATCACGGATTTGAGGGTTCCCAAGAGATATCACGGTATTTTGCTTGAGATATTGCCAAATATTGTTTTCTATGTCCTTTTGTGCCTCGTCGAATTCTGACGAGCTTTGTTTGGCTAGCGTAAGTAACGCTCCTTGGTCAAATTTCCGCTGAGAACCCGCTGACTCTACGGGATTAACTTGCTCTGACACTTTAGTACTCGCTGTGTTGTTTGGCGACTTGTCTACCTTCGTTCGGCGGGCTGCAGGTTACGCATCTTCCTTTTGCTTCGGGCTCATTGTTTCTTCAGTCTTTTTGGGCGGAAGCGTAGCCCCAGGCTCCTGTTTGGGTGCCTCTACTTGGGCGGCCTCATTAGCCTGTTTGTCTACGATAGGGGGTGGGGTGGTTCGCTCAAGCGCCAACGGCAGGCTCTCATGTGCCTTGCGACTTTCACGAACTGTGGTTGGAGAAACAAAAATGGTATAAAAAAATAGAATGCCTATCCCTGCGAGGAGGAGAGTAGCAACAAGACCAAAATTGCTGCGAGGGGTTTGATAACTTTTTGTATATCCGGTTTGCTCGTACTTTGGAACTGTGCTATGTACGACGCGCGACGATAATTGAGAAGATTCCAAGCGCTGAATAAGTTGCTCGCAAGTCTTTGTAAAATCCTCTACATCCTTGATTTCAAAGTCGTCCTCATGGATAGCACTATTTCTCATGGTCGCAACACAACGTATCGACCGTACGATGTCTTGAGGAAGTTTCGTTTCTACACTCGTCAGTTTTTCATGTAACCCTCGGCCTGCAGCGCCGAAACGACGTTCTAGGATTCCCTCAAGGCGTTTGGAGTAGCGAACAGCAATTTCAATAGTACTCATTGGCAACTCCATCAGGTCACAAGATAAGTTGCTACACAGCCGAACGCCAGCGGTGAGCTGCTGGGAAAAAGCGTCAGCTTTTTCCCAGTCAGGTTACAGTGGGCGAGGGAATCACTCCCCCCACCTCTGCTTCAAAACCGTGCTTGCCAGTTTCCCGGCACACGGCTCCTCAGTGATAGGCCCCTTGTCATGGGCATCCTTATGGACTTGTGAGCTGGGTTTTGACGCCTCCCCATGACGGTCTCCCCTCATGTTCACCCATACCTGACGATCACGCGCCGGCTCATAGTGTGTTGAGCGTGACTCACTCCTCTCACCTGCCTACCATCGTCCCCACGTCAGCATATCCGCGGGCTTTCCCCGCGGCGTGCGCTTCTTGGGGAATCCCTCCCCGTGCTATATGCGGTTGACACCTGCTCATCGCTGAGAACAACACGGGGTTACTCCGTTCCTCATCTTCGTGTGACGCTGCATGAAGGACTCCACTCTTCGCCGGGTTTCTCGGGCGTGTCTCTGGGTCGGGTGAAGAGCCGCCCAGCCCTTAGCTTTACCTTTTGGTCCAAGCCCATAATCCGCGTAGGCTTGTTCAACGTAACGACGATTCAGACATGGATTCGTGTGCCTGTCCATACACAGCTTGGCTCGACGGAGTTCTTGGTCGGATTCCAAGTGACCGCCTTTTACCCCCGCTTTGCGGATTGATGGTCAGTCGCTACCGCAGGGGATATGCTTTCACCTCGACACGTGAGGGGCAGGAATTCCACCTGCACGAAGATGAAGTTATCGAAGATCGAGAGACCTTCGCTCCCTATCCTCCACTGTCTTTGAAGACGATGGTTTCAGGGAAACGGATCGCACCTCCACTGCAATGTTCGGCCCGGCTTGGGTGAAGGGTCGTGCTTTCCGCTTTGGCTCACCCACTTTGAGTCTCACGGCTTGTACGACCTGGAATGCGCGTGCTTTGCCTGCCTATGAAGGCTTATCGGGGATATGTGCGAGGGCAAGTTGCACTCGCACTGCCCGTTCGACTTGCTGCATGTCCTGGGTCGATAACCTGCCGATACGGCTGAGTAGGCGCGTCTTGCTGACCGTCGTGAGCTGATCGGCCATGGCCTTGTTCTGCTTGCCTTGGAGGGTGACCAAGGCCTCACTTGGATACAAGCGGCCCACATTGCTGGTCAGTGGCACGACTTGGACCCGATTCAAATAGGTATTGGCTGCGTCATTGCTCAGAATGACGGCTGGACGCTGTTTACGGATTTCGCCACCGACCGACGGATCGAAATTGACCCACCAGACCTCACCGCGATTCATTGCTGACATCACCAACGGTGGCTTCTGCCCAGGCAAGCGCTTCGACTTCACGCATTTCGTCTTGGGCCATCTGTTGATAAGCCGCTTCCAATTCCTGCGCCAAGAGATGTGGACGGACGAGCTCTTCGATAAAGCGACTGATACGGCGACGGCCAATGACTTTATGGAGTTCGGCGTACACGGTCTCGTCGAGGGTAATGGTCAGCTTTTTCTGCATAAGGGCATTCTCCAAGAGGTTTACGTATTGTATACGTATAGTACTCTTCCTCCAATGCTGTCAAGTAGAACGCAAAGAATTTCTAAAGATAGGAGGCCGAACGCTGCGGCTCAGGCGCGGCAAAGAGCGGGAGCGAGGAACGAGCGGACGCTGTTTGCCGTCGCCTGCAGCCGGTTGTTAGACGCGGTGCGCTCTCCAGTAACCCGGCAACCGCTCTGGTGCCGCCCCCAGCGCTTTCCTCACCCTTCTCATAAAGTGACTAGCCAACCCAAGAGACTCTCGAACAGCGCGACTTCCCGCCCGGCATAGGCGTGGTTTGCCCCCTCGATTACATCGACCGTGACGTGCGCATAGTTGGCAGCCCTGAGCCGTCGCATCGCTACCCCCGCGGTTGGCTCCACCTGCGGCCCAGCACACTCCTCAGCCCCAAAGACACAGAGCGTGGGGCAGCCTGTTTCCGCCGCATGACGGGTGAGACTGTAGCGATTATCCACGTGAAAAGTATCGACCAATGCCTGCGCCGTCCACATGGCGCGAAAGGGAATATCCGTCCGCAGGTAGGCGTCCGGCTGGCCCTCGGCTAGCGACGTCTGAGCCTGGCGGTAGAGCTGCGCAAACGCCTCGCCGTATGTGTCGACCAGCCCCTGGTGCTCATACTCGCCCGGCGACACCGAGACCACGGCGTGCACCCCCGCAAAGTGTTCTTTCGCTTGAGCGTAGACCGCCCGCACAGCGCCGCCACTGTGCCCACTCACCGCCATGGCGTGGTGTCCGCGTTCCTGTAAGAAGGCCAGCCACGCAGCATAGTCCAGTCGGGCTGCGTCCACCGACTCATGGGCATAGCCTTGCAGGCTGCCGCCTCTGGCCCCTCGTGAGACGAGGTCGTGCCCACGACGGTTCGCCGCCAAAAACGCGATCCCACTGGCGGCAAGTCGGGCGCCCAGTTCGAGGTATAAGGGCCGGTAGAAATGCCCCCCGTCCCCGTGCAAAAAACACAGGCACTCGATGGGGGAGGGTCGGTTGGTCACGGTGGCGGCCAGGTAGGCTCCACCCAGCGTGAGACCGTCCGTGGTGGTGACCTCAACCAGATCCACAAGCATGTGTTCCCCCCTCTTAGCATGCGCCTGTGTCGCGACGTACGTTGTTACGGATTTTTCCCTTGGCGTCTAACGCTGGCGCTCACCTGCTGCCGGAAGCGGGAGCGAAGCGGACGCTGGAGGCAGTCAGGTGCAGCGCTTTGTTAGGCTGGGGATCGCGTTGTTCCGGGTGCCTGTCTTCGGTTTTTTCTGTGTGGACACGGCCTGTGTTCTTGGGCACCACCTCCTCTGCTTGCGTATCCGTGTTGTGCTTGGATGCCGGTTCTGAGCTTGCGCACCGGCTCTGGACTTGAGACGCCCCAAAATAAATCTGTCCCCTTTTTAAAGTGGGGTCGCCTGCCCTTGCGCGATGGCGTGTTTTGCGCGCCGAGCTGCCTCGATTAATTGCGGTTGGGTTTTTTTGACGACCGCGTCCCATTGCCGCTCATCTTGTAGGTCGGCAAGATAGTCGTAGAGATGTTCGACGACGTGGTCTTGCATCGCTTCAGGTAACGACTCAAGCATTTTGACCACCGTAGTGATCGCTTGGGATGGCATAACAACCTCCTCCCGTGACACACGCTCTGCTGGGGGCAGCCCCAAGAAATCGCTCATCCTCTGTTGCTCCAGCGTTGCTCTGGGCTCTGACACCCTACCTGGCAGAGCCGCTAGAGGACCTCAACGAGATTGGGACCAAGACATGACCTGCCATGCTACACCTACAGAGAGTGTATACCATGGAAAAAGCCCGTTGCATGCAGGAAAGATGATGATTGTGTCAAAAAGGTGGCTACCTCGTGCATTTTGTGCTGCGTTTTGCCTGGGCTTTTTGTCCGAAGCCGAACGCCTGGGGTCAGGCGCGGCGAAGAGCGGGAGCGAGGAACGAGCGGACGCTGTTCGCCGTCGCCTGCACCCCAGGCGTTCGGCACGGGGCCTGGCACGGACATCGGGACTCCTTCCTGCTGCGCGCCAAGAGCTGCTCAGACAACCAACGCTGATGCGCCTTTCGCCTGCGTCAGACGGTCATGCCCAGAAAGTCCATGATGGCCTCGATCTGTTGGGTCAGCATCTCGCGGCCACGCACGATCCCGAGACCACGCGTTTGGGCGGCTTGTAACAGCGGCGTGAGATCCGGAAGCATCACGACTTCCGCGACGAGAGCCGTGCCAGACACGCGCGAGACCTCAATGGGCAGGGGACCCTCCCCATTGAGCCCCAGGGAGGTCGCATTGATGACGATATCGAAGGCGGCCGGATCGACAGCGCTCCCGGCCTCGACCGCACAGGTGGGGGCGGCACGCCGCACCGTGTGGGCCAAATCCTCGGCTTTCGCCTGGGTCCGATTGGCAATAACCAAATAGCCGACGCCCGCAAGGGCCAGCGCCACGGCAATGGCACGCCCGACCCCACCCGCACCGACCAGTAGCACCCGCGTGTTGGCGTCGAGGGCGCGCTGCGCCGTCAGCGCCTTGACCATCCCGACACCATCCAAGGTCTCACCGATCCACCGGCCGTCCGGGTCCACCCGGATGGCATTGACCACGCCGCAGGCTCTCGCATTCGGCATCAGCTCATCACACAGGCGGGCGGCCATGGCCTTGTGCGGCAGGGTCGCGCCATACCCGGCAAAATTGCGGAGGTGTCGCATCCCTGCCACGGTCGCCGCCAAGTGTTCCGCCGTCACGTGCAAGGGCATGACGACGGCATCGATGCCACGTTGGGCGAGCAGGGCGTTGAAGGCGGCTGGCGCCTGTAAATGTTCCACCGGATCAGCGAAGAGGCCATAGAATCGTGTCCTGCCGCTAAGAGGGAGGTGACTGTGCTGCATTCTGACCTCCTATGGAGATGGGGTGTACCACTTTCCCCCGTAGTAGAAAGTTGCCGAACGCCGGGCGTCAGGCGCCGCCGATAGCCGAAGCGAAGCGTAGGCTATTGGCGGTCGCCTGCACGCCTTTGTTCGGCGCGGATGCAGCCAACACGATTGGAACGGATCGTCTTCAGGGGTTGACCGCCTCGACTTGGGGCTCCGTGAAGGGGGCTGTCCAGTGCACGACCTGCGCGTCGTAGAGCTTCTGGATGTCCGCGTCGGACAAGCCCAGCAGCTTCGCCAGGATGGCGGTCGTATCCTCCCCTATGGCCGGTGCGCCCCGCCAGACGCGGCCAGGAGTGAGGGACATTTTTGGCACTACCCCATAGACCCGAATGGGCACGCCGGACTGCCGGTCCAGCACCGGCACCGTCATCTCCCGGGCCTGGTAGTGCGCGTCGGCATACTGGTCTGCGGTACTGCAGACACGCGAGCACCCAATCTGCGCCGTGTTCAGGGTCGTCTCGACCTCCAGGCAGGTGTGCTGCGCACAATACGCCCGGAGGCGTCGGTCGAGTTCGCGGCCTTTGGGCGAGTTGACCGCGGCCGCATCGCGCGAGCAGGCGTCATAATTGTACTCGTCAGGATCGAGCCCCAGAAATGCGGGCACGCGGGCATAGATCGCGCCGCCGAGTGCCCCAATGAACACCCACCCGTCCTGGCATTGGAACGTGTCATAGGGCTGAAATCCCGGCGCTCGATTGCCGGTGTGCCCATACGTGTCTCCCTGGCCAGTGTAGAGCGGCATGCAATTGCCCTGGGTCTGGGCCACCGCTTCAAATTGGGCCAAATCGATGACCTGGCCTCTCCCGGTCTTTTTGACTTCCCAGAGGGCCATCATCGTGGCAGCCCACCCCGTCAGCGCGGTCAGGTAGTCCCCGGTATACGTTTTGGCACGTTGAGGTGGGCCACTGGGGTCACCCGTGATGGACATCATGCCCCCATAGGCTTGGGCCAAGGCGTCGTAGCCGGGACGCCCCAGGTAGTCTGCTTGGCCATATTGGCCGTAGGTACTGACGCGGACGATGACGAGGCTGGGGTTGACTGCTAGGGCCAACTCGTTGCTGATCCCAGCCCGCTCTAATGTCCCAGGCGCGGAGGACTCCATCCAGACATCGGAGATTTTCCAGAGGGCCATGAGTAGTTCAAGGCCCTGTGCCTGCTTCAGATCGAGCCCCAGCGACAACTTGTTCTTCGCGACGTCCGCCTCGTCGCAACTGTGCGCGCGCGGGCCGCGGGTCAACAGGGGAGCGGTGCTACGGAACGTGTCGCCGCCGCGTCGTTCAACGTGGATCACTTCGGCACCGAATTCCGCCAGCTTCGTGCCAATATACGGCTGCGCGATGATGATGCCCGTGCTGACAATCCGGATGCCTTCGAGTGGTCCAAAGCGCGGGATAAGGATCGGCGTTACGGGCCTTTGCAGGCGCCTGATCCATGCCGGCACCTTGGTCTTGAGCTGGTCGATCTGCTCTTCGTGCTTGAGAATCCGGGTGTCATGTGGCATCTGCGTTGCCCTCCTTCTCGTGTTGATAGGGTTGCGCAGGGATTACTCCCTGTGTTGTGGACGCCGAACGCCAGGCTTCACCGGCGGCTGGAGGCCGTCAGGTGCAAGCCCTGGTTGGGCGCTGGACTGGCCTTGGGCCGGCGCCGTGGGGCCCGCCCCCCGCCGACCGACTCCCACGCCCCCTCGGAGGCCGTGACCGCGTCTTGGGGGCTGCGGCCCCAAGGCCCACCCGCCGCCCACCCGGTGCGCCTGCTGCCGCCGTAGGGCCTGCCTCGGCGTGCCACCCTGCCCCCCGCACCGCGGTGACGCGTGCGCCCCACCTCAGGGCCCCCACTGCCGGTGCCCGCGACCACTCCCCGCACCACGGCCAGCGGGCCGGCGGGTGGCCAGGCGTGCGGCGGTGGCTCTCCACCCCCGGCACGCCTGCCGTGGGTGCGCGCTGGCTTGCCCCCGCGCTGGCGCCGGCCCGGCGACGGCCCACGCTCCACCCTGGGCCCTCCCGTGGGGTGGAGACACCCACCCCGGTCGGAGCGCCTTCCCCCCTCGCTGCTCCTCCCGGTCGTGGAGAGACGTGCACTCAGCTCTGCAAGGGGCTCATCGCCTCAGGAGGGGCTTCTGCCCTTTTTCCTCCCGCGTCGCAGGCGCCCAACGCCGGGCCTCAGCCGCACCGGGGAGCGGTACAGCGTGACGCCTTCCACAGACGAACTACGCTCCCCGGTGTCGGCTGCAGGCCAATGTTAGCAGCCCTCTACAGGTTATCGATTATTGCCCTTGCGGTGTTTTTTATATTCTCTTTCTTGTTGCCGAGCTCTACCTTCATGGCTCGAATTTCGCCTAGGAGATCAGACTTGACCACACACTCCTCTTGTTCGTCTCGGGCGACATCGAGACGGTCAGCGAAATCTCTCAATACACTGAATGTCTCATCCATGTCGTCCAATATCTTACGTTCCCCTCGCGCAAGATCTTCTATCAGCCTAATTATCGTACTCTTGTTATCCATGCTGACAGCGGCCCCCACGGGATCGAAAAGCCCTTTGAACCTGTCTTTGAGTTCATAAAGACCCGTGCAAACCTCAAACTCGTGAAAAGATGTGAGCAATTTACTGCCAGAATCCCTGAGATAAGGAACCAGGCGATGCCGGAAGTCAGAGGCTCTTATCCCATCCAAGTAGATGCGCAGCAAATCTATAGAACGTGTCAACTCGTCCGCCAACGCACCGACTACAGTCTGGATCTCTTTCCTCTGCTCTCTCTGCAGCTTGGACCCAAAGGAGACCACTTCTCGAACACTTGCGCAGAACTCAGAAATGATGCTCATTTTTCCCTCCTTACTTGACTGCTAACGCCGGCGGTGAGCCGCCGCCCCCAGCGAGTGACTGCCGCCTGCCAAAAAACATCCGTGGGGGCGGTCGGCTCCGGCGCTTGGTTCGGCCCGCACCTCAGTACCCAGCTACTCATAGATCGTCCTCTGTTAAGCCAGACGCTTTGAGCAACCCAGAGAGCGTCCCCTTCTTGAGGTCTGTATTGCCATGGACAGGAACGCTGAGGATCGTCGGATTCCCTGGCTTGACATAGATATGATGACTCCCGTCCACCCGTTGTAACTGCCAACCATGAGCTTCGAGGACACGACAAAAGCGCCGACCCCGACAGGGATTTCACACCTCGATCTCCACGATATGGGCCGGGGCCGCCGCCGCAACACGTTCGGCGGCCACGATGAGCCAGCCTTCGGCAGCCTCACGGATGTTCGTAAGGACTTCTTCCACCGTATCGCCTTCAGAAACACAGCCAGGCAACGCCGGCACTTCGGCCCAGAACCCGCCTTCTTCCTCAGGGTGGAGGACGACCTTCAACTTCATGAGCGCTTTCTTTCTCCGTACGACGTTTACTTTGCACAGCATGCCGCGTCAGCCTGCTGAGCACCGCAGGGGTCTCTGCTTGCATTGAGCATAGCGCTTGGGATGGATAATTTCTACCGGTCCGTACCTCTTGAGTTGTTGTGCCTAACGCCGGCGCTGAGCCGCCGGGTAAAAGCGCTAGCTTTTACCCGGTCGGCTCCAGCGCTTTGTTCGGCTTTTCCACCGCGGCACAGCTCGATAACGGGAAGGCACGACAGCAGATGACTGGATTCCCGCTGTTCCCGCGCTGCAAGCAGCGCTTTGGGTGGCACAGCCGCTCATGCTGACGTGCTGAGCCCTAACCGCTGACGCACCTCTGTGCTGGAGGACCCTCCTTCCGCTTGATGGCGTGCGCGTGACCGCTCAATCAGGGCCAGAAATGCGGGATTAGTGCTCAAGGACACGGTTTCGAGGTCGGCGTTCTCTATGGCCAGCAGCGCCGCGATAGGCTGGCCAGCAACCGTGATAATCACCGGCTCTTGGGCCACTGCAGAGGCATAGATTGCGAGGGTCTCTGTCGCTTCGGTCAGCTCAATGATCTTCATAATTCAATAATTTCTCCTGCAATGCGTACGCGATTGCGCTCTTTAATCCCTACCGCACGAATAGACACCTTCGGTTGTGCGGTGTCCTCGACATCGTAGTAAACCCGGAGGACACCAATCCGCAGTTCCCACGGGGCCAAGGGGTTCGGACGCATAGGTTTGCGGTTTCTAGTCTCCACCATCGGTTGGTGCGTGAGTTGCTCGTCGACGGTGTCCAACACGATCATTTGTTGTCGAGCCGTGAGGAAGCGTAAATGGTCCTCGGCATCGGGAGAATATTCAATGACATAGGGCACGCAACAACCCTTCTCATGTCAGAAGCCGAACGCC
>SXGT01946633.1_pt1 | contig 10020 bp, 5 predicted proteins | sample 3176221 | NCBI WGS metagenome assembly SXGT01 (sample SAMN11356862, study PRJNA531348) | freshwater metagenome | isolation source: freshwater sample F1-120 | place: China: Fuxian Lake, Yuxi | collected 2017-12-25
CGCGCCAGCGCTATTGGGGCACGCCGATCCCGATGATCCACTGTGCGTCGTGCGGAGTGGTACCCGTGCCCGAGTCCGATCTGCCGGTCCGGCTGCCGCTGGACGTGGAGTTCACCGGCAAGGGCGACTCCCCGTTGTCGCAGTCGGCGGCTTTCCTGGAGGCTCCCTGTCCGCGGTGTGGAGCGCCATCGCGGCGGGATACCGACACCATTGACACGTTCGTAGATTAGTCGTGGTACATCAATAGATATTGCGATCCCGATAACGATTCGGCTCCGTTCGATCCGGCCAAGGCGGCGCGGTGGTTCCCGATCGATCAATACATCGGCGGGGTGACGCACGCGATTCTGCACCTGATCTATTCGCGCTTCTGGACCAAGGTGATGCGCGATCTGGGAATGATCTCCAACAACGAGCCGGCCGCGAATCTGTTCACCCAGGGGATGGTGTTGAAGGGCGGCACGGCGATGTCGAAGTCGAAGGGGAACGTGGTGGACCCCGACGAGATGGTGGCCAAGTACGGCGCGGACACCTGCCGGCTGTTCACGCTGTTCGCCGCGCCGCCCGAACGAGACCGGGAGTGGGATGAGAAGAGCATCGAGGGCGTCTTCCGGTTCGTGTCGCGCGTGTACCGGTTCGTGACGCGCAACGCGGATGCGCCGTCCGAGGGCGAGCCGAACGAGGCGGGCCGCAAGGCTCTGCGCAAACTGCATCAGACGCTGGACAAGATCACGCGGGATTTCGACAATCGCTGGCACTTCAACACGTCGATCGCGGCGCTGATGGAGCTGATGAACGAGTTGACCGCGCAGGAAGCGGCGATGCCGGGGGCGGTGCGGCGGGACGTGTCGGAAAAACTGTGCCTGATGATGGCGCCGTTCGCGCCGTTCGCCGCGCAGGAGATGTGGTCGGAGGAGTTGGGGCGGTCCGGGCCCGTGTTCCGCGTGCCGTGGCCCACCTACGATCCGGATCTGGCGCGGGAGGATGGCGCGGAGGTGCCGGTGCAGGTGAATGGCAAGCTGCGGTCGAAGGTGATCGTGCCGTTCGACACGTCGAAGGAGGATCTGGAGCGGATCGCGTTGGCCGATGCCAAGGTGCGGCCGTGGGTGGAGGGCAAAGCGATTTCGAAAGTGGTGGTGGTGCCGGGCAAACTGGTGAACATCGTGGTCAAGGGATAGCGATGCGGTCCGCGGCGCTGCCGTTGCTGATCTGCGCCGGTTGTGCGTTCGGACAACGGCGGGTGGACTTCGAAATCGAGGGCGCGCCCGCGTTTCTGATCTCGCCCGACCGGGCGGCGCCCGGCAACCCGTGGCTTTGGTACGCTCCCACGCGGGTGGGAAAGAATCCGGGCAAGGAGACGGACTGGTATTTCTCGCGGCTGTTGGCGAAGGGGTTCGCGATCGGCGGGATCGACGTGGGTGAGTCGATGGGGAACCCGGCGGGCCGGGCGCTGTTCGCCAAGTTCCACCGGGCGATGGTGGAGAGGCACGCGTTGTCGCGGCGGCCCGTACTGATGCCGCGGAGCCGCGGCGGGTTGATGCTGTATAACTGGGCCGTGGAGCATCCCGAGTCGGTGGGGTGCATCGGCGGAATTTACACGGTGTGCGATCTATCGAGTTATCCCGGCCTCGCGAAGGCGGCGGCGGCTTATGGTGTTCCGGAGGCGGAATTAGGGCGAAATCTGGCGCTGCATAGTCCGGTGGACCGGCTGGCTCCGCTGGCCGCCGAGGGGGTTCCGGTGCTGCATCTGCATGGGGACGTGGACAAAGTAGTACCGCTCGACAGGAACTCGCTGGAGTTGGTGAAGCGCTACGGCTCGATGGGCGGTCCGGGGCGGGTGACCGTGGTGAAGGGGCTGGGGCACCAGGTGGCTCCCGAGTTTTTCGAGTCGGAAGAGATGCTGCGGTTTCTGCTGGATTGTCCCCGGCGGTAGGCTCGTCAGCACTGTAAAGAATATGGACCGGAGAGCCGAGTGAAGAAGGTGGCAATATCGGGGCGCGCGGGGCGGATGGTTGCGGCGTGGGCATTCGCCTGGACCGCGATCCAGGCTCAGACGGACGGCGTCGAGCACCGGGACTACCTGGTTCCCGGCGGAGGGGCGTACCAGGAGTGGGAGGCCGCCAATTCCGGGCCGGTTGGGGCGGGGAAGGCGGGCGCGCGCGCGATTTCGGGCGACGGCGCGGCGGTTACCTATACGGCTTTCAACTCCACCGCGTATACGAATCTGGTGGAGTACCGCGGTAAATACACGCGGCTGTTGTTGAATTCGCTGTGGATGACGACCACCACCGAGGCGCAGCGGATCCAGTTTCTGGACTATGCGGACAAGGTCTATTCGGATTACCGGAGGATGATTGGTAAGGACCCGTCCGGGTCCGGGCTTTTGTCGATCGCCACTGTGACGACGTGCGGTTATGGTTGCGGCTACGTGGGGGCGAAGGGGATCGAGCTCGATCCGGCGGCGGGGCTGCGGGACGACATCCTGGGGTCGCTCGCCGAAAACGGGTCGAGCGGGGTGCTGACGCACGAGTTCGCGCACAATTTCGACGTCTTTCACAACCACATGAGTTACTGGTCCGACTGGGGCCATGCCTGGACGCGGCTCAATAGCGTCCTCTACTATTACTCCCAGGAGGGTCTCTCCGGCACGGCGCCCGCCATTCAGTTCCGGGCCGACCGGTTAGGGGCGTACGATCCCTACATCGCGGACACGGCAAAGAACTGGACGGGCTGCGTATCCGGCGCTGGGTGCACCGACAGCCAACGGAACAGCATCTGGGCGGGGTTGATGTTCCGCTTCGTGGAACTCCACGGGGCGCCGGCCTTGCTACGGTACATGGAGTTTCTGCGGACGTATACGGCGGCGAATCCCGCCCCATCGGGGAACTCGGCCAAGGAGGATCTGAACGTCGAGGCGATGGCATACGGCGCGCAGAGGAACCTGGGCTGCTACGCGGACCGGTGGCGCTGGAACGCGAGCGCGGCGCTGCGGTCGCGCATGCTGGCGCAGTGGGGCGCCTCCAATTCGAACTGCCAGGATAACGATGCCGACGGATTCAGTCCGCTGGACGGCGACGCCAACGACGCGAACCCGGCGGTGAAGCCGGGCGGGGCGGAGGTGGCCGGAAACGGAGTGGACGATAACTCGAATGGGCTGGTGGACGAGACGGTGTATGTCGAGCCGGCGGGCGGGGATTTTGCCAACAATCTGGCTGTTGGAGTTCCGGCGGCGATCTCGGGTTCGATCTCCACGACCGCGGACGGGGACCGGTTCAACGCGACGCTTTCGCAGCGTACGAATCTGTCGCTGACGCTGCGTTCCGGCGGAACGTTCCGGGGGTGGTTGTTCGCGTTCAAGCAGGATAACTCCTGGTTGACGTACCGGTATGTGGACGCGGGCCAGTCCGGCAATCTCGCGCTGGACTTGCAGCCGGGGACCTGGGCGTTTTCGGTCGAGATGAACAACGCCTCCACTCCAGGCTCCTATCAACTGGATGTTCAGGCGATCCCGTTGCCGGGCTCCTGGGCGTCGGCCTCGGCGGTGGGGAATCAGTTGCGGCTGCGGACTCCGGTTACGGGGAGGTACACGCGGACACCGGACGCGCTGGAGATTTGGTTGGGCCGGTACGGCGTGGTGCGGACCGTGGCATGGGGTGGGACGGCGGATGTGAATATTGACGTGACGGGCGCCGACGCGCCTGGGGCGGAGAATGGCGCGTCGTACTCGTACGGGTTCCGGGCGACGTGGCAGGGGATTCCCGTGGTCGATTGGACGGACCACCAGACCTTTTCCTATACGGCGTCCGGGCCTGCGTCGGTGGCGGTGACGGGTGGGACTCCTCAGACGGCGGTTGTCGGGGCGGCGTTCGGGGCGGCGTTGCAGGCTACGGTTCGGGATGCGGGGAGTAACCCGGTGGCGGGGGTTACGGTGACGTTCTCGGCTCCGGCGTCTGGCGCGAGTGCTTCGCTGTCGAGCGGCACCGCGACGACGAATGGGTCAGGGGTCGCGTCGATTACGGCGACGGCGAATGGGACGGCGGGATCGTACAATGTGTCGGCGACGGCGGCGGGAGTGGCGAGTCCGGCTGTGTTTGCGTTGACGAATCAGGCGGGAGCGCCGGGGTCGATCGCGGCGACGGGTGGGACTCCGCAGACTGCGGCGGTGGGGGCGGCGTTTGGGGCGGCGTTGCAGGCTACGGTTCGGGATGCGGGGAATAACCCAGTGGCGGGAGTTACGGTGACGTTCTCGGCTCCGGCGTCTGGCGCGAGTGCTTCGCTGTCGAGTTCGACGGCGGTGACGAATGGGTCAGGGGTCGCGTCGATTACGGCGACGGCGAATGGGACGGCGGGATCGTACAATGTGTCGGCGACGGCGGCAGGAGTGGCGAGTCCGGCTGTGTTTGCGTTGACGAATCAGGCGGGAGCTCCGGGGTCGATCGCGGTGACGGGTGGGACTCCGCAGACTGCGGCGGTGGGGGCGGCGTTCGGGGCGGCGTTGCAGGCTACGGTTCGGGATGCGGGGAGTAACCCGGTGGCGGGGGTTACGGTGACCTTCTCGGCTCCGGCGTCTGGCGCGAGCGCTTCGCTGTCGAGTTCGACGGCGGTGACGAATGGGTCGGGCGTCGCGTCGATTACGGCGACGGCGAATGGGACGGCGGGATCGTACAGTGTCTCGGCGACGGCGGCAGGAGTGGCGAGTCCGGCTGTGTTTGCGTTGACGAACGCAGGAGGCCCGCCCGCGAGCCCCGCCATCGTGAGCCCGGCGGCCAGCGCCAGTCTCACCAGCACGATCGTCACCTATCAGTGGAACGCCGTCTCCGTGGCCACTCGCTACGACCTGCGCGTCGTCACGATCAGCACGTCCCAGCAGTTCCGCGTGTCGCTACTCGCGGCGAACACGTCGGCAGTCTACACGTTTCCCAGCGGCGTCTACCGGATGGAACTCGAGGCATGCAACGACTCCGGTTGTTCCCCGGCGGCGGTCCGCAACTTCACCGTCCAAACCGCGTCCGCGCCGGCGGCGGCGCCAAGCGGATTCGTCTGCCAGGTGACCAACGACGGCGGCCAGAACAGGCTCGGGTGCTCGTGGACGGCTGTGGCCGGAGCGCACTTCTACTTCCTCAACGTGGTGCAACAAGGGGCTGGACCGGGCGGCGGAGCCTTGACGGTCGCAGGACTGCAGGCCGGCGGCCCAACCGCCAACGTCCTCATCCCCAACGGATCCGCCGGCGCCATCGTGCGAGCCTGCACCGGGGATGGGTGCGGTCCGTTCTCCTCCGAGTTCCGCTTCACGGCCGGGTTCGCCAATCCGTCGGTTCCGGTGTTGGGCGAGCCGTTCGCCGGTTCTTCCGTGGATAGTGGAAACGACGCGCCGAACGTGCTATTCAGTTGGAACCGCGTGGCGGGTGACAACGGGACTAACTATACTTATCGCCTCTACGTTCAGGATTTCTCCAGGAACCGGGCCGCGCTCGACATTCTGACCACGACGAATTTCTACTCGGCGTATTTCAATCCCGGTACGCGCTACGATGCGCTCGTGATCGCGATTCCCAACGACGGGTCCGCGTCGAGGCAGGGGCCTCCGAGCGCGTTCATCGCGCGGGGCCGCCCTCCGAAGTCGCCGGTCGCCACGGAACCAACGTACGGTTCGATTCCCACGCCGGACGCGCAAGGCCGAATCCACGTCGCCTGGACCCCGGCCGTCAATTCGGACGGATCGGCGCCTGTCCGGCGCTATCAATACTACTTCAGTGGACCCAGTCCGTTCGGGGGCGTGACCACCGCGACCTCGCTCGACATGGCGATCCCGGCGGGCGCCTGGATTGGCATCATGAGGGTATGTCAGACGGGGACGGACTGCGTCGAAGGTTCCTCCGCGGGCTGGGGACCCTGGAACAACACGCCGGATGGTGAGGGCGGCCAAACGGCGTTCACTGTGCGCTGACGAAACGGCACATCAGCCGAGACCCCGTGGGTTTCGGGCGCCAGTCCTCTCATCCCCCCGCAAAAGACCCGATTTCCGCGCTCCGCGCGGCCACAGTCAGCCGATGGCGAGCGCGGCGCGGGCCTCGTCCTCGGAACGGGCGCGAAGGACCGCGGCGGCGATGACGCGCAGCCGGTGGAGGTCCGTCACCGAGTCGATCGCGGCGGTGTCCAGGCCGGGGAAGTAGTCGGCGCACGAGGACCGGATCAACGTTCGAAGCTCTTCTTCTCGGCCCTTCTCCACGCCCCTCTCGAGTCCCTCCTCCCGGCCGCGTTCCTCGCCCCGGCGCTCGATGCGCGCGATGATCTCGCGGCCGAAGTCGTCGCCTTCCAGCATGTCGAGCACGTTATCGTACATGACCTGTTCTCCGTACCCTTTCAGGACCTCTCTCCACCTATCAATACCATACCGGAATCCGCCCAGAAGCATGAAGTTCAGCAGACTGTCCCGGTCGTCACGGGCGTGCAACCGCCGGTAAGCTTCCAGGCAAGCTCGATCGTCGTGAAGCAGGACCGGCGTCCACTCGAGCGGCTCGGGATGATCCTGCCTCAACACTTCCGCCGCGTCCTGCTCCCAGAGCCGTTTCACTCGAAACCGCGACGATACGCGGACATCGCCGCCGTCGCCGCGCCAACCCGGCCGGATCTTCGCCGGACTCCGGTTCTCGAACAGCAGCACCAGTGTCGACCGCACAGGGAGCCGGAACTCGTGGTAGAGATCCACGCCATACCAGGCGAGCCGCTCCGGTTCGTCCCCCCGATAGAGCGCCTGCGCCTCGATGTGCTCGATATGGCGGCGTCCGCCTTCCTCGATAAAATAGGCGCCATCCACGTGGCGCGGGTTGCGCAGGATCTCCGGTCCCACGCGTTCCACCCGAATGCGCTCGTCCTCGGGAACATCCGCCGTCAACCGCAAGGCGAAGCGAGTGGTTCGTTCCAGCATCTTGTCCTCTTCCCAAAAGTCCTTGCTCAAACGGGCGAACACGCGGTGCTTTTCGCTGAACGCGTGGTCGAACCGCATGAGGTGGACCCAAGTCCTCTCGAGCGCCTTGATGGTGCGGAAGTGGTTGTTACGGCCATCGGAAGTGCCAGCCTGATTGGGCTCGGGATAGAACTTCAGCAGATTCTGCCCGACGGGATCCAGGCGGCTGCGTGGGATCAGGTTGCCGGCGAACGGCTGCCGTTGGAAGCGCCCTCCCGCCGCGGCCGTCGTGCTCGCCGGATCGTAGACCTGATACGTCGCGCCCAATCGCAACAGCGCGGACAGATCGCCGTTGCGCATGGCGGCCGAGGGCACGGTGTTGACCAACGACTGCGGCACGCCGAACTGATTGCCTTCCCAGTTATAGAACCAGAACGACTTGTTGCGGCCGTCGTACAGCTTCGGCAGGTAAATGGGGCCCGATAGCCAGAATCCATAGCGGTTGTCCTGGTAGACGGGCAGCTTTTGTCCGGCGCGATTCTGGAAGATGTTCGGCGCGTCGAACGCGGAGTTGCGCAGCCACCAGTAGCCCTCTCCGTGCAGTTCGTTGCCGCCGGCCTTGGTGCTGACGTTGACCAGCGATCCAATGGTGTGGCCGACGCTGGCATCGTATGCCGCGGTCTGCACCTTGAACTCACCGACGGCGGTCTGCGGCGGAATGAAGCCGACCCGCGCCGACGTTCCCTGCGCCTGCGTATTGGAAACGCCGTCCAGCGTGAACTCGTTGTTGTAGGTCCCCGCGCCGTCGGTGGCGAACTGCGAGTTCTTGTTGATCGAGAACGAACCCGCCTTGGCCAGCCGCATGTCGGTGGAGTTCATCACGCCGGGCGCCAGTTGCACCAGCGACATCGGCGATCCGCCGAACGACGGAAGCTCCTGCACCCGGCGCTGGTCGATCACTTGGCCCAACGACGACTCGGCGGTGGAAAGCAGCGGCGTCTCGGCCTTGACCTCGACGGATTCGGCGACGTTGCCGACTTCGAGTTCCAGGTTCACCTCGACGGTGTCGCTGACGCGAATTTCGATGTTGTCGCGCACCATCTTCTTGAAGCCCGGGAGTTCGCCCGTGAGGGTGTAGGTTCCGGGCAGAAGGTAAGGCAGGCGGTAGTTACCGGACTCGTTGGTCTTGGCGCTGGCGGAAACACGGGTGGAGGTGTTGGTGGCTCGCACTTCCGCGTTGACGACTAGCGCGCCGGTAGCGTCGGTGACGCGGCCGAGGATGGTGCCGCGGGCTTCCTGGGCTTGGACGATGCCGGTCCCGGCGATCGCGGCCAGAATCAGAGCGCGAATGAGCATGGAGTTCTCCCTGAGTGAGTTGATTCAGGGTACCACGGCGCCAGGCTCGAGCCGCCTTCGGACAGCGGCGCCATCGCCAAACGGGCGAGCGCTCACGCGTCCTTGACGCCGAGCCTTCGCAGGACATCCATCATCAAACACCAGTTTGTGATCCCCGACTGGAACAGGTTCAGGCCAACGAACACGGTGAACAGAAACCACGCCGGGTGGACCCAGTAACCCAAAGCCACGCTGGCGATCACGAAGATCCCGGCGATCAAACGAAGCGAACGTTCGACGTTCATGATGGTTGCACCTCCGCCTCCGGCGCCTTCGGTTCGAACTCCCGCCGCCGGAGCATGTAATAAACCACCGGCACCGTCATCCGCGACAACGCCAGCGATGCGACCTCGCCCGCCATCAACGCGATGGCCAGGCCTTGAAAAATCGGGTCGAACAGGATCACGCTCGACCCCACCACCACCGCCGCCGCGGTCAGCATCATCGGGCGGAATCGCACCGCGCCCGCGTCCACCACCGCCTCTGCCAGCGGCATTCCCTGGGCCAGCCGCAGTTCCACGAAGTCGACCAGGATGATCGAATTCCGCACCACGATCCCCGCTCCGGCGATGGAGCCGATCATCGAGGTCGCCGTGAAGAACGCGTTCAGCATCCCGTGCGCGGGCAGGATGCCCACCAGCGAGAACGGGATCGCGGCCATGATCACCAGCGGCGTCGCCAGCGATTGGAACCATCCGGTAACCAGCAGATAGATCAACACCAACACCGCCGCGAACGCCAACCCCAGATCGCGAAAGACCTCGTAGGTGATGTGCCACTCGCCGTCCCACTTCATGGACGGTTTCGCGTCGCTGGAAGGTTGCGCCGCCGTCCACTGCTCGAGCCGGATGCGAGGCTGGAGCGCCAGGATCGCGTACACCGGACTCTCCATCGCCCCCGCCACGTCGCCGGTCACATACACGACGGGCATGAGATTCTTGTGATAAATGTTACGGTCCTCCATCACTTGCCGCGCCGACGTCAACTCGCGCAGAGCGACCGTTTCCCCGCCCCGTCCGCGAATCCGGATCTCGCGCAACGCGTCGATGCCGGATCTTGACGCGCGGCCCAGCCGCACTTCCACCGGCACGTCCTCCTTCGCCGCGTCGTCATGGAGCAGACCGGCCACTTCGCCCGCCGACGCCATCCGCAGCAATCTCGCGATCTCGCCCGTGCTGGCTCCGTGTAGGGCCGCCTTCGACGCAACGGCCTCGATCCGCCATTTCGGTTGCGGATCCTCGACATACCAGTCGACATCGACCACGCCGTCCATCCCCTCCATCTCCTTCTTCACTTTCGCGGCCTCGGCGAGGCGCACTTCCTCGGTGGGCCCGTAGATCTCGGCCACCAGCGTCTGCAACACCGGTGGTCCGGGAGGCACTTCGGCGACCTTGACGTTCGCTCCGTTGGCCCGCGCGATGGGCTGGAGCCGGACGCGCATCGACTTGGCGATCTCGTGGCTCTGCCGCTCGCGGTCATGCTTGGGCAGCAGATTGACTTGAACGTCCGCCATGTTCGGACCCTTGCGGAGATAGTAGTGGCGCACCAGTCCGTTGAAGTTGAACGGAGACGCGACGCCCACGTAGGTCTGCACGTTCACCACTTCCGGTTCGCCGAACGCGGCCTCGGCGAGCAGGCGGGTGACCCGCGCGGTTTCCTCGAGGGTCGTGCCTTCCGGCATGTCCACGATTACCTGAAACTCGCTCTTGTTGTCAAAC
>SXGT01179943.1_pt1 | contig 10019 bp, 9 predicted proteins | sample 3176221 | NCBI WGS metagenome assembly SXGT01 (sample SAMN11356862, study PRJNA531348) | freshwater metagenome | isolation source: freshwater sample F1-120 | place: China: Fuxian Lake, Yuxi | collected 2017-12-25
GCCGGGCTCGAGGCGGCGCGCCGGCACGCGCTATTCCCGGCGGCCGGGATGCGCTGAGGTCAGGATTGGGCGGGCGTAAGGTCGGACGCGACGGCGTCCCAAAAGGCCTGATCGGTCAGGTAGTAGGCCCACAGGCGCTCGACCGGCTCGATGCCTCGGCGCTCTTGAAAGAGGCTGAGATCGTCGAACTCGCCTTCGAACCATCCCCACAGAAACCGAACGCGAAACGGGTCGAGTCGCCGCGCCTCCGCGATCGCGACCATCTCCTCGACCTCAAGCTCCTCGAACTCGGTCACGTAGCCCTCGGCCTCGTCGATGAGCCGCCCGAGGTACTCGATCCCGGCGGGGGTGAGGCGATAGGTCTCCTCTTTGGCCTTGCCGCGCAGGGCGCCCAGCGCGCCGCGCGGCTTGGCGACGAGCGTGACGAGCTCCTTGAAGCGCAGCTCCTGGAGTATCGACTCCAGCAGATTCAACTCGTTGGGGAGCTCGCGGCCCAGCTCGATTCCGCCTTGCGCGGGCCCCAGGTCCAGGAGCTTGAGGACCACGAGCTCCGAGTAAGTCTGGCGCGCTTCATCACTGATGCTCATCGGCGTATCCACTGGTCGGCAGTCAATCCGAAACGCGTGTCGTCGCCGCTGCCTTCGGACCAGGCATCGACGTTGCCCGCCGCGTACCAGACGGCGGCCTCGGAGGCCAGTCCCGGCGGGCGTGCGAGGCGCTGTGATCGCGGATTACAGAGCGCCAGAACCCAATGCGGTGCCGCCGGCAGGCGCGGAATCCAGGCCGCCAGGAACGCGTCGAGGCCGACCACGAGCACCTCGGCATCGACGCGAAACTCGAGATCGACCTCGGCACCTTTGGCCGCCGCACCCTCGACCTCCGAATCATCCTCGCCGTCGCTCGAATGAAGCGCCAAGACGAGCGCATCGCGCAGGCGTCGCGTCGGCCCATCGCTGGCGGCCGCGGACGTCTCGAGCCACAGCTCGGGAACGCGTGCCCAACCAAAGCCCTCGAAGTCCTCGTCGATCGCGCCGCGCCCGCTGACGATCCCCAAGAGCTCGGCGACAGGCCGCTCGACAAAGGGCAGATCGCCGACCGAGCGAATCATCGCCAAGCGTCGAATCAGGCGTCGAGACGCCGCACGCCACCCTTACGCGTGGCCGCCTGGAGCCCGAAACGGCCACCGCCGGAGCGGGGTCGGCTGCTGCTGCCGCCGCCAAAGCTCTTGCCGCTGCCGTAGCTGCGACCCGACTGCGACGACTTCGAGAAGCGCGCCGGATTGGCCGAGCGATAGGAGCTGCGCGACGACGCCAGCTGCCCGCGCTGCGCAGGCGACGTCGTGTAGGGCGCCATCATGACGTAGCCGGGGCGCATGGGGCCCATGATCATCGAGCCGAGCATCATGCCGGTCATGATGCTCAACGCCGGGGAATGATAGCCCGCGTAAGCCCCGTAGCCCGACACCGCGTATTCGCCGGCCCCCTCGCCGGTGATCTTGCGCGTGAGCTCGAAGATCTTCTCGCCCTCGTCGATGGCACCGCTCTCGTTCGCGTCGAAGAAGCCGGTGATCACCTGGGTCTTGTCGTCCTTGTCGACGACCGCGACGCTGATGATCTCGTCACCCTCGTAGATCTCGTTGACGCGCTTCTCGAAGTCCGCGGGGCCGTCGGCCTCTTGGTACGCCTTGCCGACCGCGTCCCAATCGATGGCGACGTTCGTGTTGCTCGTGGTGACCCAGCGGTCGGTTCCGGAGCCTTGGCACGCGGGTGCACCGGCGACGGCGACGGACAGGAGGGCCGGGAGGATGAACGAACGATAGCGGAATCGAAGTTTCACGTGCCCCAAGCTAGGCGCTTGTTCGATTTCGTCAAGCACGAACGAAGCGACCCTCTCAGAGCGGCCCCCGCCAAGCCTCCCAGCGGGCCGTCGCGTAGCCTGACGATAGACCGTGTTCTTTACGATCTCGTGAACTCTGCACACCCGAATCGTGTGCGATGCGTAGCTTCCACCCGGCTCACCACGGCACTCGGAGGCCCCCATGCTGACCATCCTCATCACGCTCGCGAGTCTCGCGGGAGGCGCCTCGACCGCGCGCCCGGATCCCTCTTGGCCCCAAGCCCAGTGCCAGAGCGCCTACGGCAAGACCGCCTGCGGCTACCACTGCGTCGCCGCCTATGGGGAGGTGAAGTGCGCCAAGACCCCGCGCGGCGCCTGCAAGGCCGCCTACGGCGAGATCGTCTGCAGCGACGAGGGCGGCGACGTCCACCCGCCGCCGTCCTGGCGCAAGCCCCCCGCGCACGCAGCGTGGCCGCCCGCCAAGTGCCTGAGCGGCTACGGCCAAACCGCGTGCGGCTACCACTGCGTTGCCGGCTACGGCGAGGTCCGCTGCGCGCGAACTCCGGCGGGCAAGTGCCTGGCGGGCTACGGCAAGGTCGTCTGCGGGGACCCGGCGCGCTACGGGCCGGGCACGCCCCAGGTCAAGTGCCTGGCCGGCTATGGCGAGATCGCCTGTGGCTATGCATGTGTGGCCGGCTACGGCGAGGTCAGGTGCGCGCGCACGCCGGCGGGCGCCTGCCAGGCGGCCTACGGTCATGTGGTCTGCAGCGAATGAAGCGCTTCGCGCGCCTCGCGAATTGAGGTAGGACGGGCCACCCAGCGCCGGAGGCCCCATGCTCGAGACCGCGCCGCACGCCCCTGTCACGTACACTGCCCGCGAGGCGCGCAGCGTCGGCGAGATGTTCCGCCTGCGTGCACAGCGCAGCGCCGACATGCCGGCGCTCTGGGAGAAGGTGGGCGGTTCGTGGGTCAAGACGACCTGGCAGACCTTCTACGACGAGGCGCGGCGCGTGCTCGGCGGCATGCGCGAGATCGGGCTCGTGCGCGGCGACAAGGTCGCGGTCCTCGGCGACACGAAGAAGCCCTGGGCCGTGCTCGACATGGGTGGGCAGCTCGGCGGCTTCGTGATGTTCGGGATCTACCCGAAGCAGCAGATCGACCAGATCCGCTATCTGCTCGAGCACTCCGATTGCCGCGCGATCTTCGTCGACTCCGAGACGGAGCTGCAGAACGTCCTCGCCGCGGCCGAGTCGGGCGGCGGGCTGCGCACACTCGAGGCCATCGTGCCCTGGACCGAGGCGCTCTACCGCAAGTACGCCGATCGCACCCGCGTCGTGTCCCCTGCGCGCTTCGGCCTCACTCCGATCGCCCCCGGCGGTCCCGGCGGGCCCGGCGGCCCCGGCGGCCCCGGCGCCGCCTACCGCGAGCCGGCCAGCGAGGCCGCCGTCGACGCGGCGCTCAACGCCATCGACCCCAAGGATACGGCCGTCTACGTCTACACCTCGGGCACGACCGGACCGCCGAAAGCGGCGATGATCAGCCACGCCAACATCCTCAGATTGCTTGGTGCACAAAGCGATTTTCTCGACCTCTGGCAGGACGATATTTCGCTCTCGTTTCTGCCGATGGCGCACGTCGCCGAGCGCATTCTGGCGTTCTACGGACGCCTCTGTACGGGCCTCGCGACCGCCTATGCGACCTCGACGGCGACGGTCCTCGACGAGTTGAAAGAGGTGCAGCCGACGGTCTTCGGATCGGTCCCGCGCATCTTTGAGAAGGCGCACGCGAAGGTCGTCTCCGAGCTCGCCAAGAAGCCCAAGACGGTGCAGTCGCTCTTCGCGTGGGCGCTGAAGGTCAGCACGCAGAAGGTGACGCTCGAGCACGCGGGTAAGCCCGTGCCGCTGTCCCTGCGCCTTCGGCATCGCCTCGCCGATCGCCTGGTGTGGCGCCGGGTGCGCGCGGCGTTCGGCGGGCGCGTCCGGATCTTCGTCACCGGCGCGGCGCCGATCGCGCGCCAGATCCTCGACTTCTTCTGGGCCGCCGGCCTGCCGGTGTACGAAGCCTACGGCATGACCGAGGCCACGGTCGCGACGCACCTGAATCGTCCCGGCGCCGTACGGCTCGGCTCGGTCGGCAAGGTGATCAAGCCGATGGAATGCCGCATCGCCGAGGATGGCGAGATCCTCCTCCGCGGTCCCTGGATCTTCCAGGGCTACTACAAGAGCCCCGAGGCGACCCGCGACACGATCATCGATGGGTGGCTCCAGACGGGCGACATCGGGCGTATCGACGAGGACGGCTTCCTCTACATCACCGATCGGAAGAAGCACCTCATCATCACCGCGGGCGGGAAGAATCTGGCGCCCGCGAACATCGAGAAGGCGCTGCGCGAGGAGTCGCACTACATCTCGCAGGTCCACGCCCACGGCGACCGCCGCAACTTCATCGCGGCCATCATCGCGCCGAGTCCGCTCGAGACGCTGCAGTTCGGGGTCGACCAGGGCATCGTCGAGAAGGCCGAGCTCGACGCCCGGACCCGCGAGCTGATGGAGAACCCGACGGGCCGCTCGGCCGCACTCGAGGCGGCGATGCAACGCGTCGTCGGCCACGCGGAATTCCAAAAGTTGATGCGCGCGGCGGTCGCGCGTGGCAATGGGAAGCTCGCGCACGTCGAGCAGGTGCGGCGCTTCGTCCTGCTCGATCGCGACTTCAGCCAGGAGCGCGGCGAGCTCACGCCGACGATGAAGCTCCGGCGCAAGGAAATCGAGGTGGCGCACGCGCCGCTGCTCGATCGGCTCTATGGCGAGGATGGGTTCGGGCTCGAGCCCGGTTGAGGGCACGGCGCGCGATGATCCAATTCGCGAAGAGCGCGTCGCGCGCTTGCCCGCGAGCGACGAGAAAGGCAGAGAGGATGAGGACTCAGACGATGATGAAGACGCTGGCGATGGCCCTGGGTGCGATGGTGGTGACGGCCGCGGGGAGCGCGTCGCGGGCGGCGGATCCGACGCCGTCCTTCGACCACACCGCGCGGATTCTGGCCGGTCTCGATAAGGACGGCGTGGCGAACGAGAAGGGCGAGCAGAAGCTCGTCGACGGGTTCGCCAAGGTCGCCGTGAAGAAGTGGGCCGAGTACATGAAGCGGATCGGCACGCCGATGATGGCGTGGGGCAAGACCGAGCTGACGCAGGTGCAGGGCGAGACGATCTTCTACCCGTTCGCGGGGCCCGACTTTCCGACCGTCGCGCAGCTCTACCCGGATGCGGGGCGCTACGTCTTGGTCGCGCTGCAGACCGGCGGGCGTGTGCCCAAGCTCGAGAGCCTCGAGCTCAAGGCGCTGACCGAGTTCATCGCGGTCTTCAAGCGTGGCTGGACCGACTTCGCCAATCGCGGCTTCTTCCGCACCGACGATCTCAAGGCCGACACCGGCAAGGAGCGCACGCTCGAGGGGATTACGCCGGTGCTGATGGCGTTCGCGTCCGCCTCCGGTTTCAAGGTCACGAACGTCGAGCCGATCCGCATCAAGGCGGGCGGGGGCGACGTCGAGATCCACCCCGGCTCGCGCGACGCGGTCGCGACCTGGGACTCGGTCCGCCTCTCGCTCGAGCGCCCCGACGGCCGCAAGGTCACTCTCGATTACCTGTGGCTCGACCTCTCGGACGGCTACCTGAAGGCGCACGCGGACGCCAAGGCTTGGATCGCGGTGATGTCCAAGGAGCGCGTCTTCACGAAGGCCGCGTCGCACCTCATGCAGAAGTCCTTCTTCTCGATCGTGCGCGACACGATCCTGGCGTCGGCGCCGAGCGTGGTGCAGGACGAGACCGGGCTCGATTACGGCGACCTTCAGAAGGGCTTCAACGTGACGCTCTACGGCAAGTTCTCGGCGGCGCACCACCTCTTCCAGGCCGGCGTCCAGCGCGCTCTCGTGGCCGCCTACAAGAAGAAGGATGACGTCAAGCCGGTGAAGTTCCGCTTCGGCTACGACAAGGACGCCGGGTCCTGCATCCAGGTCGCCGTGCGCAAGTGAGGCCTCGGCCAGGCGCTCGGAAAGCGCTGCTGCGCCCGACCGCCCAAACCTAGGTTACGCCGCCTCCGCGCCGCGCGACGATGCACACGTTCACCCCCGACGCTCCCCCCCGATCCCACCACGCCCTCCCGGACCTGCCGGCGCTGGACGGGCTGCGCGCCCTCGCCGTCCTGGGCGTTCTCCTCTTCCACGATGGGCGTCTCGTCGGCGGCTACCTCGGGGTCGACCTCTTCTTCGTCCTCTCGGGCTTTCTCATCACCTCGCTGCTCGTCGGCGAGTGGCGCGCGGCCGGACGCATCGATCTCCGCGCCTTCTGGATCCGCCGCGCCCGCCGCCTCTTCCCCGCGCTCGCGTTGGTCCTCCTGGCCGTCATCGCCTACGCCGCCCTCGGCGCCGCCGCGACCGAGCTGCCGCGGATCGAGAGCGACGGCCTCGCCACCCTCGGCTACGTCGCCAACTGGCACGCCATCCTCGCCGGCGACGACTATTGGACGCTCTTCGGCGGCGCCCACTCGCCGCTCCAGCACGCGTGGAGCCTCAGCATCGAGGAGCAATTCTACCTCGTCTGGCCGCTCGTCACGGTGGCGGTCCTCCGCCTCGGCCGCGGGTCCCGGAGGGCGCTCTTCGTGGTCTCCCTGCTGCTCGCGGTCCTCTCGGCGCTCGCCATGCTCCTCCTCTACGCGCCCGAGAGCTCGGCCCGCGCCTACATGGGCACCGACACGCGCGCCACCGCGATCCTCCTTGGCGCCGCGCTCGCCACGATCCGCGCGAAGCTCGGCTGGATCCGCGGCCTCGACGCCCTCGGCCTGCTCGCTCTCGCAGGCCTTGGCGTCGCGTGGGCGCTCCTCGGCGGCCAGGACCCCTTCCTTTATAGGGGCGGCTTCTGGCTGACCCAGCTCGGCGTCGTCGTCCTCATCGCGTGCGCGGCGCACCCGGCTCAGAGCCGCATTGCGCGCGGGCTTGCGTGGCGTCCCCTCGTCGCCCTCGGCAAGATCAGCTACGGTGTCTACCTCTGGCACTGGCCGATCTTCGTCGTGCTCACACCGACGCGCATCGGGGTGGACGGGGCGCTGCTCACGACGCTTCGGTTCGCGCTCACGCTCGCCGTCGCGCTCGCATCCTACGTCCTGGTGGAGCGCCCCATCCGCACCCGCGGCCTGCGCATTCTCTCGCGAAGGCCCGGCGTGGGTCCGCCTGGGACCCTGGAGCCGGGCTGCCCGCGAATCCGCGGCCCGTGGCGCATCGGCGCGGTCGTCTCAGCCGCGGTCGGAGCCATCGTCACGGGCCTCGTCCTGGCCACACCCGCCACGCCCACGTTCGAGATCCCCGCCGACCAAGGCGGCCGCGTTCGCGTGCTGTTCGTCGGCGACTCGCTCTCGGTGGCGCTCTCGGATTGTGTGCGCGAAATCCGTTCCCCGACCCCCCTCAGCATCGTGGGCGGCCAGGGCGGCTGCAACATCCTGAGCGACCAATTCCCCCTCGACCCCAAGCAGGGCGGCGGCGACTGCGACACGACCTGGATCTCGATCAGCGCCGCCTTCCGCCCGCACGTCACGGCCATCGTCCTGGGCGGCGGGTTCTTCGCCGCGGCCAAGATCGACGGCCGGTGGCAGCGCCCTTGCGATGCGGGGTGGAAGCGCGAGTACCGGCGCGAGCTCATCCGCGAGATCACCGAGTTCCAGAAGACGAGCGACCATGTCGTCCTCGCGCTGGTTCCGTACTACGAGGGCACCAACTTGAAGCACCTGACGAACAAGACGCGCATGGACTGCTTCAACCAGACGCTCCGCGAGATCGCGCACGACGTCCCTGGCGTCACGCTGCTCGACTTCTTCACGAAGGTCTGTCCGAGCGGCGTGTGTATCCAGACGAGCCACGGGGCGCCCATCCGCGATGACGGCCTCCACTTCTCGCGCCCCGGATGTCACGAGGTCGCCGCGTGGGCGCTGGGTCGCCTGCTCGAGACCGTCGAGATCTCTCCGACGCCGTGAAGGCCACATCTTGCGGCACCACGGCGTCGGAGGCGCGCGCTCCGTCAGGGCGTGCGGCAGAACCCGTCGATGCAGTGGCCGTTGCGGCACCAGCTATCGACCTCGCACTCGTTCCCGTCGACGCGCTTTCGGAGGCAAGTGCCGACGACGTAGGACTGGCCGTGCTGCGTGCAGAAGTCGCCGGCGCAGCAGGCCGCGTCGTGCCAGCACTCGTCCCCGCGAGCGACGCAGGTCGGGGCCGCGCACTCAGCGTCGGCGCACGTGCCGCTGGCGCACATCGCGTCGTAGCTGCACCACGCTCCGGCCGGTTGCGGCGCCGTGCAGACAGCGGGCCCATAGGAATTGGTCGGGAAGAGGCACAGGCCGCTGCAGCACTCGGTGCTCTCGCAGGGCGTGCCGTTGGCGACGCAATGAGGGTTCACGCATTCCCCGTCGGCACACACGCCCGAGCTGCACCAGCGGTTGTCTTCGCAGTAGGCGTGCAGCGGCTGCTTGGTGATGCACTCGCCGAAGGCGTAGGGGCCGCCCGTGCACACAAGGCCGGCACAACACGCGCTCTGCATCATGCACCCGGTGCCTTCGTTCGCGCACTCCGGCAGTTGTCCGCAGAGGCCATCGATGCAGTGGCCGCTCACGCAGCCGTCATCGGCAAAGCAGGCGCCCCCATCGGCGGCGCGCGGCTGGCAGAGCGCCAGCGTGTAGTGATCGGGCTGCCAGATGCACGTGAGGCCCGCGCAGCAGGCGCTGCCGTTCGCGCATTCGGCGTTCGCCGCGAGGCACTGCGGCGTTGTGTCCGGCGGAACGTCGGTGTCCGGCGGACTCGTCGGCGTCGTGTCCGTCGAATGCGCCGTGGGGGTCGTGTCGGGTGGCGCCGTGGGAGTCGTGTCGGGCGGCGGAATTGTCTCGAGCGGTTGGCTCGTGGACTTGGCGTCGGCGCCCTGACCCCCGTGTTGGGCCTCCAGGCAGCCTGGCAGACCGGTCAGCGGGCCGACGATCAAAGAACATAGCAGGGCAATGCGTCGCATGGGCGCCTCGTGGAATGGGATGGGTGGTGATCGGAAAAGGGAAGGGGGAGTGAACCGACGCGCTCAGAAGAGCGTGTAAACGAAGGGTGCCGCGTACTCGATGATGCCGATGACGACGAGGAGCCCGGCGGCGACGAGGAAGATCGCGACCATCGGCATGAGCCACCAGCGGCCCGTGCCCGAGAAGTGGCGCGCCAGATCGCGGAGCGTCGAGAGGCGTGCGCGGGTCCTACGGAAGCCCCGCTTGGAGGCCTCTTTGCGGGTCAATTTGGGAGTGCGAGGCGGGGCCTCGAGAGTGGCTTGCATGGCGGTTCTCCGTCGGATCGGAAGGGTGAGGCTCAGGCCGCGTGTTTGGTGACGAGGCAGTGTTCGAGGACAAGGAAGTCGAGGCCCGAGCGCTCGAACATGCAGTAGGCTTCGGCGGCCGTGCGGCAGATCGGCTCGCCCTTCAGGTTCATGCTCGTGTTGAGGAGGACGCCGACGCCGGTCTCGCGTCGGAACGCCTCGAGAAGGGCCGTCAGGCGCGCTTGGGTCGGGCCTGCGCTGGGGTCGACCGTTTGCGCGCGCGCGGTGCCATCGACGTGGGTCACGGCCCCGAGTGTCTCGGCGCCGGCGGGGGTCACTGGCACGACCGAGAGCATGAAGGGACTCAGCTGGTCGTCGGCGACGCCGTCGAAGTACCGCGCTGCGTCCTCGGGGAGGGCGACCGGCGCGAAGGGACGGAACTGCTCGCGGAACTTGATCTTGGCGTTCACCCGATCGGCCATCGCGCGCGTGCGTGGATCCGCGATGATCGAGCGCGCGCCAAGGGCCCGCGGGCCCCATTCCATGCGGCCCTGAAAGAGTCCGCCGACCTGACCGCGGGCAAGCCTTCGGGCGACATCGGCGAGCAGAAGGTCGTCGTCGTCGAACGGCTCGTAGCGAATGCGTGTGTCGCTCAGGAAGTGCTCGACGCTCGCCGGCGTCTCGCGCGAGCCGAGAAAGGCCGAGCGCATCGGCGCCGTACGCGGCAGGCCGAGGCCAAGATGGGCCGCAACCTGGGCGGCTCCCAGGGCACCTCCCGCGTCGCCCGCGGCCGGCTGCACGAACATCGCGCGAAACGCACTCTCCGCCTGCAAGCGGTGAGTGGCGACCGAGTTCAGC
>SXGT01281658.1_pt1 | contig 10019 bp, 9 predicted proteins | sample 3176221 | NCBI WGS metagenome assembly SXGT01 (sample SAMN11356862, study PRJNA531348) | freshwater metagenome | isolation source: freshwater sample F1-120 | place: China: Fuxian Lake, Yuxi | collected 2017-12-25
ATGAGCGTTCACACGTTATGAACGTCAATGAAAAATGAACGAAGCCGCCATCCTCGACCTTACCATCGCCGCACTTGAACCCTTCGGGATCAAGGTGCGACAGCAAAACCGCCCCGCGCGCGATACCGGGGCCGACGCGTGGTTGCGCATCGCAAAAGACAAGCAGCATGTCGAATACGTGGCCGAGATCAAACGCACACTCCCCAATGCCACCTTGGGCGCGGTGGTGGCGCGGTTGCGCCAAGCGGCCACCCGTACCGGGCGCCAGCCGCTGCTGGTCGCGGGCCACATCACGCCGCCAATGGCAGAGCGTCTGCATGCGCTCGGTCAGGCGTTTGCCGATACTGCCGGCAATGCCTACCTCACTGGGCCCGGCCTGCTGGTCATGGTGACCGGCCGCAAGCCGGAACAAAAGCCCAAAGCCCTGCGTGATGAGGGCAAGGCCTTTACCGCTGCGGGGTTGAAGGTGTTGTTCGCACTGATCTGCGACCCGGCGTTGGCCGAGGCGCCGCAGCGTGCCATCGCTGCCGCAGCAAACGTGGCCCTCGGCGTCATACCGGCTGTTCTGGCAGACCTGGAAAAACAAGGGTATCTGGGCACGGCTGGGCGTCACCGCCGCTTTCACCCCAACCGCAGGCTGCTGGACAACTGGGCAATCGCCTATGCGCGCACCTTGCGCCCGAAAACGCTGATCCGCAAAGTGCTGCCTGAACCATTCGATAACTGGAAGCAATGGAACCCCGGCGAGCACGACATGCAATGGGGCGGCGAGGCGGGGGGCGCCCTGTTGACCAAATACCTGCGCCCGGGCGAATTGACGGTTTATGGAGACAAGATTCCGGGTCTCTGGATGGCGCGGCGCAAAATGACGACTCCCCGACCCGGCGGCGCTACACATTTCGTGGAACTGCGCAGGCGCTTTTGGGGCAAGACCCTGAAGCACCCGGAAGGCGTGCCGGCGGACATCGTGCCGCCTGCTCTGGTTTACGCCGACTTGCTGGCGACCGGCGACGGGCGCTGCATCGCCACCGCGGAAGTCCTATATGAAACCCACCTCGCTGGACTTTTCCCGGCGCACTGAACTGGCCGTCGAGGCCCAGGCCATTGCTGCGGTTTCGGCGGTGGCGTTGCCAATGGAAGTGCCGTTGTTGATCGTCGGCGCGTTCGCCCGCGATCTGCATGTTCGTTACCGCTTCGGCAAAGACCCGCAGCGTGTCACTGAAGACGTCGATCTTGCAGTAGCCGTACCAAGCTGGCCCGCATTCCATACCTTGCGCCAGGGGCTGATGGCTTCCGGGGAATTCAGCGGTCAGCCTGCGGTCTTGCATTCATTGCGGCATGCCAGCGGGTTGGCAGTCGACCTGGTGCCGTTTTCAGGCGTGGAGTCGGCCGAGCGCCGCATTGCCTGGCCGCCCCGTGGTGAATTTGTGATGGATGTGTTCGGATTTCAGGAGGCGCAAGCCAGGGCTCATTCCATTCAGTTGCCTGGCAATGTGCCGGCCAAGCTGAGTTCATTGCCGGCGCTGGCCATACTCAAGCTGGTGACATGGAGAGATCGCCATTTCAGTGCTTCGCGCAAGGATGCGCACGATTTGATGCTGATCATCGGGGAGTATCTCGCGCTGGGCAATGAGGATCGCCTGTGGAGCGAGTTCGCCAACGTCCCGCTTGAACCCGTCCGACGCCCAGCATCTCGCCAATCTCATGGTTGTCAAACCCATCGGCTGCGAGCAGCACGATGCCGGCGCGTCGCGCCAAGCGCACTTCCGTGGTGTTCGAATGCGCAAGCCTCATCAGCTTCTTCCGCTGTGCGTCGTCCAGTTCAATCGCTGTTGCCTTTCGCATCGCCGCCTCCCAAATGCACCAGATACATCTTGGACTCGGCAGATGATGAATCGTTCTGTTAATTATGAAGCACTACACTAGCACGCTGCAAGGATCAGTTCAGCAGCCTTGTAGTCAGGGCCGGGCGCCCGCTGGCATTGTCCGCTACCAGCATGCCGTACTCAGGTACCTCGACCCAACTGGAGGTATCGCGGGTCAAAGGTTCGGAAGCGATGATCACCGAATCAGCGGAGGAACCGCCGCGCATGGTCCATTCACCGTCGTAGAACGCGTACTCATGACCAACGGTGTACCAGAGGCTGAGAAAACTCAGATTGGCCTCGTGCACCCGCGCCGGTTCGGCAGTGGTATAGCAGCCAAAATCAAAGCAATAGCGCACCGCCGCCACCTGGTGGCCGGTGGCAATAAACAGGTTTACCGACGAAGAAGTCGCAATACCCAGCTCCGCCCGCACCTGGCGCAGGATATCGAGCGTGCGCTGCACGGCATCAATGATTTCTGCCGCATCAATGCGACGGTGCGTTCCGGCGCGTACCTCCAGGGGCTCATCGAACTGCGACACCAGCAAAGCGTAGATCCACTCGCTATCGGTGGTGCCGCGAATGTTCGGCAAATACTGCGCCTTGACATGGGCTGCCAAGAGCGGCTTCATCTCGTTGATGCGCGCCAGGTCGCCGTTGTGGGCCATCGCCAGCGGAACGTCATCAAACTGAAAAGGGTGAACGTTCTGCAAGGAAATGTCCACGCCGGTGTTGTAGGCCACGCCGCGTACATGGGCCAGCAGGCAGTCAGCCTGCACTTTCTCCGCCAGGTTTTTCAGGTTGCGATCAAATACCGGCAGCGTGGTAACCCCATAAGAATATGGTTTGGCCGCTTCATGTGAATCGGCCGACCACGCTTTCATGCCGAATCCCGCCAAGTTGAGCATGTGCAACATCTTGGGCATGTAGCTCTGCCGGATCAGCGCCGAATCAGGCTGAAACAGCAGGTGGTCCAGCAGGACCGGTTGACCCAGATAGAGGAGTGCGCGACACATGCCGCGACTTTACTCCAGGCGCTCCCACACCTGGGTACGTCCGAACAGGGAAATGCCGAGGTACCCGCGCACCTCAAGACGGGCACCGCCGTCGATCAGGCGCATGCGGCAGCTGTAAGTCATGCCATTGTCAGGATCCAGCACCTCGCCGCCGCCCCATTGCTCGCCGTGGGCCCGCATGCCGCGCACCACTTCCATGCCACGTAGCAGCTGCCCCTTGCGCTCGTCTGGGCATGCCGTGCAAACCCGGTTGTCTTCGGCCGGGTTGTAACCTCGTTCGATGCGGCCGGAAATGACACCATTGGTCTCAACCAGGCGCATGACGGCGCGCGCCTTGCCGGTCTTGTCGTCCACGGTTTTCCACGCGCCCACGGGCGAATGTTGTGACCAGGCAAAAAAGGATGTGCACACCGCCATCAACACGACAAATTGCTCCACCCCACCGATGAGCCGGTGACACCACCGCACTTGCATGCGCATCAGCGCCGCCCCAGGGCGAAGTACAGCTGCGCCAGGGCACGCCTGGCTTGCAGGGCAGACTCCTGCAACTGTTGCTGCATATCAAGCAGTTGCAACTCCGCCTCGGCCATGATGCCACGTGCAACGCGCCCGGCATCAAACTGCGGGCGTGTCGCCATCAGATGGTTGACCCCCAGCACAACCTGCACCTCGGCGGCGGTTTGCTGCCCCAGCGCCAGTTGCAGGGAAGCGTGGGCGGCTTCGACTTCGTCTACCGCGCGCAACAGGCTTTCACGGTAGGCGGCATCCAGTTCAGCCGCGCCGACCTCACGCGTCGCAACGTGCTCACGAACCGCGCGCACATCGGCGCGCTCGCGCAAGGAAGCAGGCACCGCTGCCGGCACCGGCAGGCCCATCAGCATGCGCGAGAGCGGCTGCACCGGTACACGCAATTGCGTCATGCCGGTTAAGCCGGCGAGGCGCCCTTCCGCTGCCTGCCGTCCACGCGTCAGCCGGGAAACCTGCGTCACAAATCGTGCCGCCCGTGCACTCGCCTCATGCTCCTCGGCACGTGTGGCAAGCCCGGCAGCCAGGCGCTGGCGGACCAGATTAAGCAATTCGTCGGCCTGCGTGGCCTGCTGCTCTGCCAAGCCTTGCCGCGCCTCCAAACTGCGCAACTCAAGCGCCGCCTCCACCACTTCGCGCTCGCTTTGATCCTCCAGCCCCTCGATCTCCGCGCGCAATACCTTCTGCTCGACCGCGCGGGACACCCAACCTTGATCCAGCGCCTTGATGCGGGCCGCAAGGCCCGCACGCAACGGATGGTGGGTGCGCGCAGAGGACAGCCAGTCTGGCAACGCTCCTTCCTCCAGCGCTCCCCACCAGGGGCTGGATACTGCTTGTGCCGCGGCGGGCATCTGGCGGAAGTTCGGAGGCAACTCGACCTCCGGGAGGGTACGCCCCTGCCCGTGAGCAGCGACAGCCATCACGCCAACAATAGCTCCCACCAACGGTTTCCACATACGCATCAGATTCAATCCGCGCCTCAGGATTCGACTCACGGGCGCGCCACTGCGCTAGCCGACGGAATGCGCACCAGCACGCGTTGGCCGATCAGCGGCGCTGGGTTAATCGCATCGAGGGTGACCACCAGTTCCACGCTGCGCACATCGACCTTCTCGGCCGGATCATCGGTCGGTGGGCGCACGCCAAAAGCCTGACCCACGCGGGTAACCTTACCCTTGAGTACCCGCGATTCGTCGGCTTGAATCACCACTTCAGCGACCATCCCGGGCGAGACGGCATGCACAAACCGGTCTTCCAGATCAACGCGCGCAACACGCGCGGCCGCCGGCGCCAAGAGGAACAGGGGCGTTGCGCCAGGGTTTTCGGTATCGCCGGTGCGGGCATAGCGCTTGATGATGCGGCCATCCATCGGCGCGCGCACAGCCCGCAGATCTACTTCCAGCGCCGCGAGCTTGATGCGTGTTCCGCTGGCGGCCGCCTGGGCATTCGCAGACTCGATTTCCGCTTTGATCAGGCTCACCAGATCCCGCTTGTCATCACGTTCCGCGCGCGAAACAGCCTGGTTCGCCATCAAGGGCTCGATTCGCGCCAGCTCACGTTCGGCCGCCGCCAGCTTGATCCTGAGCGGTTGGATGCGCGTTTCAATTTCGCTCAACTCGTTGCGCGCCGCCGCCAGTTGAAGCTGCACTTGCCGGTCATCCAGTTGTGCCAGCAGCGCGCCTTTTTTGACATCTGCACCTTCATCGACCTGCAAACCGTGAATCACGCCTTCACGCGGCGCGGCAAGGCGCACCATGCCTCCAGCCACATCAATCCGGCCCTTCGCGAAGGCGACGTAATTGCCTTGCGCGCGTTGCGCGTTGCCCTGGGCGTTGGCCAGAGGCACTGCGGTGGACCATGTCGCCATCAGCACCAGACCCAGCATGACCGAAGTGAACTGCATCCTGCCCGCAGCACACCGGCCACAGTGATTGTCATGCAACATGTTGTCGTTCATCCGAAGTAATCCGTCCATCTTCAGTTAGTGTATCAAGCGGTGGGCAAAGCGCGTCAAGCGACCGTCATGAGTGACACAAATCACCGCGGCACGCCGTTCGACGGCAGCCGTCCGCAGAAGTTCGCCGACGATGGCGCCATTCTTGCCATCCAGCGCGGAGGTAGGCTCATCGGCAAACAACAGGGCCGGCTTCTTTGCCAGCGCCCGCACAATGGCGACGCGCTGCGTCTCGCCGCCCGACAATTCCAACGGCCGTAGATGGAAACGCGGCGTCATGCCAACCGATTCCAGCGCGGCGTCCGCCAACGCCAGCATGGTGCCCTTGTCCACGCCGGTGTACTGCAGGGCGAGGATCACCTGCTCGCGTGCCGTCAAGGCCGGAAACAGGTTGAAGCCCTGAAAAACAAAACCGGCATGCTCCAGGCGGAAGGCATCGAGCGTCTGGCGCGACATGTTCCAGAGCGGCTGGCCAAGCGCATCGACACTGCCGCTATCCGGGCGTGTCAAGCCGGAGAGCGCGGCCAGCAGCGTGCTCTTGCCCGAACCGGAGGGGCCGCTGATCAACGTCAACTCGCCTGGCTCAAGCGTCAGGGAAACGTCGAACAGCACCTGGGCTGTGGTTTTACCGTTGGTAAAGGCCTTGTTGAGGCCGGAAGCGATGATTGCTGACATGATCAACGGAGCAACGCCGCTGGATCAGCGCGCCCCAAGGCGCGCAGTGCGGCCAGGCCTGACAGCACCGCCACGCTGAGGGTAATGCCGACCGTGATCCAGATTGCCCATGCGGGGAATTCCATGGCAACGCGAAGATGGTGCGCCACGGCCCCGACCACCCACGCACAAACCGCGGTAATGGTCAGACCGATCCACAGCGACTGCTCGATCACCACGGCCGCCAGCGAACCTTGCGAAATGCCGAGCGCGCGCAAGGTGGCATATTCGCGGATCGAAGCGATGATGGCACCCATGAGCGTCTGGCTGGTGATGATGATGCCGACCAGCAACCCCAGCAGGGTGGAGAAAGCGAACCCGGCGCCGGCGCCCGATTCGGTAAGCCAGTACAACTGGGAATGATTCGAAAACTCGCGCGCGGTCCAGACCTGGTAACGCACCACCGGGCCGGACGGCGTGAGCTCGGCGCGTACGGCCTCCCAGACCGGCGCCTACTTTGCCTACTGCAGCATGAAAGAGCAGGTTCGGGTGGGCTGTGCGGAGCAATCGATCAGCGTGTTGGCACGAGCCTACTTCAACGATGACGGCTCCGAAATAGCCATGATCAAGGGCAAGGGCGAAGCACGCACGGTTACACCGGATTCCACTGAACATCGGGTGCTCAAGCGAATCTGCAATCCGGTGGCGAGTGTGCCGGCCCGGTCAGCCACCAAGCCCGCCCAGCCGGTGGTTGCGAAGGCGCCGCCGGCGGGGCCCGCCAAACATGTTGACTCGAGAGCTGAGGCGCGCAGCAGCACCGTGGGGAATGCCAAAGCAGAAAATACTGACCGCTACATGGATAGCCCTGCAAAGACTGCCGCACCGGGTACGGGCTTCGTCAAGGCCAGCCTGGATTCGGCTCGCGATCCTGCGCGTACGACGGCCGCTACAGCGGACAAAGACATTGAAAAATCCGGCGAGAAAGCATCCGCTCCAGCACACAATCCACCCAAGCTGCAATCAGCTGCGCCCTACCTCATTCCCAAATCTGCAGCACCCGGCCATCAAGCCACCGCGCCCGCCGGACACACCCTAGCCCTTGCGGCTGCCACCAGAACCACCCCGCTCGAGGGCCGGCAGGAAGTGGTCAATCGTGTGTTGAAGCAGCGCAGTGCAGCGACAGTGGGCGCCAGCGATGCCGTCAAAGCGGCGATTGCCGGTCACGCCCCCAACGATGGCCACGAAGCCCATTGGAGCTATGACGGCGAGTTTGCCCCTTACCGCTGGGGAGACATAAAGGCAGATTACGCGCTCTGCAAAGCGGGGACGCGCCAATCGCCCATCGATATTCGGAATCCGGTGGTATCCGAGATCGAGCCAATTCAGTTTCACTACGAGGACACGCCGCTCAAGGTACTCAACAACGGGCATACGATCCAGATGGACGTCCAGCCTGGCAGCTTCATCCTCCACGGGGGAGCTCGCTACGAACTGGTGCAGTTCCACTTTCACACCCCTGCGGAGGAGCGCATCAACGGCCGCGTGTTCGACATGGTGGCGCACCTGGTGCACAAGAGCGCCCAGGGACGCCTGGCCGTGGTCGCCGTGCTGCTCACGGCCGGGCGCGAACAACCGATGCTGCAACAGATCTGGAACGCCATGCCAGGGACTGCCAATCGCACCCGCGAGCGTCTGGACGTCTCGATCAACGCCAGGCAACTTTTGCCGGCCGACCCAGGGTTCTACAGTTTCATGGGATCGCTCACCACGCCCCCTTGTACCGAGGGGGTGCAGTGGCTGGTGATGAAGACACCGGTGGAGATTTCACGCGAACAGATCGGGCACTTTGCCGCCCTGTATCCAATGAACGCGCGGCCGCTCCAACCGGGCAACGACCGCCTGGTCAAAGCGGGACGCTGACACACCGGTTAGGGCGTCCCGCCGCGGCGCATTGCAAGGCGCCGCGGAACATCGACTGCGGTTGCGTTACAGCGGCTTTAACCCGGCAGCCTTGATCTTCTCTACCAGGAGCTTGCCTTTGCGGGCGCGTTTGCCTTCATAGGGCTTGAGCGCCTTGCCATCCAGTGCCAGGTTGAATTCCTTGCCACCGCGGCCAGCACCTTCCACTAACAGACCAGCAGCGCCGATCACGGCGACCGCCAACAACTTCTCTTTCAGATCAAGTTCCTGGAGGATCACGCCGCGCCCGCCCCCGGCGAGCACATTCACTTCGTCAAGCTTGAACACCAGCAGCCGCTGGCCAGTTCCCATCGCCACGACCCGATGGCTATCGGTGCCGATCGGCGCCGGGCGTACCGGTTCACTCTTGTCATCCACCTTGATGAAGGCTTTGCCGCCTTTGGTACGGGAGAGCATGTCTCCCACCTTGCAGACAAAGCCATTGCCATTGCTGGCAGCCACCAGCACCTGCAGGTCAGCCGGCCCGGCCAGCATGTGCAGGATGCGCGTGCCGGCCTCAAGATCAATCAGTGTCGTGACCGGCACACCGTCACCCCGCGCGCCCGGCAAGGCGCCGACGGCAACCGAATACACGCGCCCATTGGCGCCGATCAGGATGGCGTGATCCACCGAACGACACTCAAACGCACCGTACAGCGCATCACCCTCCTTGAAGGTAAACAGGCTCGCATCGTGTCCGTGGCCACTGCGCGCACGTACCCAGCCCTTCTCGGAGAAGATGACCGTCACAGGCTCATCAACGACTGTCTGTGTGACGACCGATTTACCGGCTTCCTCAATCAGCGTGCGTCGGTCATCACCATAGGTCTTGGCATCGGCCTCGATTTCCTTGATGACCTGTTTCTTCAACGCCGCCTCGTCAGCCAGAAGATGCTCCAGCTCTTTCTTCTCGCCTTGCAGGTCCTTGAGCTCCTGCTCGATTTTGATGCCCTCCAGGCGCGCCAACTGGCGCAGGCGTATCTCCAGAATATCTTCGGCTTGCCGATCCGAAAGGTTGAACGCCTTGATCAGCGCGGGTTTGGGCTCGTCTGACTCACGAATGATCCTGATGACCTTATCAATATTGAGAAAGACGATCATCCGTCCCTCAAGAATATGGATACGGTCATCCACCTTGCCGAGCCGGAACGCGGTACGGCGCGTCACCGTCGCCAGACGAAAATCACCCCATTCGACCAGGATGTCCTTGAGCGCCTTCTGGCGCGGGCGTCCATCCAGCCCGATCATCACCATGTTGAGCGAAGCCGACGACTCCATGCTGGTGTGTGCCAGCAATTTGGTCATGAATTCCTGTTGATCAAGCTTCGCGGTCTTGGGTTCAAACACCAGACGCACCGCTGCATCCTTTCCCGATTCATCACGTACCGCATCAAGCGAGGAGAGCAACAAGGCTTTGAGATTCTGTTGCTCGGGCGTGAGCGATTTCTTGCCGGGCCGTACCTTGGGATTGGTCAGCTCCTCAATTTCCTCCAGCACTTTCTGCGTCGAGGTCCCCGGCGGCAGTTCGGTCACCACCGCTTGCCACTGCCCGCGTGCCAGGTCTTCAATCTGCCAGCGCGCGCGCACCTTGAGCGAACCACGCCCGCTCTCGTAGGCATCACGAATTTCGGCCGGGGAGGAAATCAGCTGCCCGCCACCCGGGAAATCCGGCCCCGGCATCAGTTCGAGCAATTCCGTTGTCGAGATCTTCGGTTTGCGCAAAACGGCAATCGCCGCCTTGGCAACCTCGCGCAGGTTGTGAGAGGTAATCTCGGTTGCCATGCCAACTGCGATACCCGATGCGCCGTTGAGCAACACCATCGGCAAGCGTGCCGGCAATTCCTTCGGCTCGGTCAACACGCCGTCGTAGTTGGGACTGAAGTCGACGGTACCCATGTCGATCTCATCAAGCAGCAGTCGTGCAATGGCGGTGAGGCGTGCCTCTGTATAGCGATAAGCGGCGGCGTTGTCACCATCGCGCGAGCCGAAATTGCCTTGCCCATCAATCAACGGGTAGCGCAACGAGAAATTCTGCGCCATGCGCAC
>SXGT01151622.1_pt1 | contig 10018 bp, 9 predicted proteins | sample 3176221 | NCBI WGS metagenome assembly SXGT01 (sample SAMN11356862, study PRJNA531348) | freshwater metagenome | isolation source: freshwater sample F1-120 | place: China: Fuxian Lake, Yuxi | collected 2017-12-25
AAGAAGATCTGGCTGACCGAGATGGGCGCGTCCACCAGCGACATCCCCGGTGACGGGGTGAGCCAGCAGGAGCAGGCCAAGCAGATCGTCGATGTGCTGGGTGCCGCGGCGGCGGTCGGCTGGGCGGGCCCGGCCTTCATCCACGCCGTGCGTGACCTGGACAGCTCCAACCGCAACGACCGTGAGGCCAACTACGGCGCGCTGCTCACCTCGGACTGGCAGCCCAAGGTCGCGGCCGGGGTGCTCGCCGGATAGCGGTCGTGCCTGCCCGAATCGTCATCACCGGCGCGGGCGGGCAGGTCGGCCGATTCCTGGGCGGTGAACTCACCGCCCGGGGGCGCGATCTGCTCGCGTGTACATCGTCGCAGTGGGACATCACCGATCCGGCCGCCGGCGCCGACCTCGTCGCCCCCGGCGATCTGGTGATCAACTGCGCCGCCCTGACCGCCGTCGACATCGCCGAGACCGATGAGGCCCGCGCGTTTGCGGTCAACGCCGTCGGGGCCGGAAATGTCGCGCGGGTCTGCGCCTCCCGGGGCGCGCGGCTGATCCACATCTCCACCGACTACGTGTTCAGTGGTGAATTCGACGGAGCCCCGCGGCCCTACGAGGTGGACGATCCCGTCGGCCCGCGCAGCGTCTACGGCCGCAGCAAGCTCGCCGGGGAGCGGGAGGTGCACGGCGCGCTGCCGGAGGCGACCGTCGTGCGCACCTCCTGGGTGTACACCGGGGTGGGCAGCGATTTCGTCGCCACCATGCGCCGGCTGGAATCCGAACGCGACCACGTGGACGTGGTCGCCGATCAGACGGGCTCGCCGACCTATGTCGCCGACCTGGCCCGGGCACTGCTGGTGATCGCCGACGATCCGGCGCCCGCGCCGCTGCTGCACGTCGCCAACACCGGCCCGGCCAGCCGCTACGAACTGGCCCGCGCGGTGTTCGCCGGGATCGGAGCCGACCCGCAGCGGGTGCGGCCGGTGAGCACCGATCGGCACCCGCGGCCCGCGCCGCGTCCGGTGTACTCGGCGCTGTCGACCGCCCGCTATGACGCCGACCACAGCCCGATGCGGTCCTGGCAGGACGGGCTGCACGCCGCGCTGACGGCGTTGCGGTGAGGGCCGGGGCGAGCGTTACCCTCTCCCACGTGGGCGACGAAGTGGCTGGGTGCGGTGACTGACGAACTGAAGGTCGTGACGGTGACCTATTCGCCGGGCCTACATCTGGATCGTTTCCTGGCCTCGCTGGCGCATGCCACCGATCGGCCGGTGACGGTGATCATGGCCGACAACGGTTCCACCGACGGCGCCCCCGAAGAGGCGGTGCAGCGCTATCCGAACGTCCGGTTGCTGCGCACCGGCGGCAATCTCGGCTACGGCACCGCCGTGAACCGGGCCGTCGACGCCCACGTCACCGACGGGGAGCTGTTCATCGTGGCCAATCCCGATGTGCAGTGGGGTCCGGGCAGCATCGACGAACTGCTGGCGGCCGCTCAGCGGTGGCCGCGGGCCGGTGCGTTCGGCCCGCTGATCCGCGATCCGGACGGCTCGGTGTATCCGTCGGCGCGGCATCAGCCCAGCCTGATCCGCGGCGGTATGCACGCCGTCGTGGGCCCGGTCTGGAAATCGAACCCCTGGACGGCGGCCTACCGGCAGGAGCGGCTGGCCCCCACCGAGCGGCCGGTCGGCTGGTTGTCCGGTGCCTGCCTGCTGCTGCGCCGGGACGCGTTCACCGCCATCGGCGGTTTCGACGAGCGCTATTTCATGTACATGGAGGACGTCGATCTCGGTGACCGGCTGGAGCGATCGGGCCGGCAGAACGTCTACGTGCCGACCGCGGAGATCCTGCACGACAAAGGGCATTCGACGGGGCGGGATCCCGCCCGGAATCTGGCGGCCCACCATCGCAGCACCTACACTTTCCTGGCTGACCGTCATTCGCGCTGGTGGCAGGCCCCACTGAGGTGGACGATCAGGGGTGCGCTGGCAACCCGAGCCGGTCTGGTGGTCCGGAACTCTCGACGTAAACAGGAGAAGGGGCGGCTCTGACATGGTCGGCACACTCGATCCCGCGGACGTGGACGCCGTCATTCTGGTCGGCGGGCAGGGCACCCGATTGCGGCCGTTGACCTTGTCGGCGCCCAAACCGATGCTGCCGACGGCCGGTCTGCCGTTCCTCACCCACCTGCTGTCGCGGATCGCCGCGGCCGGCATCCAGCACGTGGTGCTCGGCACTTCCTACAAGGCCGAGGTGTTCGAAGCGGCGTTCGGCGACGGGTCGAAGCTCGGGCTGGAGATCGAGTACGTCGTGGAGGAGGAGGCGCTGGGCACCGGTGGCGGTATCGCCAACGTGGCTGGCAAGCTGCGCCATGACACCGCGCTGGTGTTCAACGGCGATGTGCTCTCCGGTGCCGATCTCGGCGCCCTGCTGAACTGCCACGCCGGTCACCAGGCCGATGTGACACTGCATCTCGTGCGGGTCGGGGATCCGCGTGCCTTCGGGTGCGTGCCCACCGACGCGGACGGCCGGGTCACCGCATTCCTGGAGAAGACCCAGGACCCGCCGACCGATCAGATCAACGCCGGCTGTTATGTCTTCCGCCGCGAGATCATCGACCAGATCCCCAAGGGCCGGGCCCTGTCGGTGGAGCGCGAGGTGTTCCCGAAGCTGCTCACCGAGGGGAAGAGGGTGTGCGGCTATGTCGACGCCAGCTACTGGCGCGATATGGGCACCCCGGACGATTTCGTGCGGGGCTCGGCGGATCTGGTCCGCGGGATCGCTCCCTCGCCCGCGCTGCAGCATCAGCGCGGCGAGTTCCTCATCCACGACGGCGCGGCCGTCTCGCCCGGCGCGTTGCTGCTCGGCGGGACCGTGGTCGGCCGGGGCGCCGAGATCGGCGCGGGCGCGCGGCTGGACGGCGCGGTCATCTTCGACGGCGTCCGGGTCGAGGCGGGGGCCGTGATCGAACGCTCGATCATCGGGTTCGGCGCCCGCATCGGACCGCGGGCGCTCATCCGCGACGGTGTCATCGGCGACGGTGCCGATATCGGGGCCCGGTGTGAGCTGCTGCGCGGTGCCCGGGTGTGGCCGGGTGTCACCATCCCCGACGGTGGGATCCGCTACTCCACCGACGTCTGATCGCCGGGGCCGCAAGGTGCTGGGCGCTCGCACCATCGATGAGCGCCGCCGGCCCTCAGGCCGTACGCACCCCGGCCCGGCGCATGGCGGCCGCGATGTGCTCGAGGTCGATGGTCAGGTGCTTTCGGGCGATCGCATCGGCGTCGTCTCCGCGACCGTCGGCGATGGCCTCGATGAGTGCGGTGTGTTCGCGCAGCGCCCGCAGCTCCATCTCGCGCATGGTGGCAGGCTCACCCCACAGATGCGTCGAGGTGCCCACGCTGTTGGCTGACTCCAGTTCCAGCAGAACCTGTTTCAGGGTGGCGTTGTGGGCGGCATCCATGATCGTCAGATGCAGGCGGCTGTCGGCGAGCTGGGCGGCCCGCCCGCTCTCGGCCGTTCGGTAGTCGTCCAGCCGCAGGTTCAGGGCGGCGATGTCCTCCTCGGAGCGTGAATCTGCGGCCGCTCGGCACACCGCGCCGTGCAGTCGCGCGATGGCCTCGCAACGATCCCGCAGTTCGTCGAATCGCATCGTCAAGGTGCGCCCGACGGCCTCGGTGGAGGAATCGGGCCACTGCTCGAGCACATAGGAACCGCCGCCGCGTCCCCGGCGGGTCTCCAGCAGCCCACGCTCCACCAGGCGTGCCAGCGCTGCGCGCACGGTCATCCGGCCGACCCCGAGTGCCTGGGCCAGGTCGCGTTCGACCGGCAGCCGGGCGCCGGGGAGGTACTCGCCGACGGCGATGGCGGTGATCAGCCTGTCGGAGACGTCGTCGACGCGCGAGGGCGAGTCGAGCTGCTGGGCCAGCAGCCCGGGTGCTGGCGTGCCGTTCTCGGCCATGACGGCGATCCAATCCTCTCGATGTCACCGCCATGTTAAATCCTTTCAATGGTCTTGCGACGAGACCTTTGGGGGTTCATGCTGGCTGCCATGCCCATCACCACCCGCAGCGTGCCCTTCGGCGCGCACCACACCTGGGTCCAGATCACCACAGCGCAGAAACCTCGGCCCGAAGCGCTGCCGCTGGTGGTGCTGCACGGTGGACCCGGAATGGCGCACAACTACGTCGCCAACATCGCCGCGCTGGCCGAATCCACCGGCCGCACCGTCATCCACTACGACCAGATCGGTTGTGGCAGAAGCACTCACCTGCCGGACGCGCCCGCCGGCTTCTGGACACCCGAGCTGTTCGTCGACGAATTCCATTCCCTGATGCGCACACTCGAACTCGACTCCTACCACCTGCTCGGACAGTCCTGGGGCGGGATGCTCGGCGCCGAGATCGCCGTGCGCCGTCCCGCCGGACTGGCATCACTGGCGATCTGCAATTCCCCGGCCTCGATGAGCCTGTGGGTCGCCGCCGCCGCCGAGCTCCGCGCCGCACTGCCCGCCGACACGCTGGCCGCCCTGCAGCGGCACGAGGCCGCCGGCACGGTCACCGATCCCGAGTACCTGGCCGCAACCCGAGAGTTCTACCGCCGCCACGTGTGCCAGGTCGAGCCCGTGCCGCGCGACTTCGCCGACAGCGAGGCCCAGATGGAAGCCGAACCGACGGTGTATCACACGATGAACGGCCCCAACGAGTTCCACGTCATCGGGACGCTGAGAGATTGGACGATCATCGACCGCCTGCCGCAGATCGCCGCACCGGTGCTGGTCATCGCCGGCGAATTCGACGAGGCCACACCGGCCACCTGGCAGCCCTTCGTCGATCACATTCCCGACGTCCGCTCCCACGTGTTCCCGCAGTCCAGCCACTGCACCCATCTGGAAAAGCCCGAGGAGTTCCGCGCCGTCGTCGCCGCCTTCCTCCACCGTCACGACCTGGCCACCGCAGTCCAGCCATGACCGCCCGCCCCCTCACCCGACAGGACTGCTCAATGGTCAACAGCACCGCACCACTCACCACCGGGGAAGGTCAGCGCACGCTGGAATCCTTCGGTTACACACAGGAACTCAAGCGCTCGATCTCCACGCTCGATCTCGTCGTCTACGGCCTGGTCTTCATGGTTCCCATCGCCCCGTGGACCATCTTCGGGACCGTCTACAACAGCTCCTCGGGAATGGTCCCGCTGGTCTATCTGATCGGGCTGGTGGCAATGGTGTTCACCGCCGTTGCCTATTCGCAGATGGCCAAGTCCTTTCCGCTCGCGGGATCGGTGTTCTCCTACGTGGGCCGCGGAATACATCCTGCCGCTGGATTTTTCGCCGGCTGGGCGATCCTGCTCGACTATCTGTTGGTGCCCACCCTGCTCTACGTGTTCGCCGCCGAATCCATGGTGGGGCTGTTCCCCGGCACGCCACGCTGGTTGTGGGCCATCATCTTCGTGGTCGTCAACACCGCCATCAACCTGCTCGGTGTCAGCTCGCTCAAGATGGTGAACCGGATATTCCTGGCCATCGAATTGGTGTTCGTCGCGATCTTCGTCGTCATCGCCGTGCGTGCCATCAACGGCCAGAGCCTGCCCGATGTCGCCTGGAGCGCCACGCCGATCTGGAACGCCGATGCGATGAGCGCCGCGCTGCTCGCCGGTGCCCTGTCCATCGCGGTGCTCAGTTTCCTGGGCTTCGACGGCATTTCGACGCTGGCCGAGGAGTCCACCGGAAAGAAGAACCCGGCAGGCAAGGCGATGCTCATCGCACTGTTCCTGGTCGCGACACTGTTCGTCACCCAGACCTGGCTGGCCAGTCTGCTCGCCGGCGGCCGGGAAGCCTTCGGCGACGACGAAGTGGGCAATGCCTTCTTCCTGCTCGTCCAGGCCGCGTCGAGCACCGGTTGGATGAACGCCTTCTTCGTCGTCAACGTGCTGGCCGTGGGATTCGCCAACGCCATGGCCGCCCAGGCCGCCACCAGCCGGTTGCTCTACTCGATGAGCCGGGACCGTCAGCTGCCGTCCTTCTTGTCCACGATCAGCGCGCGGCAGGTCCCGATGGCCGCCATCCTGGTGGTCAGTGCGCTGAGCATCGTGCTGGTGCTGTTCTTCGTCGGACAGATCGCCCTGATCTCGTCACTGGTGAATTTCGGTGCCCTGTTCGGCTTCTGCATGCTGCACATCTCGGTGGCCTGGTACTACCTGGTGCGGCAGAAGTCCAAGAACTACCTGCTGCATCTGGTGGTGCCGGCGATGGGCTTGACGATCATCGGTTATGTGCTGGTCAACGCCGACCCGCTGGCCAAGATCGGCGGGCTGGTCTGGCTGGCGATCGGCGCGGTGGTGTTCGTCGTCAATGTCGTGCGCGGCCGGTCGGCATCTGCGGCAGAGTAGATATCGCCCTGTCACCACGGCGAGGAGCCGCACCGATGACCTATAGCGTTTTCGAGCTCTTCAAGATCGGGATCGGACCGTCGAGTTCACACACCGTGGGGCCGATGATCGCCGCACACCGGTTCGCGGATCTGCTGGTGACATCGGGTGTGCTGGAGTCCACCAGCCGGGTGGCGGTCGAGCTGTTCGGATCGCTCGGCGCGACCGGCCAGGGGCACGGCAGCATTCCCGCCGTGGCGCTCGGCCTACTCGGCGAACTGCCCGAGCAGGTCGACCCGCAGGGGATCCCGGCGACGCTGGCCGGTATCCGCGACAGTTACGCGCTGACGATCCTCGGCAGGCACACCATCGGTTTCCGCCTCGACGACGATGTCGTGCTGCACCCCCGCAAGCGCATCGGCACCCACTCGAATGCGATGCGTTTCGCGGCCTCCGATGCCGACGGGGCGATTCTCGCCGAGCGGGTCTACTACTCGATCGGTGGCGGATTCGTCACCGACGATCACGGTGCGGGTCCCGACAGCGGCGCACGCCCGCCGATTCCGCATCCGTTCGGCAGTGGCGAGGACCTGCTGCGCGTGGCGGCCCACACCGGACTGGCGATCAGCGGCATCGCCCGCGCCAACGAGGACGCCCTGCGCCCCTCGTCGGAGGTCCACGCGGACCTGCTGCGGATCTGGTCGGTCATGCGCGACTGCGTGGCACAGGGTTGCGCCACCCGCGGTGTGCTGCCGGGAGGTCTGCATGTCCGCCGGCGGGCCGCCGATCAGGCCGCGTATCTGGCCGCGCCGTCAGATGCCGATCCCTGGTCCGCCATGGACCATGTCACCACCTACGCCCTGGCGGTCAACGAGCAGAACGCCGCCGGGGGCCGGGTGGTGACCGCACCCACCCACGGCGCCGCGGGCATCATCCCGGCGGTGCTGCACTACTACAGCGAGTTCGTCGCCGGTGCCGACGACGACGGGGTGGTCCGGTTTCTGCTGACCGCGGCCGCGATCGGCTCGATCATCAAGGAGAACGCGTCCATCAGCGGCGCCGAGGTCGGCGGCCAGGGCGAGGTCGGGTCGGCCTGCGCGATGGCGGCCGCCGGTCTGGCCGAGGTGCTCGGCGGCACACCCGAGCAGGTCGAGAATGCGGCCGAGATCGGCATCGAGCACAACCTGGGCCTGACGTGTGATCCCGTCGGCGGGCTGGTGCAGATCCCGTGTATCGAGCGCAACGCTGTCGCCGCGGTCAAGGCGATCACCGCCGCGCGCATGGCGCTGCGCGGCGATGGACATCACCGGGTGTCGCTCGATGATGCGGTGAAGACCATGCGGGAGACCGGAATCGACATGCTCGACAAGTACAAGGAGACCGCGCAGGGCGGTTTGGCGCTCAACGTCGTGGACTGCTGAGTGGGGGCTAGGCCGTGCGGGCCGCGTGTGCCAGCGCCAGCAGTGCCGGGTCATCCCGCGGCATTGCCTCCAGCGGCCACCAGCGCAGATCCAGGGACTCGTCGCTGCGCACGAAATCGGTGCCGGCCGGTGCGTGCACGACGAACTGCAGATCGAGGTGACGGGTGGGCAGGCCGAGGGAACAGGTCAAGGGATGTACGTGCAGCGCAACCATGTCCGGGTCGATGCGCAGCCCGTCGATACCCGACTCCTCGGTGGCCTCACGCAGTGCCGCCGCGGTGATGTCGGCGTCGGAGTCCTCGCAGTGCCCACCCAGCTGCAGCCAGCGGCCGACGCGCGGGTGCAGGGTGAGCAGCGCGTGCTCGCCGCTGTGATCGAGAACCAGTGCCGAGGCCGTGACATGCCCGGGCTCGCAGGCCCGCTCGCAGGCGTCGGGCCGGGCCAGCACGAACGCCAGCACCGCGTGGCGCAACGCGTCCTGCTCGGGATCGGGCGTGTTCCACCGGGACAGTAGGTCGACGACGGAGGCGTGCAGGCTCATCTGCGGATCAGCAACCCGTCCACGGGTGCCGGCTCGCGGGGCCCGGTCTCCTCGGCGGGGTAGCCGATCGCGATGGCGCCCAAGGGCTCCCAATCATCTGCGGTGGCCAGCTCGCGACGGGTGATCTCGGCGGCGAAGATCGTCGAACCGATCCAGCAGCTGCCCACCCCGCGGACCGCCAGCGCCACCAGCAGTCCCTGCACGGCCGCGCCCGCGGCGACGGTGAACATGGTGTGCTCGGCCGCCGTGCGTTGCGGATCCGGATAGCTGTGTGCGCCATCGGGAACCATGAACGGAATGATCAGTTCGGGGGCGTCGTAAAGGATCTGGCCGCGGCCGGTGCGGCGCTCGGCATCCTCGTCGGAGCGACCGTCGGAGGTCAGATCGGCATGCCATTGGCGCTTCATCGCCTCGAGCAGCCGCAGCCGGGTGGCCGGGTCGCGCACCCACACGAAGCGCACCGGGCGGGTGTGATGCGGTGCCGGTGCGGTCAGCGCCTCGGCGACCGATTCCTCGATGAGCGCGGTGTCGACCGGCTCGGCGGCGAACCGGCGTACCGAACGGCGCAGCAACTGTGCCTGTGTGCGGCCCAAGTGAATCGCCTCGGCGGTGCCGAGCCAGAACAGGTCGTCCTCGCCGCGGCGGACCAGGGTGTGGCCTCCTGAGCCGTCGTCGTGCAGCTGCAGTCCGCGTACCACCGCCACCGGGATGCCGGTCAGCTTGCCCTTCACCAGATCTGCCGCGGCGGCGAGTTCGTCGGCCACCGCGATCTCGGTCACCACGAGCTCGTTTCCGTGCGGGTCCTGGGCGCCCGCGTAGCCGTGCAGGACGGTCAGCCCGGCCGCGCCGATCGCGACATCGGTCTGCCCGTTGCGCCAGGCCCGTCCCATCGTGTCGGTGACGACGATGCCGACCCGAACGCCCAGATGCGTTGCGATACCGTCCCGGATCGCCGCAGCGCTGCCATCCGGATCGACGGGCAGCAGGGCCAGTTCGGCGGCGTCGATATTGGATCCGTCCACCCCGGCGGCCGCCTGGATCAACCCGATGGCGTTCTCGGTGATGAGTGTCTTGCCCTTGCGGGCCAGTACCCGCACAGCCTCGTCGTCGATGAGCTTGCGGCGCAGGATGTCCCGCTGCTCGGGATCGGTGGGCGCGGCGACGATGCGGCCCTCGGTCTTGGAGAGCACCTTGCTGGTGATGACGACCACGTCGTCGTCACGCAACCAGCCGGCCGCGCCGGCGATGGCCGCGGCCAGATTGTCGCCGGGACGGAACTCGCCGAGCCCGGTCACCGGGATGATCTCGATGGGCTGCGCGGTGCCGTGTTCTGCAGTCACGGCGCGACGCCCGCCAATTCCAGGCCGGCCCGCACCATGTCGGCGGTCGTCGCCGGGTCGGTCATGAGCAGGGGGGCTTGGCGGACCTCGACACCCTCGATGGTGGCGGCGTCGCCCGCGTCGATCAGCCAGCCGTCCAGGATGCCGACACCGCTGCGGGCGCCGAAGTGCTTTCCGACGCCCTCCGAGGACGATTCGACACCGATCACCGAAAGGCATTCGTCGGCCATCCCGCGCAACGGTTTTCCGGCGATGATGGGGGAGTAGCCGATGACGGGGGCCGAGGTGGAACGCAGCGCGCCGCGGATACCGCCGACGGTGAGGATGGAGCCGATGCTCACCACCGGGTTGGACGG
>SXGT01299578.1_pt1 | contig 10018 bp, 16 predicted proteins | sample 3176221 | NCBI WGS metagenome assembly SXGT01 (sample SAMN11356862, study PRJNA531348) | freshwater metagenome | isolation source: freshwater sample F1-120 | place: China: Fuxian Lake, Yuxi | collected 2017-12-25
AGCCAAATCCGGGCAATGTCCAGGGGGGGCGGATCATTTGGCACAAAAAAATAAAAGCAAAAAAACGGATGAATATCCAGTGATGGCGCGGGTTGGCAGGGATTTGTAAGAAAAAACGAGTTGGCACAAAAAACGCGCTGGAATAGGCGAAATGTGCGTTTATTTGCGCGATAACTGGCACGAATAGAACACAAAATCAGCCGGGTTTGACGGCGGCGCGCTTCAAACCGGCTACGTAACGGTAAACGCGCTCCAGGGCGGTGGCGTCAAGATCGCCCAGGGAGCTGACATCCCAGTTCTTCTTCAGGTAGGCCCGAATCTTGGGCTCGCAATCCAGTTGCTTCATTGCGGCGTGGATGTTGCCAAGGCGATTGTTTCTGACCGTTTCCGGATCTTTCTTCTGAACGGTTGATCGACCAAGAAGCTGGGCAATCCAGGTCTGTAGCACCTTCTTGGCACGGGGAAACATCTCAATGGGCATCATCCTGGCCGCGCTGTAGCGCTTGCCGAGTTTGGCGCGGAGGGCGTTCCAGACGCGCGGGAAGTTGGCCGGGTCACGCTTGGCGATGGCTTCCAGGCGGACGATTTCCTCCACCATGGTGCGCAGTTCGCTCATCTGAGCTTCGGTGATATGGGCCGCGCCAGGTTCCGGCTTGGCGATGGTTTTGGTGACGTGCCTCTCGGTCTTGATCACCATGTTGTTGTTGCCGACCACATTGCCGTCGCCATTGACATGGACGGCGGGTTTCGCCGGCTGGCGAGGCTTGCGGGCCGGTTTGGCGGCATCCTGGAACAGCTTCACCACGTTGTCTTTCTTCTTCTCATCCATTTCCTACTCCCTTGAAAAGCGGCACTAGGCCGCGAGTTTGACGAACTTCAACAGCTTCCCTTTCGCGCTGGCGTCCGCCCCGTCGAACAAGTCATAGAGCGCGAGCACCAGATCGGCACGCTTGGCGGGCGACATGGTGGAGCCGGTTCCGGCCAAGCCTTCCTCCAGCGTCTCGACGGCCAGGCGAAAGCGGTCGGCGTCCAGGACCGGCGCGGGCTGGGGCGCCAGATCGGCCAGGCGCATGGGGCCTTCGCCGGTCAGCAGCCAGTTGGCGTTGATGCCGGCGCGGATGAATAGCCCTATCAGGCACAGGCCAGCCTCATTTAGACCCGACTCATTTTTCTGATACGTCCTATCACTACACCCATATTGTTTGGCTAGGGCGGCCTGGGATAAGCCGAGCGACTCTCGCGCGAATCGCATCCGCGCCCCGATTTCGGCCAGTTCGCACGGCATATTTTTCATGCACAGCTACGCACAGCTAGAACGCACAGCTAGCGCAACGCGCACAGCTAGACGCAAGTGATTGATTAATAGAAAGAAATTCACGTTTTCCCCTGGCGGTAAAAAAAGCGCTAGCTGTGCACGGAAAAATTATTTGTCAGTAGCGTTGACACACGAAATATTTGGGTAGACGATGCAACCCATCGCGGCACCAACGAAAGGCGAAGGACATGGCAAACAACCCCGCAAAAAAAGCCAGTCATGAGGACTGGCACCCGGCCGACATCAAAGCGGCCTTGCACAAGAAAGAAGTCACCCTGGCCGGCCTCGCGAAAGCGCACGGCCTGACCAGTTCATCGACGCTCTCGGCGGCGCTGACGCGCAGTTACCCCGCCAACGAGCAGCGCATCGCCGAGGCGATCGGCGTGCATCCGATGGTGATCTGGCCGACCCGCTACAACGAGGACGGGACACGAAAGCTGCAAGGCTTCCGACAACTCCAGTTTAACGCGCGGCAGCCTGGCTGCAACGGCAAGGCGACTGCGGCGGCGGGCAATGTCGCGGGTGGAGGCTGACATGGGTTGGCATACCCACACCCTGCCGGCTGGATGGGCCGTCAGATCGCAGTCAGCGATTCATTCAACGCGCCTAGCAGGTCGGACGCCTCGGTTTCTCCAAGCTCTGCGAGCCTGGTTCGCGCGCCTGACAGGTTGCTGAGCAAATGCTCCATATCGATCACTCCGCTATCCGCGAGCGTCTTGGCCAGGGCGATGTAAGCCTCGACCAGGGCGAGGGATTTGAAGTCGGCGGGTGTCAGGTCGTTTTCCATGAGGGGACTCCTTCGGTATTTCTGGTGAATGGGGATTCCCAGTCTACCGCCGGATGCGCCCCTCACCCTTACGAGGTCAGGCCATGAAACGCCTTATCGACAGTCTCTCCGGCGACCTATTCGCCAGCATCCCGAAGGCCTACCCGGCGCTGCCCGGCGCGTGGAATTTCCGTATCGAGATTGCGCATGTGATGGGCGAGGCGATCAAGGCCTGCGCGAAGGATCGCTATGCCATCGCCGCCGACATGGGGCGGCTGCTGGGGCGGGAGGTCAGCGTCAACACGCTGGACAAGTACACCAGCGAGGCGGCGGAAGGGCATCACCCCAGCCTGGAGACGGCGATTGCGTTCGACCAGGTGACCGGGCAGATGGCGCTGGTGGCGCTGTTCGCCGGCAAGCTGGGGGCGAAGGTGTTGCCGGGCAAGGACGCGCTGCTGGCGGAGTTGGGCAAGCTGGAACAGATGAAAGGCGAGATTGCGCGCCAGGAGCGGGCGATCAAGCGGGTGCTGGGAGAAGAGAAATGAGCGACACATCAAGACAAGATCGGTTCGCCGACGGTTATGAGTCCGGGTATTACGCCAATCGGGCGGCCCAGCTTGCTGGTGATTGGGATGGCGCGCCCTGCCCGGACGTGGACGATGAGGATTTTCAAATGGGCTGGAATGCCGGCGTGTGCGACAGCGTCGCCGAGCAAAAAGGGAAGCTGGACGCGGGCCTGGGTATCTATACCTGCCCCTATATTCACGCGGAATTCCGCGATATCTGGGCCGAAGGGTACTTCGAGCAGGTGCTGATAGGCATGGTGGCGAGGGAGTACCGGGCATGAACGACCGCCTCACCCTGGCCGAAATCGCCCCGGCGTTGGGCGTAGATCGCTCATCCGTCGCCCGCCGCGCCGACAAGGACGCCTGGCCCTACGAGTCCGAGCCCTACCGGGGCGGCCAGCGCAAGCTCTACCCCCTCGCCACCCTGCCCAAGTCGGTAGCGACAGCCTGCGAGCGCTATTACGCCGCCCAGGAATCCGGCACGGAAGCGCGCCGGGAACTGGAGGCCAGAAAGCAGGCGCGCGCCCTGGCGCACAGCCAGAAGGTAGCCGAAGACGCGCGGCGGCAGCAGGTGACCAGCGACCAGTTGGCGGAGATGCTGACGCAGCACGGTGTACAGAAATTCGACGCCAAGTTTGACGTGGTGATGGTGTGGCTGGACTGGTTTTCGGCGCGCGCCAGCGAGGGCGGAAAACCGGGACGTAAGGCCGGCTTTGCGGAATTCTCGGCCCTCTGGGCTGCGGGCAAGATCGAGGCCGATGCGGCGCTGAAGGCGGCCTTCCCGGAATTTTCCGCGCGCAGCCTGGAGCGCTGGGATGGGGATTTCAAGAAGATGGGCGTGGCTGGGCTGGCGGACATGCGGTGCAGCGGGCTGAAGCGCAAGAAGAGTGTGTTCGACCAGGTGCCGGCGCTGAAGAGTGCGTTCATTGCCATCCTCAGCCAGAAGCCGCACATCCAGAGCACTGACCTGGTGCTGATGCTCAATGCCTGCCGATACGACCGGGAGACCGGTGAAGTGCTGTTCGCGCCCGTGAACTATCTCCAGGTTAAACGCTACCGGAACAAGTGGGAAAACGAGAACCGCCAGGCGCTGATGTTGACCACCAACCCAGACCAATTCAAGAGCCGCTATCTATCCAGCCTGGGCCAGGCCGACGCCGATGTGCACCGGTTGAACCAGTTGTGGGAGATGGACGGCACGCCAGCGGACTGGCTGCTGAACTACGGCACGGGCAAGTCGCGCTACACCGCCAGCGTGGTGATCGACGTGTGGAGCCGGCGGCCGATGATCCGCTTCAGCCGCACCGCCAAGACCGAGACCAACAAGCAACTGATGCGCGATGCCGTGCTGGCCTGGGGCGTGCCGGACGGCCAGGTCAAAACCGACAACGGCAGCGACTACAAGAGTCATGAATTCCGCTTGTTTCTTGAGGAAATCGGCGTCGAACAAGTGTTCTGCCCGCCGTTCAGCCCGCAGAAAAAGCCACATGTGGAACGCTTCATCGGCACCTACCTGCATTCAATCCTGGAAGTGCTGGATGCGTTTGTCGGCCATAACGTGAGCGAGCGGGCGGCCATTGAAGCGAAACGGACCTTTGCGGAAAACCTGTTCAAAAAGGGCGGCGCGGTCTTGGTGGACTTGACGGTGGAAGAGCTGCAAGTGCTGACCGATGCCTGGATTGAAGGCACCTACATGCAGCGCGAGCACCGCACGCTGGGCATGACGCCATTTGCGCGGGTGGCCAGCTCCACCACGCCGATCAAGCGGATCGAAAACGAACGCGCGCTGGACCTGCTGTTGATGCAGCCAGCGAAGAAGCCGCCGACGATCAGCGCCAAGGGCATCCGTTTTGAGCGCGTGGACTACATCCATGAAGAGTTGCCGCTGCATGCCGGCAAGCTGGCCGACATCCGCCTGGACCCGAACGACATGGGGCGGATTGTGGTGCGGGTAGAGGGGAAATTCCTTTGCGTGGCGGTGAAGGCCAGCCTGGCCGGCGTGCCGCGTGCCGAGATCGCCGCCAAGGGCCACGCCAAACAACAGGACTGGATGCGCGACACCCGCGCCATGTTCAAGAAGGCCAAGAAAGGGCTGATCAGCCCGGATCAGTTGGTGCGCGAGATTGTCATGGAACGCGCCGCCAAGGCCGGGAAGTTGGCGCACCTGAAGCCGCGTGGCGAGACGCACACATCCGCCGGCCTGGACGATGCAGCGCGGGCGGCGACGTCGCAGGACACGCCGCAGCCCTCCGCGCGCGGCGAGCAACTGATCGCCGAAGCCAAGCGGATGTTTGCCGAGCAATTCAACCCGAAGGCGCCGGTGCTCGATCTGGCCGCGCGGCGCGATGGTCAACCCCGGCACGACGGCGCGGAAAACCCCTTAGGCGAACTCAACGATGAACAGAAATACGCCCTCTGGCACGAGCTGGACGCTACCGCGCAGCGCGGCGGAGAACTGGTGCACGACTGGCAACAACGATTTCACGCCGTCTTTCCGAAGACCAGCACGTTTGTGGCCATGCGGAACATGAAGGCGGCGCGGGGCGGGGGAACGGAATAGACGGCAACACAGGCGGCTGGCCGCCGCAGCAACGGCGGCCAGACTTTTACAGCAGCACCAGTACATGGTACGCCGGTTGCCTAAGCGGGCAAAAGACGCCCGCCAAGGCAACCGCAGCACAACAGGAGAAGTTAGTATGAACGAATCAAGCAGGCCCACGCAAGGCGGCATCATGCCGCTGGCCAACATCGCCCTGGCGGAACGGGCGCACGCCCGGCTGAAGCAACGCGGCGCGGATGAACCCGGCCTGGCCACCTTGCACGGCCCGTCCGGCTACGGCAAGAGCACCTCGGCGGCTTGGCTGGCGGCACGCTACCACGCCTATTACGTCCAGGCCGACGACTTCTGGACCAAAAAGACCATGCTGGTGGCCATCTCCAAGGCGCTCGGCCTGAGCTACACGCGCGGCAAGGGCGACAGCGCGCGCAACTACACCCCGGACATCTACAGCATGGCCGAGGCCGTAAAAGTGCAACTGCACGTCAGCCGCCGGCTGTTGATCATCGACGAGTTCGATTACTGCGTTGCCAAAGGCTTGGTTGAATCCGTGCGCAGCCTGTACGAGGGCAGCAAGGCCAGCATCTTGCTGGTGGGCGAAGAAATGCTGCCGCAAAAGCTCGAAGCCTGGGAGCGATTCCACGGCCGCATGCTGGATTGGTTCCCGGCTGAGCCGGCCGGGCGCGACGACCTGGCCACCCTGGCCGCCGCGCGCTGCCCCGGCATCAAAATTGCCGACGATCTGGCCGCGCACCTGCTTGAACTCGCCCAGGGAAGCGTGCGCCGGCTTGGAAACAACCTGGCGCTGATTTATGAAGCCGCGCAGGAAAACGCCTGGGACGTGGTTGATTTCGCCCGCTGGGGCGGACGGCCGTTGCAGAGCAACAAAGCGCCAAGGAGGGGGGTGTGATGAGCGACCGCATCGAAGCGACTGGCGTGTGTCTGGTCACCGCCAAAAAAGAGCGCCCGTTCATGCTATCCATAGGACGCCGACAAGATTTTGCCAATTCCTCCACTGTCGTGATTGACATGGAAATGGCCGGCGTTCCCGCCGCACGAATCTTCTTGTCTGATTACCAGTTACGGCAATTGACTGAGGCGTTGGCGGTCGAGGTCAAGCATGTTGACCAGGTGGACGCGGATCGCAACAGGATGTTTGAAAACCTGTGCAAGGCGCAAGGGGCTGATAATGCCGCGTAAACCCACCACCTCTCTCGCCGGCGGAAAAAGCCCGCGCCAGCGCGTCTGGGAATACATCCGCGCCCAGGTCGGAGAATTCACCGCTGCTGACGTCACGCCGGGCGACGTGCCCAAAAGCACCGCGCGTGAATATCTGGCCGGGCTGGTCTGTGCGGGATATTTGGCACAAGTGGCGGTAGAAAAGCCCCGGCGCGGCGTAAAAAACCGCTACACCCTGACGCGCGACAACGGCATCGAAGCGCCGCGTGTACGGGCGGATGGAACGGAAGTCACCCAGGGGCAAGGCAATGAAGGCATGTGGGGTGCAATCCGCGTGCTCGACACCTTCACAGCCCGCCAGATCGCCGACCTGTCCGGGGTGTCTCCCGCCACCGCCAAGACCTATTGCATGTATCTGGAGCGGGCTGGGTATCTGGAAATAGCCGTGATTGGCAAGGGAGGCGGCCCCAGCATCTACCGCAGCGTGAAGACCCGCATCAGCGGCCCGCGCGCACCGATGATCACCCGGCTGAAAGCGGTGTATGACCCCAACCTGCACCAAGTCGCATGGATGCAGGGCGCGGATGACGTGGCACGGGAGATGGACGATGCCTAAGCCCGAACTCACCCCGGCCCAACGTGAGCGCGCCTATGCCTTGCTGGAGGCGGAATGCCAGCGGCTGGGCAATAACGCCGCCGTTGCGCGCAAGACCGGCATCAGTCGCGGCGCGATCAGCACGGTGCGGGCCGGCAAATACCCGGCCAATCCGGACGGCGTACTGGCTTGTTTGCTGGCGGCGCTGGACCGCTATCCCTGCCCCTATCTGGGCTGCGAAGTCGAGCGGCAGCACTGCGTCGACATCAACTCTGGCCCGACACCCACATGGAACCCCGGCGCATTGTCGCAGCGGCGCGCCTGCCAGACCTGTTCACACAAACCGAAAGGATGAACATGCATACCGACACCCTCAAAATCATTGGCGTTCTGTGCGCCATCCTGCTCGCGTTCAGCTACGCCGGGAATGGCGACTACGCCGACGCGCTGGCTGCGGAAAACGCCCGCCTGAAAGGCGCCATCCGCGTTTGCCATATCGCGCTGGCCGATGGGCGCGCTATCGCTTCGCCCATCCTACAAGCCGGCGCCACGGCGGAGGCGCGGCCATGAACGCCCACGACAGCATCCTCGACATGCTCCAGGGCCACAGCCAGTTCAAGCCGATGCGCGGCGACGACCTGCTGGCAAAAATCGGCCTCGACCCGGACACCCTGAACGACCTGCTCGACGACCTGCGCGGCCGGGGTGCGCTCAACCGCGCCGAAATCACCAAGGGCGGCGAGACCTTTACCGCCCTGTGGCCGACCGGCATCCCGCCGCGCCAACTCAGTTGGATGGAACAGCGCGACAACGGCATTGGCTACAGCAGCCAGCTTGCGCACAACCTGCAACAGGCCGCCGAGGCCAGCCGCACCGCAATCAAACCGCGATCAACCCAGACCGGACAGGTTTCTAAAACCTGCCCGGTCTTTGAAGCACCGCAACCCCAGACCCAACAGGTTTTGGAAACCTGTCGGGTCTTCCAAGCGCCAGCCGAACAGGAGAGACCCATGCCCCGCATTGCCCGCCCCGCCCAAGTGCAACCCAGCCCGAAGAAAAATCGAGGCAACCTACAGAAAGCCATTCTTGAAATCGTGCGCCTGTCTGATGAAGCGCTGCCAAGCGAAGACGTGTACGCGTGCCTGGAGATTGAAAGCACGCATAACAGCATCAAGAAAAGCCTGGAGGTGCTCGCCGCGCGCGGGCTGCTGGCAACCGAAAGCAGAGTGCTCAACCACCGCTGGCGCATGTTCTACAGCTGGCCCAAGGCGGGCGGCATCGCCGCCGCTCGTGTTGCCGCCGCAACCGACCCGGAAGTGGAGGAGACGCTGGAACAGTTGCGCCGGATGGGTGGGGAGGGGGACGTTTCGCCAGCGCCAGTTCTCGGCACGCCGACTGCCTACGCGGCAAACCCAGCCGCCAAGGCAGTCGCTGTGCCGGCAGGGCAGACCGGACAGGTTTCAGAAACCTGTCCGGTCTCCAGTGCGCATATCGAGATACCGCAGCCCGTCAAACCAGACGGAGAGCACGCTACCTTTGCGTTTTACGACGACGGCGCGCTGGAAATCTACTGCGGCGACGAGGCCGTGATGCTGCACGAACGCCAGGTTGCCCGTTTGGTCGAGTTTCTTGATCGGGTGGCGCCATGAGCGGCATCAAATCCGCCCAGGCTGCACCAGTACTCGGCACGCCGGCCTGCCTAAGCGGGCAAAAGACGCCCGCCAAGGCAGCCGCTGCCATGGGCTACCTGCGCGCCAACCAGAGGCCGGCCTGCGGCAACTGCAAGCACGCCATGCGCTACCTACCGCAAGACCGGAGCGGCGCATGATCAAACGCGCACCCCAGACCCGACAGGTTTCAAAAACCTGTCGGGTCTCCGGCCGGAGCCCCGCATGAAAGGCACCTGCCCCGGCTGCGGCTTCAGTGGCGACATGGAGTCGTTCATCAACGACGCCCACTGGCGCGCCGCGTTGTTGCCCGCGCTGGCGCTGCCGAGTGAACTCGCGCCGTATGTCGTGCAATACCTGCGCCTGTTCAGCCCGGCCAAGCAAGGCCTGCGCGCCGAGCGGGCCGGCAAGATACTGGTCGAGCTGGCCGCCCAGATCAGCCAGGCGCGCGTCGAACGCAACGGCGTGCAACGTGCGGCCCCCTTGCCGCTGTGGAAAGCCGGCATCGAAGAAGTCATTGCAGCCCGCGACGCTGGCACGCTGGAAACCCCGCTCAAGGGTCACGGCTACCTGTTCCAGGTGGTGCATTCCCTCGCCGGCAAAGCCGCATCCGGCCAGCAACGCCAGCGCGAAGCCGGCGCGCGCGGCGAAACCCCCGTCGGCTACAGCCCCGCGCACCTGCCCGTGGCGCAGCCAGCCGACGCCAGCCCTGACAGGTTTGTAAAACCTGTCAGGGCTAAAACAAGCGCCCCGGTATCTCTTGCCGAAACCCTCAAAACCCTCAACACAGGAGCCCAACATGGCCAAAGCAAGTAACCGCATCAAAGCCCCCGCCCTGGTCAACGTCGGCCAGACCCGCGACCAGATCGCCGCCGACATCAAAGCGCTGGGCGACGTGCAACGCATGTTCACCCGCGAAGTCGCCGACATGAACGACGCGCTGGGCGAAATCACCAAAGCGCACCAGCCCGCGCTGGAAGCCCTCACCGCCGAAATCGAAGCCCTCCAGGCCGGCATACAAACCTGGTGCGAAGCCCACCGTGCCGACCTCACCCACGGCGGCAAGGTCAAAACCTGCAACCTCATCACCGGCGAAATCCAGTGGCGCCAGCGTCCGCCCAGCGTGCGCATCCGCGCCCAGGACGTGGTGATTGAAACGCTGGAGCGCCTCGGCTTCGGGCGCTTCGTCCGCATCAAAAAGGAGGTCAACAAAGACGCCATCCTGGCCGAACCCGCCGCCGTTGACGGCATCGCCGGCATCAGCATCGCCAGCGGCGTCGAAGACTTTGTGATTACCCCGTTTGAGCAGACCGGCGAGTAAAGAGGCCTGACAGGTTTAACAACGCCAGTTCTCGGCGTGCCGGATTCGTATG
>SXGT01541131.1_pt1 | contig 10018 bp, 6 predicted proteins | sample 3176221 | NCBI WGS metagenome assembly SXGT01 (sample SAMN11356862, study PRJNA531348) | freshwater metagenome | isolation source: freshwater sample F1-120 | place: China: Fuxian Lake, Yuxi | collected 2017-12-25
CCGGAGATCGCCCTGAGGCGGCGTAGGTTGTCGGTGAGGACGGGGTGGTACGGGCCGAGCACGAGGCCGACGTCCCGGGCCCTGCGCACCGCCCGGTCGATGTTCTCCTTGTAGAAGTCGGCGCCGAAGACGTTGACGCCGTACGAACCCCCGAGGTCATAAGCCCAGTTTCCGTCGAGGTCGCGCACCCGGGCGCCGTCCGAGGCCTCGATGACGGTGGGCACCGGCAGGTACTTTGCCACCACGGCCTGGAACTGGAACGGCACCCGGTACCGGCTCACGAAGTCGGCGTCGGAGACCCCGTCGCGCAGCTCGGCCCCCGCGGCCAACGTGCGTGCGTGGCGGCCGGTGAAGTGGTGGCCGAGCCGCTCCAGCGCGCTCCGGCGCGCCCGGATCACCGCGTCCGGAGCGTCGTCGGCGGCGAGGAACTGCGCCTCGTCGTAGGTGTAGCCACGGACCAGCCGCGACAACAGGAGGGCCGAGAACGGGTGGCCGGTCAGCGACCGATGTTTGGCGCGCGACAACCACCAGCGGTCCCGCAGGCGCAGGGGGAGGTTGAGCCAGCGGAGCATCGACCCGACCGCCGAGAAGAGCGTTGCCATCGGGCTCCTCACGCCAACCCGACGTTCGGCTCGATGGGGTCGCCGTCGGCGTCGAGCACCACGGGCATGCGCACCACCGCGCGGCTCGGGTGGTCGCCGTCCCGCAAGGACGCGCGGTAGCCGGCCGCGTCGAAGACCGCGGTGAACGGCTGGGGCACCCGGTTGTCCTCGGTGAACCGGCGCGCTTCGGCGCCCATGCGCGCGCAGGTGTCGGCGTCGAGGAGCCGCACCATCGCGTCGACCAGGCCCGCGACCTCGCGCCCCGACACCACGATGCCGGTGCGTCCGTCCTGCATCAGCTCCGCGGGCCCGCCAACGCTCGACACGATGACCGGGAGCCCCGACGCCTGGGCCTCCAAGGGGGCGTTGCCCCAGGTGTCGGTGGTGCTCGGGAACAGCTTGACGTCGGCCGACGCCAGGGTGGTGGCCAGCTCGGCCCCGGCGAGCACCCCGGTGAACGTGACCGGGAGCCCCGCGAGCGACGCCTCCAGCTCGCGTCGGTAGGGGCCGTCGCCGACGAGGATGAGGTGGGTGTGCGGATGCAGGGTGTGCACGTCCCGGAACGCGCGCGCCACGAGCTGCAGGTTCTTCTCCACGCCGATGCGGCCCACGTAGATGAACTTCACCACGCGGTCGGGGTTCTGGAGCCCGAAACGGCTCCACACGCCGAGGTCGCGGTGGCGGGGGTGAAACCGCTCCACGTCCACCCAGCGGTCGAGGATGAGCAGCTTCCGCTTGCGCAGTCCGCGCTTGTGCAGGAGCCGCGCGATGAACTTGGAGGGGACGATCACCTCGTCGACCGAATGGTAGAACAGGATCATGTACCGCCACGCCATGGCCTCGAGCGCGAGGTCCTGGGTGTAGTTCTCGACATACTCGGGGAAGCTCGTGTGGTACGTCGAGGCGGTCTCGATCTGGAGCACCTTCGCCGCCATCAGCCCCGCCACCCCCATCGTGCCCGGCGTGCTGATCTGCATCTTGGTGAAGCCCGACTCCTGCAGGTACCGCAACAGCTCCAGGAACGACGGGAACCGGACCTTCAACCCCTCGTACTCGGGGAAGTCCACCGCGCGGATCGCGGTGAGCACCTTCAGGCGGCCGGCGGCGATCCAGCCCGCGACTTCGGGCTCCTGCAAGAGCGCAGCCTCCGATCCTGCCAGGGTGGTCACCACCGTGAAGTCGATCCCCCGGCGTTCGGCCTCGCGGATCATCCGGCGGATGGTGCCGGTGACCCCATTGATCTCGAAGAAGGTGTCGGTGACCAGGACCAGTCGCTCCTCGTTGGCCAACCCGAGCGCGGCGCGGACGTCCTTGGAGATCATGCTGTCGCTGCTCTGTTGCAGAAACGAGATGAGGTACGGCAACGAGACGAACAGGTTGGACGACACGAGGGCGACGAGCTCCTTGATCGCCAGGACGAGGTTGCCCTTGCACGCGCTGCGCAGGTTGTCGAAGTAGGCCGCGAAGATGCGGTCGAGCAGGGTGTTGAGGACGAGGAAGATGCGCTCGTCCGCACCCTCGGTGGCGCCCAACCTCGCGCGGAACCCCCCGTCGGCCAAGAGGCCGTACACCTGCTCGTTGAGGAGTTCTTCGAACTTCCGCCCCGCGCGCGGTGCGCTCCGGAGCGCGGCCGTGAGCTCGTGGAGGACCACCCGACTCCGGAACATCAGGCGGTCGATCGCCGACTCGGAGCTCGACGCGAACACCAGCCGCATGAGCGACCGGATCGGTCCGGCGAGGCCGAGCTGCGAGCCGCCCGTCCCTTGCGTGGCGAGCCGCTTCTCGCTCCCGTCGTACACCAGCTTCAACAGCGCGTGCGCCAACGTGATCGGCCCCCCGTGGATGCCGCCGGGGCGGGTCTCCTGGTGGGTGATGCACTCCACCAGGCCGTTGGCGGTCGGCGCCGCCTCGAGGTGCGGGAACTCGGTCCACGTGGTGCCGGGGTTGATGCCGGCGTGGTCGTCGGAGCCCCCGAGGATCGCCTTGTTCCACGGCGCCGGGCCCTTGGGCTCCAGCCGGTGCTTGTCGGCGAGCCGCTCCAGGAGCTCCCGATCGACCTTGCGGATCATCCGCAGCGTGAGGTCGTTCAGCGCCCGGGTGCGCGCGCCGTTCTGCACCTCGAACGCGTTGCATACGACCAGCATCTTCTCGATGTGTTCCACCCCCAGCGCCCCGTCGCGGCCGTAGGGCCGGTTCTGGGTGCTCATCAGCGGGTGGGTCATGAAGTAGGCCACCTTGTTCGGCCGCCGCTCGGCCTCCTCGGTCGCCATCTGTTGGTCCATGTACGCCATCATCTCGTACACGTTTCCACGCAGTCGTTGCACTTCCGCGAACTGGGCCTCCGAGACGTTGGCCACGGTGACGTGGATGCGACAGCCGTCCTCGGGGAAGGTCGCGGTCATCTCGGCGCTGTAGAACACATCGGTGTAGCCGCGGTCCAGGAGCTCCTTGACCCCGTCGATCGAGTTGTGGTCGGTGAGGGTGACCAGCGTCATTCCGCGCGCCTTGAGCTTGTCGTAGAGCTTCAGCGGTTCGGAGTACGACTCGGGGATCGAGAACGCGTTGGCCGCGTAGTAGTCGGTGACGTTGGAGGCGTGCGAGTGCAGGTGGAAGTCCACCTTGCCGATGCGTGGGGCGTGGAACACGGCTGCTCCGAGGGGGGGATTGTGGGGGTCCGCCCGCGGGAACGAGTCCAGCGGCCGTCCAAGTAGCCGACGCCGCGTGCCGGGGATGCAACCGCCGGCCGAGGGATTCGCCCCAGTGTCGCTTCGATTGCGAGGCGGGCGCCGCGCCGCGACCGGCCGCGTCGAGCGGCGGGGGTGTCCGCGCGGCGCGCCGCGGTGCGCGGGGATTCGTGAGGTTCGCCCTGACGCCGGGCCGCGCGCCGGCCCCTGCCGCCTTCGGGACGGTCGCGGCGCGGACCCCAACTACCCCGAGAACTCCACGACGCACTGCCGTGACGTCGCCACCAGCGCGCCGTCGGGGCCCCACAACTTCGCGTCGAAGTCGGCGTACCCGTCGTCGGCGGCCACGGTGGCCGCGTCGTAGGTGCACCACCCTTCGCCGGCGGGGGGCGATACGAAGTTGGCGAGCCAGGTGAGCGTGCTCATCGGCACGTGGCCTTGGGCGCGGCCGATGAACGGCGCCGGCCACGCGTCGAGCAACAACAGCGTGCGCAGCTCGTCGAGCGGGCCCGGTTCGCGGGGCCGCACCCAGCCCCCGAGCGCGGCGCTCTCGCCCCCGCTGTACGGGAGGTCGCCGTGGGCCCATCGGTACTCGAAGTGTCGGGTGAACGCCGGGGTGAGCCCCTCGACGTAGGGCATGCTCGGCCGGTCGTCGCGTCCGGGCCACGCCGGTGCGGGCGGACCGGGCCAGCGGAGGCGGGTGGGGCGTGACGCCCCGAAGCTCGCCACGAGCACGGCGATCTCGGTGTCGCCGGTGAGGAGCCGTGCTTCGGCCTGGGTGGCGGCCCGGCCGGCGCGCAGAACCCGGGGCTGGACGCGGAACGGGCCCGGCGCCAACGGGGCGACGAAGCTCACCAGGACCGACCGGAGCGGCCGGTCGGAGGGCACGTCGGCCCGAAGCGCGGTGACGCCCCACGCGGCGACGATGCCGCCGAACGCGGCGCGGCCCTGGGCCCAATCGGGGGCGAGCACACCGTGGTGGGCGGTGCCGTCGGGCACCAGGCGCAAGGCCTCGGGCAGCGGGGTGGACATCGGCCGGGGCTATCCCGGCGTGTCGCCGCGCTGGCTCTGCGCGACCACCTCGCGCAGGCTGAGTCCTTCCCAGGCGAGGAAGCCTACCCCGAGCACGATGGTGAAGCCGAACTGCACGAGGTGGAGCAGGATGGCGAAGGGGGCCGCCGCCGACCGCGGCGCGCCGAGGAGCTGGAGGGCCGCCGTGCACGCCGCCTCGAACCCGCCGAAGAAGCCGGGCGTGGGGAGCACGGCCATCCCGGAGAGCGTGGCGGTCCACGTGGCCAATGCCGCACCGAAGTCGGTCGGGAGGCCGGGGGTCGCGACGAGCTGGAGCTGGACCGCGAAGAGGGTGAGCACCCAGATGCCGACGCTGAGCAGCGTCGCCTGCATTGCGGCCGCCGGCCGGGCCACGAGCCCCGCCACCGCGCCGTGGAAGCGCACCACCAGCGGCGCCACGCGACCCCCGAAGGGCAGCGTCGCGATGCGGCGCGCCACCTCGGGCCCGGCCGCCCACACCACGCCGAGCGCCACGGTGCCGCCGAGCGCCACCACGCCGGCGGCCCGCTGGGCGAGGGCGAGGATGTCGGTGCCGCCGACCTCCAGGCGGGTGGGGAGGGGCACGAACAGGCTGGTGCCGAGGATCATCGCGAGCAGCATCAACACGTCGAGGATGCGCTCCATGACCACCACCGCCAACGAGTCGCCGAAGGCGACGCCGCGCTGCTCCCGCACGAGGTACGGGCGTACGAGCTCTCCGAGCCGGAACGGAAAGACGTGCAACGCGAGGTAGCCGATGGACAAGCTGGAGAAGCTCGCGCGGTAGTCCAGCGGCCCGCCGCGCGCGGCGTTGTCCGGCAAGAGCAACCGGAAGCGCTGGGCGCGCAGCCCGTGTGCCGCCAGGTACAAACTGCAGATCGGGAGCACGAGCCCCCACCGGAAGCGCCCGAGCCCGGCGATGGCCTCGTCGTAGTCGACCCCCCAGAGCACCCACGCGAGGCAGGCGACGGTGAGCACGAGGACGGCGCCGAGGCGGAGGGCCATCTACGGGTGCAGCGGGGAGGTCAGGGTGGGTCCGGGAGCGTCGCCAACGTAGCTCGCCGGTGTGAGATGGGTGAAGGGTCCGGCCGGCGTGGCTTGTCGCTACAGTGCAGGCAACCCCGGGAACCCCGATGCTCCTCTTCTTCGCCCTCGCCTGCTCCACCGAGACCCCGACCGACTCCGGCGACGCGGTCGACACCGACACCGCGGTCGACACCGACACCGGCGACACCGACACCGACACGGGCGACACCGAGACCGGCGACACCGACACCGGGGGGGACGACGACGCCGACGGCGACGGCGTGGGCGCGGACCTCGACTGCGACGACACCGACCCTGCCGTGTTCCCGGGGGCGACCGAGACGTGCGACGGGGTCGACCAGGACTGCGATGCGCTGGTCGACGAGGGCCTGCCCAGTGTTGGGTTCATGGACGACGTGACGATCAACGGTGTGCCCGCCTCGGGCGGGTACTGGTACGGGTACGACGCCGACGACCACCTGACCCTGTACGGACGCGACGGCAACGAGGATGGCACGCTGGAGAGCTACCAGCGCCGGGAGTACCAGGACGGCCTGTTCAGCGCCGAGGAGCACTCGACCGACGGGGTGAACCCCAGCTACCGCGTCGAGTACGACCGCGACGCCGACGGGTACATCGTCGAGGCTCGTCTCGACACCGACGGGGACGGCGTGTGGAACTACGCGTACGGCTACGTGTACGTGGACGGGCGCTACGCCGGGTACTGGGCCGACTACGACTACGACGGCGTCTACGACCAGGAGCAGCGCCAGGAGTACGACGCCGACGGCAACTACACCCCCTACTGGTCCGACGAGGACGGGGACGGCGCGCCCGAGCAGGAGTCCTGGTACACCTACGACGGGGACCACGTCCTCGGGTACACCACCGATGCCGATGGCGACGGGGTCTTCGAGACCGTGGGGACCTACACCTGGGAAGGCGAGCGGCTGATGCTCGAGGTCGTGGCGGGCGGGTCCTACCCCTCGCGCCGCACCTACACCTACACCGACGCGGACGACAACTACGACCAGGTCGACTACGACGCGCTGGACGACGGCTCGGTGGACTACCGGTACACCTACGTGTGGGACGGCGACTGGGCCGTCGGCCAGACCTACGACCAGTACGCCGACGGCGTCGACGTGACCGCCTACGAGTACACCTACGACGTCGAGGGGCGGACGTTGACCAGCCGCATGTCCCTCGACGGCACCTACGTCACCTTCTCCGAGTACGAGTACGTCGGCGAGGTGAACACGGCGAACCGGCAGGACGTGAACGCCGACGGGACCTGGGACGTCGTGGGCCTCTACGACACCGCGGGGAACGTGACCTACAACAGCGTGGACTGGGCCGGCGACGGCGCGATCGACTACATCAAGACCTGGACGTACGACGCGCGCGGGCGCCAGGCCGCCTCGACCGAGGACACCTACGGCGACGGCGTGCTCGAGGTCGGGCGCGAGGTGCTCCTCGGCTACGGGTGCGGGACGAAGTAGCGTCGGCGGGAAGCGGCGGCGCCGCTCCGTGCCACGCCCTCCGCGACGCGGCGCGCTACTTCGCCGCCGGTCGCAACATCTGCAGCCCGAGGACGTCGTTCTGCAGCCGCTGATCGCCGTCGATGCCGTACAGCGCGGGCGGCTGGTCGCGGGTGACGTTCGAGCCGAAGATCACGTCCCACACCGGGAGCGCGTTGGCGTAGTTGCCGTCGCACAGGACCGCGTCGCGGGTGTGGTGCCAGCCGTGGAACAGCGGGTTGTTGAACACGTAGACCAGCCCGCGCAGCACGGGGTTGGACATCGGGTACTCGACGTGCATGTGCGAGAACGCGTCCGCGACGATGCCGACACACAGCGCGGCCGGGAGCACCCATGCCGCGAATTGCGACACGTCGAACAACAGGCCGAAGAGCACGATCGGCGCGGCGGTGAGCTGCAGGAAGTCGACGACGTGCATCCGCAGGCCGGCGGTGGCGTCGATGTTCTCGGTGCTGTGGTGCACCCGGTGGAACGACCACAACCACGGAATGCGGTGGTCGGCCCGGTGCAGCCAGTACTTCGCGAGGTCCAAGAGCAGGAAGACGAACGCGAACTGCGCCGCCGGGTGCCCGAACGTGCCGAGGTGTACGACGCCGGCCAGCCCCGCGTCACTGCCCTGCGCGAGCGTGACGCCCGCCAGCGTGAGCCCGAGGCGGATCGGCCACAAGAGCGCGCCCGTGAGCACGTTGATGATGCTGTCCTTGCTCACCAGCGGGAGCGGCTTGCCGCCGCGCGGGACGACGAACCCCATGCCGAGACCGAAGAGGATCATCCCGAGCTGAACCCACGTGGTGACCGACATCAGAGCACCTCCCGCCACGCGTCCGTAGCCCGGCGGCAGGTCTCCACGTCGGGAACCAACGCCAGGCGCACGTATTCGTCGCCCGCGTCGGTGACCGCGAAGGCGCGCCCGGGATGGGTGAGGATTCCGACCTCCAACAGCTTCTCGGCGTAGCTCTGGCCGTCGTGACCGCGCGGCACGCGTACCCACAGGTAGAAGCTCGCTTCGCTCGCGACGACCTCGAGCCCGGCCTCGCGGAGGAAGGCCACGAGCACGTCCCGCTTCTCCTTGAAGCCGTGGCGGCGCACGTCCGCGTGGTGGTCGTCGTTCCAGGCGGCGGCCGCCGCCGCGTTCACGAAGTCCTGCGGGGCGAGGCCCGGGTTGGCCCGGAGCTCGCGCAGCCGCGTCATCCACCGCGGATCCCCCGCGATCATGCCCGTGCGGTAGCCGGTCATCCCGCTGCGCTTGGACAGCGAGAAGATGGCGAGCACCCCCTCGGTGGCGACCTCCAGCACGCTGGCCGGTGGGGCGTCGAACCAGGTGTCGGCGTAGCACTCGTCGGAGACCAACAAGATGTCGTACTCGCGACACACCTCCCAGGTGCGGCGCAGCTCGTCGCGGCTCAGCACCGCGCCCGACGGGTTGTGCGGCGAGTTGATCCACACCATCCGCGTGCGGCGCAGCACCTCGGCCGGCAGCTCCCACACGCGCTGGTGGAAGTCTCCCGCCAACTTCTGGGGCAGCGGGTCGCCGCCGGCCAGCACGGTGCCGCGGTAGTACACGCTGTAGCCCGGGTCGGGGAAGACCACGCCGCGGTCGGCCGCGTCGGGGTCGATCACCAAGAGCGGCAGGTGAAAGACCGCCTCCTTGCTCCCGGAGCTCGGCAGGACCTGGGTGCTCGGGTCGAGCGTCACCCCGAACCGACGCCACACCCAGCCGGCGAACGCTTCGCGGACGGCGGGGCCGCCGAGCACGGTCGGGTACCGACAGTTGTCGGCGATGGCGGGGGTCAGCGCGTCCCGGATGAAGCGCGGCGTGGGCTCGATCGGGTCGCCCGTACCGAAGTCGTAGACCGGGAGGCCCGCGGCGTGGAGCGCGTCGCGCTTCCGATCGAGGACCACGGTCGGGTAGGTGGGGAGGGCCGTGAGGCGGGGGTTCAGGCGCACCGGGCGAGCGTAGCCGGGGGGCGCGCCGCCTCACAGTGGGCGGCGCTACGGGCGTCGCGGGCGGGGACAGCTCGGGCTATCCTCCACTGGGCACGCCGGAGCGCCGATGAACCTCCTCTCCCCCGACCAACTTCGCCGGCGGTACCTCGTGGCCCTGGGCCTCTTGCCCCTGGCCGCGTGCGGCACCGCGTCGACGGAGTGTTTCTCCGTCGAGGACGTCGACGCCGCCTGCCCCACCGAGGCCGAGGCCGCCGAGTCCCTCCTCGGCGACCACTGCGGCTACACCGTGCACGCGGTCACGGGTCCGGGAACCGCGCGGCTCGGGGACAGCCCGTGGGACACCGCCGGCGCGGTCAACCCCGAGTGCTGCTACCCGGTGCTGGCCAGCGAGGATGTGCTGAGCACCTGCGTCGTCGGCCGCCCGTACATCGACGAAGGCGGCATGAAGACCGCCCCGGCCGCGATCCGCAGCGGTTGGGCGCGCGGGCGCCGGCCCGAGCTCGACGGGCTCGACGTGCACACCCGCGCCGTGCTCGCCCAGGCGTGGACCGAGGATGCGTTGGTGGAACACGCCAGCGTGGCGGCGTTCGCGCGCACCACGCTGGAGCTCATGGCGGTCGGCGCCCCGGCCGACCTCGTGGCCGCCGTACAGGCGGCGGCCGCCGACGAAGTGCGCCACGCGCGGCTCAGCTTCGCGTTGGCCGAACGCTACGCGGGACACCCCGTCGCCCCCGGGGCGTTCCCGCTGGGCGCCGCGGTGGCGCTGGAGACCGACCTGGCCCGCCTCGCGGCCGGGACCTTCCGCGAGGGCTGCGTCGGCGAGACGGTCGTGGCCTTGCTCAGCGCCCGGGCGGCGGCACGGGCGACCGACCCCGCGGCGCGCGCACTCTTGGAGGTCGTGGCCCACGACGAGGCCCGCCACGCCGAGCTCGCGTGGCGCACGCTCGGGTGGCTCGTCCGGCGAGGGGGGGCCGCCGCGCGGGCCGCGGTGGAGCTCGAGGTCGCGGCGCTGTTGGAGTACGGTGTGCGCCTCACGCAGGTGACCGAGGGCGCTGACGACGCGCTGTTGCAGGCCCACGGGCGAATCCGCCACGCCGACGCGGACACCGCCCGCCGGCGCGCGGTCGAGGAGGTGGTGTTGCCGTGTGTGCGGGCGCTGCTCGGGGCC
>SXGT01725388.1_pt1 | contig 10018 bp, 8 predicted proteins | sample 3176221 | NCBI WGS metagenome assembly SXGT01 (sample SAMN11356862, study PRJNA531348) | freshwater metagenome | isolation source: freshwater sample F1-120 | place: China: Fuxian Lake, Yuxi | collected 2017-12-25
ACCATCATTTTTCCAAAATTAACAAGGCAATTCTCGCGAAACTCCAACTTGTGAGCCATCGCCAGGCAATTCGCGGCCGACAGCCAAAGACCTTCATCAATTGGGAGCGGAATCTGACGCACTTGGGAGGCACTCAACTTGATCGCATCGATCGAAAGCCCCGCCCCTCCAAAATGCGCTACCGCCCACAAACACGCTACCGGCGATGCTACAGCAGCCGCAATTTTTCCAAGCCGCTCGGAGTCGCATTTCCCCCACACTCCTTGAGGAGTCAGCGTAATCACTGGAGTCACTGGCAAACACTCTCCGGCTTCATCAATCACCACTTCAATCACACGTGTTTGCGTCGCGAGCATTACCTTTGGAGCGCAACGTTTCTCCAGTCGCCGTTTCGCGGTCGTGTCGCTCTTGATTTTTGTCAGATTCGCAACCGGCTTCAGATACTGCCGCTTATGGATTCGAACGGGAACTTCACCCCACATGTTGTGTGCCAAGTCAATCGTTCCAGAGGTGATGATCTTTCGCTTAACCGGCGTTTTCGTCGCATCTGAAATACACCCCTTCAGCGCGTAGTACTCATCACGAAAATCGGCGGTGCAATGTGCAATTTCTCCGAGTGTCTTTTCGCCGCTGAGCTTTGCCGCTATTCTCGCAGCAGCAGGCGCGAGCACGCTTCCCCATGTCGCGGCGTCTTTTGCAATCGGCACCTTGCCAAGTGATTCAAACCCTGCACCGCGAAATATCGAACTTTCCGCAATGGCTCCATCGACCACCAACACCGGCGCACACACGCGGACTCCTGCGGAAAACAACGCCTCATTCGCAAACCACACGCTTTTCAACCCAGCTCTCTGCATCAATCCGGCACGAATCGCTCCTGCATCTCTCGCGGCGAGTAGCGAGATTGGTTGCACCATCGAAAGCGTGCCACCGGGCTTGCACATACTTAGCCCACCAAGCAGGAACACAAACGCCGTATCCGCATACGTGAGCGACACGTCTGCGAACTTCCTGCTGATCGCGGCCGCATCAGACCTGCTCCGCGTCGTGGATGTTCGCAACTGATTCAAAAACGGCGGATTCCCAATCACCAAATCGACTTTCTCACCTCGGCTCCGATTGGCAGCAAACCGTTTCAGCGAATCGCCAACTTCAAATCCACATTTTCCTGCCGCTCCCTGCGCGTGCGCCATTGACCTTGCCAATGAGATCGCTGATCGATCAACATCTGTTCCGTAAATGCAACGCGACAGCACTACCGGCATCATCTGCTCAGTATCGCACGCTGAGACCTCCGCAGCGGCTGATGCAATTCGCTTCGCTGCAGCAAACAGGAAATTCCCTGTTCCACATGCAGGATCAGCTACGCGCAAATTCAAGAGTGCCTCAAGCGGATTGTCCGTTTTAGCTACCCGTTCAAGAATCGGAGCGAGAGTCAAGTCAAGAAGGCCTTCTACTACTGCCTGGGGTGTGTAAAACACGCCGCGATGTGATCGATTTTGCGAACTTAGTGCCAATGCGTGTTCATACACCGCGCCGACCCAGGAGATTGAAGGCAGTTCTCCTGCCAGCGATGTTCTTAGTTCGTCGGCAATCACCCGATGAGATGGTTGAATCTGTTGGGGTCGATACAGAACCTCAATCGCGACTTTCGCCACATTCAGCGGCGAGCACTTGGGCGAAATCCGTCGCACCGCTTGAATCGATCGTGCAATTTCAGCGTACTGAATCGCCATTTATTTCGCCGGAGGCACAGGTGCCGGAGCCTGCGGCTGGCTGGCTCGAATCTCCGCCGCCATTTTCGCAAATTCTTCTGATTGTTCTAGATTTCCCATGTCCTTGTAAAACGCGGATAGCGTGTCCGCCAACACTGGATTTCCCGGCTCGAGTTCAAAAGCCTTCAGAAGTTCCTGCCCGGCCTTTACCATATCGCCGCCGGTCCCGAGTGCTATCGCAAGATCATAATGAAACTGCGAGACCTTAGGATCCAGTTCCACGGCTCGGTTAAACGCGGTCAACATCTGCGGCCCGCGATTCATTTGCCGATACACCAAGCCCGCAAGATGCTGAGCGTGTGCATCGTCCTTTCGTTCTGCGACTAGTGCATCAGCTTCCAATATCGCTGTAGTAAACTGTCCATCGCGCAGCAGCATGTCCAGGAACGACATTCGCAGATCGATCATGGCAGGCCAGGCCTTCGCTGATTTCCGCATGAACTCAACCTGCTCTGTCATCGGCCGTTTCTGAATCTGCATAATCCTCACAACACCGGTGAATGAATCAAGTGTCGGAGTTCCGACAGTGCCCGAAATTCGCAACCATCTTTCGCTTGCCTTCAAATCGCCAGCAACAGCGGCCAACCACCCCATTCGCTTGTATTCATTGGGCACACGATTCCAGCCGTGACCACCTTCCGCGAGGGGTCCAGCGATCGCGTAGTGGGTCAACGCCTGTTCCGCGCGGGCCTTCATCTTCGGATCTGGTGTGTAGTTTTCAGCAAACACATTTTCAAATGTGGCATCAACGCGAGCATCCAGCATCTCTGCTCGCCACAGGTTGTACCGCACAAACGCGCCCCATCCGGAAATCACAACAAATCCGATGGCAATCAGGATGGACACGAAACCGGCAAACTTGATCTGGCCACGCAGCCGAGCCTGTAAATGTCCAATTCGCACATTCTGCTGGCGCACAAGCTCCCAGCATTTGGCCACAAAATACACGCCAATTGGGGCAAGGCCCGCCGCCATCAGCAGGGGAATCTGATTCGCCATCGAGCGGAAGCCAAAGAACATGAGCAGTCCAATGACAAAAAACACTATTTCCTGCGGCCAAGAGAGGTCATAGTTCTTCTTTGCATTTGCAACACGAACCTTAGCTTCCGGAGTTCTTGGCTTTGCGAACACATTGGGTGCACCAAACCCAAACGAGAGCGCCCCATTTGGGCACACGCTGACGCAGTCCAGGCATTTCATGCACCCAGGATCGACAACCTGTCCGTAATCTCGCACCTCTTCATGCACGCGGACGTTGCTCGAACAGACTGCGGTGCAATGGCCGCACCCTTCGCACTTGTCGTTGACCTTGATCTTGCCAAGTGCCAACTTGTCAGCAACACCAAAGAACCCGCCATATGGGCAGCCATATGAACAAAACGATTTGTTGCCCAGGAAGTAGACAATCGCAAACCCGCACACGATCAGGAACGGAATCGCAATATACCACGGTGGGAAAGTTTGCCAGAAGTCTTTGACCATGAGGTGGTCAGTATTAAACCCGTTGGCATTGATTAGCACCACATCGCCCAATTCCGGGATCCACTTCCAGCCCTTCCATCCAAAGAACGGATAGAGGATCTCACGCCGAACTGTCGGCACCACGAACATATATATGGCCAGAAGTAGCGGACACCACATCAGTAGCCGCGATCGAAATGGTTTCGGATGGATGCCGCACTTCTGCATGACCGAGCCACACAGGTCCTGCAGCGCGACGATGTGGCAACCCCAACCGCACACGAATCGTCCAAATACGAATGTCGCCAGAATAGCAGCGACAAAGAAAATGAACCCGGCATTGATCTTTCCAAGCTCAAGCGAATACATCGTCTCCGATGGCTCGATCGGCGACAGGGTCATACCAGTGATCAGCCACTGGATGATGTGTGCGATCATAATTACATACACACCGATCAACACCGCGGCACGCCACTTGGAGGCCTTGGACTTCTTGAGCTTTGGATGGGCAGAAGGAAGCACCGTCAGGGAAATCCCCGAGGCAGTTGCTTCTGAATTGAGACCTTTACCAGTACAGGGCAATGTGAGTGTCCTTAGAAAATAGAGCCGCCGGAGGATATTCGCCCAATAAGCCTTGCGCGTAAATAGTCCGAATCATCTGAATCCCCCGGCTCACTTGGCAAACCAATCCAACCGCCACTATGATGGCCCAGTGCTAGTTCGTGCCGCCGACATTTCCCTGCAGATCTATCCCGCCGAGATCCTCCGATTGAAGGCTAAGGCTATCGATCCGTCGCAGGAAGTGCGAGATGTCGCCGCCCGAATGTTTGAAATCATGCGGGAATTCAAGGGCATCGGCCTGGCAGCACCACAAATTGGGCTTTCCTGGCGGATGTTCGTCGCCAATGTTCATCCGCACCCTGATGATGGGGAAGATGAGAAGGATTCAAGCGATGACTACGAAGGCCTACCGGTCTATTCGGACGGTCCAAAGGTCTATATCAATCCCGTGATTTCAGCACCCGCCGGCGAAGTCGAGGATTATGAAGAAGGCTGCCTCTCCCTGCCCGACATTCGAGGCAAGGTGTTTCGCCCCCCGATGGTCACGATCACCGCATTCGATGAACACGGCAAAAAATTCCAAGAACGCGGCGGCGGCCTGCTCGCTCGCTGCTGGCAACACGAATATGACCATCTCGATGGGGTCTTGATTCTCGACAGAATGACCCAGATATCGCGGCTCAAAAACCGCTCCGCAGTGCGCGATCTTGAGAAGGCCGCTAACAAACGATAATCACGCGATGATCACGCGCTAACAAGTTCGTGCAGGGAGATTCTGTTGACCAACCGATTGAAAATTGTTTTTCTAGGCTCCGGTGAATTCGGAGTGCCGACCCTTGCCGCATTGGCAAAACACCACGATGTCGTTATGGTGGTGAGTCAGCCCGATCGCCCCGCTGGTCGCGGCGGCAAACTCTCCCCCACTCCAATCTCGCGCTGGGCAGAAGAAAAACTCCCCGGCGTGCCATTACTCAAGCCGGAGAACATCAACGATTTCAAGGTAACGGAACAGGTTCGCGGTGCCAAAGCGGATGCATGGGTTGTGATCGCGTTTGGTCAGAAACTGAGTAAGCCGCTGCTTGATGGGGTTTTCGCGGTCAATCTGCATGGTTCGATCTTGCCCAAGTGGCGAGGCGCAGCGCCGATCAACTGGGCAATCCTCGCGGGTGACACAGTCGCTGGGAACTCCGCGATCACACTCGCGGAAAAGATGGATGCGGGGCTGGTATTGGGAACAACCCAGCGGCCACTCGAACCGAGCATCACCGCTGGCGAGTTGCACGACTTGCTCCGAGCAGATGGACCCGACTTGATCCTGAAAGTCCTGGCAGACCACGCCGCCGGAACATTGAAAACTGAAACGCAAGATGAAAGCAAAGTCACCAAAGCACGCAAATTGTCGCGTGCCGACGGCTGGGTCGATTTCTCAAAGACCGCAGAAGAATGCCAGCGATGGATACATGGATTGACCCCGTGGCCCGGAGTGAAAGCCACGTTGAATAACGTGCCTTTCAAGTTCCTGCGTGTCGCAGTTGGCGAACCTCGCGCGGGCACGCCGGGGGAATTGCTGGATGTCAAGATTGGTCTAGTCTCGTGCGGCAACGGAACAACACTGCAACTCCTGGAACTTCAGCCTGCAGGCGGCAAGCCAATGTCGTGGCAGGCGTATGACAACGGACACCGACCCGGTGTTGGTATGAAGCTGGTCTCAATTCCGGAGAAAGCTGATTGAACCAGTTGCTCCTCTTCATCAAGGAGGCGTTCAGGCCGCGTAAAGTTGCGCCACCAGCTCGCACAAAGAAAGCAGTGCTGACGAAGGCATCTCCAACACAAGATCGGTACGACACGGTCGTTCGCGAGATGCTTGCGAAATATGGAATCAAAGTTCGCAAATGGCGCAAAAGCTCCAGCGGTGTGGCTCGCCTAGTTGAATACCAAGATGGAACAGTGAAGAGGTCACTAGAATCTCCGTACCCTCGTGGCCCGATGTCGATGGCCATCTTCCTTCACGAAGTGGGCCACCACGCAATTGGTTTCAATGTCTACAAACCTCGATGCCTCGAAGAATATCACGCATGGGCATTTGCAATTCGCGAAATGGAACGGCTGGATTTAAATATCACCGAGGGCGTGCGGACTCGCATGCAGCGATCATTGAAATATGCTGTCGATAAGGCGGCCCGACGCGGGCTGAAACAAATACCGACGGAGTTGATGCCGTACCTATCCGCGTCCGCCACCCGAAAAGCCGGCTGAATCAGGTTGTTTTGGGAGCCTTGTAGAATGGCATGGCAGTGACAACCGCGTTGACCATGCCGCGGCCCGAGTCTATTTGAAGCGGTGTTCCAACCGCATTCAGCGTCCGCGGCACGAACCCCATCGCAATACAACGATCAAGTGTTGGGCTTGGACAACCGCTAGACACGACTCCGACCGTCTTACCTTCATGCAGAATCGTCATGCCCTGCCGAGCAGTTCGCTTACCTTCAATATTCATTCCGATCAATACTGTACTTGGGCCGCCATCTGCTTTGACCTTCTCAAGAGCATCCTGGCCAATGAATCGCTCGCCGCGTTCCTGCGTGTGCTTATCCATGGAAATCGCGAAATCTACGCCACTGGAGAGGGCACAAATGTCCTCGCCAAGTTCTTGTCCGTAGAGCGGCATTGACGCTTCAGTACGAAGCGTGTCGCGTGCGACAAGTCCGGCAGGTTTAATCACAGCCGTTTCACTATTCATATCGATGGAATCAAAGAGGAGACCCTTGACCATTGACAGCATTCCGGATGGAAAGATTGCTTCGACACCATCTTCGCCGGTGTAGCCGGTGCGGCTGATGATGACCTTTGCAACCAGGAGATTCTTGACACAGAAGCGATACCGCTTCAGTTCCTTGACCTCGTTCGATGGAATCTGCGAGATGATCTTTGGGCCCTGAAGGGCGACCATCACCGTTGAATCAGTTGTGTCATCGAGTTTGAGAACGTACTCGCGTGCCTTGATCACCTGCTGAAAGTGCTCGACGATCTTGGCGCGGTTGGCGCAGTTGATCACAAGCAGATAATCATCATCATCCATGCGATAGACGATGATGTCGTCTTTCACGCCGCCCTTTTCGTTACATACAAGCGAGTAGCGACATTGACCATTCTGCATGTCGCTGATACGACGGGTACAGACAGTTTCAAGAAATCTGCGAGCATGGCGGCCGCTGATCTTCACGCGAGCCATGTGCGAAACATCAAAGATGCCGCCGGAAGTGCGAACTTGCTTATGCTCCGTCATCGGTGAGGAGTAATACAACGGCATTTCGTAACCGGCGTATTCGCCGAAATGTGCCTTGTAGTCAGTATGAAATTGGTACATTGGTGTACGGCGCACTGGGAAACTCCTGGACCGGCTTCTATTCCGGGAAGAAAGGATACGGCAGCAAAACTCGGTTCACAACTTAATCACCAGCCTGATCAAATGCCTGATTAAATACCTGTTGGCCAATCGCAGTTATCGATAAGTCGGACAGGGCCGACACGGGCGGCGATCAAAGCTCGATGTGGACCAACCGTGTCCGACCGCAATGATTCCGATTGGCGAACAACTGCGTAATCTGGCATTGCTCCGGCACGTGCCAAAACTGACTTCATCGCTGACTCGGCGGCGGCAGGGGATGATTCCCTGCATCCTGCGGCAAGTGCCTGAGAAAGACTGCGAGCAGCCAGGCGATCAGCCGGGGAAAGGAACCGATTGCGACTGCTGAGTGCAAGTCCATCCGGTTCTCGAATGGTCGGATGTCCATGCACCTGAATTGGCAATCCAAGCTCGCGTGTCATGGCAGTGAGAACTTGGAGTTGTTGCCAGTCTTTTTCGCCAAACAGAGCATGACCGGGTCGGACCAGCTTAAAGAGCCGGTTGACAACCTGACAGACGCCCGCGAAGTGGCCCGGACGGAAACCATCTTCGAGGCCGGGCTGTGTTGCGACAAAGGGAAGCGGCGGAACTGGAATATCTCCAGGCCAGGTCTTGCCTGTCACAGGATTTACTCCCTTTGGATACATGACGGTCAACTCAGGTGCAAAAATAATCTGAGCGCCGGAGGCCTCGCAAAGAGCGATATCCGCGTCGAGTGTCTTTGGATACCGAGCGAAGTCACTGGGATCATTAAACTGAGTCGGGTTGACAAAGATGCTGACTGAAACCTGAAGGCCAAGCGGCTTTGCAATGGCCGCAGCAGCACGAATCAGCGCTGCGTGCCCTTCATGAAGCGCACCCATCGTTGGTACAAATACGGAGCCAGGCTCAAGGTGAGCAAGATCGGATTGCGTCATGATGAGCGAGAGTGGCAAATAGACTACTCCGCGAACATGGCCTCGATGAATGTGTCGGGGTCAAACTGCTGAATGTCATCAGGGGTTTCGCCAACACCAATAAACTTCACTGGCGTGTTGGTCGCTTCCTTGATGGCGATAACGATGCCGCCCTTGGCTGTTCCGTCGAGTTTGGTGAGGAAAATGCCGGTGAGACCAAAATCTTGTTCGCCAGCGGTGGCTTTCCCAAATTCCTGAGCTTGGCGCAGGGCATTCTGGCCCGCAGTTGCATCGAGCACCAGCAAGACTTCGTGAGGCGCGCCGGGGATCTGCTTGCTCGCAACGTTGCGGATTTTTGTCAACTGCCGCATGAGCGGGTCTTGCGTCTGCAAACGACCGGCGGTATCGAGAATGAGGACATCCACGCCGCGTGCGACGGCGGCGGCGCAAGCATCGAATGCAACTGCGGCCGGATCGCCCCCCTGCTGCCCTTTGACAACTTCTACTCCAAGTCGCTCAGCCCAGATTTCTAGCTGCCGCACTGCACCCGCGCGGAAGGTCTCGCACGCGCCAAGCAGCACTTTCTTGTTCTGACTACGCATCTGGCGGCAGAGTTTTGCGATACTGGTCGTCTTTCCGACGCCATTCACTCCAGTCACCAGAATGACCGTTGGACCAGATTCCGCAAAATGAAGTTCGCGATCCTCCGGCGGCCAAAGGTCCTTGAGCGATTCCTTCATGTACTCGAGTGCCTGCTCGCCTTTTTCCATTTTTCCCGCACGAAAATCGGTGCGAATGCCATCGATCAAACGACGCGTGGCCTGCACGCCGACATCTGCCTGAATGAGTCGAGTCTCAAGTTCGTTAATGAGATTTTCATCAAGTCTTCGGCCAAGCAAGATCGACTTGACACCCGCGACAAACGTCTGCCGCGTCTTTTCCAGACCGGATTTGAGAGTGTCTACAAGTTTAGAGAAGAAACCCATGGTCTTTGTGTTACACCGCTTACGACGGAGCCTCCGTAATCGTGGGCGGCATGATGGCTGGGGCGGTGACGGGAGTTAGACTGCGTGAGATTTTGTCCAGCAATGCGTTGACAAATCCAGGGGATTTTTCGGTGCTGAATCTCTTTGCAATCTCAACACACTCGTTGATCACAATGCGAGGATCTAGCACTTTGCGTTTGAGTTCAAAGTACGCCAGACGAAGCACCGCACGATCAACCGCAGGCTGGCGATGCGTCGGCCAAGCCGGAGCCAATTCACGCACTTTCGCGTCAGCCTGAGCACGCTCTTCATACGCGCCCTTGACCACTTCAATCACTCGATCCAGATCCATGGGGCCAATGTCTTCAACTCGCTCAAGAATCGCGAGCGCGGGCGAGGCATCTCTTGCCCCGGTGATGTCAAGCTCATAAAGCACCTGAAATGCAAGTCTGCGGTGCGCCAACTGCATGGCTCGCTCGCGATCTGCGGCAGAAAGTGCCTCAAGCTTTTCCATCGAACTTGTGCGTGCACCGGCATCGCCCAGTGGCACAAGGATCAGCACTTCTTCAAGTGCGAGGCGGCGAATTTCTTCTACATGTGACATCAGCGTTTTTTCCTTCGACCGGCTACCTTGTCGGGCTTGGTGTCGCCCAGACGAATAACTGGGAGCGGTCCACCGAGTGCGGCCAAGCTCTGAATTGTGTCGAGCGCGGCGGCCATTGCTTCCTGACCCTTGTTGCCTTTGTCGCCGCCTGCGCGTTCTTCTGCCTGCCGGGCGTTATTGACAGTCAGAACGCCAAACGCACAGGGCACGCCAGTGGCGACGGTAATCTGAACCAATCCGGCGGCAACGGCGTTGCAAATGTACTCGTCGTGACGAGTATCGCCCTTGACAACACAGCCCAGGCAAACGACCGCCGCGAATTTGCCGGA
>SXGT01394155.1_pt1 | contig 10017 bp, 13 predicted proteins | sample 3176221 | NCBI WGS metagenome assembly SXGT01 (sample SAMN11356862, study PRJNA531348) | freshwater metagenome | isolation source: freshwater sample F1-120 | place: China: Fuxian Lake, Yuxi | collected 2017-12-25
AGATGGGTGAGCTCAGGTGTGCGGGTGCGGCCGAACCGCACCCCGATCACATCGATACGCACCCCCGACCAGCTTCGGCCCCCGCCGGCCAGCCACAACCCCGCCAGCCGACGCAGCCGTCGGACCTTGTCCGGGGTGACCGCGTAGGCGACACCGCCGAACCGATCGGTGGTGCGCGCCTTCACCTCGACGAAGACCACCACCCGGGCCGCCTCGTCCAGCGCGATCACATCCAGCTCGCCGTAGCGGCAACGCCAATTGCGCTCCAGCACCGTCAAACCCAGTGCTTCCAGGTGCTGCACCGCCAACTGCTCACCGAGTGCACCGATCTCGGCGCGTGTCCAGGTTTCCATGGACCCACCCTCGCCGTGACCGCCGACAGAACCGCGACTCCGAGACCCAGAAAGCCCTAGTTATCCCCAATCACCGATTCATCCACAGCATCAGCCCAGCGCGCCGGTGTCCTTCGCGACGATCGACTCGACATCCGCGCGCACCCGCTCCAACTCCGCGCGCTCCTGCTCGGAGTACTCACGGGCCGTGTCATCGAGCACACACACCGTGCCCACCACCCGGCCCTCACCGTCATGCACCGCGACACCCAGGTAGTTGTGCAAGCCGGAGGGTCTGCCCCCAGTTTGGTTGACTCCTGACCTGTGAGGATTCGTCCTTGCTGGAAGGATCAATCTCGTGCCGACACCGTTTCCCGCCGAGTTCCGAGCCGATGTCATCGCCGTGGCCCGCAAGGGTGAGGCGCCGTTGCGCCAGATCGCGAAGGACTTCGGCATCTCGGAGGCCTGCCTGCACCGCTGGCTCAAGATCGCCGACCGGGAGGATGGCCGCGGTCAGCCCGCCTCAGCGGCCGATGCCGGCGACATGGCCGCGCAGCTGCGCGAAGCGCACAAACGGATCAAACTCCTCGAGCAAGAGGCTGAGGTGATGCGCCGCGCGGTCGGCTATCTGTCTCGGGACGCCAACCCAAAATGATGTACCCGCTGGTCCTCGACCTTGCTGATGACGGTGTTCCCGTCACGGTGGCCTGCCGGGTCCTGGGATTCTCCACCCAGGCGTTCTACAAATGGCGCAAAGCACCCCTGTCACAGCGGGATTGGGATGATGCGCACCTGATCAACGCAGCCCGCGATATCCACGCCGATGATCCTGCGTTCGGCTATCGGTTCATCGCCGACGAGCTGCCCAGTCGCGGGATCACTGCCGGCGAGAATCGCGTGGCTCGGTTATGTTCCCAGGAGCGGATCTGGTCGATCTTCGCCAAGAAGCGTGGACTAAACCGCCGATCCGGCCCGCCAGTCCATGGCGACCTTGTCGAACGCCTCTTCAGCGCAGCCGGCCCCAACCAGGTCTGGCTGACCGACATCACCGAGCATTCCACCGACGAAGGCAAGCTCTACCTCTGCGCTATCAAAGACGTCTACTCCAACCGGATCGTCGGCTACTCAATCGACTCGCGAATGAAGTCTTCGTTGGCCGTGGCGGCCCTGGACAACGCTGTGGCGCTGCGCTCACCGGTTGCGACGATCGTTCACTCCGACAGAGGTAGCCAGTTTCGATCGCGAAAGTTCGTGCACGCACTGTCGCACAACGGATTACACGGATCGATGGGACGCGTCGGCGCCTGCGGAGACAACGCCGCCATGGAGTCGTTCTTCGCCCTTCTGCAACGCAATGTGCTCGACCGAAAACGATGGTCCACCCGGGCCGAGCTACGCCTTGCCATCGTCACGTGGATCGAGCGGACCTACCGCCGCCGCCGACGCCAACGCGCCCTCGGCAAGCTCACCCCGATAGAGTTCGAACTGCTCCACACACCAGTCGCAACCGCGGCCTGAAATTCACACCCCGCGAGTCAACTGAACCCGGGGCAGTCCCCGCTGGCGCTCCAGATCCTGTTCGTGCTGTACCTAGCATTGGCGATCTCCGTAGAGGTGCTCGGACGCCTACTTACTGGGTAGCTCTAGCCAGTTCGGTAGATGCCTGCCTCCTCCAACTCTTGATCCCATCGGACCAGTTCGAGGGTGTCTCTGATCATCTGCCGCACGTCCTCGGGTAGTTCGTCCACACCTGGTTAGACGCAGCAGCGCTATCGGTTCCACTCAATTCCGGGGAGCGCGAGCCCGATGAGCACGCAGCCAAGGATGAGCCCCGCAATGACGACTGCCGACCACCTCACCTGCTGCGTCATAAGAAGCGCTACGAGCCGATCAGCAGGCGAAACGGCCATCAATCGCCTTCCGGCGTCGTTGACGCTCCAAACCGCTCCAGACGCGTCGTAGACATAGAGCCCGATGCCCATCTGGTTCGCGTACTCCACTGCGTGCGGGCTGTAGCCCTTGAAGTCGAAGAACATCAGCGCCTTGCCCGACTCCCCCGCGCCGGCACCATAGAGATTCTGGACCTCCGGTCGCCCGGCCTTCGAGCCGCGGAACTTCACTTGAGCGAGGGCCTTAGCAGAGCGGACGTCAATGCCACCGTCTGCACCGTGTTCAGGAGAGGTCGCATCCAAGTAGCCCCACCGCTTCATGTGCTCGGCGGCGTTGAGTTCGGCTTGCTTGGGGGTGGCGACATGCATCTACATTCAATAAAGCACAGCTGACCATTGGTTACGATCCCAGCGTGCAGGAATTGATCCTCTTGGCTGAAGCCGAGCAGTCCAAAGAAGGCATCCCGTGGACGACGATTGCGACTGTTCTTCTATCGATACCCGTAACCTGCGTGACCCTCATTGGTTCCGTCTGGCTCATAAAGAAGACGCGTCTAGAGAATCGGAAGCTCGAGCTAGAGATCCGAGAGAAAGAGATCGCGCTTGCCGATGCCTCTGCATCCGCGAACGGCAGAGATTTCGTTCAGCTGGTCGCGGACCCACTGTTTGAAGGACGCCGAGTCGGCGAGATCATCCTGCGCGCGATTCTGCTTGCTTTAATACTCCAGTCGTGGAGGCTCGGCACGCTGATTCTGAGTGACCTGAATCCTTACGGTGCCTACTACACCTTCTACCCACGTCCTAATCTGTGGGTGACCGTTCCGCTGTATCTGCTCGTACTTGCGATAAAAATCGCACCCATCGTCGGTTACTACGTGGTTTTGATCGGTATGGGAACATCGATCGGCTTCGACATTCTCCGGCATCTAAATGTTGGCATCCCGAAGTTCGTCGATAGATTTAGAAGTCACGTCAAGCTCTGGTACTTACTCCTGACGGTTGCCATCTTCCTCATAACCGGCTCGCGCTACTACGAATCCGCGAACTTCGTGTTGTGATATTGAAAGACGGCCCTCTCAGGCCGTCTCGTAGCGTGGTTGCCGTTCCGCGTTCTACTTGGACTGCTCAGGCGTCTTTGACTCTGCAACCTTCTTGGCCGCAGCCTCAGCGTCTTTGACAATCTTGTCAGCCTTCGCCTGCGCGTCAGCCTTGATGGCATCCGCCTCAGTTTGGGCGGCAGTCTTGACCTTGTCCGCGTCCTCGCGGGCTGTCACAGCTGTTGACTCTGCATCCTTGCCAGCCTGTTCACGAACCTTGTCCGCGTCCGCATTGGCCTGCTCGACAATCTTTGTTGCCTTCTCTGTCGCGTCCCTCACGATCTTGTCTACTTTGGACTCAGCGTCACTTGTGTCAGCTACATCCTCTTTAGGAGCGCTTGGGTCAGCGACCGCGCCGGCCTCGATGAGTTGCGCGACCACTTCCTTGTCAGCATCGATGGTTTCACCCTTCACATAGGAGACACCATCGTGGCGGATGTTGTTGATTACTTTGCCTTTTGCCCCACTGACCGCTAATAATGCCGATTGCTCGGAATTCAATCTCGCGACTCACATAAAGTTGTTTCTCCTATATTCAACTATGTTTCTATAATGCGCCAATGCACTAATATGATCAATAGCCAAAAGTGTGCATACTGTGGAAAACTCGCCGACTCAAAAGGTCTTCAAACTGCGATGCCATCTGGTTAAATGCACCAGACACTTCACGGGAGGTAACAAGGTGGTCGACATCGGGGATACGCCTGAGTCAGTGCGGCTTCACATCGTGCAGCGCGACGAGGGCGTCAAGCTGACACTCGAGGATTTTGGCCGGCATCTGGCCGGTTACCGAGATCTCCTGACACTAGCGAGCCTGCTCGAAATTGCCGAACAGAACCAAACGGTGACGGCCCGTAGGGAGCTCGGTACTGCTCGGCACGCGGCCGACAAGTTCGTAGTCGAGAAGTTGAATTACAACTCCCCCATTGACATCATTGTCGCTGCGACAACAACGATCGGAATGATTGTCGGGGGCGGGTACGCAGTCGCCAATCGGGTGATGACGTTGCAGGAGAAGTACCACAAGCTCCGCGAGACCAAGTCCAATGTGACGGTTCGGATAGCACAGAACAACAAACTCCTGGAGGAGCTGGAACTAGATCGCTACCAACTAGACGAGTTCGGTGAAAGAGACCGACACACGAAGCTCGCGCTCAACCGCGACCGCGATGCTGAGCAGATCGCACAGGTAGTCGAATCGTCAGTCAACACGTTGGAGGGCACAGCGAAGCTTGAGATCCTGCCCGCTACAGTCTGATGGCACTTGGGGGACACATGATTTTGTTTATAGCGCTGGTGATCGCGTTCGTTATCGCCTTCGTACTCGCGGTTGTTGTTTCGATGGCTTCAGATCCGCCGGCACCCGGTCCTACGGACGCGAGCGCTAAGGACCTCGTCACCGGCAAGTGGAACCGGGACTTTGATCGCGCAGTTGACGCGGGTGTCCAGCGGCAACAAACCGCCATCTACTTGTGGATCGCCACCGTGGCGCTATTGATCGGCACCCTAGCGGCAGGTGTTGCTGCGTTCGGCTAGTGCCTACTCCTCAATCGGCTTCTGCCGCTTCGGATCGAGCGCCGTGAACAGTTTGATCTGCTTCCGCACAGACATCGGCCGACGCTCGATCTCGGCCAGCCCGTCATGCAGCACCTTGATGTTGTCCTGAGCTCTCTTCAACCACGGCCGGAGCACATTGCACTTGATCTCTGTGACATGCGGGATGAACATGGCGTCGCGGCGGGGCACGCCCTGCAAGACTTCGAGCTTCACCACTGCCTCGTCGATGGACTTGATGACGACTTCTAGTTGTGCCGGCGAAGGTGCTACGAGGTGGCGCTGCATAGCCGCCAGGTAATCCCGGAACTCATCGAGATCTGCCCTAACAGCGTCACCAGGGAGACCCCGCTCAACGCCATCGACTGCCCGCACGAGACGGAATTGCTTGTTGATCCAGCACCTCAAATCTGCGCGTAGCTCGGCCTGGCGTTCGTCGTAGCGGGCGCGGATCGCAATGCGGCCCGAGCGGTTGGTCTGCCAGATGGTCACACCACCGATGCGCAGGGTCGATACGGTAGTTACAACGATGAAAGTATCCATGCTGGGGAGTGTACGAGGGCATGGTGCACGCCTCGGTCAGGCAGTTTGACGACGATTCGAGGGGAACTCGACACGCTCTTGCTGCGGACAGGATCGGACGGCGCCAAATGGCAGACAGGTGTCTGGTTAAATATGCGCGTTGAAGAGGGGGACGCGTGCCAGAAGAGCAGCAGGAACAAGCCACCGGCGAGGTAGCGACTGAGAAGGACTCGATCTTCCAGCGGATCTGGCTGTTCAAGTGGGTGCGCGACGAAAAGTTCTGGCGAGATTCAGCTCCCAAGCACTCGCCACAGGTGCAGTCGCAGTCATCACCGTGCTCATCGCCAACTCAGCCGGCCTTTTTGGTGATGACATGCAACGGACTATCTACTCAGCATTCACGAGATGGTCCGGCAACATTCTCATCATTCTCATTGCTCTAGGTCTCACACTGGTGGTTGTGGAGCGATTTATTGGCCGGGTTGAAGCTCCTGGCCGCAGCAACAGACGGCCGGGACTGTCGCCATCCACGCAGAAGCTCATGAAGGTGATCATTCGAGTAGTGGCAGCCATCGTGATGTTGATCGTTATCGTGCATGTCGACTCCATTCGGTACGACATCACCAATAGCTTCTTTCCGAGTCGATATAGCTAGACTCAAGTTGAGTGCTTCAATCTGCGGACACTCTAAGTAGCCCGCCAAACTTCAACGTGAGCAGCTCATTTCAGCACTCTCGCTAGGACGTATTCAGCACAGCACAATATTTGTGTGATGCCGTCAAGAGCTGGGTGCTCGGAGCGCGATCTCGACATTTATCCACAGTTGTGGTTTCGTCAACGATGCTTGACTTTTCGACGACGGTTTAGTCGAGATCTTTTCGCGCGAAGCTCATAAAATCGATCTCAAGATTTATCGACCGAACCATACCGGCGTCGAAGGCTTGCTGAGTCTGCGGAGTGGTTCCACCTGTAATGCGGTCAAGAACCATCTGCTGAAGATCAATGTTGCTGTCCGACAGGTCGGCAGCTGCCATCGCCGTGTCGGGCGGAGAAACTAGGTGCACGAGCGAAGACTTCAGACCAAACTCCCTGCCTGCCGCAGTCAATTCGACGAAGGCCTGCCCCTGCTTACTTTCCTCAAAAGGTGCTTGAAGATCATGGGCATACCAGAGATCACGCAAGGCGCCGCCGAACTTGTCGTTAGCGGCCACTAGCTCGACGTACGCCTTCTGTCGCTGTTCTCTTTGGAACTCCTCTGCTGCTTGCTCGCGAGTGTTATTTGCCGTCACTAATGCGACTGTCAGAGTGACGACTGCGCCAAGCACGGCCACCAAACCGGTGACGACCACGCTCCACCTCGCTACTTTGTTCGCTTCCGCCACTGCGCTCTTCTCGGCGGACTTAGGCGTGGGCTTTAGTCTTTCCGGATCACCTGGCCGCAGTCGAAGCCGCGCAGTCGACCGTCGCGGCACCTTGGTAGTCACCGGCTCCACCTGCGTCTCAGTCATGCGAGCAAGCTACCAACAAGTCCGCGTGTAGCTGAGGCTAAGACGTGCTCGGAACGTTGAGGTCCTCACGCGCGGCAGCCGTGAACTCCTGAATGAGCGGATACTCCTCGTTATACGCTTCAGCAATCGCGTCCAAGTGAACCGGAACCGCAACGCGGTCATCTAAAGCATTATCGGTTCCCTTGCGTAGTGCATTTATCGTGTCCTGCGAGGCGGCGATGACTCGGTCTCCGACCTCCCGCGTTTTCTCGGAGGCCACCAATTTCACATAGTTGAAGGCCTGTTCTGAACCTATTACCGCATCGTTGAAATCTCGGAGGGTTCCCAGCAGTGCGTCCTGCCCCCAGCCCGGGACATAGTCCTCGATGTTGCCCCTGAGCAACTGCGCGGCTGAACGGTAGCGGGACATCTCGGACAAGAAGTATGCGTAGGCCTCCTTCTGTTGTGTGCGCAGGAATCCACTAGCAGCGCGGGCGGTCTCAGCATCAGACTGGTTCGCCGAGACTAAGAACGTCGTCGCGCTGCCTGCGAGCGCGACGATCACTGTCGCCATCACGGACACGATTGCGACAGTGAAGTTTCGCCGGTCTTTCCTGTCGTCCAGGCGCTCTCGACTCGGAGGCGGTGGCGGCGGAGGTTGGAACTGTTGCCCTGGCGGTGGCGCCAAGGGTCCATTAGATCCTGGCCGTATAGGCTGCTGTGGTTGCATCGGACACTCCTCCCCTATCCCTATTTCCAAGCTTGGTGTCGGAAGGCTAACAGCTAGTCGCTCTGAATAGACGACGACTAACTATTTGAAAGTTGAAGCAACAGAGGCGATCAGCCGGTTTTCCACAACTGTCAGGTATTTGGCTATTGATTAAAAGACATATTTGTTCATAATAGAACACAGCATTTAATACATGGGAGAACAATTTAATATGATTAGTGAGGACTTAACTAATCAGCGGGCGACTGAGTCGATCAGACTGATGAAAAACCTAGGCAACGCCGTCGAGAAATTTCTCGCGAAGGACGACGCCGGTTCAGCGGCCAAGGTGGCCGATTCGCTGACGGTACTGATCATCAAAACCCCTGAGATAGAAGCGGTTGGCTCAGCTGCCGACTCGATGGAGCGTCTGTCGCGGACGGCCAACAAGCTGTCACGCATGCATGACCTCGGAGATCTCGACTGATGGCCGGCAGTGACGACACTCTCCGTGATCTGATGCGGCTCTACGGCTTAGGTTCCACTCCGTACGGTCACACCTTTGAAGTCAAGGAACGCCAGAAGTTCAGTTGGGTAGCCGGCTTGGATGCGTGCCCGGGGTGCGAAGAGCCTGTCGGCAACAGTGATCTCTACTGCTCTGAAAGTGGCTACAGCAAGAACAAGACGCAAAAACCACCGAAGATCGCCGGCTACGAGTACGTCGTGGACAACGACAACCCGCGTGGCTGCTACTTCCGCCTACCGGACAAGAAGCTGTTCGAAACGGTCATCATCGAGCCGTACAAGAAGCAGATGATAGTTGAGGCCCTGTCGCTAGTGGAGAACCATGACCTCATCTTCAAGAAGTGGGGCTTCGAGGAGACGATCGAGAAGGGAACAGGAGTATCCCTACTCTTCCACGGCCTGCCGGGCACCGGCAAAACCCTTATGGCCCAGGCAATCGCGGACTACCTCGGCAAGAAGCTCGTCACCATCACCGCAGCCGAAATGCTGGACAAGTATGTAGGCGAGACCGAGAAGCGAATCGCGGAAGTCTTCGACAAACACAAAGAAGACGTGATCGTGTTTGACGAGTGCGACTCACTACTCGGAAGCCGCGAGAGTGCCCGCGCTTCATGGGAGGTCAGCCAGGTCAACGTGCTCCTGAACAAACTCGAAAACCATCTCGGGGTCTCGGTGTTCACCACAGACCACGCTGGTCACCTGGACAAGGCGCTTGACCGCCGTATCGCGGTTAAGGTCCGTTTCGAGATGCCGTCTCTTGACCTCGTACTCCAGCTCGACCACGTTGCTGACGGGCTTGAGGGCTTTCAGTTCTTCGGCGGACGCCTCGAACTTCTTTCCTGCCTCCTTCACCGTGACGGTGACGACCTCGTTGCCTTGGAGGTCAATGCCAGTCAGATCGGATACCTTGACCTGTTTTGTTGCCATTTCTACTACACCTCCTTTACGCGGAGTCGACGGTACGATGAACCGGACGGCTCATACTGAGCACCATTTAGACACGAAAGCCATTGTTTTACAACAGGTTTCGGCGCATAATGGAGGTCAATGAACAGTGGATTTGACATCGCGACTAATGCGGCAAGAACGACCCGTGCGAGCGAAGTTCCTTTGAAGGTCAGCGATTCACAAGTCTTGAGTGTCGCGTCCGTCCGGCTGGCCAACGCTTGAGCCCTCTTCGCCCAGCTCGCCGAGTGGTGGTTCGACGCAGTAAACCAGGTTCCATACATCGTCAAACTCACCGTGACGATGATATTTTGCCTTGTCCGCCTCCAACGTGATGGTGGCCCGGTCAGCATCAGATGGTGCGCGCCCGCGGCGGCGACCTCCACCGCGACCCGCGCCGCGGTCTGCCCGATCAGATCCGCGAGGTCCCGGCACTCCGGCGGCACATACGGCGCGGCGTCGGTGACCCGTCCCGCCAGCTGACCCTTTCCGCGGAACCAGTCCTGCAACTGGCGCAGGGTCTGCACACCCCACACATCGATACCGTCGACCAGGCTGGCCTCGGCCAGATTGTCCAGCGGCACCACCACCGCCTGCCACCCATCGCGCTTGGCGGCCAGCACCGCGGGCAGCACACCCTTGACCGGGCGGACCCGGCCGTCGAGCGCGAGTTCGCCGAGCAGCACCGTCTTCTCCAGCCGGGCCCACGACGTCTTCAGGTGCGCCGACAACACCGCCGACGCCAAGGCCAAGTCATACATCGAACCCACCTTGGGCAACGTGGCCGGCGACAACGCCAGCGTCAGCCGGGTGTCCGGCCACGTGTTCCCGCAGTTGGTGATCGCCGCCCGCACCCGATCCCGGGATTCCTGCAGTGCGGTGTCGGGCAGCCCCACCAGGTGCACGCCCGGCAGCCCGCCGGTGATATCGGCCTCGATCTCCACCGTGATGCCGTCC
>SXGT01061136.1_pt1 | contig 10016 bp, 8 predicted proteins | sample 3176221 | NCBI WGS metagenome assembly SXGT01 (sample SAMN11356862, study PRJNA531348) | freshwater metagenome | isolation source: freshwater sample F1-120 | place: China: Fuxian Lake, Yuxi | collected 2017-12-25
AAATCTTCACCACCCTGATGGGTGACCACGTGGAGCCGCGCCGGGATTTCATCGAGAAAAACGCGCTGGAAGTGTCGAATCTGGATATTTGAGGCGCCATCCCGACGCCCCCGAGGTCAGCCATGGAAAAAACCGCATCCGTGTTCGTCCGGCGGCTGCTAGCCGCGGCCCTCCTCGCGCTGCCCCTGGCCGCGTCGGGGAAATCCGCCCCGCCCAAGGGTCTGGCCAAAATTCAGCATATCGTGGTCATCTATCTGGAGAACCATAGCTTCGACAACCTGTACGGCTTGTTCCCCGGTGCGGACGGCATCGCCGGAGCGCCGCCGGAAACCACCCGGCAGATCGATCTCCAAGGCCGGCCCTACGAAAAACTGCCGCCGGCCATGGACACCCGGAACAAGCCGCCCACCCCGGACCCGCGCTTTCCGGCCGACCTGCCCAACCAACCCTTCGACATCGGGCGCTACGTTCCGGCTGACCAGAAAACCGGCGATCTGGTGCATCGGTTTTACCAACACCAAACGCAGATCAATGGGGGGCGCATGGACCGCTTCGCCGCGGTCTCCGATGCCGGCGGCCTGGCCATGGGCTACTACGATGGCCGACAACTGCCCTTGTGGCGCTACGCCGAGCGGTACACGCTGGCGGATCGTTTCTTCCAGGCCGCGTTCGGCGGGTCGTTCCTCAACCACATGTGGCTGGCCTGCGCCTGCACGCCCCGCCTCGACAAGCCACCCGCCGAACTCACCGCCGTGTTGAACGAAAAAGGCGAACTGGTCAAGGACGGGCCGCTGACCCCCGACGGCCACGCGGTCAACACGATGTTCTCCGCCTACGGCCCGCGCAGTCCCCAAGCCAGCGATCCGAATAGGGTGCTGCCGCCGCTGAACCAGCCGACCCTGGGCGACCGGCTGTCGGACAAAAAAATCTCCTGGGCCTGGTATTCCGGCGGCTGGAACGACGCCGTGGCCGGCAAGCCCGATCCGAACTTCCAGTTCCACCACCAGCCCTACGCCTACTTCCAGCGCTATGCCGATAACAGCCGGGCGCGGGCCGAGCATCTCAAGGACGCGGCCGATTTCCTCTCCGCCATCGAGAAGAACGCGCTGCCGGCGGTATCCTTCTACAAGCCCATCGGCCAGCTCAACGAACATCCCGGCTATGCCGATGTAATGTCCGGAGAGCGCCATATCGCCGAAATCATCGGCAAGATCGAGCATGGCAAGCAATGGCCCCGCACCGTGGTCATCGTCACCTACGACGAATTCGGCGGCTTCTGGGACCACGTGCCGCCGCCCGAGATCGACCGCTGGGGGCCGGGCAGCCGCGTCCCCGCGCTGATCGTGTCCCCGTTCGCCAAGCGCGGCCATGTGGACCATACGCCCTACGACACCACCTCCATCCTCAAATTCATCGAAACCCGCTTCGGCCTCGAACCCCTAGGCGAACGGGACGCCAAGGCCAACGACTTGTCAAAGGCGCTGGATTGGTAAGCTTTGCCGTGCCTCGGAAACGTTCCCGCGCGGCGCCGGGTCGAATGGCTTGGAACGCCCGCGCCCGAATGGCATGAAGGCCGAAGCTCCCCGTTAAGCGCCGATTAAGCTTGCCCGGCTATCATTCCCGTTGGCGACCGCGGCTAAACGGCGGGCAACACGATTCCGGCGCTATTGGGCCGGAACCAGCGAGGTTTGGCATGAAGCGCATTTTTCTCCTGCTCGTCCTGGGGATGGCCTTATTGGCGCAGGGCTGCGCTTATTACTCACCCCATGGCTACCCTGCCTACCCCGTCTATCCACGCCATGGATACGGCGTTACTTACGGCTATCCGGGATACTATTTCGGCTACCGCGGATTGTACGGGCGGCCTTATTACGGACCCCGCGGGGGCGGGCATGGCTGGGGCCATGGTTGGGCGGGGCGCGGTTGGGGCGGACATGGATGGGGCCACGGCGGCAGGGGCGGCGGCCATGGCTGGGGTGGAAGACACCGCTGAACCCGGCTCAACGCCGATAAAGCGGCAAGGCGGCGATACGGTTTTCGATATCCGCCATCATGAGCACATACTTGGGCTCGCCGACGCCGCCGAAGCGGCGCTTGAATTCGGGCTCCGGCATGAACTCCGGCAAGTCCTCGGTGGCCGGCATGAAGTCGGCCTCGCGCAACCCCCCGGCCGCGCGCCGCTGCAAGTACAGCGCCGCTGCCGGGCTCGCCACGGCCATCTCGCCCATGCGAACGCCAGCCCGGTCGGCGGCGATATCGTTGAATGAAAAGCCGCTCCCGCCCCTCGAATCCTTGACTTCCTTGTACAAACCGATGGCATCGGCTAGGGGCGTGTCGGTGGTCGCGGCCAGCGCCGCCGAAATCATGAAGTGCTTGGGGAAATCATCCCGCCCGCCCAGCTTCACCGTCCGCTGAACCGCTTGCGGCCACTTTTCCGCGCCGGGCACGATGGCGTCCAATCCCTTATGGTTGACATAGAAAGTCAGCACCGCCAACGCCGCGCGGTTTTCCGCCACAGCCTCGCCGTTCACCGAACGCTCGCCCGCCAAACGCAACAGCGGCTGTAGCAATTCGGCCAGCGACACCCCTTTCTTGGCCTTGCCGCCGATTTCTATCAAGCGCCGCTGATACACCAACAGGCGATCCAAATCCGCCGCCGGAACCATGGCGCCACTCAGGCGCGCGGGTAGATCGGCCTGCCATTGGTACACCACGTTCAGCCTGCCATCGGCGATCCTCAACTGCTTGATGGCTCCGGCGATCACGTCCACCGCTTCCTGTCCATTGAAATGCGCGAGCACGCGGATCGCCACCGCATCGGCCAGCCAGCCGGGGATCGGCAAGCGGCCTACGCGGAGGCTAGTGAAATTGGGCAAGCCGGAACCCGCCGGAACCAGGGCCGCCTCGCCGTTCAGATAGCGCCCCGCCAAGGGCGGTGGCAAGGCCACGCTGACGCCGATTTTCGCGGCGCTCGGTTCCAACCGCAGGCGGGCGCTGCCGTGGGCGTAGCGGTGAACCAGGTAATTCACCGCGAGATCGAGATCGGCCTCGGAAAGCTGGACCGTCTTCATCTCGCCCGGCTTCATCTTGCGCGGATCGTTGTTGTCTAGGATGCGCTGGCCGCGGGCCAAATTGTCCGGGCTAATATCTACGGCCCGGTCGATCAGCGGTCGATCGGCAATGGAGGACAAGACCACGCCAACCAAGGCCAGCGGCGCTAGGATCAGGCAGACGAAAAAAAACAGAATCACGCGGCGCATGAAGAACCTTTAGTGTTGGTTATGGAGGCTTCCGAGAACAGGGATTGCGCAAAAGGATAGCCCGCTGTCGTCCAGGCTCCGCTTTCAAGCGGATTTTTCCAACTTCCTCATCTCGACCGGCGACACCCTGCCCTGCGCGGAAACCTTGTCGTACACCTCGTCGAAGGCTTGCCGACAGTATGGCAGCCGCTCCCGTAAACGGTCGTAGCCCGCATGGCCGAACATCGTCCTGAAATCCTCCCGGCTTAGGCAGGTCCGTGCGTACAAGGCTTGGTAGCCCCGATGCTCAATGACGAATTTTTCCAGCAAGGGCAAGGCCAGGGCGTTGTCGAAATCCTTAATGCCCGGCGTGCCGTAAGCGCCGATATCCACGTACATCTCGTCCACGGCGCCGTCTTCCGTCCTGAAAGGCTGGACGAAACCGGGCTGTCCGCCGTTGTTCTTGATCGCCATCGGCGCGAGCCATAAAGGATAGAGCCGGAAATGCTCGTCGAAATACTCTATGGATTCCCGCAAATACCGAATCGGCATAAGCATGTCCTGGATCACATGATACCTTTCCCGCAGCCTCCGGGTGGTTTCGGTTTCCGTGTATTTCAATAACTCGATGCGAGGCGGCAAGGCCCAACCCAGCAAGGCCCGGAATACCGGATGATTGCCGAACGGTATGATCTCCTCCATGGCCCAAAAATAACTACGGGTATGCCGGTGTAAATAATCCCGCAACGGCAGATATTCGACGCCTTCCCGCTGGTTATCCAGATAGGTTTGAGCGTGCTTGTAAAACCAGGGGCGCGCCCAACAGCCGATAGCATTGAATGGGCCATCCGGGCCTAGCTCGTCAACCAAGCGGCCCCGCATGACGACCGCCGTGTCATGGCTATACACCAAGCCCTCGACGAAGTCGTTGTTCTCGGTATCACGAGAGGCTTGCTCGAAAAACTCGACCATTTCACCCAAGGCATAAACCGGCTGATAATACAGCCGAACATACTTCTTGGCCGGGATAATTTTCAATTCAACGGCTACCAGGAATCCTAGCGTGCCATGGCTCCACGGAATTTGATAAAACAGTTCGGAATTCTCCGAAGCGCTGCATTTCACCAGAATCCCTTCCGCCGTCACGATCTCGAAGGATACGCAAACATGCTGGAATAGCCCATATTTATGGCTGCTGGTTTCCACGCCGAATCCCATTATCAAGCCGCCCACCGTCAAATCGTCCAGTTCCGGCACCACCGGCAAGGTCCAGCCCTTGGAAATCAGGCTGCGCGAAATCTGCCCCATGGTCGCCAAGGGCTCCACCCGGACGATGCCGCGCTGTTCGTCGATTTCGAGTATGTCGTACATTCCGATAGCGATCTTGCGATGGGAAAGTTTATATTTCGGCACCAGTTCGCTCATGGTTTTCCAGCCGGATCGCGCGGTGGTGAGTTTTTGTCCGGCGCCGTCTTTTTGCCAATCCTCGATTTGCCGTATCACAGCTTGGACCCTAGCGTCGTGCTTGGTGGGAGCGCTATCGCGGAAAAACGCGATCCGGTTGCGAAATCCCATGTAGAGGCCATACACCGCCGAAATGGGCAGAAGGAAAACGGTGGCGAAAATCCCCCGGTAATGGGTAAGGATGTGTTCGAATAATTGATCGGGTTTTATCATTGGAGTCATCCACAAACAAAAACATATCCGCTGGTTCCCAACTCCACGCTTGGAAACCGGCGGATAGGACCTTATTTTTGGAATTTAATTTCTAAATATCTGAACTCACAAGAAGCCCCCCGCGCGCTGGTTAAAAACCGCGGCGCGGGCTAGCTGGATTCCCATGGACCGGAGGCGCCAAAACTATGCGGCGGTTTGCCCCGCGGCATGGCTCCCGCCCGTCCTAGCCAGATACTCCTCCCACTTGCGCGCGGTGAGTTTCTGGAACATCGGCACCACGGGATTCAGCTCGATGGGCGGAGCATCCCAATTCGCCTCGTAGCCTTGTTGCTCCGCCTCCAAGGCCACGCCGTCCTCCAGCAATATGGGTTTGAATACAAGAGGCTTGGCGATATTCAATACCGTTTGGGTCAGCCATTTAGGGGTTTTCATGTCAATCAGCGGAATCTTCAGGGCATCGAAATAGAACAGGAAAAATGCCCGGGTGGTCCGCTCGTCGATGGGCAGCATGAACGACCAGTTCTTGATGCTGTCGCCGGTATTGGTCCACTGATAGGGATATTCGTAACAAAGCTCGATGGAGCGGGTATTTACCCGGTTCCGGTCCACGAATATCCCCGAAATCCGCCCGCCCGCCATATAGGCGTCGTAAGTCAAGTAAACCCGGTTATCGTCGGCCTCGTGATGGGTCAGCTTGGCGTCCACGAAGGGTTGGTACTTGCGGTGCAGGAAGGCGTGCGAGAAGTCGCAGATATTGTCGATCACCATGGAATGATGCGTCTTCCAGGTGAAATCGGCGGCGAAATTGGCCCAGGGATCGTCACCCATGAGTTCGGGAATCTCGGGAATCTTCACGGTTTCGGCCAGGACGGGATCGCCGGGAAACAGCCAGATCAGGCCATAGCGTTCCTGCACCGGATAGGTCTTGATCTGGGCCTTGATGAGCGGCTTGCCGAAGCTATCGTGGGAATAGTCAGCCAGCTTGCCCTCCCGGTCGAAGGCCCAGCCGTGGTAGGCGCAACGCAGCCTGCACTTGTCCACCACTCCATGGCTGAGCTTGAGATGGCGGTGCGGGCAGCGGTTCTGCACCGCGTTGAGCCGGCCTTCCTCGTCGCGGTAGAGGGCGAAGGATTCCTTCCAGAACACGACTTCCTTCACCTCGCCCTTCTTGACCGCCTTGCCGTGTTCCACCACGTACCAGCGGTTCGGATCCAGGCCGGCGGCGCGGGCTTTTTGCCGCGGATTCTTGGCTTCGGCGAAGGCGGGGGGCGGGGCTTTGGTTGCGGGGTTGCTCATGTTCGGGATTCTCCGGTTCGTGGGTTCAAAGGTAAAAAGGACTAGCGCTCTCGGCTATTGAATCGCAGGCTATCCTGGTTGTCCAAGTCCCCGCCTGTCGAGCGCTCAAGGATGGCGTCGAGAAAACCTTCTCCGGCTTCCGCCGAACGCGCCTTGAAATATTCGACAATGCTTTCAGTCACTTCGTGGATCGAATAGCCGGTTATGCGAGCGGCCGACAGGAAGGCTTCTTGATAAATGCGCAATAGAAGGCTCGCGCCATGCCTTGAGCCTGTTAATTGCAAAAAGGCGGCTTGACCAACAAGAACGCGAACGGAGGGGGCCGCCTTCTCAACGCCTTTTTTCGACCTGTGGCCGATCAGGGTATTGCCTACTAGCGCATCGTAGAAAATGTCCGCATCGTAGTGTTCAGACAAGAACTGCAATTGGTCGCCAAGGCGTTTTCCATCGCCTCCCTTGGCCGAACCCGTCTTGCTTTTTATCTGATGGATTCCGAGGCGATCCCCAAGCCTTACCGGTGGTTGAATCAAGTCCGCACCGGGGAAAGGGTTGGCCGCGTAGTCGAAAGACTCCTGGTCGTCTCCCCTAGGCTCCGGAATGCGGACATTGCCCCGCATCAAGCCCAGTACATCCTCGTGCAAGTGCCCCATAAGCCCCTCGATGATCATCAAAGCCTTATGGGATACCGTAGCGGATATGGCGCTATCGAATTCCGCTTGATAGAGAAGGTATTGCGTGGCTGCCAAAATGAATGGATCAAGCACATCGCCTTTTTCCTCCCAACTTCGATGTCTCCTGCCGTCTTCGGGAAAGACTCGACTACGGAAATAACCTTTTCACGGACCAAGCACATTGCCGCGTCTGGATCGGCGAACGCCCGAAGCAGCATAGCACGGGTCGCAAGCGCCGCTGATGCTTGCGGAATCGCTTGTTCGGGGTATTGCTGTTCTTGCAGCAGCGCCAAAAAGAACCGGGTAAATTCCCCAAAGGATTTTTCCGCGAACTCAGTCGCCACTATTGAATTAACCGATTCGGGAACCACGAGGTTAACGCGAAGCTGGTCAAAAAGTGTCGCCAGGAAAGACGCAGCACTGGGAAACGCCGTATCGAACGCATTGTCCTGGGCGGAGCGAATCGTTTGCCGCAGCGCTGGCGCAAGACGGTGAATCGGATTATCAGGCGGAATATGCTTGATCGTATTCATCGGTGAAAAGCGTACCTTGGGAAGGATTTTTCTTTTGGCTATTCCGTGCGTAGCTTCTCAATTTACGGACTGCGCTTTCCGTCAAGAGTGACAACTCTGCCTTGGTAAGCTCATGCTTTATCCGGCCTTCCGCAAGGGTATCCAAAACCTTCATTCCTAGCGCTTTACCAAGCTGGGTCGGAACCGCGTTGCCAATCTGCTGGTATTGCTGGTTCATCGCGCCGGCTAATTCCCATTGATCCGGAAAGCCTTGAATCCGTTTGTACTCCGCGACGGAGAGGGGGCGGTCGCATTCAGGGTGGCATAGCGCGGTGCCCTTGCGATTCGATTTTGTAGTCAGCGTGGGAGCAGGGGCATCCCAGGCAAGCCGCCGCATGAAGCCGGTTTTGCCTCCCCCGGCCTCGAATGAAGCGCCCAGCGCTTCCCTTTGATTTTCGATGGGAAGGCTTTTCCAGTTCCCCCCGGGCGGCACCTTGCGGAAAATCCGCGCGACACGATCCGTATAAATGGAATGCGACCCCGGAGAATTCGCGAGATCGGAAATGGCATCCCATAAGGTGACGTAAGGAATTAGAGGGGGAAGGCCATGCGTCGGGGACGGCAGCCCTAACGCGCCCACATCCCGGAAACCCAGCATACAGAAACGAATTCTCTTCTGTGGCGCGCCAAAATCGGCGGAGTTGAGAATCCCGAAAGTCAGCGAATAATGCAGCGCATGAAGTTCGTTCAATAGATACCTAAACGCGCTACCCGAGAGCTCGTCGTCTTGCAGTCCTGGATTATCGCCCTCGCTAGCTAGATTCTCCCGGCTATAGCGGGCAAGATTCCAGTGCTTGCCAGGCCGCAAATGGATGGGGCGGTGCTTTAGCGCGGCCGTCAACAAGTTGCCAACATTCTCAAAAATGAATGCCCGCGGTTGCAGCTCATGCACGAAGCGGAAAGATTCAAAGATCAGGTTGCCGCGCGGGTCGTTTAAGCCCGAACGCTTGCCCGCGCTAGAGAAGCTCTGGCATGGCGGGCCACCAACCAACAAAGCCGATGAATCGAGTCCGGTGCTTTCCGCTACAGCGATAGGATCAAGCTGCGAGACCGAACCCTCGAAGACCTTTACATTTGGCCGATTGCGACGGATGGTTTCGCAGCACCACTTATCGATTTCGCAACACGCGACGGTTTCAATTCCCGCAGCTTCAAGCCCAAGGTCCAGCCCCATTGCGCCGGAAAAAAGAGAGAGCGCTTTCAATGCCAAGTCCAGTGAGATGTCTAAAAGCTAATGATTTTGCTAGCGCATACCAGCTTTAACACAGGTTAAGGCTTGGGCTTAATCACGCCCCGACGCACGAAATCCTCGTAGGCTTCCCGTACCGCCGACGCCAAGTCGGTGGGCTGGTAGCCCAGTTCGCGCTGGGCCTTGTCGTGGCCGGCCCGGCGCCGCATCTGGAGCAAGCGCACCGCCGCCGGCGTGAAGCGCCGGGGCAGGTTGGGGAAGGCGCGGTACCAGGTCTTGTCGGCCACTTCGGCCAGCGCGGCCATCAGGGGCGACGGCAAGCGTAATCGGGGCAAGGGGCGGCCGGTGACTTCGCGGAACAGCTTCATCAAATCGTCCACGCTGGAATAGGCAGTGCTGATGATGTATTTCTGCCCGGAACGCCCGTGCCGCATGGCCAGCACATGGCCCTCGGCGATGTCGTGGGTGGACACGAACTCAAAGCCACCGGGGATGTAGGCGCGCAACTTGCCGTGGGCGAAGTCGATCAGCACCCGGCCCATGCGCGAGGGCACGTAATCGTGCGGCCCGATGATGGCGCAGGAAGTCGCGACCACCACGTCGAGGCCATCGGCATGGGCCTTCAGGCATTCGTGTTCGGTGAGATGCTTGGTGAAGCCGTAGGGCAGATGGCGCTCGAAGGGATAGAACGGCATGTCCTCGTGGCTGGAAAGCTCGGGTTCGTAGCCGGTGGCGCTCAGCGAACCCGACACCACCACTTTATCCACGCCGTGGCGCTTGGCGGCGTCGAGGGTATGGCGGGTGCCCAGGACGTTGGTGTCGTAAACCTCGCGCTTATGGGCGGCGTTGCCTTCGATGGTCGAAACCAGGGCGGCGCAATGATAAACGCGGGCGCAGCCTCGCACGGCGGCGGACACCGCCTCGCCGTCGCGCAGGTCGGCGTACACGCGCTCCACGTCCAGCCCGTCCACCGCGCCATTGTCGCGTCCGGCGCGCATCATCACCCGCACCGGCTCGCCCTCGGCGAGCAGGCGGCGGACCAAGTTGGCGCCGAGGTGGCCGGTGGCGCCGGTGACCAGCGTAATACCGGTACTCATGGGTTTGATCCGTGATGGATGAATGTCGGCATGGTATTTTCCTCGTTGGCGGTTGCGCCCAGCAATTCGCGAATATCGTTTTCTTCCAAGGATTGGGTGCTTCGCGCATAGTATCGCAATAGCACTTCCAGCATTCCAGGTTGTCAACCCACGCCTTGGCTGGCCAGATAATCCTCGTAGTTGCCGCTGAAGTTGACGACGCCTTGCGGGGTCAGCTCGATGATACGGGTCGCCAGTGACGACACGAACTCACGGTCGTGGCTGACGAAGATCAA
>SXGT01545880.1_pt1 | contig 10015 bp, 5 predicted proteins | sample 3176221 | NCBI WGS metagenome assembly SXGT01 (sample SAMN11356862, study PRJNA531348) | freshwater metagenome | isolation source: freshwater sample F1-120 | place: China: Fuxian Lake, Yuxi | collected 2017-12-25
ACGATGCGCCGGCCCTGGCGGCAGCCGATGTGGGCATCGCCATGTCCACCGGCACCGACGTGGCCATGCACGCGGCCGGCATCACACTCATGCGCGGCGACCCGGCGCTGGTGGCCGATGCGATCGACATCTCGCGACGCACCTACCGCAAGATCCGCCAGAACCTGGTCTGGGCCTTCGCGTACAACGTCATCGGCATCCCGCTGGCCGCGGCGGGTTTGCTCAATCCGGTGGTGGCGGGTGCGGCCATGGCGCTCAGCAGCGTGAGCGTGGTGAGCAACGCGCTCCTGCTGCGAGGCTGGCGCGCGGGCAACGATCGCGCTTCGTCTGCGCGGTGACCACGGAAGTCGGGGCGCATCGTGCGCTGCCTCCGACTTCGCTCCAAGCCTCGACAGAAACAAAAAAGCCCACGTTACCGTGGGCTTCAATGACAAGCAAACGCTTGGTTTTTTGGTTGGTTATGAGCTTGATCCTTGCTTGTAGGTTTGTAACTTTTGCCTTTGGTTCAGGTCGGGCACAAAAGGGCTGTTCTAGAGGGAAAAATGGCCGATAAAGAGGGACCCCTCTTCTCGCGAGCCACCCCAGTTGAAAAGACCCGACCCCGCCGAAACCCAAACGCACCCAGCCGCTAGCCCAAGCCCAGCCACCGCGGGAGTGACCATTGGGTACACCGAAGTACCCTCTGCAGCAGAGATTTGGGCTCGCCAACTCGGCCTGGAACAACCGCTCGGGTTGATCCAGTATGCCCTGCGTTCCGATGAGTATCTCGGCACAGCGCTGAACTATCTGGGTCAAGAAGGCCCCCGCGAGCGGCTCCAGCGCTGGGCTCCAGAGGTCGATTTTGTCGACGATTTGCTCGCCCTCGGCGACGCCTACGCAACCTCGCCACTGATACAAAAGCACTACCGGCCATTGCGCATGGACACACCGATTCTTCAGCAGATGAAGGACGGCGCCATGTCAAAACACCCCTTGGCAGCCGTCATGGTTCGCCGGATTTCCACGAATACCCCTGCCAACGACGCCTGGCTGGAGACCCTGCGTGCGTGGTGGGTCCTCCAATATCTGGAGGCAAAGGCCCGTGGAGACAAGCTTGGCAGACGCAGAACCCGCATCGGATTGGCCATCCGCATGTGCATTCGGGAGACAACCGGAACGGGCCGCTGGACGCCTGTGATGCGGGAGCTGCTGGGGCCCGATGAAGACTACAGAGCGCTGCACGAGCACCTCGTTGACTATGCCCGCAGAACCTACAAGCAGCCAGGTAGTGAGAGCAGTCGCAGGGACTTCTTGCGCGCATTGGCCCATATCGATGCGCCGGACGACGAGGACCTCGAAGTCCTCTCGCGCGACAGCGAACCAACAGTTGCCGTTCCAGTTGCTCCTTCCCCCTACTCGGCCTTGCCCCCACGCTCACCGGCCTCGGTCGCGGGGCAACTGAGCGCCCATTGGCTGGAAGACCTGGACGATCTGCCGACCGATTGGGAGGCCGAAATGGAGCACGGAAGCACGGAATCCCGGTCCACGGACTTCGAATGGGTCGCTGTTGACAAGAACCAATCGTCCTTGCAGCAGGCAAAGCAGACCACCGTCCTCCAATTGCTCTCGGTGGAAGAACAGCAGCGCCTCCCCTATTCCTGGAGCAAACCCAACCCCCACGAGCGCGAACTTCTCAAGAACTGGTGGAAAAGCCTTTGGCGCAAACCTGAGCACCCCGATCACGACCTCGCTGTTCTCACCTACCTGGCTGCGCAGACCTGCTTGTCTGTGCGCCTGGTGCTGCGCCTGGAGATTTCTAGCGAATCCACAGACGATTGGCGCTGGGACCCGCAAGGGAGATTTCTTCACCGCCTTCGGCCACGTCGTGATCGAAGCGCCGAGCCTGGTTCGGCCGCGCTTGCCCATATCCAGCCTCTGGCCGAGCGTCTCGTCCTTCAGACGGGCGCGGCGGTTACCGCCTTTCTCGCCCAGCGTGCACAGCCAGACCCCGCGGCGACGAAGTTGGAAGGCTGGTTCGGCACGACACTGGACGTAGAGAGAAGGGTGAAAGAAGCCCTGACAAGGGTCACGCCGCGGATCACTCCGGCCATGTTCGGCGGCTGGGCTGCCCAGCTCGTGTTCGAGGACTCCGACGACCCCGTGCTGACTCATTTGTTGAGCAGCAACTCTCGCAGCGCGCTTCCCGGTGCTTGCGCCTATGCGGCTTACGACCAATCGGCAGCGTCCCGGCTCGCCCGGCTTGGCACGGGCGCCAAGCTGACGGCTCAGCATGCAAGCGCGACGGGTGCTCTCAACAGCGTGGGCAGTGCCCTCCACGTCAAAGACGAATGGATCAAAGACCGCCTTCAATTCCTTCTTGATGGCGTCAACAGTCTGGCCAACGAGCCGAACATGTGGCTGGAGCATCACAACGCCATGGCGACGTACGTCGTCGTGGCACTGCTGAGCACGAGCGGTGCCCGACCCGTGAACTCACCGTTTCAGGCGCCCAGTGACTTCGACCTCGAGCAAGGCACGGTCTACGTCGAGGACAAGGTCTCCAGTCTGATGCACGCCGGTCGCTTGATCCCGATCGATCTCACCGTCGCAGGCCTGATCCGGACTCGCTACCTGAAACACCTCAAAGGGCTCGCGAGCATCGCGAAGACGCTTGACTTGGATTTGAGCTCAGAAATCGACCTGCTCTCTCAAAAGCGAGACAGCTCCCAGATTCCGTTCTTCTTCTACCTGCTCAAAGAAGAGAACAGTCTGCGCACCGTTGAGATCGGGGAAAAAACCCTAGAAACCCTGGGAGGATTCACCCTTGAAATGCAGATCAACGTGCTGCGGCATCGTCAGTCAACCTGGCTCAAAAGCCAAGGAGCGGACCACGAAGTGATCAACGGGCTTCTGGGGCACGCCGAGTCTGGCACCGCCACCTGGGGGCCCTATTCCGCGAGAACTTGGCAGGTCGACGTTGATACCGTCCGAAAACTGCTGGCCGAATCTGTCAAAGCGCTCGGCGTTTCAAAACCCAGGCTCTTGGTCGCCCCTCCGCAGATCGCCGCGCCTCCAGCGCCCAAGCTATCCAGGCCCAAGGATGCAAAAGCCCGCTATGGCCGAGAAGCCCGTGCTGCCCGCACGCTGCGCGCCAACCTCGTTGCACGCGAGAAGGCCCGGCAAGACATCGACCGGTACCTGAAGGAGAGAAACAGGGAGCACAACAACCTGCACCTACTGGACATGGGCGACGTCGAGCGACTCGAGCAACTCATGCTGCGACGGCGCACCGACCTGCCGAATCGCCAGCGAGGTGACGATTTGCCTCACCCACGGGCCGCACTGCGCTACGAAGTGCTCTGCGAATGGATCCAGCGGGTCCGCGATGTGCACCAGTTCGTCCTTCCCGTGAAGCGGCGCTATCTGCCGCGGCTTGAAGAACCCTCACCGTTTACAGCCGACTCCGCGGGTGCCAGAGAGAGCTTCATGCAGGTCTCCGAGTGGCATTCGAACTGGTTCATTACCCTGGACCTCTCCAGCCTGGACGTGCGTGAGTGCATGGCGGCCGCGATCGCTGGCGTGATTGTCGAATCACGAGTGGCCAACATGGCTGTGGTGCGCTCGCTTCTGACCAGTCAGGATGTCCGAGTGGTTCGCCTGGAAGGAAACTGGTATTTGGAACACACCAGGTTCCTGGACAAGTTTCCGACGGCCCCCTGCACGCGCTTCGCGTTGTCCACCGCTACCGCCAGCGCCCTTTTGCGGTCTCTGACATCGGACGACGGCCCGAAGCTCCAGAACCGGGTGATCAGGAATGAGTTCAAGAAGCTCGCTGGGCTCCTTGAACTGAACAGCAAGTCTCTCACCTACGAACAGCTCTTCAAGCGGCTGTGCGCCCTTGTCCAACAGGTGAATTGGCAGCAGCTCCCAGGCCTGTCTGCCGGCTACCTAGATGGTTCATTGGTGAGCGTCGGCCTGGATCACCCCAGCTGGTATCGACTGCACAGAAAGCAGGCTCTGATTCACCTGTCCATCCAGGCCCCGGATACCAGCGCAGAGAAATCGGAAAGCCGGGATGACTCGGACGATCGCGCCATGGAACTTGGTGCGGCCCAAACCATCGCGTTTGAATCCCTGTCAACCGAGGGCATAGCAGAGACTGAATTCACTCCGGTCGTACTAGATTCGCGGTTCTCCGCGCCGACCGGCGTCAAGGTCAAATCTCAGGCGTTAAGGCGGAGAAACTCGCGCCGCGAGACCGCTGCATCAACGACAGTCACCGACGGCATCGCGGAACCAGAAGCGACACCGGCAAAGATTACCTTGCAGCGGGAGGCTCGCTCGCTGATGAAAGCGACTTATGCCGCCATCAATAGTGCCAGTCTTAAAAGGACCAGTGTGCGGCGCGACTTGGACGCGGAGCTTCGAAGCATCCTCGAGCACAGCTCTCAGGCCAGTGTCACCTGCCGGATCTTCGTCGACTGGATTCGCTCGTTGCTCGCGATGTCAACGAACGGCCGCCCCCTGGCAATCAGCTCGATCAGTCGGTACTTCGTCGCTCTGAGCGCTTGCTTCGAACAAATGGCGTACGAGATTGACCTCACTAAGTGCGAAGAAGAGGAAGTCACCGAGCTCTACGCCAACATCATGCAAGCACGTCGCCAGCTGAAGGTCGACATGCGGGACTCTGAAACGTCGAACACGGAACCGCCCGGCGATCGCGGTGTTGCCGACGGGAGTCCCAGTCGGTATCGGACCTGGAACCTGGCACTTAGCCTGCTGCGCAAGTTCCATCGCTTCGCGCTTCGTCACTACTCCATCGAGGATGCCGACTGGTCCGAGATCGGGTCGGCGGAAGAGACGCTTTCCATCTCGCCAAGAATCATTCTTGAGCGCGAATACCTGAATGCCTTGTCGGTTCTCGTTGGAAATGCCGAAGATGCTTCACTCGCCGAGACACAGGCAGGCCTGCTAATTTTGCTGAGCTACCGCTTCGGTCTTCGCGCAGCGGAGGCCAGCAACTTGACCACGGCGGATTGGCTTGATGGTCCCGAGAAGGCCCTTCGATCCGGACCAAAGCGGTCCCGCTTGGTGCTTGTGCGAAACAACCGCCACAGGAAGCTCAAGACCGACAACGCGCGTCGGCAAGTTCCGTTGCTCTTCGCTCTCACGGAGTTCGAAGATCGTCTGATCGAACGGCACTGGAACCTCCTCGACACAGTGGGCATTCGGGGCAGCGTCGCCGCATTGTTTCCAGACCTCGCGGGCAAAGAGCGTCTGGGCGCCAACATGAAAATGCGCGCACATGTGGCGCATCAACTCAAGCTCTCCTGCTCCGACGCCAGCGTGAGCCTTCATACGGCTCGCCACGCGTTTGCCAATCTGGTTGCATCGATGCTCCTGGATGGAATCGAAACGCTCAGGGGCGCAATGTTTGAGACCGCACCCAGTGGGGAGTGGGTGGACCATGTGCGGGCAACCGTGCTGTGCCACACCAAAACGACTCGCCGCAGCGTCTGGGGTTTGGCCAGGCTCATGGGACACAGCCATCCACGGACAGCGCTGCGCAGCTATATCCACCTCATTCCTGAACTCACTTACGCCCGCATTCCTCTGCATCGCGGAGCGGCGCAGGTTGAGCAGACGCTGCCGGCCCGACGGTCGATTGATCTCGACGCGCTTGAATCCATCGAGGACTATTTGGCGCCTCCGGCGACTCGAGCAGCGAAACCAGACCACCTCAAACCGACATCGGCCAAGGCACTGTTTGCGCTCAGCATGATCGCCAAGGGAATAGCGGTACCACTGGTTGCGCAGAAGTGCGATCTCAGTTTTGAACACGCACAAGACCTCGCCTGGCTCGAACAGGAGGCCGTGAAGGCCTACGGCACGCTGAAACGAACCCAGCAGACGAAGGATCGACTGCACCCGTTCGCGCAGCAAATTCGAGATGAGAAGCTGCAGCGCTTTCGCGATCGCGCATCGTCAGATGTATTCGACTCAGTCCCCTGGGATTCATCGCTTTTGTCCGAAAACTTGCTCCCTGCGACCATGATCGGCCCATCAAGGCAGATCGTTCTTTTTCGGCCAGAGCACTTCCTGTTCCTGCAGAGCCTCATGCGCCAATGGGGGATAGATCGCCAACACCTGAAGATCCTCAAATCGCCCGATCTGGCTCCACTGGTTGTGGAATGGGCAAACAGCGCTCAGCTTCAGCTGACGGAAGCACCGGTACCGCTGCGGCGTGAACCCACGACCTCCAAAAAGAAGGGCGCCCCTCCCGCACGGCTGAAGCCGAACTACCAGTTGGACACCGTGAAGGCGGCGTTGTCCAGGAGCCTTGCTCTGCACCGCTGCGTGGCTGTTCCGGCGGAAAACACCGGGGCCCTGGTGGAGACAACGTACGAGTTGATTGCCCTGCTCACCGTTCACCTGTTCATGCTGCGTGCCAACCACCCAGAACTGGCACGCGAAATGACAGCGAAGGCTTTAACGCGGGTGGAGGCTCACCAGCTCGTTGTTTAGCTTGCCAGACGGCAGCGTGGTCGTGTCGACTTCGGCCGTGACCACGGTTCTGCTATTCATCAGATTCCCCAGTTGCACGGCGTCCAATGAGCCCACTTTGGCCCTGATTTCATGATTGCGCCCCGACATCTCTTCGAATTCGACCCAACCCTTCTTGATCGAAAATCCGACCACGTAGCCCTCAATCCGCTTGCGCTCGGGTGCCAGGTTGCCGCTCTTGGGTGATGCTGCGAACCTCGATCGCAACGAGCCCAAGGCTTCATCATCGACGATGACTTCGATCTCTTCGGGAATCGTTCTTCCGCCACAGGTCATCAGAATGGCATCCACGACCCCTTCGACCTGGGCAAGCTCGGTAGGCGACAAACACGCCAACGACGCTGCTGATGCTGCCCCATTCATCACCAGCGTCGGCACTGCGGCCATCAGACCTAGGGTCTTCTTCAGACGCTCGTCACTCAACCCAGACGCCTGGACGACAAAGCTTGCCATCGGGCGATGCTCGCCATCCTTAACATAGAGACCCACCTCTGAGCGCAGATGTTTCCGTTCGACGGCGAGAACCTGCAAAAACAGCTTCTCAACGAGTTCAACCACCGGCTTCAGATTGCGACTCTTGGCACTGGACTCGGACCACGCCAGTGTCGTTACGCCCGCATGATGCGTTGTCGTCACGCGCATGTTCGAGCGAACCACCAAGCAAATTCGCAAGTCTCGCTTGACACGGATTGGATGGATATCACCACCACCGGATTCTTCCTTCGCATTTAGATGCGTCCCTCTTGAGTCTTCGAGCATTTCACACTTTCCAGATAGGTGAGTCAACGATTACGTCTGTCTATCGACATCGCCTAGACCCATCGGCGGCAAACCCGAAATAGTGAGGGATTTCCGATGAATGGAATTTTTTGATATCACATACACCGCCTCATCATTGACTTCATGCAATCACCCTCTGAAGTCAGGCGAAACTTCGTTATTGAAGACGAACTCCGAGAATTCGGCGATTCGAACGCTCTAGGTGTGATGTTGCAATAGGTTGTTTGAAGCCCACTCGAAAAGCCTTGGGGCAAGACGGTGCTCTGGCTCGTTTACTGCGAGCTGCGGCTGAACCTGCCCCAGCGGGGCAAGAAGCGGTTGCCGGCGCGCGTCAAACAGCCGCTGCAGGCCGCAGCTCAGCCCAACCAGGGTTGGAGTTGCGACTTCATGTCCGATGCGCTGTGGTCAGGCCGGCGCTTCCGAACCTTCAACGTCATCGACGAGTTCAACCGCGAGGGCCTGCGTATCGAGGTCGATACCAGCCTGCCCGCTGCGCGTGTCATCCGCGCCCTGGACGAGCTGGTGGAGGTACGCGGTGCGCCTCTGTCGATTCGCCTGGACAACGCCCCGAATTCATCGCCAGCGCTCTGGCCCAGTGGGCTCAAAGCAAGGGTATCGCCCTCAATCACACCAGCCCGGCAAGCCCACGCAGAACGCCTATGTCGAACGATTCAACAAGACCTATCGAACCGAGGTGCTCGACTGCTACGTCTTCGACAGCTTGAAGGAAGTGCGTGACATGACGGCCGACTGGCTGCACCGCTACAACCACCATCGACCCCATGACGCCCTCGGCCGAATCCCCCGGTCGAGTACCGTGTCAAACTGTTCCCCAACCTCTACTTCTGACTAGCTCAGAAAATCGAGGGAACTTCACCTGGTAGTCCAAGTTTTCGTCCGCACCCCCCTCGGGTCAGAGATCAGTGGAATTCAACACCCACCATAGAAGCACAACTTGGATGGAAGTTCTCAAACAAGGAGGCTTGGCTAGGCATCTGTCTTGTGGCATGAGCAGCGCGAATCGAATCGGCTTTGATCCAGCCGTTGCCGCGCGAACCGTCTTGACTGGGGCATCGTGCCTGCCTGACGCCTACGCGACTGCTCCTAGAGAGTAGCCGCGTCGCGCTCGAGAACCGCATCTAATGCGCAAGCATCAGGCCCTCACGCTTTCTCGGGCAAGTATCATGGCCTACCATAAATTAATTGGTCAATCATGCAGCCATCCCCCAGGCCGCGGCGCGCCGAGACAAAGTCGAAACAGCCGCTTACTCAAAAGAAGGGGCCCGGTCGCCCGGAAGGCCTGAGCGGCCTGCGCGCAGAGATCCTCGACGCTGCGGAAATCCTGTTCTCCAATCTCGGCTACGTGGGTACCACGCTGCGCGAAGTGGCCGACGCGGCCCATGTCACGCAAGCACTGATCAGCTACTACTTCGGCTCGAAGTACGGTCTGTTTGAGGAAGTGTTCCTGCGCCGCGGCCAGGTCATCTCGCAGCAGCGCATCGACAACCTGCAACCACTGATGGCGGCAACCGAGCGCCCTCCGGTGCGCAGCATCGTGCAGGCCTTCCTGCTGCCCACACTGACGCTGCGCGGCACGCCTCAAGGCCGCGCGTTTCTGCGGTTGCAAGCGAGATTGCACACGGAACCGCCCGAGATTTCGTACCAATTGCGCACCGACGCTTACGGCACGTCGACGCGCATGTATGTGGATGCCTTGCGCCGTGCCCTACCGCAACTGAGCGAGCTCGACGCCTTCTGGCGCGTGACCCTCATGATCGGCACGTACCTTTACGCCTTTTCCGACACGCACCGCATGGAGGAGATGACGCCCAAGGGGCTTTACGACGCCGAAGACACCCAGGCACTGATCGACCAGGTAACGCGTTTCGTGGTCGGGGGGTTCGAGGCGCCCTGAGCCTCGGAGACCGCTACCTGCTTTTCAGGCGCGGGGAAGGCTTGCTTGCAGCTCGTCCAGCGTGATCACGTCGGCATACTTCTGGCGCATGTCGAACAGGCTTGCGTCGTGCGGCCCTATGGCGCGGTCTCCAACGCAATCGGCAATCACCACCGGCCGTAGGCCCCAGCACATGGCGTCCACCACGCTGGCGCGCACGCAGCCGCTGGTGACGCAGCCAGCTACCAGCAGCGTGCGCACACCGCGTTGCGCCAACCATGGTGAGAGCGTGGTGCCAAAGAAGGCCGAAGGCACGTTCTTGCGCACCACGAGTTCACCCGCGTGCGGCGTCAGCTCACTCACGATGGCGCTGTTCGGCGAATGCTCCTTGAGCCCCAGCATGCCGGGCACCTTGAGGCTGAAGATGTTGGCGTCGCTGTCGTCGTCTGCGTAGACGATCCGGCTGTGGGCCACCGGCCAGTCACGGTCGCGGGCCAGCGCCAGCAGGTCGACCGTGCGTGCAATGGCTTGCGGGATGTTGCCGCCACCGAAGGTGGCGGGGTCGGCAAACCCGTTGACGAAATCAATGATCAACAAGCCCAAGGGAGGCTCCACGCCGAGCCCGGCCCCAAAACCCTGCCGTTGATAGACCTGGCTCTCGTCATGCATGGACGGCCTCCTTCGTCTGCGGTGTCATCAGCGACTCGATCACCTTGCCATCGGCCACCACTTGCAAGTCGTCAACAAAGACGTTGCAGTGGCGCATCGGGACGTCGATATGGCACGTGGTGGTGCGGC
>SXGT01028880.1_pt1 | contig 10013 bp, 6 predicted proteins | sample 3176221 | NCBI WGS metagenome assembly SXGT01 (sample SAMN11356862, study PRJNA531348) | freshwater metagenome | isolation source: freshwater sample F1-120 | place: China: Fuxian Lake, Yuxi | collected 2017-12-25
ATCTGGCCGGTCCAGGGTTCCATGTGGCGATTCAACGTGGAGGAACTGAAACGCCGGATCGACCTGTTCAACGGCAAGCGCATCGTCGCCATCGTCCACGATGCCCGCGCCGAGAACCCGGAGCGGGTCATGGAATGCCTGGAAGGGCAGGGCTGCGAATTCATCGTCGCCGAAAACGCCGCGGGCGGGGAAAGCCAAACCTTTCCCCGAATGCTGGAGCGGGTGCGGTCCCCGAATCCCGATGAAATCACGTTCTACGCCCACGGCAAGGGGGTCAAGTACGAACCCAGGGTTCCCCCGCCGGTGCGCCGCTGGACCGAGGTTCTGTACCAAACCGCGCTGGACGATTGGCCGCGAATCTGGCGGCAGTTGCAAGAATTCGCCCTGGCCGGGCCATTCAAGCGGCTGGGACGCTACAAGACCCACCGGGAGATGGGCGAGTGGCATTATTGCGGCACCTTCTTCTGGGTGCGCCACGCCCGGGTTTTCACCCGCGATTGCTCGCGGGTGCCCGAATTCTACGGCGGGGTGGAAGCCTGGCCGGGCATCCATTTCCGCACGGAGGAGGCCGGTTCGCTGTTCCTTGATCCGCCCCTGGACCCGCGTAGCCGCATCCCCTACGAGGACCGTTTCTGGCGCGCGGTGGGCGAGCCGGCGCTGAAAGCCTGGCGCTCCCGCATCGAATCGGTGCCGACACCTCCGGACCTAGCGCAGCCGGTTCCCTTCGATGGCCACGACTGGCCGCGCACCGAACAAAAGCCCGAGGAACTGGAATGGTGGATACGCCTGCTGCTGGAAAGCCGGGTCCGCCGGCTTTTGTGCATCGGGCCGGCCTGGGGCGGGGTCGAATGGCACGTGGCGCGGGTGTTCCGGGAACAAGGCCGGGATATCGAAATCACCAGCATCGACCCGAGTCCCCGGCCCGAATTGCGGGGAACCCTGGCGGACGCCGAACAGCGTTTCGGCCAGAGCTTGCGGCTAGTGGTCGGGGATTCCGGCGCGGAATCCACCCGGCGGGAACTGGGCGCGCCTTACGACGCCGTCCACATCGACGGCGACCACGGCTACCGCGCCGTCAGCCGGGATTGGGAACTGGCGCGGCGGCTGGGCGCCCGCCATGTCGCTTTCCACGACATCGTCGATTCCCACTGGCATGCCCACAACCGCTGTTGCGTATCGCGGCTGTGGGCGGAGCTCAAGGCCGGGCACCGGACCTTGGAGCGGTCGGGGACGGATTGGGGCGGCATTGGCGTGGTTTGCCCGAAGTGAGAGGCGGGCGGAAATTTTTTCTTGGCGTTATCGGGAGAACCAGCACATGCACGCGGAAGCCTGGAACTGGCTGAGCACCCAAATCCAGCCGAACTTGCGAACGGCCCGGCGGGTATTGGACTTCGGCGGCTGCGACGTGAACGGCTCGCCGCGCGGCCTGTTTGCGCCGGACACGGATTACCGGGTGCTGGATGCCCGGCCCGGCCCCAATGTCGATATCGTGGCCGACGCGGTGGCCTGGATTCCGCCCCCGGAATATCGCGCCGCCTTCGATGTCGTCCTCAGCACCGAAGTGTTCGAGCATGTCGAGCATTGGCGGGGCATTCTTTACAACCTATGGCTGGCCGCCAAACCGGGCGGGGTTTGTCTGGTGACCTGCGCCACCCATCCCCGGCCGCCGCATTCCATCGTCGGCGTCGAACCGCCTCCGCCCGGCGAGTGGTACGGCAACGTGCCCGCCGATGAGTTATTGGCGCCGATGCGCTTCCTGTTCCGGCGGGTCGAACATGCCGTCCATCCGCGGGGCGATCTCTACATTCGGGGGGTAAGATGAAAATCGTTGTCGGCGCCACGGCCGCGGGCCACAAGTTCCACGAAGCCGCCCGCTGGCTCACCCACGCGGAAGCCATGCAAGCGGCCACCCCGCACGATATCCGGTTTTTCCTGGCCTCCGAGGTGCAGCCCGACGGACTGGAGCCGCGCCTGGAAGCCGTCGAAGCCCGGGTGAGGGCGCTGGGGGGCGAAGTCTGGCGGTTCATGATCGACGACGGTTCCGAGGCGATCACCAACGCCACGCGGATGATCCGCATCTGCGAGGGGCGCAACCTGGTGGCCGAGTACGCCATCCGCGCCGGCGCCGACTGGATACTGTTCGTGGACGCCGACATCGTCGTGCCTCCCGAAACCTTGGTGAAGCTGCTGGAACTCGGGCAGCCGTTCTGCGGCTTCAATGTCCAGAGTTATTGCCTGTCGGGAGAGCCGGTTCCGGCTTACGATTTTCCGGTGGAGATTTACCAGAACACCGCCGGCGCCTGGTTTCTGCACCGCTCGGTATTCCGGTTCTTCCGCTGGCTGTGGGATCCGGACGACGGCTTAACCGACGACCCGGCGACCTACCGGATCATCCGCGACCGGCTCGGCGTGGTCCAATACAACCGCCGCGACGTGCTGGGCACGCACGCCCCGCTGATTCCCTTCGAGGCCCGGCCGGCCGACACCGGCATCCGCCGGCATCCCCTGCGCGGGCATCCCATTACCGCCGTCATACCGGTCTATTTCCCCGCCGAGGAGCATGTGGCCATGACCGCCGCGATCCTGGATCGGGTCTTGGACGAGGCGGTGGCGCGCGTCTATGTGCTGGACAACGGCGGCACCGAACCCCATGCCTCGCGGGGCGCGGCCCTCCTGGCGGAGCGTAGCGCCGCCGCCGGGGAACGGCTGCGGGTTATCCAGGCGCCGGATCGGAACATTTACGAACTGTGGAACCTCGGCTGGACCGAGGCGCTGGCGGATTTCGGCGACGAAGTGCTGATCGCCTTCCTCAACAACGACATCGATTTCCGTCCGGGAACCCTCGAAGTCCTCGCCAAGGCCGTCCTCCCCAACGAGATTTGGGCCACTTACCCCGACCCCGACCGGCGGGTCGCCGACGGCGTCCGGCTTACCGGCCGGACGCGCTCGACCCGGGGTTCCAAGCGCCATGGCGGGATGGCGGGGCATTGTTTTCTCATCAAGGGCGGCATGCACACCAAGGCCGGCTTTCCCCTGTTCGACCCGCGCTACCAATGCTGGTACGGGGACGACGATTTCGCCTTCCGGGTGAACCGCCATGGATTCCAGATCCATTGCGTGGAAGGCTTGCCCTGCGACCATCTGAACGAGGCCAGCATGAGCCACCGGCCGGACCTGCTAGCGCTGCGGGAAGCGGATCGGCGGCTGTTTGTCGCCGAGTGGGGCGACATCTGAACTCCGGTGTTTTCGACGCAATGCCCGCGGCCAACCGCGAATCTTTTCCGGCCCCGCCTCGCCGGACGAAGGCTCCGGCAAGCCGATAACCGCCAGCCCCCCTTCGGCGTTCCGCCGCCCCCGGTTTCAGACCGAAATACTCAGTTGAAACCCCATGAAAATGGAATAGGCCATTGAACCCAGGGGCGCGGGAGACACGGGCGAAATCCGGACATCGATTCGCCTCGGCCGATACGGACAGCCGATTGCCCTAGCGCCAAAGCCGGGGATCGAACATGAACGCCGACGGCGCTTTAATCAGCAGGCTGGCGAAATCCGGATGTTCCGGGTTGAGTAGGTAGTTGGTTTCGGCGGGAATAACCGCCGATGGAACGGCGAGGACCGCCGCGCGGCCTTGTGCTAGCCAGGCGCTGCCCAGATCGCGGCAAACCGAGGGGGGATATTCCTCGCGCCATTGAGGCGGAAGATCGGCCAAGGCGACGCGCTCGACCGCCACACCGTCGGGGATATCGACGGCGAACACCACATAATCGTTCGCCACCAAATCGGTATCCGCGTGGACCAGAATTTCCAGAGCCGCTAACGATTGGGTGGCGGCCGTGTATACCGCCGCTTGCCCCTTATGATTCCAGCGTCCCCCATACCGGCGCGCGCCGTCGCCGCTGAACGCCGTGGCTCGATGCGCCGCCAGACCCGGATCAACTAAAAACCCCGTGCTCCAGCCGCCCCAGCACATCGTCAACCTGGGTCGCTCCAATATCGGTATCGAGTAGGGCCAGCGGGATCGCCCCGTTCAACGCGCGGTTGGGGCGATGCAACCACTGGGTGGCCTTGGCCCGCCCGCCCAGCACGCGCTCGGCATGAGCCAGCACGCGGCTGAGCCGGTACAGCCGATCGGATTCTGGGGCGGCCAAGCGCTGAGTCTGCTTACGCCGGGTTAGGGTTCTAGCCGGCAAATCCAGAACTTCGGCGACCTCTTCGCGGGAAAGGGCGAAAGCCTCCATCGTGCGTTCCAGCGCGATGAAGGGCAAACCTTGGCGCAGCAGCGGAATCAGTTCATGCTCCGCCCGCACGGCGCGCCCCAGGATGGAAGAGCCACCCCAGAGGGAAACAATGGAATCGGTGGTGGACATGGCGGGGTTCTCCGAGAATTGCCGACGCGAAACTCAACCTAACCTTGCCCGCAAGACGCGCTCCACTTCGTCGTCGGTGAGCACGATGGGGTTGGTTTTCATGCTGGAGCCGCGGCAATGGGCGACGATGCGCGGGAGGTCCGCCTCGCCCACGCCCTGGGCCGAGAGCGGGGGCAGCTTCATGGCGAGGGTCCATGCCTCCAGCGAGGACACCAGCAGTTCCAGCGCCGCGGCCTCGTCGATGTCCGCCTGGCCAGCGAACAGCCCGCCCACTTGGGCGTATTTCGCGAGCGCGGGGTTATTGGGATCGCGTGCCCGCATGGCCTCGATATTGGCCCGCGTGGCGGCCGCCACCAGGGTTCCGCAAACGACCCCGTGCGGAATCGGGAACAGCGAACCTAGCGGTTGCGCTAGGCCGTGGACCGAGCCGAGTCCGGCCTGAGCCAGGCAGATGCCGGACAGGAGCGAAGCGAAAGCCATGCGCTCGCGGCCATTAGCCGCGTCGGCGGCGCCCTCGTACCAGGGCAGCAGCCCCTCGCGCGCGGCGCGCAGGCCGGCCATCGCCAAGGCGTCGGTGAGCGGATTCGAGCGGATCGAGACATAGGCTTCGAGCAGTTGGGTGAAGGCGTCCATGCCGTTCGCGGCGATGAGTTCCGGCGGACAACTCGCGAGCAGGTCCGGATCGACGATCGCGTACTCGGCCATCAGTTGATCGTCGCGGAACGATTTCTTGAAGCCATCCGGCCCATGCCGCGAGAGGACGGCGTTCTTGGTCGCCTCGGAGCCGGTCCCGGCCGTGGTGGGCACGGCGATGAACGGCGTGGCGGGGCCGGAATAGGGCTTTTCCGGCCCCACGCCCTCAAGATGATCCATCACCGTCGTGCCCGGCCGCAGTAGTCCGGCGATGGCCTTCGCCGCGTCCAATGCGCTGCCGCCGCCGATGCCAAGCACCCCGTCGATATCCATCCCACGCCAGGCGAGCACGGCCTCGTCTACCAATTCCGGCGAAGGCTCGCCGGCCACCGGCAGGAAATCCCAGGTACAGCCGCGTTCCCGTAGCGCGCCGAGCAAGAACTCCGCGCGCGGCGATTCGCGGAACGAACGGGCGCCGGCCACGATGAGCCACCGCCGCCCGAGACGCGCCGCGATGTCGGGGAGTTTGGCCAGGCTGCCCGCGCCGAACTCGATGCGCGGCAAGCGGCCGATGCTGAAGGGCGCGATCACCCCGTCACCCTTGGGGGAACAGGCCGCGCATCGGCACGCCCTGGCGCGGCGCGGCCATCATGTCGGCCACGGCATCGCGCCAGGCCGCGTAGTGCGCGGTTCGCTTGTGCGCGGCGGCGTCCTCGGCCGTCGCGTAGGCTTCGTAGAGGACGAAGCGCGTCGGTTCGTCCGGGTCTTGCAGGACATCGAAACGCCGGTTGCCCGGCTCGCGCACCGAAGCCTCGTGGTTGGCGCGGGTCGCGTCGAGAAAGGCTGGCAAGCAGTCGGGCTTGACGTGGACATGGACCAGGGTGACATGCATGGGTAGACTCCGGAACGGCGAAAAATAACTGGAATTCTAGGCGCTTCGAGCGTTCCCGGCCATGTTCCCGCGCGATACCGGCGCGATGGCGCACTATCCGCGGTATCCGGGCCAAACCTAGTATTTTCCCCATGTAACAGGGATTAAGATGTCCCCCTATACTTGGGATATCGGCCAATTTGGAGGCGTTCCGCAATCTATAAGCGACATTGCACAACGTATACGGGACGCGGCAAACACGATTTTATAAAACTCTATTTTGCCGGGGGGAACAGGTCGCCGCCATCGTCGAGCGCCGTGGCCGGCGCGACGGCGAGCCCTGGGCTTTCTCCTCCGGAACCATCCGGGGCCTTGGGATGGACTTGACCTAGGGGAAAGCTTTATGTCGCGGTCGCGACGACCATGGGTAATCCTATTTTTCGCGAGCCTCGCGGTAGCTGTCGTTACGCTGGGCGGTTGGCTGTCCTTCCACGAACTCGCCGGCGAAGCGCGGCTGGAAACCTGGGCGCGGCTCCATGCCGTGGCCGACCTCAAAGCGAGCGAACTCTCCTCCTGGCTGGCCGAGCGCCGCGCCGACACCCTTTACCACGCGCGCAACCCGATCGTTACCGCCGCGCTTTCCCGCTGGTTGAAAAGCGGGAACGTGGCGGATCGGGACAATCTACTGAGCGCCCTGAAAATTTTGCGCTCGGAATACGGTTACGCCAGCGCCGAGTTGATCGACGGGGAAGGCCGCCGCCTGCTGGGCGACGGCCGTAATCTTCCGGGCGACGCGACGAGAGCGTGGATGGCGCGGGAAGCCTCCCGCACCGGCGGCCTGGTGTTCGTCGATCTACACCGCCACCCCGACGAGCATCTGATCCAGATGGGTTTCGCCGCGCCACTCTTGGATGGCGACGGTTCCTTGCTGGCGGTGTTGTTTCTCGATATCGATCCGGCCCACTACCTGTACCCCCTGATACAGCGCTCGCCCCTGTCCAGCCGAACCGGGGAAACGCTCCTAGCCAGGAAGGACGGCGACGACATCCTCTTCCTCAGTCCCCCGCGCCACGCCCAGGCCGAACCGCTGACGCAACGCCGTTCGGCGGCGGACCCGGAGCTTCCCTTCGCCCGCTTCCTGAGTGGGAAAGACGGCGGCGACGGCGTCGATTACCGGGACGTGCCGGTTTTTTACGCCGCGCGCCCCATAACCGGCACGCCCTGGATACTCGTCGCCAAGGAGGACCGGGAAGAATCGCTGTGGGCCATCAAGCGCCTAGCCGTCGAAATCTCGGCCAGCGCCTTGCTGCTATTGGCGGCGATACTTGCGTTCCTCTATTTCCTGTGGCAACGCCAGCAGCTGCGGGCGGATCGGCGGGAGATGGCCCGCGAACTCGCCTTGCACCGGGCGGAGGAACGTTTCAGAGCCACCTTCGAGCAAGCCGCGGTGGGAATCGCCCACGTGGCCCTGAACGGACGATACCTAGACGTCAACCAACATCTATGCGCGCTGCTCGGCTATGACAAGGAAACGCTGCTGGGCAAGAATTTCGCCGCCGTCACCCATCCCGATTTTCTCGCGGAAAACCTAAGCCGCGTGGAACGCCTGCTGGGTGGGGACATCGGCCATTTCCAAATGGACAAGGCTTATATCCGCGGCGACGGCCAAATCCTGTGGGGCCGCGTCACGGTTTCGCTGTCCCGCGATGCCGAAAGCGTTCCCGGCTATTTCATCACGGTAATCGAAGATATCACCCAACGCCGGCAAGCCGAGCAGGCGCTCAAGGAGAGCGAAGCCCGGTTCCGCGCCCTGTTCGACAATTCGCCGATCGCCATATGTGAAGAGGATTTTTCGGGAATCGCCCTGAGGTTCGAGGAACTGCGCCGTTCCGGCGTGGCGGATCTGGGCGCCTATCTCGCGGCGCATCCCGAGGAGGTAGGCCATCTGGCTTCCCTGGTGCGCATCCTGGATGTCAACCGCGGCACCGCGGAGCTATTGGGCTTCGCCTCCAAGGAACAGGTGGCGCGGGAATTGCCCTCTTATTTCACCCCAGCCTCCCTGGCGGTTTTCGGCCAACAGCTCGCCACGCTGGCGGCCGGTGGGCTGTCGGTTCGGGGCGAGATTCCGGTCGTCAACGCCACCGGCGAAGATCTCTGGCTATCCATCCACCTGGCGGTCCAATCCGGACACGAACTCGATCTCGGGCGGGTGCTGGTTTCCCTGGCCGATATCACGGATCAAAAGCGGGCGGAACGGGCAATCGCGGCGGAAGCCGTTCGCCGCCGCATTCTGTTCGAGCAATCGCGGGACGGCATCGTCGTGCTGGATGAGCACGGCAAGGTATTCGAGGCCAACCGGCGCTTTTGCGAGATGCTCGGCTATTCCCCCGAGGAAATGCGCGAACTCCACGCGTGGGACTGGGATTTGCAAGGAAACCGCGCCGAGCAGGAGGAAATGCTGCTTCGGGTGGGCGCCGACGGCGATTATCTGGAAACCCGGCTGCTCCGCAAGGATTGCGGCATCCTGGAGGTGGGCGTCAGCACCAACGCCGCGGAAAGCGAGGGGCAAAAACTGATTTTCCGGGTGTGCCGGGATATCACCGAACGCAGGCGCCTAGAGCGGCGCGAGCGGATGCGCATCGACATCATGGAAAAAATCGCCAGCGGCCTGCCCCTGCCCGAACTCTTGTATTCCCTGGCGCTGAACATCGAAGAGGAAACCCGTGGAGCGCTGTGTTCGATCCTGCTGTACGACTCCGACCGCGAATGCCTCCTGCGCGGCGCCACGCCCAACCTGCCGGAGTTTTACAACCAAGCCATCCACGGCCTAGCCGTAGGCCCCGGCGTGGGTTCCTGCGGCACGGCGGCTTACGAGAACCGCCGGGTCATCGTCGAGGATATCCAAAGCCATCCGTACTGGGCGCGGTTCAAGGAATTGGCCGCCCGCGCCGGCGTCCGCTCGTGCTGGTCCGAACCCATCCGCGGCGGCCAGGGCCAGGTGGTCGGCGCCTTCGCCATGTACCACCGGGACACTCGCTCGCCCGACCCGGAAGACCTGGAACTCATTTCCATCGCCGCCAATCTGGCCGGCATCGCCATCGAACGGCACTTCAGCCAGCGCGCCCTGTTGGAACGGGAAGAACTCTACGGCGCCATCCTCAGCCAAGCCGGCGACGGCATTTTCCTGGCGGACGCCGAAACCCTGCGCTTCGTCGAAGCCAACGACGCCGCCTGCCGGGGACTCGGCTATACCCGCGAGGAACTGCTCGAACTCTCGATTCCGGATATCCAGGCCGAGGCGGCGGCGGAATGGACAAAAGCGCGAGCCGCGGAAGTTATTTCCACCGGCCGCAGCGAATTCGAGAACCGGCATCGCCGCAAGGACGGCGAAATCCGCGATGTGATCGTCAACAACCGGCTGGTGAATCTGCGCGGCGGGCGATATTTCGCGACGGTGGTGCATGACATCACCGAGCGCAAGCGGATCGAGGCCGAATTGGAGAACTATCGCCAAAACCTCGAACGGCTGGTCGAGGAACGCACGGCGGCGCTGGAGGAAGCCTATCGCCGCCTGGACATGAGCGACCAGCGGCTCAAGGCCATGTTCGCCTTGAGCGGCCGGGCCAGCGAACTGAAGGAAGAGGAACTGTTGCAGCTGGGGATCGACGAGGCGGCGCGGCTCACCGGCAGCGCGATCGGCTACCTGCATTTCGTCCACGAGGACCAGGAAACCCTCGAACTGTCCACCTGGTCGCGGGGCGCGCTGGAAATCTGCACCGCCTGGCACGACCGCCATTACCCGGTTTCACGGGCGGGCATCTGGGCCGATACCGTGCGATTACGGCAGCCGGTGGTCCACAACGATTACCGGGCGCTCCCCGAATCCGAACGCCAGGGTTATCCCGAAAACCATGTCCATCTGGTCCGCCACCTGGGCGTTCCGGTCATCGAGGAGGACCAGGTCAAGATGGTGATGGGGGTGGGCAACAAACCGACCGACTACGACGAATCGGATCTGCGGCAATTACAGTTGATCGGCGCCGACCTGTGGGGCATCGTTCGCCGCCGCCGCGCCGAGGCATCCCTCGCCCTCGCCAAGGAAGCGGCGGAAGCGGCCAATCGGGCGAAAAGCGCGTTCCTCG
>SXGT01523025.1_pt1 | contig 10013 bp, 9 predicted proteins | sample 3176221 | NCBI WGS metagenome assembly SXGT01 (sample SAMN11356862, study PRJNA531348) | freshwater metagenome | isolation source: freshwater sample F1-120 | place: China: Fuxian Lake, Yuxi | collected 2017-12-25
ATCCTCGATCTGCTCCGGGCGAGTGTGCCAAACAAGATACCGGAGACCCCTGAACTCACGCACCGCCAAGCACGACATTCCCAAGCAAAATGGTGAGAATGTCTAGAGAGCCATTTTAGAGACAAAGATGAGAGCCCTCTACCGCTTTTGACAACACAGCTCATCCCAAATCACCGTCAGCACGGCCGCCTTCCAAAGGATGGCAGAGGGCTGCCACGTTCCAGATCCAAACATCCGTTCACTTGGGCCACTTCAGATGGCGATGCAGAAACTCAAAGGTCCCTTTGCCATGGATGGTGTGCGGCCCATCAAAGAATTCGATCTCGGTGCGATCGCCCAACCCCAGTTTCACATACTGTCGCCGGGTCTTTGCAAACTCATACGCCACCCATTCATCCGGCGCCACACCATCGTCATGCCCCCGCTCAACCATGAACGGCCGCGGTATCATCAGCCAACTCAGTTCCGCATAATTGAATGTATTGCCGAGATTGAATTCCGGCATGTCGTACTCGCCCCAATATAGATAGCAGTAGTTGTGGCGGGCAGACACATTCTTCCAGATCCACTCATTGTAATCGGCTGAACAAATGCTCAGGCAATACCGATCCAGCAACTGCGGGATGCGCATCGCCGTCTTGCCTCCATAACTCAATCCATAAAACGCCATGCGCGTTGAATCGACGAAGTCTTGTGACGCCAGCCAGTCCAGGATGACTTCGTGCTGCCGATGGATGAAGGACCACAACGTCAACTTGAGGGGTTGCGCTTTGCGCAGCACTTGCCGAAAACGGTTCTCCCCAATGTAGGCGTTCTGCGGCGAAAAGGTGATAAAACCGCGCTCCGCCAACCGGCAAGCATAGGTGTGGTAGGCCGGATGATCTTTCTTCGGATCCGCCACGTCGGTCGGTCGCCCTTCCAATCCATGCTGGCAGACCACCACCGGGCGTTTCTCGCCCGGCTTGATCCCCTTCGGCACGAGCAGAATTCCATAGGCAATCACGTCCGGATGGACATCCAACACCACCTCGTATCCTGTGAAGGCTTCAGTCTCAGACACTTTGCGCGAACGCGGATTGGCCGGCAGGGACGCCTTGGGGATCGGCCCGACAATTTCATTGAAGAAGTAATCGCGATACCATCGAGCACTTTGTGCAAAGGTGTCCGCACTCTTGCGATCTGCCTTTTTCCAAAACTCCTTCCGAGTGAATTCCGACTCGCGCATCAGCCACTGGGTGTCTTCCAGAATCTCACTGTATTGCCGCAGCATTCGGGCCGCAGGATCCGCCGCACCCTCACCGACGCGGGTCACCGCGCCGCCACCCGAGCCATCTCCAGCACCGCTTATCCCTAACCCCTCAAGGAATGCGGCGAAGGTCTCTCCACCGACGATTTCATCAGCACCCACCCGGATCAATTTCCAGTCCGCCACTCCAGGAACCTCCTTCAGCCATTCCGACGTATGCTGAGACCGAGCCTCGGCCCCGGCGGGATTTGGGGGCCCCAATTTACCCGGAGCCGCGCCTTCGCCGCGCTGTCCAGCGGATGGATACTCCGCGATGGGATATTTACCCACCTCGTAGACCAAGCGGCGCGGAGCCAGAAGTCCGGCGATTTCGGCACCCCCAAATTGATCGGTGAGGGACCAAACATTGCGGTAGATGGGCTCGTTGTGCAGCTCGGGATTCTGGTGGAACCCGCTGACGACAGTCGCATCAATGCGTGTATCGAGGGCGCCCGCATAGAAGGCGACCATCCCGCCCTCACCCCAACCAATCACACCCGTGCGGCGGCTCGATCCAGCCGATCCGCGCGACTGTATCAGCCAATCAACCCCCGCCAATACTTTCTGAACGTCGTATCCCTGGATCGAGCGTCCCATTTCGTAAGCCGCACGCCACAAGGTCTCTCGCTGCGATTGGCGCAGCTTGCGTACACCCGGAAGCCCGGCATTGGTATCGCTGCGATCCACCAGCGAAGGCACTAGGACACGGCATCCAGCCGATGCAAGTTTGCGAGCAAACTGATGAGATTCCGGAACACCAGGCGTCAATCCAACCGCCTGCTCCGGCGTCCAATCGCAATCCGGGACCGCGACCACGTCCGCCTTCGCATCGCCATCGGGTACCAGCAGGAGTCCTTCGCCATGCACGCCACGCAACACATCCCATTCCACTGAATAAACCCGAAACCCACTGCCTTGGCCTATTAAAGCCGGATTGGGAGAAATGGCTCCGCCTACACGCCCCACAAATCGCAACTGCGCCGCATCTCGCTTGTCCACCACGCCCAGAATCTCCGCCAACCGCTGACGATTGGGCTGAACAGACCGCACATAGGCCTCAGCCGACGAGAAGTCGCGGGACCAATGGCGAGCTCGGTTAGCCGGAGCCGTTTCAAGCACACGATCCAAATAACGGTCCAGCCCACCTACCAACTGGGCGGCAATGTCGCCTTCCATCGTGAGCGGTTGAGTTCCAGCAAATGGCTGAGCCTGGATCGAGGCCATCCAAAGCGCAGCAGCGCCCATCAGTATCAGGGGTTTCACGGACCCACTCTGCCCGAGACTCGGAGAAAAGGGAAGTACCTCAGGACATCAATTTTTCAAAGCAGCGAGGCATCGTCCGCCGGCAGTGCCCTCGCCAAATACCGAATCTCGTCCTCCACCGATTGTTTGTCCGACAAGGACAAGGTATCCGCGACCTCTTCCTCCAATAACGTCCGAAATCGCTTTCTCAGTCGAAAAATGGCCACTCGCAACGCACCGGGAGTCATCCGCAACGACTCAGCCAGTGCCGCCGAGTCATCGCTGGCACCGTCCATTCCCAGAAAACCTCGCAGTCGATCAAACAGGGCGAGTTGATGGCGCTGATCATAGTCATCCTCCAATCGGCGAAGGGTTCGTCGAAGCACCGTCTGAGCCCAAAGACGGTCGAATTCCGCTGTCGGCTCGGTGACCAGCGCCGGCGCATCTCGCAGCAATTCCTCTCCCACAGCTTCGTCCAGGGGGACAAATTGCCGCCCACCGCCGCGTTTGAGTCGCTGCGCCCCACGAACCCGTTCCGCTCGGAACAATTGAAAGGACCCCAGCAAAAACGATCTCAAGCGACCCCGCTGCGGCTGTGCTTTATGAAACAATTCCCGCGTCAGAACCATTCCGAAAAATTCCTGCGTGGAATCTTCGGCTTCATGCGGCGTTTCCCCCTGGCGCCGTGCGTACGCATAAATCGGCAACCAATAGGTCTCGCACAATTCCGAGAGCGCACGGTCCGAGCCTGGTGTGCCCCCAACCCCTTCACGGACCGCCAGCACCCGCGTCCACCGAGTTTCAGGAAATCCACCCTCCGTGGCTGCAGGCCAGCTCATTTCCCAGCCGTCCACCCGCCGTCGATGATGAAGTCTGTGCCCGTCACAAACGACGATTCATCACTCGCCAGATAAAGCGCGGCGGCGGCGATTTCTTCGGGTTGCGCCAATCGTCCGATGGCCTGAGTGGATGACATTTCCCTCCGCGCTTGCTCCGGGTCCGGATATTCCTGGAGACGCGCCTTCACAAATGGCGTCTCCACTCGGCCCGGACACAGGCAATTGCACCGGATACCGTCCAACGCGTGGTCTAGGGCAATGTTTTTGGTCAGACCGACCACCGCAAACTTGCTGGTGGAATACGCCAACCGATCGCGAACCGCAACGACCCCGCCAATGCTTGCCATGTTGATAATGTTCCCGCGCCGACGCTGAAGCATGGAGGGCAAAAACGCTTTGGACAGATTGAAGACCCCCCTCACGTTCACCGACCAAATCCGGTCAAACTCGGCTCCCGTCGTTGTCGCCAGGGTCCCCACCGAACCGATTCCAGCGTTGTTAACCAAAATATCCAGCCTCCCCTGTTGCTCCAACACCACCCGCGCCACCATCGCACAGTCGTCTTCACGGGTAACATCCAACGGCAGGAAACCAGCCTTGCCACCACTTCCTTGAATCCGTTCCACCACAGCCCACCCCGTTTGCGGATTTACATCTGAGACAAATACGAACGCACCGGCATGGGCAAACGTTTCGGCGATCGCTGCGCCGATTCCCGACCCGGCTCCAGTCACCAGGGCAATCTTCTCATTGAGGTGGAACACACGAGCAGCATGGCCCTGAACCGTCACCCCCAGTCAAGCTCCCGCGTTCAACCTCTTGGCCCAGCAAATCTCCGATCGGCAGCTAAAGTCGGGCGAAAAGGAATGTTCGAGCAGTCTCTAACCCGGCGGTTCACGGCTCGTCGGTTCAGCGACGTAATAGGACTAAACCATCTCAATGTTTGACCCGCTTGCTCTTCGACCCGTAGCGAACCTTTCGCTCAGCCGTCGCCTGATCATGAGCCGACCGCGCGGTAATGCCCGGGGTCTTGGTCTCGGCCCCGCTCATGCGTCGCTTGAGCTCCTTGACCTGATCCCGAAGTAGTGCCGCCTTTTCAAACTCCAGGTTGTTTGCCGCAATCACCATCTCCGATTCGAGTTCGCGAAGCGTTTCGGTCATGTCAAACTGCGCCACGCTTTCGTGGAGTGCCGCGGCGGCGGCTTCACGACCCGACCCAGTGCTGCTCAACCCTTCCTCAATGCTCCGAGTGACACTGCGCGGGGTGATCCCGTGCTCCCGGTTGTAAGCGATCTGACGTTGGCGCCGGTACTCGGAGACGGCCAAGAATTTCTGAATGCTCTGGGTCTTTACATCCGCGTAAAGCACCACGCGGCCATTCAGATGCCGCGCCGCCCGACCCGCAGTCTGAATGAGACTCGTCGCGCTGCGCAGATACCCTTCCTTGTCGACATCCAGGATAGCCACCAGAGAGACTTCCGGCAGGTCCAACCCTTCCCTCAATAAATTGATTCCGACTAAGACGTCGAATTCCCCCTTGCGCAGTGCCCGCAAGATTTCCACCCGCTCAATCGCATCGATTTCACTATGCAGATAGCGGACGTTGACGCCGATGTCCCGAAGGTAATCCGTCAATTCCTCCGCCGTGCGTTTGGTGAGCGTCGTGACCAGGATTCGCTCGCGACGCTCGACGACCGGTCGGATTTCATCAATGAGATCGTCGATTTGGCCACCCAAGGGTTTGAGGACGATCTCAGGATCGATCAAGCCAGTGGGACGCACGATTTGTTCCACCACATTTTTTGGGCCGGCCCATTCCATTTCCATGGGCCCGGGCGTAGCGCTGACATATAAATTCACCTCACCCAACATCGACTTGAATTCCTCAAAACTGACGGGGCGATTGTCGAGGGCGCTCGGCAGCCGGAATCCATGTTCCACCAGGACGGTCTTGCGCGCCATGTCCCCGGCGTACATGCCGCCTATCTGGGGGAGTGTTGCGTGGGATTCATCGATCACCAGGAGGTAATCCTTCGGGAAAAAATCGATGAGGGTCGCCGGACGCGATCCCTTGGGACGGGCTGCGATGTGTCGCGAGTAATTCTCGATGCCGGAGCAGAAGCCGAGCTCAGTCAATTGCTCGAGGTCAAACTCGGTGCGCATTTTGATGCGTTGGGCTTCCAGCAACTTGCCCTGTTTCTCAAACCACGCAATTCGATCGGTCAGTTCCTCCCGGATGGCCAGAATGGCCCGGTTGATCTTTTCCTGTGGCGTGGCAAACTGTTTGCTCGGAAAAATGTTTACCGCCGTCAGGGCTTCAATGTGGTCCCCCGTGAGCGGGTCAAACCGTGTGAAACGTTCAATCTCATCGCCGAAGAATTCGATCCGGATGGCGTCCTCCGTGTAGGCCGGATGCAGTTCCACAACGTCGCCCCGCACTCGGAACTTACCGCGGGTGAGGTCGAAATCATTTCGCTGATATTGGAGGGCGACCAATCGTTCGAGGAGATACTGCCGCGTGATTTCCTGTCCGACCCGGAGTGGGATGACCATGGCCTCGTAGTCTTCGCGTGATCCGATGCCGTAGATGCAGGAGACACTGGCGACGACGATGACATCCCGGCGTGCCATCAAGGAGTTCATGGCCGACAAACGCAGGCGCTCGATCTCGTCGTTTACCGAACTGTCCTTTTCGATAAAGGTGTCGGTGCGCGGGATGTAGGCCTCAGGCTGATAATAATCGAAGTAACTGACGAAATACTCGACGGCGCTATTGGGGAAGAAGCTTTTGAATTCGGCGTAGAGTTGGGCGGCCAGGGTCTTGTTATGGGAAATGACCAGAATGGGGCGGTTCAACGCCGCGCCCACGTTGGCCACCGTGAAGGTTTTGCCAGAGCCTGTCACTCCCAAGAGGACTTGATGCTTGACCTTGGCCAAAGCGTTGGCGGTCAACCGCGCAATCGCCGCGGGTTGATCCCCAGCGGGCGCATACGAGGACTTCAGCTCAAATTGCGGCACGCCGACAGTGGAGCAAGGAGGCGCCGAGGGGGCAATGGAAAGTAAGAACTCTGAAGCTGACGAAGCCGTTCACGCTTTCAGCTGGAGTGTATCCTATCGCCAACCGGTTCCAACCTCAAGCCACCAGCGATTCTTCCGATGTGATTCGGATGGTTGGTGTTCGCCATTTTTCATTACGGTTATTCTGGAGTTCGTTATTAGCTTTGGCGTTGCTCGCGAACGGTTGTGGATCCGACGGCGCTTCGTGGCCCCCTCCTCCAGGCAATCTGCAAGAACAACGGTTGATCGATTCCGCACGGCGTGCTGTCAACCAGTTTGACGGCTGGTCGGATGTTGCCTGGGTGGTGGAACGTCACGAAGGACAATGGCGTGAAACCAGGAGAACAATGTTCAAGCGGAATGAAGCGGCAAAGATGAAGGTGGAGAAATTCCACGGGCCCGCTAGTCTCTCCCACAATTGCATGAGCGAACCACAAACTCCGCCAACCGGCTCTGCTTTGACCCGCGAAGCAATCCTCCGCGCACTGGATTCGCTCTCGGAAGAACTCGGCCGGCAGAACGTCACTGGTGAACTCTGCCTCTTCGGCGGCACAGTAATGGTCCTCGCCTTTACTGCGCGCCTTTCGACCAAGGACGTAGACGCCATGTTCCAACCGGTGGGGCTCATTCGCGAAGTCGCGCGCCGTGTCGGTGAGGCTCAAGGTTTGCCCGCCGACTGGCTCAACGACGGTGTCAAAGGGTTTGTCTCGTCCCGTCATGAAACGATGGCGGGCAATCTTCCGCAGTTTCCGCATCTGCGACTGACGATGCCAGTGCCGGAATATCTTTTGGCCATGAAGTGCATGGCCGCCCGCCTCGGCGGCACCACCGGTGAAGGCTCGGATGTGCCCGACATCGTGTTTCTCATCCGCCACCTACGACTCGGTGCCTCCAAGGACGTCCTCGACTTGGTGGGCCAGTACTATCCGCTCCACCGCATCCCGGTGAAGACGCAGTATTTGGTCGAGGGGCTCTTCGAGGAAGGGCGGGTCTGAGGCCCAAGTCTCTCGGTGAAGTGTCCGTGCTCGCAGCGAAAGGAGATTCGTTCGACCGCTGTCTGGCGAATTTTCTCGACGAATTTTACGCCGCACCAAGCGCTCTTGCGCTCGAAGTGGAGCCCGCGTTGCTCGCCCCCGAGTTTGGCGAACTCGGACGAGTGCAGGATGCCTACCTCGCTGCCACGGCTGAAGAACTTGCCCGGCGCTTTTCATTAGCACAGCCCGACTGGCTCTCAAAGGAATGCCGGCATCTGCGCCGACCCTGGTTCGTCACTCCACTGGCGGCATTGCGCGCCGTGCTTCTCCTGGAAAGCCCACCCGCCTTTCGAGCCCGCAACCTCTTCGTGAGCGAGAACGCCCTGTCCCGCGCCTAAGCCGAACCGCTTCGGCGATCCCAATTGCTAGAACTTCGCACTGGACGCTGGACAGAGCTGGCGCCCACGAGGACTTCAGCTCAGATTGCTGTACGTCGAGTGTGGAGCAAGGAGGCACCGACGGTGGCAATAGCAAGAAACGTCGATGACGAAACCAACAGACATATTGCACTGGTCTCAAAGAATCACACTGGGAGATTTGGCCCGTTTGACTCGACCCCAAACAACTCCGCTCTTGTTCACCAATCGTCCCAGAGGAACCAGTCCTGCTTTGAAAACTCCGCGAAAGCCACTTCCTCTGCAATTGCCTGCCGGCCGTGAACCTGAAACGATTCGCTCGAGAAACGGTACATGAAACCCGCAAACGCAAAAATTCGGTCGATTTTGAGCAAACTGGAAGCGCTGGCCGAGCGAGGTATGGAAGGAGAACGAGTCGTCGCACAACAAAAAATCGCACGCCTGAAGGCGCGATACGACCTCAGTGTCAGCGCCGCAAACGAAACACCGGATTTGTTCTCTGGCAGATTCGCGCCTTCCTCCGCGGCAAGACGGATCTCTTCCTTCGACATCAACGAATACGGAATCGCCAACGCGGTGAAATGGGCGATTGAAACGGCTACCAAAGTCCATTGCGTTTATCGAGGCGCGGACCTGCTGGTCGAGGCGACTCCTGCCACGGCGCGACGGTTGAGCAAAATCTCCGATTACATCGCGAATAATTTTCGTATGCTATTGACTAGGTTTGGCGGGCATAACGGCGTTAGCGCCGCGGATCGAACCGCATTTCTTATGGGATTATATGACGGCATGATGAATGAAACTCGAAGTGTAGGACAACGACTGCCATGACAACCACAGAGTGGGAAGAAGCGAAGGACCAGGAAGTCTGGCGATGCTGTGGGTGTCAGCGTTCACCCGTATACGATCGCTGTCGGTCTTGGTAAACAAATTCGATTCCTGGCACCTTTGGAGCAACTCAACGCAGAGTTGGAGATCGGCCTCACGAAGTTCCTGACCCAGTCTTAAGCGCCGCCCGAAGGGCCAAAATCACCGACACTGAGCCGTGAGAGATCAACTGTGTTGCCTCCGTCCTCTTGGTAGAAAAAGAGATCTCCAGAACCCGAGCGGCTGGCAGAAAAAGTCGACGGATTAGTTGGCGGCCGCCAGGCTAAGCCAAGTCCGTGCGGCTCGAAATTCGCTAGGTCGCGTCGGGCGGGTAATCTGCATGTCCCGTCCCCCACCTCACCCCCACCTTCTCGGTATTCCACGCTCCCTCCACCAGCACGCTCTTCAAGCGCTCTTCCCACAAGGTGCCTTTGGGTGCCGTTCGACCGTTGTACCACTGGGTGAAGCGTTGCTTGAGCAGCTTCATGAAGGCGCTCAAATCCCACATCCGTTCGTAGAAGGTCGCCAGGTAATCGGCCTCGTCCTTCTCGTCCTTGGCTGCGCGATACGTCTCAAAGCGCTGGCGGACGGCGCCGACGTTCTGATGACCGGACAACACCGAGCCACGGCACTCCATCCAACAACCCCGATTCCAACAAGCAACTGCCGCCCATCGGGGGGCGGCTCGAAGGGCGTAGCGAAGCGCTCAACTCATGGACCTGCGGAAACGGCTCAATTCAATCTTCCAGACTCAAGCGATCGGCAATTTTTCCGATGTGGTCAGGATGGCTGTCGTTCGCTTTTTTTCACCACAGTCGCTATGGAGCGCGCTCGTAGCTCTGGCGTTGCTCGCAAATGGCTGTGGATCGGACGCCGCCGCCTGGCCGCCTCCTCCGCGCAATCAACAGGAACAACGTCTGATCGATTCCGCACGACGTGCCGTCAACCAATTCGACGGCTGGACAGAGGTTGCCTGGGTGGTGGAACGGCACGAAGGACAATGGCGAGTTCAAGCCTGGCAAATTCTCCATCCGAAAGCCAAGGGACGGATGCGTTGCGCCCCCTGGGCCGTACGTGGCATCACTTTTGACAAACAGGGGAAACTACTCGAATACCGGAATCACTTGTGATTCCAGCCGTGCGTTAAGTCACTGGACCGGATTCTACCCAACGGATTCTTGATCCGCAGTTGGCGTGGCGACGTTGACGCTCGGTGAGGTGGTTTTGAGAGGGTGTCGCAAATTCGATTGAAGCTCTTCGGAGGTGATTTCGTTCTCCCAACGGCTGATCACAACGGTGGCGACGCTGTTGCCGATGAAGTTGGTGAGCGCGC
>SXGT01679490.1_pt1 | contig 10013 bp, 7 predicted proteins | sample 3176221 | NCBI WGS metagenome assembly SXGT01 (sample SAMN11356862, study PRJNA531348) | freshwater metagenome | isolation source: freshwater sample F1-120 | place: China: Fuxian Lake, Yuxi | collected 2017-12-25
AGTGCCACCGCTGCCAGTGCCACCGCTGCCGCCCGCGCTCGCACCACCGCTGCCACCGCTGCCGCCCTGCGTGCCGGCGCATTGGCCACTATGGCAGTCAATTCCCCCCGAGCACAGCTTGCCATTGTCGCAAGCGCCGCAGTCGATGCCGCCGCAATCGACGTCCGTCTCTTTGCCATTGAGTCCGGCGTCGGTGCCGGTTGGCGGCACGCACTCGCCTCGACCGTCGCACACCTCGTCGCCCGGGGCGTCCGTGCAGGGCGTGTTCCTCACCGCGAGCGCCGCCTTGCAGCTGCCGCTCTCGCACGAATACGCCTGGCAGTCGCTGCTCGCCCCGCAGTCTTGCGCCACCGTCGCCGCGGTGCACTCCGGGCCGCCGCCGGCGCCACCGCCGCGCTGCGCCGCGCCGCCGATGCCACCCTCACCGCCGGGGACGATGCTCGGCTCGGGGGCATTCAGGAGCGAGCAACCGGCGACGACGACACCGGCGCAGCCGCCTGCGGCCGCGAAGGGCGTGCACAGCGAGGTCGTCCCCATGAAAGAGCGTTGGACTACCACGGCTCTCATCATCCCGACTCTCCGCTCACCCGCTGCCCCTGCCTCCGCTCGCGACCGCTCACCGCTCACCCGCTGCCCCTGCCTCCGCCCGCAACCACAACCCGGGTACGTGCAACCGATCGGTGCCACGACGACTGGGCAAATACGCATGACCCGCAGTCGTGCATCACACCCCTAGCCGCACCGCCACCAAACCGCAGCACCCCGCCGGCTCGCGAGCTCGATGCGACGGCCAGCACAGCGACCCAAATCAGCTTGCGCTAACCACGAGCAGAGCCACAGCGGCCACTTCACGCGGCACCCCGGACCGGACCAATCCGCGCTCCAGCGGCACTGCCGGGAGGTTGTCGCCCAGCTCGCCCGCGCTGTCGCCGCGGTAGGCTGTGTCGCCCAGGCAGAGCTGGCCGTAGACCGCGCCGCTCGCGGCCTGGTCGCCCGGAGCCGCCGACGCTGGCGCAAGCGGGTCAGTCAGCCCAACAGTCAGGCCCCTCTCAGCCCTTCAGCATCGCCTTGATGATCTTGGGCTCTTGATTCGAGATGTGGTCGTGGCACAGGCCCGCCGCCTCGAGCAGCGTAGCGTGCACGTCCGCGGGCCGCAGACCCACGCCCAGCTCGTCGTCGGGCGCCCCCGTCTCGAGGTCGACCGGCCGGGCGTCGAAGGTCGTGTCCTTGTTGGCGCCGATGGCCTGATTGCCCTTGATGCCATTTCCGGCGACGAGGCACGCCGACGCCAGGTGGTGGTCGCGGCCGCCTTGCACGTTGATGCGCGGCGTGCGGGCGAACTCCGAATAAGCGAGCAGCGTCGTCCGGTCCCAGAAGCTCTTGCCGTTCTTGTCTTCGGTGTTCTTGAGATAACTGATGAGATCGCTCACGGCGTCGAAGCCCTCGCGCTGGCGCTCGGGGTGATTGCGCAGCCAGTCGTCGTCGAAGTGCGCGTCCGTCACGGAGATGAGCCGCATGAGCACGACCTGGCTCACACCGTTGACGAGGGCCTGCGCCGCGAGCGCGGCCTGGCCCTTCGCTTTGCCGCTCAGCGAGCTCGAGGGGCTCGCCTTGTTCACGCCGAAGGCGTCGTAGAGCTTGTCGAGCTGGCTGCCTGCCGGCGGGCTGGCCTTGAAGTCGAAGTGCTTCCACAGGCCGCCATTGGCGAGCGTCTGCGCCGTATTCCACGCCCCGCGGTGCGACGTGACGTGCCCATTCGTGTCGTATTGGTCGTGCGCGCAGTGCTCGCCGTGGTGAAACGCCGCGGCGGCCTTCGCGACGGCGGGATCGACCGCGAGCGAGGCATTGAGCGGCCTCAGAACCTGGAGCATCTCCGCATAGCCGGGGACCTTCAGCCCGCTCGCGCCCGCCGGGAAACCCTCGTTGTAGGTCTCGCTGCCGCCTGCCACCAAGGTCGGGATCTTGAAGTCCTCGAGGTGCCCCGAGACCGAGGCCCACGCCGTGTCGATTGAGCTCCCCGACGCGGAGAGGCCGCGCGGGAACTTGCCAGTGAGAAAGTACCGCAGGCCCACCTCGTGGGTGAGCGTTCCCATGTTCACGCCGCGCACTACGCACAGGTCGCTCTTGTGCTGGTCGACGAGCTTCGTGCTGATGGCCGGTCCGTACTGCACCGCGCTGCCGGGCGGCTGATAGAGGCCCGTGCCGCCGGTATTGGTCATCATCTGCTGGACCAGCGGATCGGTGATGCGGTCGTAGGCCGTCTCGATCCCGGCGTTCGCGTCGTTGAACTCCTGGTGATTGCGCGGATCGAGCGACAAGAGCACGTCCCAGCCGCCGGCGAACTCGCACACGATGAGCAGCGGCGCTTCGTCCGGCGGCGTGCACGCGTCGTCGGCGCGGGCGGTTGGCAGCCCCACGAAGCCGTCGAGCAGGAGGGCTCCCGTGCCGAGGCCCGCGGCCGACAGCACATTTCGGCGAGACACGAGGTTCTTCATGATCGGCATCGCTCCGGCGTCAGTCGTTGTGGAAGAGCGGGGACTCGAACAAGGTCACGCACACGCCACGCCAGCCCTCGGCCGCCGGCGACAGCTCGCCCCCCTCGGGCGCCGCGCCCTCGCCCGCCGCGTGAACGGCGACGAGCGACGTCACCACGGAGTCCGTCGCGGCGAGGCGCAGCCCGAGGAAGCGCAGCACGAGGTATTGCACGTTCTCGGTGAGCTGCGCTTCGGTCGCGCTGGCGTCGACGGGCGCCTTCGGAAAGAGGGCGCGCGTCGAGGCGTCGCCGCGGAGTTGGTCGTTCTTTGCCATTTGGGTGCATACGTCGCGCGCCGCATCGCCGACGAACTTGAGATAAAGCGCCGACGAGACGCCGCTCTCTTCGGTCGTGCTCTGGTAGTCAGGGCGACCGAGCGCCTTACCGAAGGCGGCGTCGGAAAATCCGTTCTGCCCGTTGACCTTCCACTCGATCGGCTTGCCGTCGAGGTCCGTGCCCGCGACCACGCTCATCGCGGCCTGGAGCGTGTCGAGCCGCATGCGGCGCACCGAGCGGCCGAGCGGCGCGGTGTCGCCGCCGACCAAATCGTCGGGGCCCACGCTCGGCGTCGCTTCGGCATCGACCTCCGGCTGCTCCCATGGCGCGGGCCCCGTCGTCGCCCCGCCGTGCGTCGCCTCATCGGCTTGGCAGCCAGCCACCGCCGCAGCCAGCGTTACCGCGGCGAGCGCCACGAGGCCCGCGGCAAGCGGCGACGACCGCGCCTCTTGGCGAGTCTCTTGGCTAGTCCCATGGCGAGTCTCTCGCCGAGTCGGTGGCCGAGTCTTCATGGCGCCCTCCGATAGGCCGGCAGCTTCACGAGCGCGCGAATGGCCTCTCTCAAATCGTCGTGTTGCGCGAAGGCTGCCGCGACGGCGGCGAGCTCATCGCCTTCGAAGGTGAGCGAGGTGACGTCGAGGTCGGGGGCGCGCTTCATCAGATGCTCGAAGAGGTGCTCGACGGCGACGCGGTGAAATCCGGCGGCTCCTTCTTTGCCATTCTCCAGCCCCTTCATGATGTCCGCCTGCGCGAGCGCGAGCGGGCCGGCGTCGAAGTTTGGCTGCACGTCGGGGTGCTCTACGTCCGCATATTGCAGCGCCTTCAGCCGGTAATTGCGAAGGTCCGGGTCGGCGAGATCCGCGACGGGAACGTAGTAGCGGCTGCACCAGGCTGCCGACGACGGAAACTCCGGCAACTGGCCCCGATCGCACAGCGTCTTCGTCGTGAAGTGGTCGGCGAAGTCGAAGAGCATGGTCGTCCCCGACTCGACGAACTGGCCAAAGTAGCTGGCGAGCGGCTCGAGGGTCGTGTGGCAGCCGCGGCAGACGCAGCGCGTGGTGAGATCGTCGCCGACTGGCATGCAATTCTCGTCCTTCGTGCTCGGCGGCTCGAAGTAGCGCCCCTCGAACGCGACGCGGTAGCGGTTGGCGCGCCCTCGGTTGGTCTGGAAACGCAAGAGATACGCCGGCAGGGTCAAGACGCCCGCGTGGACGCCGCCGCGCTCGATCGGAACCCAGGTGTTCGCGTCGACGTAGGCGAGCTCCGGCAGCGCACCGTCCGACTCTTGCCAGACGTTTTGCAGGAGCGAGACCTGTTGCTGCTGCCCGAGGTGTTTGAAATAGTGCGTAAGGGTGCCGTTATAGTAGGCGCGCTTCGTCGTCACGATGTCCGAGTACGGTTTGCCGCCCGTCGTCGAGTCGTCGATGGTGCGCAAGATCTGCTCGCGCATGGCGCGATGCACGGCGAGCTGCACGGGGTCGCGAATGATGCAGTTCTGCAGGTCCGGGCCGCAGCCGCAGGTGTCGCTCTTGCCTTGTGCGGTCACGTGCGCGCACGAGTGGGTGCCGGCATCGACGCCCGACGGGATCGTGTAGCTCGCCGTCGTCTGCGCCTCGAAGGCGCACACCTTGAGGGTCTTGCTCGGATCGGGCTCCCAGTAGGGATGCACCTCGACCCAGCCCTCGAGGCGCAGCGGTTTGCCCGCCTCGACGCCGAAGTCCTGCGCAATCGGCTTGCCGTTCGCGTCGTAGCCGAGCGCCGGATCGGTCAGCTGGTTCTTGTTTTGGCAGCGATGCGTGCCGTTGCCGCCGCGGTAGATCGCGCGCCTGCCGAAGGTCGAGTAGATGACGTTTCCCGCCACGGTCTCCGGGCTGAGTGAAAACCCGACCGAGTCGAGCGACGGCGCCGAGTTCGTCCACAAGAGGGCCTCGTGGTAGCGGCGCATCTCGAGGCGAAACTCGTCGCTCGCGAGGAAGGCATCGAGGACGGAGTCCGGCAGCTCGTCGAGTCCGGCCACGGCCTCGTACTCGGCGACGTCGGGCACGGTGCCGCGTACATCGATCGACAGCCGCCGCAACAGCCGCTCGATCGGGATCGGCTGGTGCAGCCGGCACGCGTCTTCCTCGGCGCGCGACGTACCGGGCGCACCGAGCGCGGCTAGGGCGATCAGCGCGGCAGCCCAGGTCGTCCCTAGCACCACTCGTGGTCTCGGCATCGAGGCTCCTCCGTCCAGGGCGAGCGCCGCCGCCCGCGAAGAGCATTGCACCGCGCTCCGCGGCGGCCGTCAAGGGCAGCAACAGGGCGGGGTGCAGGACAGCAGGGCTCTACGGCGCGGGGAGTTTCCGGCATACTCGTTCGCGATGCCACGGCCCTTCGGGATCTTCGCCGGCGTAGCTTGCCGGTCGCTGCTCGCCGGCGCGGCGCTCGGGCTCGCCGCTTGCGGGCCTGACCACGAAACGACCGCGGCGGCGACCGGCGGTGCGGGAGGCGGCGGAGGCGACGGCGTGCCGCCGCTCGCGGTCGTCTTCGGCGCGCCGACGAGCGAAGGGGACGTGGCAGTGGTGGCGACCGCAACGATCGAGGGCTACGCGTCGTCGGCGGCCGCGCGCGGTGCGCTGACGCTCATTGGCACGTCGGTCGGCGCGTACCAGGCAAAGCCGTGCCCCAAGGACTCGCCGACGTGCGTGCCCGCGTCGCTGCTTCCGATCTCGGGCGACGAGCCGGACTTGCCATTCGAGACCGGCGTCGTGCGTGCCGCGGCGGCCTTTCAAGGAGGCGGGGGCCAAGGAGGCGGGGGCCAAGGAGGCGGGGGCCAAGGAGGCGGGGGCGAGGGGCTCCTCGTAGCCGCGGATGCGGGGATCTTCTTCGCGACGGACGGCTTGCTTACGCGCTCGGCGGGCCACGAGCAGCTGTTCCCGCTCGGCGTTCGCGGCATCGCGAGTCGCATCGCCGACGACGACGCCGACGGGGAGCCCGAGACGCACCTCGCGCTTCGCACCGACGCGGGCCTCGTCGAGTGGCGCGGCGGGGAGCTCACCGCGTGGACCGTGGGGCAGGAGTCGGGAGCGCCCTCGGCCGCGCTCGGCCGCGAGGACCGCGTGTTCGTCGCGTGGGAGACGCGCGTCTACGAGCTCGACAAGGCCGCGGGGGTCGCCTACCCGCTCGTGTTCGACATCGGGCGCGTCCACGACATCGCGTGCGCGAGCCAGGCGTGCGATCCCGGCGCGGTCGTGCTGTTTGCGACCTCGAAGGGACTCGTCGAGCGCTCCGCCGCGGGGCAATACACGCTCTATACGCTCGCGGCAGAGGGCGGCGACGGCGTGGCTGTGCAAGCGTTCGCGCTCGACGCGAAGAAGCAGCGGCTCTTCGCCGTCGCGGAAGACGGCACGGTGCTGCGCGTGCGCTTGGGCGACGTTCCGGTGGCGCTCGCGAAGCTCTCGCCGTCCGAGTTCGCACCTCGCGCCGCCGTCGACAAGACCGGCGACGTGTGGGTCGGAAGCGGCACGTCCGTGACGGCGCTCGGAACGGGCACGCCGCTGAGCTTCGCCACCGACGTTCGCGCGGTCGTGGGCGAATACTGCGCGCCTTGCCACAAGGGGGCGACGAACGGCGCGACGCCGATCGACTTCGAGAGCTACGATGTCATGGTGGAGCGCGGCACGAAGGCGCTCGACCGCATCCTCGCGGGGACGATGCCGCCTTCGGGCTGGCCCGCGGTCCCGAAGGAGCAGGCCCAGCTCATCGCCGACTGGCTCGTCACCAAGGCCCCGTGACACGGACGCCGCGACCGGCTAAGGGTGCCTCTCTTCGGGTGCCCGCGAATCGCGCGTGGCGGTCTCGACGGACGCCACAGGTGAGAAGGTGCAGGACTCCGAGCCAGAGCCGAGCGACGCGGGCGCGCTAGGCGGGGGTGCGCCGCAGGGCACACCGCAGGGCACACCGCAGGGCACACCGCAGGGCACACCGCAGGGCACACCGCAGGGCACACCGCTGGGCACGCCGCTGGGCACACCGCAGGGCACACCGCAGGGCACACCGCTGGGCACACCGCTGGGCACACCGCAGGGCACACCGCTGGGCACACCGCTGGGCACGCCGCTGGGCACACCGCAGGGCCGCCCCCCAGGCGTTGGCGACGCGGACGCTGCCGACGTGGGCGTTGCCGGCGCGGGCGCTGCCGAAGCGGGCGGCACGTCACGTCGGGCAGCGCCTGTGGGGCCGCCGTTGGGCCCGCCGTTGGCCGGAGGTAAGCGCAGCGCGAAGCAGCGGCAGCGCGCCGCGCAGAACGACGTCGAGCCCGAGGGCGATGAGTTCCAGCCTGGCACCAGCCATTACCGCGTGGCGCTCGAGGGCTTCGAGGGGCCGCTCGATCTCCTGCTCCACCTCTGCAAGAAGCACGAGCTCGATATCCTCGACATTCCGGTCGGCTTCGTCACGTCGAAGTACCTCGAGTACCTCGCGCTCATGACCGACCTTCAGATCGACGTCGCGAGCGAGTACCTCGTCATGGCGGCCGAGCTGACGCACATCAAGTCGAAGATGCTCTTGCCGCGCGAGCTCGTGGCGGCAGCGGACGCCGAAGAGAGCGAGGGGGCGCTCCTGGTCGAGGAGGATCCGCGCGCGGAGCTCATCCGTCGCTTGCTCGAGTACCAGAAGTACCGGCACGCGGCCGAGGCGATCGGCGGGCGCAGCATGCCCGGGCGCGACACGTTCGGGCGCGGGACGAAAGAGGTGACGCCCGACGGGCTCGCGCCGTTCGCGCCGGTCAGCGTCTTCAAGCTGTTCGACGCGTTCGACAAGATCCTCGCGCGCACGAACCAGCAAGGTTTGCACCAGGTGGTGTTCGAGCGCATCGGCATCACCGAGCGCATCGTGCAGCTGACCGAGCTGCTCGCGGCGCGCCGGCGCATGCGCTTCGAGGAGCTGTTCGAGCTCGACGAGCAGGGCGTCGCGCGGTCGCGCTTCGATCTCGTGCTCACGTTCCTGGCGCTGCTCGAGATGTGCAAGATGCGGGTCGCGCGCATCTACCAGGACGAGGCCCTCGGCGAGCTCGTGGCCGAGATGGGGGCGAAGCGTCTCGAGGGCGAGGTCGAGCGCCCGCGCGACATCGGACGGGAAGATCGCGAGGCGCTCGCAGACGTGGAGGCAGCGAGCGCGGCGCACGAGCCGCACGCCGAGGAGGCAGCGAGCGCGGAGGTAGCGCCGCAAGCCGAGGAGCCGCACGCCGCGGAGCCGCCATCCGCAGATGAATTGCAAGCCGCGGAGCCGCACGCCGCGGAGCCGCCATCCGCAGATGAATTGCACGCCGCGGAGCCGCCATCCGCAGATGAATTGCAAGCCGCGGAGCCGCGCGCGGAGGAGCCAGCCTCGGCAATCGCGGTCGAGCCTGCACAGGATCTCGAGCCGCGGCAGCCCGCAGCGAGCCCGACCGTCGAACACGACACGTACGCATGAGCGCCATGATTTCCGATCCCGTTCGCTTTCGAAGCTCCGCGTGGGAGCAGCTTCGCCGCGCGTCGACCGAGCTGTCGCGCGGCCACCTCAAGGGCACCATCGAGGCGGTGTTGTTCGCCGCTTCGGGGCCGCTCCCGCTGCGCGACGTGGTGCGCGTCACGCGGGTGAAGCGAGCTACGGCGACCGAGCTCCTCGCCGAGATCAAGGCCGATTTCGCGGGCCGCGGGATCGAGCTCAACGAGACGCACCGTGGCTTCGTGTTTCTGACCAATCCCGCCTACGGGGTCGCGGTGCGCGAGATCACGGGCAAGAAGCCGCTCAAGATGTCGCGCGCGCAGCTCGAGACGCTCGCCATCGTCGCGTACCGCCAGCCCATCACGCGGCCCGAGATCGACGACGTGCGCGGCGTCGACTCGGGTCCGGTGCTTCGGACGCTGCTCGATCGCGACCTCGTGCGGGTGCTCGGCAAGAAAGAAGAGCCCGGGCGCCCACTGCTCTACGGGACGGCCGAGGCGTTCCTCGAGCTGTTCAGCCTCAAGTCGCTCGCCGATCTCCCCACCTTGCGCGAGTTCACCGAGCTCAGCCTCGACTCGCGCGGCACCTACGAGCGGCGTCTCGGGGAATCGGCGCCCGCGGGGGCGATCAGCTTCGACGACGTGCCCGACGAGCCGATCGATCCGACGCGACCGCTCGCCGAGGAGCTCCTCGCGGAGGCTCTCGGGGACGACGGCGGCGAGGCCGCGAACGACGCCGGGGCGAGCGACGCCGAGGGCGCGAACGACGCCGGGGCGAGCGACGCCGGGGCGAGCGACGCCGAGGGCGCGAACGACGCCGAGGCGAGCGACGCCGAGGGCGCGGCCCGCGGCGAGTCGGAAGCCGACGGCGATGAGTCCGACGACGAGGACTCGGACGAGGACGAGGACTCGGACGACGACGAGGACTCGGACGACGACGAGGACTCGGACGACGACGAGGACTCCGACGATGACGAGGACTCGGACGACGACGAGAAGCCCGCGTGAACGCAGTTTCTCTACGTGCGCCGGCCTCGAGGGTGCCGGGGCCGCAAGCGAAGAAATCGGCCAAGCTCGCGTGAAGGCGAGACCGGTCTAGCTGTCGACGTCGAGCGACGCGATGGCGCGCTTGATGGCGTCCTCTTCCCGCGCGAAGAGCTCCGCGTCGCCGCCGGCCTCGAGCGTCACGACCATCTTCTTGGTCACGAAGACGTTGACCCAGTAGGCGTGTTCGCGCCCGTCGCGCAGGATGCGATAGCGGATCTGCTTGCCTTTGTGGCCGCTCGCCTCGACGTCGTGGGCCTCGAGCGCAGTGTAGCCCGCGCGACGCAGGCCGGCGTCGACGGCGCCGGACCAGAAGGCGAGATCGCTCTTCGGAGCGTTCTTCTCGCGGCGCACGGCGAGCACGACGCCCTCGGCGTTGCTGGCGCGGTAACGATAGTCGTCGCCTTCGTCGAGCTCGGCGAAGCCTGGCGGCGTCACGAGCACGGGGGTGCAGCCGAGCGCGCCGGATGCCGCGATGCTCGCTGCGAAGGCGACGGCGTGGAGGGAGAGTGCGCGCGTCACGAGGGAGCGCGACGCGGGTCGTGGAGTACGTGTTGCGAAGCTCATCTTGGCACCTCGGTCGGACATCGCTCGGAGTTCACTCGGACAGCTGGAGCAGGCGGTCGACGCCCATCGTCGACAGCCAGCCGATCGGCAGGGGCAGCGTGCGCGCCGGCGGCGGCGGTGGCGGC
>SXGT01476387.1_pt1 | contig 10012 bp, 8 predicted proteins | sample 3176221 | NCBI WGS metagenome assembly SXGT01 (sample SAMN11356862, study PRJNA531348) | freshwater metagenome | isolation source: freshwater sample F1-120 | place: China: Fuxian Lake, Yuxi | collected 2017-12-25
ACCACCGGCAATCGAGTGCCGATGGCTTCGAGCTGACCTTTGCGGTGAACTACCTGGCGCCCTGTCTTCTGTCGCTCAGCCTGCTCGATGTGCTGAAGGGAAATGCCCCGGCGCGCATCGTGCACGTCGCCTCGACGGCGCTAGGCGGCGGCCGCGTGGACTTCGGCAATCACGAGCTGACCGCGCACTTCGATGGCTGGCAGGCCTATGCCAACAGCAAACTCATGCAGGTCTATTTCAGTCACTACCTCGCCGGGCGACTGGCCGGCAGTGGCGTCGTGAGCAACGCGCTCTGCCCGGGACTGATCGACACCAACTTTTTCCACACCAATACGCTGTTCGCCCACGGAGGCTACGAACGGCTGCAGCCCCGCATGCGCACGCCGGCGGAGGGCGCGCTGATGCCGCTCTACCTCGCCACCGACCCGGCTGCTCTCGATCTCAATGGCGAGTTTCTCGTGCGCAGCGGGCGTGATGGGCGCCAGGTGGTAGCGCTGGATGTGGACCCGCGGGTCGCCGCCGTACTCTGGACGAAAAGCCTGGCAGCCATTGCACCGTGGCACCGCGAAGACTCCCTCAACGGCGGCGCATCCGGTCGAGCACCTGCTCCTTGACCAGATGCCAGAAGTTGTTGGCGGTCCAGTACAGCACCATGCCCGACGGAAACGTATAGAAGAGCAGGAAGAACGCGGCGGCCATGCCGTAGAGCTGCACCCGCTGCTGACGCTGCAAGGCCTCGTTCAGCGTGGCGTCACGCTGGAGCCAGGCAGAAAGCAGCGAGATTGCCGTCATGCAGGCCGGCAGCAGGTTCAGGTGTGCGCCAAAGAAAGGCAACGCCACCGGCAATGCCGCTGCGCGATCCGGCGCTGCGAGGTCGGCGATCCACAGAAAAGAAGTGCCTGCCAGCGCGATGTTGTCGGCCAGCATGTCGAAGGCCGCGATGAACATCGGCACCTGGATCGCGAAGCCCGCGAGGCTCTTCATCGTGAAGAGCGGGTGTACGCCCTCTTCCTTGTAGACAGCGAGTGTGCGGACGTGCGCTTCCTCGCCACGGTACTCGGCTTTGATTGCGGCGATTTTCGGCTGGATACGACTCTGGATGCGGTTGACGTCGCGCTGCCAGCGGTCCGCGATGGCCGAGAGTGGCGCGAGGAGGATCTTCACCACGAGCGACAGCAGGATGATCGCGAGGCCGGGGCTGCCGACCACCGCGAGCAGCTGGCGCAGGATCTCGTAGAGTCCGCGGCAGAGCCAGCGCAACGGCTCCCACAGCGAGGCGTACAGCATGCCCGTGAGTGGTGCGTCGACCGCAGCCAGCGCGCGCCACTCGATCGGGCCGGCATAGAACTGCAACGTGCGCGACGCGGAGTCTGCCCGCCAGGCGATCTCGCCGAACGCCGCGGCACTGGACGGCATTGCGACGTCAGCCTGCACACCCTCGCCTGCGACCACGAGCCACGCCCAGAAACGCTGACGAAACCCGACCCAGTCGCCGGTGGCGACTTCCGGAGCCGCGTCGGCGACCCATTTCGCCTGTCCGGCGGGTCCGACCCGGACACGCTCGATGTCCGAGAACGCCGCGCCGAAGCCCGGCAGCGCATCCGGTTGAAAGGCAGGCCCCACGGATTGCAGCAGTGCAACGCCAGCCGGCAGGGTCAGGGCGACGCGGGCCGACGTCAGTGCAAGTTCGTAGGCGATCACCACCCGCTCGTCCGCTGCCGAACGCAGGTCCACCCGGACATGTTCCGCCGTGCGCTCAACGCTCGGGACGAATCCGCCCGCCTGCGGTGGCGCTCCCGGCCAGCGCAGCGCCCCGCCGCCCGGGCCGGCCAACTCGATGCGACGCGCGTCCGCGTCCGTACAAACGCGGTCGCAGCTCACCCACCGACTAGGCAGGCCGGTGTCGAGATCGATCTCCATCTCCTGGTAGCCCCCGGCGACGGCGAACCCCGCGGCGCTGGCATCGACCGCAGCAAACAGAGAGAAAGCAGCGACGAGTGCTGCGTATCGCTCACTCACCGGTAGTACCGCCGCATGGCGCCCAGCGCCTCGCCGATCACGTCGCCGTCAAGGCGACTGCCGTCCAGCGAGCGGTAGTCGGGCCCGAGCGTCTCCACGTAACCACCCGGGTGCGTGACGACGACGCTTTCCGGCGTCACGATCGCGTGGGCGTTGTAACTGCCGGCGATGAGCCATGGCCAGTCGATCCCGGCGTAGAGATTGCGGCCGAGTGCGTAGTCGGCCGGGTCGCTGCGACAACCAAGCGCATCCTGCAGCAAGGTCACCGGCAGATCGAAGTGTGAACTGCGGTGGGCGTAGCGCTCCGGCGATTTTCCCGGCCAGCGCAGGAGCAGCGTCGAGCGCAGCTGTGCGGCACTGAAGTTGCTCGCGTGCCCGACGTAGCCGAGCCCGTTGTCGTCGAACTCATAGCCGTGGTCGCTCAGCGCAGCGACGATCGTGTTGCCGGCGACACCCTGCTCCTCGAGCGCCGCCAGGACACGGGCGAACTCGCCGTCGATCAGCTGCATCGCCAGCCGGTACTGGCGCCAGGCCGCGCTCGCCTCGGGGTTGTCGCGGAAACGTTCGTCGCCCGCGAGCGGCGCGCCGCCTGCCGCCGGCATCGAGCCCATTGGCGGGTCGTAGTAAAGGAATCCGAAAAAAGGTCGCTGCGGATCGCGCTGGGCCAGCCAGACGAGCCATTCGTCCGTAACGGCGCGATTGCGCGCCACGGCGTCGAGATCCTCCCGCTCACCCGGCAGACTCGGTTCGCCCGCGAACGCCGTGCGGCCTATGTCGGTGGGAGAGCCGAAGCCGGGCGCGGCCCGCAGGCCGAACGCGTAGCGCGCGCGTCGCAGCTCGTTCACGAGTACGGGGGGCGCCTGCACGCCATAGAAGGCCTCGACGTAGGTGCTCGGCAGCCCGTAGAACATCGAGAAGATGCCGGCCCGTGAGGAATTGCCGCCGCTCCAGTGATTGCCGAAGTCGCTGCCGGCTGCGCGGAACGCGGCGAGACTCGGCAGCAACGCAGGCGTTATGGCGTCCGGGCGCAGCGCGTCGATCAACACGATCACGATATTGGGTGGCGCTTCGGGACTCGTGCAGTCGAGCGGCGCGAGCGGATAACGCAACTGTCCGCCTGCGTTCCCGCCCGCGCGCTGCAGCAAGCGTTGTCGCTCGACACGCTCCGGGTCCACCAGCCCCAGGCGTGCAAGGTCGCGCTTCGCGTGAATCGGGAAATAGGCCGGCAGCAGCCGAGTCAGCTGCGTCACCGGCGCGTGCCCAATCGCGTCGGCCCAGATGTGAATGCCCTGGCCGCCGAGCCATACCAGCGTCAGGCCCGCCGCCACAAGTCGGCCGCCGCGCTGCGGAGCCGTTGTCACCCATTGCCAGAGGATGCCCGCGGCGAGCGACTGCGCCAACAGCGAGGTCAGCCCGATAACCCCGACGAAAATCCAGGTCGAGGACTCGAACAGCGTCGCGACCAGCGGCGTCAGATGGTAGCGCTGCTCGGCAAACACCTGCGCGTCGAGCACGAGCAGCGTCAGCACGGCCGACTCGAGCAGCACTGCGACACCCAACACGAGGCCACGGCGCGGCAGTACCAGCGCGAGCGGCAGGACGATGAGGAGCACCGGCAGTAACGCGAGCAGCGTGAACTGCCCGACGAACGCGAGTGGCGTGTAGACGGCCGCGAGCATATCGCCGCCACTCGACCAGCCGGCGAGGAACCCGAGCCCGATCAGGCAGAAAACGGCTGCATTCGCGAGCGCGAACCATCCCGCCCAGCGGGCGAGTTGCCGCCGCGCGCTCATCCGTCCGTCCTCGCAGCGATGGCAGCGACCGCGGCAGCGCCCGCCGCACCACTCGATCCGAGGTTGTGCATCCAGGCCTCACGCAGCGCCGCCACCTCACCGCGAAAACGTGCAGGGTCTGCCACGAGCTGACGAATCAGGGCCGGTGCCTTTCCGAGTTCGCCCGGCGAGAGCAACGCGCCCAGCTTCGGTCGCACCCACATCTCGAAGGGCTCGATGCCGAGCTCGTGCCAGGTCTCGTTGCGGCTCTTCGGCGGCATGTCGATATAGAGCACCGGCTTCTCGAGCCCGAGTCCGTAGTCCTGCCCGGCACCGGACCAGTCGGTAATCATCACGTGCGAGTCGTACAGCGAGTCGCTCTCCCCCATCTGCTCGACCAGCCGGAACGCCGGGTTGCTGGCGTGTCGCGCGCTGATCCGGTCGATGACCTCCGGCGTCTTCCAGCGGGTCTGGAAATGCGGTCGGAGCGTGACCCGGAACCCCGCCTGCATCAGAGTGTCCACGAGCTCGACGCCGCAGACATTGAGGATGGTCTGCTCACCCCAGGAAGGCGCAACCAGCACATGGATGTCGCGATCCGAATTGATAGTCGGGGGTTCGCGCCGCTCGGACAGCAGCTGCTCGATGCGGTGGTAGCCGTGCGGAACGAGGTTCTTCGGGGCGAGGCCCTTCATCTCCTCACGACGGCGAATCTCGCGCGCCTGGTGCGGGCCTGCGCAGAGAATCGTGTCGTAATGATCGAAGGAGTTCTCGTGATCAGCCATGTGCGTGCTGATCAGCGAGTGGAACATGTAGATGTAGTGCACGGGGTGGATCGAGCGCTTGAGATCCAGATTGCCGAGATCAAGCAACTGCGTCAGCAGCACACCCGCGTCGAGGAACTGGAAGAACCAGATGCGCACGAGCCCCTTGCCGATGCAGAACGGCAGCACCCGGTCGTGCTGCCAGGCAAGCCCGGGATCGGCAGGGTCGGAAGACACGTAGCAGATCGTCGCGCCATGGCCGTCGACAAGGGGCTCCAGTACCGGGCGAAAGTGATGCCAGTCCTGCGCACTCTCGGAATACACGACGATGCGTCGACGTGCGCGCGGCAGGCTCGAATAGCGTCGGTAAGCGAGCCAATGACGGCCGAACTCGAACATGCGCAGCCCGCTCAGCCTGACTTGAGAAACGTGAACTCGCGGCCGTTGTCGGAGAGATACACGAGCCGGTAACCCGCGGCGCGCAATCGCGCGACTGCGCGCTCGGCGAACTGCTTCCCGAGCGTCGGAAAGCGGTGATGGAATTCCGCCATGATCTGCATGGGCAGCACCGCGTCGTCGAGCATCCCGTCGATCACGCCGAACTCCGCGCCCTCGATGTCGAGCTTGAGCAGCGCCAGTTCACGATGCCCCAATCGCCGCATCAGCGAGGCGAGACTGAACGCATCGACCTCGACCGTCGGTCCGCGACGGGTGTCATCGACGGCGCTGTACATCAGGGGCGCCGTGCCGTCGGCCGTCGGATGGGCATGCAACTGCAACCGGCCGTCACGCTCGGCCAGCCCGAGAGCGTGGACGCTGAGACCCGCCACCGGAGGCTGCATGGACACCCAGCGGAGCGATTCGGGACTCGGGTCGAACGCGTGTACCTCCGCGCCGCAATGCGTGGCGAGTTCGCGCTCGAGCCCCAGGTCGCGACCGATGCCGGCTGCGTAGACGACGCTGCCCCTGCCGATGCTGCGCGACACCAGTGCCCAGTCGCCGAAGCGCTCCAGCGGCACCACGGCATCGAGTTCGAGCGTGGGCTCACGGCCGACGAGGCGCTTCAGGAACAATTTGGCACGGCGAAACCACGGCGACCGACGAAGCGCACCCCGCCAGCCGCGGGATCTGGGAGCCACCTGGGCGGACGCCGCAGCGGTCAACGCCGCTACTCGGGGCGCGGCGCGCCGTCCGCGCGCTCGGTCGCTGCCGGCCGCGGTGGTTCGCCCGGCGGCGGGGCGCGGCGAAACCAGCCCTTGATGCGGTACCAGAAGGTCTTGAGTGCGAGCGCAGCCGTCGCGAACACGCCGACGATGGCCGAGATGATCATGCTGCCCGTGCTGGGGTCGAGATAGGCATGCGCAGCAGGGGCCTGGAACAGCAGCGTGAGCGCAACGGCGCAGAGCCAGCGCCGGGGGTGCGGCAATCTCATGACGTCTGCCTCCGGGGCAGCAGGGATTCTCGCCGCACAGTATCGGCGGAAGGGTCAGCGGGCCGCAATGGCGGGGTAGACCCGTTCGCGTGCCCGCGCGAGATGGGCCGGGTCGTCGATCTCGCCCCACAGCAGATCCGGTATGAGCCGGCAACGAACCGGCCATGCAGCGGCGGCCGCGACCAGGCAGTCGGTCTCGTAGTCGTAGCGCAGCGAGCGTGCGAACGCGCTCTCGGCCAGCGCCTGCATGTGGGCAAACAACGGGGCAGACAGTCTCGAAATGCCGACGAACTCGCCGAGCACCTCGGGGCCGAGATCGGCGCGACGCTTCGACATCCGCAAGAGCTGGCCAGCCGGCGCCTCGACGTACACCTCGTCGCCCGCACCCGTCGGCCCGGAGACCAGGATTGTGTCGCTGGCGCCGGGCTCGAGCAGCGTGGTGAGCGCGCGCTGCTCATAAATGAGGTCCGACTCGAGCAGCAGAAAGTCGCCCGTGACGAGCCGGCGTGCGCACCACAGCGAGTACATGCTGCCGGACTCTGCAAACGTGGCGTTGTGGACGGTACGCACGACCCCGCCGAGGCGGGCTGCGAGGGCTTCGTAATGCCCGGCCGCGTAGCCGGTGACGATCACGACGTCGCGGATGCCGACCGCCACGAGCCGCTCCACCGACTCCTCGACGATGGGTTTAGCACCGAGCGTGAGGAAGCCCTTCGGGCGGTCCGCCACCTCGCTGCGCAGGCGGCTTCCCTGCCCCGCGGCAAGGATGACGGCCTGCTGGACGGTGGTTGTCATCGGGGCCGGATGGCGGCGCTCAGGGCGGCCGTGAGCCGCGCCAGGTCGTCGGCACCGATGTCACCCATGTGGGCGATGCGGAACACGTCCGGCGCGAGGTGGCCCTGGCCCGCGTAGATCACGAAGCCCTCCTGCTTGAGCGCATCGTGCAGGCGGAGGTAGGTCATGCCGGCGGGCAGCCGGTACGACCAGAGCACGACGGAATACTCGGCAGGTGCGAGCAGGGTCGTTACGCCGAGTTGGCCCAGTGCGGCATACACCGTCTCGGCGCGCCGCCGATACAGCTGCCGGCGCGCGACCGTCCCACCCGACTCGGCATGCTCGGCCAGCGCCTCGCGCAGCGCGAATGCGACCTGCACGGCCTGGGTGAACGGGGAGAATCCGTCCGCATGCTGCGCGCGGTGATAGGCGTGCAGATCAAAGTAGACGCTGCCGGTGGATGTTGGCGGCACAGTCCAGAGTTCGCGCTGCGCGAGAACGAATGACAGTCCCGCCACACCGTGCAGGCACTTGTTGGCGGTGGCGGCGAGCGCCGCCACGTTCCACTCCCGACCGAGCAACTCCTCGGCACCGAAGCTCGACACGGCATCCACCAGCAGCTGCACGCCGCAGCGACGTGCAACCGCCGCGAGTGCCTGCAGGTCATTCAACCGGCCCGTGGTTGTTTCGTGCTGGACCACCGCGATGTGACTCACTTCCGGGTGCGCGGCCAGATGCTGCTCGATGTGCGGCAAGTCGAGCGGCGCTGCCCATTCGTGCCGCAGCGTCTCGACCGGACGCCCCTGCGCCGCCAGCATGCGCGCCATGCGCTCCCCGTAGACGCCGTTGGCGAGCACCAGCGTCGTGCGCTCGCGCGGCGCAAACGCTGCAAGCATGCCCTCCACCGCTGCCGTGCCGGAGCCGGTGAGCAATACCGATTCGTAGTCCATCGCGAGCGCCGGATGCACGCGGATCAGCGCGGCGTTGATGCCCTGCACGAGCGCCGCGAACTCGGGTTCGCGATGGCACCAGTCACCTTCTGTGAGCGCGCGACGCACGCGCTCAGTTAGCGTCACCGGGCCGGGATTGAGCAAGATCGTCCGTGCAGTCATCGGCCGGCTCCCGCTGCCCACGTACCAAGGTGCTGGCGCAGTCGCGCGGCGACATCGGCCGGCGTCACGGTCGGCCGCGGCAGCCTGGCCGGCACGCCTGGCACGATCGGCACGTGAATGAATCGCAGCCCGGGGGTGGCATCCGCGAGTGCGCGAGCGAGTGCCTCGGGACGACTGAGCGCCTCGACCCGCGGGTAGCCGCAGGCTGCTGCGACAGCGGCAAAGTCGACGTTGCGCGACACGGTCGCCTGCCCGCCGGTCGACTCGTGCAAGCCGTTGTCGAGCAGCATGTGCACGAGGTTGGCGGGACGCTCGGTGCCTACGGTTGCGAGCGCGCCGAGTCGCATCAGCGCGGCACCGTCGCCATCGATCACGATCACCCGCCGCCGCGGCTGGGCCAGCGCGAGACCGAGGCCGAAGCTCGAGGCGCAGCCCATGGAACCCACCATGTAGAGCTGGCACGCGCGATCCTCGAGCGCCGCAAGCTCGCGGCCCATGTAGCCGGTGGTCGCGATCACGACGTCGTCCGGGCGTAGCGCCGACTGCAGGGCGAACAGCATGTCGCGCCGACTCGCACGCGGCACGGTACGGAGCGCCGACGGCGGCACCGGAACGAGCGGCGGCGGCGGCGTGGTGGTCAGCGCCGTCTCAGCCACCGTGCCCTTGCTCATGACGAGCGCGAACGGCCGCTGCTCGGCGCGGAAGTGCGCGAATGCACGATCGAGCGCGGGCGCAATCGCCGCCTCCTCCGCCGGGAACGGCGCCCAGGGGATGTCCATCGTGTCGAGGAACTGCGGCGTCACGCGACCCATCAGCTCGTGCTGCGGTTCGTCGGCCGCACCGCCCGGCTCGCCGCGCCCGGTGACGATCCCCAGCACCGGCAAGCGAAAGGTCCAGGTGAGCGAGGTGAGCGGGTTCACGGCGTTGCCGAGCCCGGAGTTCTGGAACATTGCGACCGACGGGACACCGCCCAGTTCGGCGCCGGCGGCAATGGCTACGGCGTCACCCTCATTGGCGGCACCGATATAGCGCAGCGCGCTCGAACTGATCACCCCGTTGATGAACGGCGTGAGATAGGAACAGGGCACACCCGTCCAGAGGCCGATGCCGCGCGCAGTCGCGGCCGTGATGAACGACTCCGCCGAGATCATGCTGGTGGCCTCAGGCGAACTGGCCGGCCGCGACGACGTCAGCCAGACTGTCGACGTCGAGCCAGTGACCGGTCGTGTAGACGACCCGCACGCGCTCGCCGCGCGCGACGAGTTCGGTGAGCAGGTGATGGAGCTTGGCGCGGCGATTGCCGGGCACAGCAGCCATCTCGGCCACGATCGCCCGCAGCCGCGGCATGGCGCGGGCGTTCACCTTGAGAAAGCCCATCCACTCGCCATTGCAGGCGGCCGGCTCGATATCCTCGGCGCAGCGGCGCAGCCACACGTCGCGGTAAAACGCGTGGCGGGAATTCGGCTCCGAGCAGGTGACGTAGTCGGCCGCGCGATCCCGATTCACCGAGTCCCGCCAATCGGTGTCGACGACGATTACGAAGTCATCCGCAGGCTCGGCGAGATTGTCGACAATGTAGCGGCGAAAGATGACGTCCCCGTAGGAAACGTAAAGGTCGCGAGTGTCGTCGGCGTCGGCCGAGAGAGCGCGCGCGAGTGACACCAGCTCGCCGGTGTCGGCGTACTCCGCGTTGTCGACATAGCTGAGCGAGGGCAGGTCGATCGCCTCGGCGAGGTAACCGCGAACCACCGAGATGCGACGGATACCCGCTGCGTTCCAGGCCGAGACGATGTGTCCCAGCAGCGGCTGGCCGCGGATCTCGACCATCGCCTTCGGCCGGTCCGCCGTGAGCTCGCCGAGCGCCGAGCCACGCGAGGCCGCGAGCACGATCACGCGCGCCTCATTGCCCTGCCGCGGCAGGTAGCGGTCCTCCGCTTCCTGCAGTTCCGAGGCGCCCTGCAGACGGAAGATCTCCTTCACGGGCGCCACGCGGTCCTCGATCGACTGCAGGTTCTGCTCGCGCGCCAACGTTGCCGCCGCAGCCTGCATCGCCGGTATCGCCGCACGCAGCAGATGGTTCGCCCAGATCGCGATCGAAAAGCCGGCTTCGCGGAACACCTCGGTGGGCGTCGCGTAGTA
>SXGT01244760.1_pt1 | contig 10011 bp, 9 predicted proteins | sample 3176221 | NCBI WGS metagenome assembly SXGT01 (sample SAMN11356862, study PRJNA531348) | freshwater metagenome | isolation source: freshwater sample F1-120 | place: China: Fuxian Lake, Yuxi | collected 2017-12-25
ATGCGCAGCGCCTGGAAGGTCCGCTTGGCCGGGTGCCCCCCGGTGCGCCGCGCCGGGGCGGGGATCGCCTCGTACAGCAGCTCGACGAGGCGTGCGCTGTTCTCGAAGGGCTCGACCTCGCGGGCCGCCACCACGCGGTCGGCGATGCGGCGGGCGAACTTCTCCTCGCCGTACACGCGCAGCACCCGTGCGAGGTCGGCGGCGGAGTAGGTGTTGAGCACGTCGGCGGCGCTGGGGCCCGTGGTCGGGTCCATGCGCATGTCGAGCGGGGCGTCCTGCGCGTAGGCGAACCCCCGCTCCGCCCGGTCCAGCTGCATGGAGGAGACGCCGAGGTCGAACAGGACTCCGGTGACCGTGCGCCGGCCGAGACGCTCGAGGACGTCCTGGAGCTCGTCGTAGACCGCCCCGACGAGCTCGACGCGATCACCGAAGGCCGCCAGGCGCTCGCCGGCCTTCTCGCGGGCCTGCGGGTCGCGGTCGATCCCGATGATCCGCACCGTCTCGAAGCGCGTCAGCAGGGCCTCGGCGTGTCCGCCCAGACCCAGGGTCGCGTCGACGACGACCGGCTCCTGCTGCGCCGCGATGGCGGGGGCGAGCGTCTCGAGGACACGCTCGAGGAGCACCGGCACGTGCTCCGCGCGGGTCACGAGAGCCTCATCGCGAGTGCGACGGTTCCGGCGACGACCGCCGACGCCCCGAGGGAGAAGACCATCACGAGGGCGGCGTCGGCCATGTCGTGGCGCACGCGACGCGTGGGCCGTGTCGCGACCTTCTCCTCGATCATGAGCGTGCTCCGTGCTGCCGGCGGGTGGGGGGGACATCGGGTGGGGCGTGTGGTCCGTCCTCGGGACGGTTCCGGTGAGGTCGGTGGACGGGTCGAGGCGGCCTGGCGGTGTGTGGCCGGTGCGAGCGGGACGGCCGTGGTTCCGGATCCCCGTCCGTGCGGCCTGACGTCGGGGAAGGGACGTCAGGAGCGCACAGCCGGAGGTCGAGAAGCGCGGACGGTGCTCAGAAGATTCCGGGCATCACCTCGTCGGACATGTCGGCGAACGGCTCCTCCTGCTCGGCGGAGAACTCCGCCCACCGCTGGGCGTCCCAGATCTCGAGGCGGTCCATCGCGCCGACGACGACGACGTCGCGGTCGAGCTGGGCCCACTCGCGCAGGACCTGTGGGACGGAGATCCGTCCCTGCTTGTCCGGGACCTCGGAGGAGGCGCCCGAGTAGAGCATGCGGACGAAGTTGCGGGCCTGACGGTTGGTGAACGGGGTGTCCCGGATGCGGTCGGTGAAGGCGGTGAAGCTCTGGGTGGTCCATCCGTAGATGCACTTCTCCTGGCCGCGCGTCAGCACGATGCCGTCCTCGAGGCGGGGGCGGAACTTGGCCGGCAGGAACAGGCGGGACTTCTCGTCCAGGCGGGGTGTGAACGTCCCGAAGAAGTTCTGGCCATCAACGCTCACCTCACTCCTCCTCGGGGCCGGTCACGGGATCGGCCTCGGCGTCGACACTCGTGCGAGTCGACCAGCTCCTCCACTGCGCCCCACAGTACTCCACAACACACCACTGTCAAGGCAGAACGGCACGATCTGCCCGGCATGTCGCGGCAGGACGCCCACGCGTCGATCGGGCAACGGGACCGTGTTCGCAGGGGTTGAGCCGTCCTGCGTCTCGCCGGGGCCGTCGGTGGAGCGTGGTGGAGGGCGCAGCTCAGCGCGCACGGACGACGAAGGGCCGCCTCGTCATGTCGAGGCGGCCCTTGGAGTCGGGGGGGTCTAGCGCAGGATCAGCGGTCGTCGCCGTCCTGGCGGCGCTGCCAGCGCTGTTCCATGCGGTTCACGAAGGAGCCCCCGGACTGCTTGGGGGTCCTGGGGGCGCCGCGTCCGCCCCGGCCGGTGTCGGCGTTCTCGTCCTCGACGCCGGTCAGCCCGCCACGCCACGCGGTCACGAACAGAGAGGTGGTGGCCAGCATGACGACGAAGCCGACGACACCGACCCAGGCCATGGCCGAGAGGGCGCCGACGAACAGCACCACGATGCCGACGGCGAAGCCGAGACCGGCCACGGCGGCGAGTCGTCGGTTGCGCGCGGCCTGCTTGGAGCCACGGAGGGTGGAGGCGAAGTCCGGGTCCTCGGCTGCGAGCGACTGCTCGAGCTGATGGAGCAGACGAGCCTCTTCCTCAGACAGCGGCATGCTGGTCTCCTCGGTCGGTCGGTGGTGAGGACAAGTCTAGGCACGCGATGCACTGCAGACCACCCGAGATACCTGAGAAGTCCGCACTGTCCCGCACGGCGCGCTCGAGCGCGTGGAGCCGGTCGCGCCCGCCGGGCTCGAGATCGACGATCGCCGACGGCACGAGGTCACTGAACACGCGCAGAGCGGCGGTGCGCTCCGGCACCAGCCCCGCGCTCCGCAGGAGGGTGTCGAGCTCGTGCACGACGTAGCGGCGCGGACCGTCGGCCCGCAGGTCCCAGGCGTCGGCGCGCAGCGTGGTCAGGCGGTGCGCCGTCTCGAAGTCGCCGGCCATCGCCCGCGACAGGATCGCCGCCGGTCGACCGGGCACGACGGCGCTGAACCGGCCGGCGGGCCTCAGCGCGCCGAGCGAGGCACGCACGGCCTCGACGGGGTCGTCCACGTGCTCCAGGACGCCATGACAGATGACCAGGTCCTGGGACCCCGGACCGACGACCCGCGAGACGTCGGACGCGTCCCCGAGCACCCCCGTCACGGAACCGTCCGGGCTCGCCGACTCCGCATGACGACGGTCGAGGGAGGCGAGGGCGTCCGGGCTGGGGTCGACGACCGTCACGCGGTGGCCGAGGGCGGCCAGCCGTACGGCGTCCCCGCCGGTCCCGCCGCCGAGGTCGAGCACGTCCAGCGGTCCCCCGGCACCGACGGCTGCGACCGCGTCCAGCACCGCCTGCCACATGATCTCGCCGCGCACCGGACCCATGACGCCACTCTAGCCACCGCACGGTCCGGCGGCCGGGGACCGCAGCACCGCCCGAGGACGCGGGCGACAGCGCTACCCTTCGGCCATGGCGCGCGTGGTGGTGGTCGGCGGTGGCTTCGCCGGTCTGGCGACCGCGGCGCGGCTGGCCAAGCTGCGCCACGACGTGACCCTGGTCGAGCAGCGCGAGGAGCTGGGCGGTCGGCTCCGCGACGTCGACCGCGGCACGGGCCGCTGGTCGCTGTGCCCGGACACCATGACCATGCCCGGCGTGGTCCGCGACCTCTTCCGCAAGTCCGGTCGGCCGCTCGACGCCGTCCTGACACTGGAGATCACGCCCGGGCGACGACACCTCTTCGACGACCGCTCCGTCCTCGACCTGCCCCTGGGTCGTCGCTCGGACCAGCACGACGCCGTCGAGGACCTCCTCGGCTCCGACCCGTGGTCACCGTGGCTGGACACCATGTCCGAGACCTGGGAGATCCTCCGGCGCCGGACCATCCACCGCCTTCCGACGGGTGCCGGGGACCTCTCCCGCGACGACCGGTCCGTCCTGCGCGCTCGTCGGTCCCTGCGACGTGAGGTGCGCTCGCGCCTCAAGGACGACCGTCTCCGCGCCGTCGTCCTCGACCCGGTCCGCCTGGAGGGTGACGACGACCGGGTGACCCCGGCGTTCACGGCCGTCGACCACTACCTGGAGCGCACGTTCGGTCGCTGGCGCGTCGTCGGGGGGATGCCCGCCCTGGCCGACGCCCTGACCCGCCGGCTCGTCGAGCGCAAGGTCACCACCCGCCTCGGCGAGCGTGCGGTCGGGATCGAGACGGGTCCGGGCGGTGCGGTGGCGCGGGTGACGACCGACGGCGGGACGCTCGAGGCCGACCACGTCGTGTGGGCGGCCGGTCACTGGCCCGCCCCCCTCCCGCCCCCCAAGCTCCTCCCTCGGATCCCGGCGGCCCGCACCTTGGTCCGGCTCGGGCTCGACGCCCCCGCCCTCCCCCGCGACGTGATGGCGCACGCCGACCCCCCGCTCCACCTGTGGTCCGACGGCTCGGACTGCTGGACGATCGCCCACCACAATGCCGAGGACCCGTTGGTCGCGCTGGCCCGGGTCGGGCTCGACCTGCGCGGGCACGTCGAGGAGCGCCACGACCTCACCCCGTCCGACCTCGTGCGGCTGGGGCACTGGGGGTGGCAGTGGCGCGGCTGGCGCTCCCAGGTGGACCGACCCTCCCGACCGGGCCCGGAGGGCTTGTTCATGGTCGGTGCGCACGCCCACCCGGGCTCCGGCCTGGAGCTGGTGGGGCTGGCGGCCGAGGCCGTCGCCGAGCACCTGGGGCCCGTCCCCCGCTGAGTCGCGGCCGGACGGGGCGACTAGATGAGACCTTCGGTCCGCAGCGCCTCGAAGATCTCGCGGGTCGCCTTGGAACGGTTGAGCGTCATGAAGTGCAGCCCCGGGGCGCCCTGGGCGAGCAGGTCGCGGCACAGCTGGGTGGCGAGCTCGATGCCCTTGGCCCGGACCGCGGCCGGGTCGCCCGTGAGCGGCTCGATCTCGCGCAGGACCTCCTGCGGCATCGCCGCACCCGAGAGCTCGGCCATCCGCGAGACCTGGTTCCAGTTGAGGATCGGCATGATGCCCGGGACGATCGGCATGTCGCAGCCGAGGGCCCGGACCCGCTCCACGAGGCCGCAGTAGTCGTCGACGCGGAAGAACAGCTGGGTGATCGCGAACTCCGCCCCCGCCCGAGCCTTGGCGACGAGCACCTCGGCGTCGGCGTGCAGGTCCGCAGCGTCGGGATGGCCCTCCGGGAAGGCCGCGACGCCGACGCGGAAGTCGCCGGTCCGACGGGCCAGCTCGACGAGCTCGATCGCGTGGGTCATGCCCCCCGGGTACGGCTCCCACGGGGCACGGGGGCCGCCCTCGGGGTCGCCGCGCAGTGCCAGGACGTGGTCGATCCCCGCCTCGGCGTACTGCTTGAGCACCACGGCGATCTCGTCGCGGCTCTGACCCACGAGCGTGAGGTGCCCGACCGCACGGATCCCGGACTGCTCGGCGATGCGCGACGTGACGCGGACGGTGCGCTCCTGGCTCGTCCCGCCGGCACCGTAGGTGACCGAGACGAACGTCGGCTCCAGCGTCTCGAGCTCGGCGATCGTGCGCCACAAGACGTCCTCACCGGCGTCGTCCTTCGGCGGGAAGAACTCGAAGGAGTAGCTGGGGCGGTCCGACTCGAGGTCGGCGCGGATCGACGGCGAGGGGAGGACGGGCACGAGGCAAAGGTATCGTCCCGGGCGTGATCCCCGGAGAGGAACTCGCCCGTCGAGACGCCGTCGACGCCGCGCTCGAGGCCTTCGTGCAGGAACGGCGCCGCGACCTCGAGCCGTTGGGCCCCGACGCCACGGGCCTGCTCGACCTCGCCCGGGACGCCGTGGCCGGAGGCAAGCGGCTGCGCCCGACCTTCTGCCGAGCCGGCTGGCTCGCCGCCGGCGGTGACCCGGACGACGGACGCATCGACGTGGCCTCCGCCGGCCTGGAGTGGCTGCAGGCCAGCGCCCTCGTCCACGACGACGTGATGGACGACTCCGACGTCCGTCGCGGGCGACCCAGCGTCCATCGAGCCGTCGAGGCCGCTCACCGCGACGGCGGGTGGAGCGGCGACGCCGCCGGCCACGGACGTGCGGTCGCGATCGTGCTCGGCGACCTCCTGCTCTCCTGGGCCGACCAGCAGCTCCGGGCCTCGGGGCTGCCCACCGTGATGCGCGGTCTCGACCTGCTGGACCTGTGCCGCTCGGAGGTCGCCACCGGTCAGTACCTCGACGTCCTCGCCCAGACCAGGCCCGAGGTCGACGTCGAGGAGGCCATGCGCATCGTGCGCTTCAAGGCCGCGACGTACACCGTCGAGCGGCCGATGCAGATCGGTGCGGCGCTCGCGGGCGCCGACGACGCCTTCCTCGACGCGCTGAGCACGGTGGCCCTCCCCCTCGGCGAGGCCTTCCAGCTGCGCGACGACGTCCTCGGGGTCTTCGGCGATCCCGAGGTCACCGGCAAGCCCGCCGGCGACGACCTGCGGGAGGGCAAGCGGACCGTGCTCGTCGCCCGCACCGTCGAGCGGGTCACGCCGCAGGAGCGTGAGCAGGTGCGCCGACTCCTCGGGACCCGCGACGGCATCGCCCCGTTGCGTGAGCTCATGGTGCGATCGGGCGCCCTGGCCGCAGTGGAGCAGGACATCGCCGATCGCGAGCACGCTGCCCGCGCCGCTCTCGACCTGCTGCCGGGGACGGCCCGCTCGGCCATCGAGCCCCTGCTCCTGGTCGGCACCCGCCGCAGCCGCTGACCGACGCGCCGCCCGGGGCGGACACGCTGCTGGTGAGCCGCGCAGCGGGACCCACTCACTACACTCGGCCCTGCCGCGTGGACGACCAGGAGAGGAGGCCGACGTGCCCGTCACGGGAGACGACGCGCTGGTCGGCCGACTGCTCGACCGCCGCTATCTCGTCGGCGACCGCATCGCCCGCGGCGGCATGGCGAGCGTCTTCCTGGGGACCGACCAGCGGCTGGACCGTCGCGTCGCGATCAAGGTCATGCACTCCGGGTTGGGCGACGACGGCACGTTCACCCAGCGCTTCGAGCGCGAGGCCCGGGCGGCGGCCAAGCTCAACCACCGCGGCGTGGTGGCAGTCTTCGACCAGGGTCACGACGGTGACGTCACCTACCTCGTCATGGAGTACGTCCCCGGGCGGACGCTGCGCGACGTCATGCGCGACGAGGCCCCCATGCCGGCCCGACGCGCGCTCGGGCTGCTCGCCGACGTGCTCGCGGCTCTGAACGTCGCGCACCGCGAGAACCTGATCCACCGCGACGTCAAGCCCGAGAACGTGCTCATCACCCCCGACGGCGAGGTGAAGGTGGCCGACTTCGGGCTGTCGCGCGCCGTCAGCAGTGCCACGACCGCCACCGGCGGAACCCTCATGGGCACGGTGTCCTACCTGGCTCCCGAGATCGTCCTCAACGACGGCGTCGACCGCCGCAGCGACGTCTACGCGTGCGGGGCGATGCTGTTCGAGATGCTCACCGGCGAGAAGCCCCACACCGGCGACACGCCGATCCACGTCGCCTACAAGCACGTCCACGAGGACATCGCCGCACCGTCGAGCGTGGTGCCCGGGCTGCCGGACTACGTCGACGCCCTCGTCGCGCGGGCCACCGCTCGCGACCGTGCGCAGCGCTCGGCCGACGCCGGCGTCCTGCTGCACCAGGTGCGCATGGTCATCGGCGCCCTCGACGCAGGCCTCGCCGCAGACCCCGAGCTCGTCGCCGACCTCGCACCCCGCGCCCCGCTGGAGGCCGACGAGGAGGCCACGGCCCCCATCCCCGTCGGCGGTGCGCCCGCCGCCGTCGCGGCAGCGGGTGCCGACGCCGAGCCCACGATGCAGTGGAGCACCCAGGACTGGCACGACGACGAGGACGACGAGCCGCAGGAGCACGGCGACCCCGATGACGCGCCGCCGACGCACGAGGAGTACGGCCAGGTGGCCGCACTGCGCGCCGACGCCCGGCGCGGTCGCGCCCTGCTGATCGGCGTCGTGATCCTCGCGGTCCTGCTCGCCGGCCTCGGGTACTGGCTGGGGGTCGGCCGCTACGCCGAGACCCCGCAGCTGGTCGGGCGCAGCGAGGCCCAGGCGGTCGCCGAGGCCGAGGAGGCCGGGTTCGAGCTCACGGTCGGCCGCCGGGCCTTCTCCGAGACGGCACCGCTCGGCACCGTGATCTCCACCGACCCCGCCGCGGGTGACCGGCTCCTGCCGGGCAGCACCATCACCGCCGTCGTCTCCAAGGGCGTCGAGCGGTACGAGGTCCCCCGCACCAAGGGCCTGACGCCCGAGGAGCTCGAGCGCGAGCTCGAACCGTTGACGTTGCAGGTCGGCGAGGTCACTGAGGTCTTCAGCGACAGCGTCGAGGAGGGCCGGATCGTCCGACCCGTCAGCCACTCCGCGGGCGACTCCGTCCGACGCGGCACCACCATCGACTTCGAGATCAGCAAGGGACCCGAACCCATCGAGATCGCCGACCAGAGTGGCCGCAGCCGCGAGCAGGCCGTCGAGGCGCTCGAGGCGGCAGGCTTCCGCGTCGCCGTCGAGGAGGAGTTCTCCGACGACGTCGACCGCGGCGACGTCATCTCCCAGGACCCGGACGGCGGCACGGGCGTGCGCGGCGACACGATCACCGTCGTCGTCTCCCAGGGGCCCGAGGAGGTCGACGTCCCGGACGTCCGTGGCGAGTCCGAGGAGCGCGCGACGGAGATCCTCGAGGAAGCCGGGTTCGAGGTGCGGGTGCGCAACGTCCTGCCCGGCGACACGGTCCTCGCCCAGACCCCGGACGCCGGGGAGACGCAACGCTTCGGCTCCCGCGTCACCATCTTCGTCTGACCGCAGGAGTCCACGGGTGCCCTACGGTGGGCCGATGACGACACCACGCATCGCACCGGGGAGCCGCAAGGAGATCGGCCTCGTCAACCACCTGCTCAGCACCGCCGCCGGGCGCACGATCGGGTCGGGACGTCCGAACGTCTTCACGACGCTCGGCCGGCGCCGCGGCCTCTTTCGAGCCTGGCTGCTCTACAGCGCCACGATGATGCCCGGGGGTCGGCTCCCCCGAGCCGACACCGAGCTCGTCATCCTCCACGTGGCGACGGTCCGCGAGTGCGCCTACGAGCGTCGCCACCACGAACGCATCGGCGCCCGCGTGGGGTTGTCCCGCGCGGAGATCGAGCACGCCGGTGACGCGTCGTGGTCGGGCTGGAGCGATCGGCAGCGCATCCTGCTGACCGCCACCGACGAGCTCGTCCGCACCCGTGGCCTCGGCGAGGACACCTGGGCGTCGCTGCGCGGGATCCTCGACGAGGTCCGGGCGATCGAGTGGCTCATGCTGTGCGGGCACTACGACGCGCTCGCCACCACCCTGCTGACCCTGCGGGTCCAGCCCGACTGAACGGTCCGACCGACCGGCGTCAGCGGTCGCGGAGCATCTCGGCGACCAGGAACGCCAGCTCGAGCGACTGCTCGCGGTTGAGCCGCGGGTCGCACAGTGTCTCGTAGCGGCGTGAGAGGTCATCGGCCGAGAGCCTCGCGCCGCCGCCCACGCACTCGGTGACGTCGTCGCCCGTGAGCTCGACGTGCAGCCCGCCCGGCCACGTGCCGAGGGAGCGGTGCACCTCGAAGAAGCCGCGCACCTCGTCGATGACGTCGTCGAACTCGCGCGTCTTGTAGCCCGAGGACGCCTCGAAGGTGTTGCCGTGCATCGGGTCGCAGATCCAGGCGACCTCGATCCCGGCGGCGGTGACCTTCTCGACCAGGTGCGGCAGGAGGTCACGGATGCGGCCGGCCCCGAACCGGGTGATGAAGGAGACCTTGCCCGGCGTGCGCTCGGGGTTGAGCTTCTCATAGAGAGCGATGGCGTCGTCGGGCGTCGTCGTGGGGCCGAGCTTGACGCCGATCGGGTTGGCGATGTGACTGAGCAGCTCGACGTGCGCACCGTCGAGCTGGCGGGTGCGCTCCCCGATCCACACGAAGTGACCCGAGACGTCGTAGGGGCTCTGGGTCCGGGAGTCGATGCGGGTCAGGGCGTGCTCGTACTCCAGCACGAGCGCCTCGTGCGAGGAGTAGAAGTCGACCGAGTGGAACTCGTCGGGATCGACGCCGATCGCGTCCATGAAGGCCAGCGCGCGGTCGATCTCGGCTCCGACCCGCTCGTAGCTGACCCCGACCGGGCTCCGCTTGACGAAGTCGGTGTTCCAGACGTGCATCTGGCGCAGATCGGCGTAGCCGCCGGTGGTGAAGGCGCGCGCGAGGTTGAGGGTCGCCGACGACGCGTTGTAGACGTCGACGAGGCGCTGAGGGTCGTGCGCTCGGGCCTCGGGGGTGAAGTCGAACCCGTTGACCGCGTCACCGCGGTAGGCCGGGAGGGTGACGTCGCCGCGGGTCTCGGTGTCGCTGGAGCGGGGCTTGGCGAACTGCCCCGCCATCCGACCCATCTTCACCACGGGCATCGACGCGCCGTAGGTGAGGACGACC
>SXGT01269987.1_pt1 | contig 10011 bp, 7 predicted proteins | sample 3176221 | NCBI WGS metagenome assembly SXGT01 (sample SAMN11356862, study PRJNA531348) | freshwater metagenome | isolation source: freshwater sample F1-120 | place: China: Fuxian Lake, Yuxi | collected 2017-12-25
AAAATTGACAGAAATTACCCATAAAAGTAGCCAATACCGTTTCTTCTCTTATTTCAACCGGAGAAACTAAACCTCTGCCAATAAAATCGCCCATCCTGTTGGGTGTCAATATAGCACAACTTACACCTGCAAAAATGATTTTGAGTGTTAAAAGATATGCAGGCCTTTTTTCAGCGGGTAGAAAAATACGCCATTTTAATCCCTCTAAAAACCAATTAACTGGAATTAGAAGTGTAATTAGGAATAATAAAGGGAATGATTTGCTATTCATTTGTGGAAATTCCTTCATGGAATCCCAGAAATTTTCGTCATAATAAAACTTAAGGATGAAGGAAAGGCTCAATATCCCGAAAATCCATTTAGCGTATTTATGATTCATGAACAGGTAATTGAAAGAAATGCTTTTCCCAAAAACTGGATGATGTGGCTTGCCGATAATGCTTCTGCGCCATATTCATTTGCGGCTAAATCACCTGCTCTTCCATGCAACCAAACACCCAACAAGGAAGCATCCGTTGGTGAATATCCCTGCGCCAATAAACCCGTAATCACACCAGTTAATACATCTCCACTACCACCCGTTGCCATCCCTGAATTTCCAGTTGTATTGAACCAGGCCTTTCCTTCTGGGGTGGCAATTAAAGTATGGTGTCCCTTTAATATCACCGTGCAAGACAATTCTTTTGCCTTTTCTATGGCCTTTTGTACTCTTTCCTGACTATTTTCACAATTCCCAAATAATCTGTCAAATTCTTTTGGATGCGGTGTTATAACAGAATTTTGAGGAATACATTTCCATTTTCCTTCATAAGCAATTGCGTTTAAAGCATCTGCGTCTAAAACCATTGGACGCTTAATTTTAGAAAGTTGATTCAACAGCCATTTTCTGGTGGCTTCAGCAGTACCCATACCTGGACCTATCCCTATAGCCTGATAATGAGAGAAATCTAGTTTTAAATCAACTATTTTATTTAATTTTTCATCTGAAATGACCATAGCTTCAGGCACCCCTGTTTGTAAAACAAGATAAGCACATTTTGGAGCTGCAATGGTCAGAAGCCCTGCCCCACTATGCAGACAAGCCCTTGCAGATAATAAAACAGCACCTATTTTACCATAACTACCCGCTATGATTAGGGCATGTCCAAAGGTACCTTTATGTGAAAAACGTTGCCTGGGTTTGTAAAGGCTTTTCACCTTACTTACTTTCAATAGATAATGATTTACTGTCAGATTCTCCAGATATCCTCTATGTAACCCAATATCCAGAATATGAATTTCCCCCGTATATTTTTCATTTTCCGGGTAATAAAAAGCTAGTTTGGGGCTTTGAAAACTCAGCGTGTCATGGGCTCTGATTATATCATCTCCTGTTTGTAATTCATCAGCCCTTAAACCTGATGGCAAATCAATAGAAATAGTCAAATGTGCCTTTTCATTAAGATATTTAATTAATTGGGCATTAAACCCATCTAAAGGTCTGTTCAAACCTGACCCAAACAAAGCATCTATGATAATTCCACCTTTGGAAAGATCAGGAAAATCACTGGGTTCACTTAACCAGTTTATTTCTCTTTTTGAATATTCCTTCCATCGAAGCAAATTGATTTGAAAATCTTCAGTTCCTTTATTTTCACCTTTTAGGATATAGAGATTTACGCGTGCTCCAGCTCGAAGCAGCATTCTCCCAAGAGCTAATCCATCCCCTCCGTTATTACCTTTTCCACAAAAAATATGAAACCAGGATGAAGAATAATTCATCTTTTCCAACCACTTAAAACAAGCAAGAGCCGCCCGTTCCATTAAATCGATTGATTCAATTGGCTCATTCTTGATGGTAAATGCATCCCATGCATGTATTTGACTAGAAGTAAGAATCATATAGATTATAATGACTTAAAGTTGTTTAAAAATGACTTGTGAACTTGAACAGGGCTGTAAAAGTGAGGATAAAGCTAAGAAAATAAATATACTATGAAAAACAACCATTAATCGCTATATTTAAACTTTGGAAAATTTAATTTTCACCTTTGATTTTAAAAAACCTATCCCTATGTTTCCACTTGTAAGGCAATTAAAGCTGATGTTTCCTCTATGCTTTTTATTTTCACTTCCAATCATTTTATCTGGACAATCTTATGAAACTTTAGATAAGCTTTCTTTATTTAAAAATCCTTCTCCAAATTGGCAACAGACAAATGAAGGTTTATTGGTTTGCGAATTAAAAAATGGGCCTTTCAAAGCCAGTGATAATCTGGTTACCTTAATGGAACATGGTGATCTTGATTTATCTTTAGAAGTAATGATTCCTAAAGGTTCCAATTCGGGTATTTATCTGCAGGGGAGATATGAAATTCAGGTGTTTGACAGCTGGGGAAAATCATTACCTTCTTTTGATGATGCAGGGGGGATTTATCAGCGCTGGGATGAAAAGAGGGGTAAAAATAACGAAGGATTCGAGGGACATGCACCTAGGTTTAATGCAGTCAAAGCGCCCGGACTCTGGAACAAGGTTGAAATAAGCTTTCAGGCACCCAAATTTGACGTCAGTGGAAAAAAAATAACGAACGCCAAAATGTTGAAAGTCTCTTGGAATGGGGTAATTATTCATCAGAATGTTGAACTTTTCGGACCAACGAGAGCAGCTGCCTTTCCAGATGAAAAACCTTTGGGGCCTTTAATGTTTCAAGGTGATCATGGTCCTGTAACTTATAGAAATATCAGAATAACAAAAATGGGGAATGCCAGTGTGAAGATAGTTCCCCCTGTTCAATACAAAATTTACGAAAATGCGTTCACCCGTGAACAAAAAGGTGCTATACAATCGGTTCCAAAAGAAAAAGATTTAACGACTCTTACCCCTGTTAAGACTGGAGAAACGAATCTGATAGACGTTTCTGTTTCAAGAAGAGGCACCCAATACTACGTTATTACAGGTACTTTTGAAGTTGCTAAAACGGCTATTTATGAATTCAAAGGGAATTATCATGGTTATGCAAATGTACTGATTGATAACGAATTAGTTCTTTCCGATGTGGAAGTACCTTGGTATGGAATGAGTTTTAATGAAGAAGTATTAGGAAAAAAACAATTATCCACAGGGAAACACTCCTTTCGGATAGGTTATACGCACAGAGACTGGGAGAGAAATTTACGGGCTTTTGGATTGTCTGTTAAGGCAGAAGGTGATGGCGAAGGATGGCAGCCCCTACACGATAAAAAATCGGAAATGGAATTTTCTAAAACGGTGATGAATGAAGTTTATTTGACAAATCAACCTGTTTTTCAACGCTCATTTGTCGTTTTTGATGGCACGAAAAGAACGCATGCAATCAATGTAGGATTTCCACAAGGGGTACATTACAGCTATGATACTAAATCGGCTGCCTTATTGAATGTTTGGAGAGGCAGGTTTATTAATACAACCGAAATGTGGCATGACAGGGGGTCTGAACAAACGGCAGAACCACTGGGAATGTCTCAACAAATGACAGGACTTTTTCCCATTGTAAATAAAATGAATCTGGATTTAATACCCACTTCCTCCATTCGGTATGAAGGCATGCAATTTGTCGATATAGATGGTCAAAAGACACCTCAGTTTGTCCTAAAAATGGGAAATTTAGTCCTAAAAGATTGGTTCCATCCAACACCAAATAACCAGGGAATGACAAGGAATTTATCCTTCTCTGAATTACCTGCTGAAAAGCAAATTCTTTTGGCACACGCAAAAAAGGGAATAAAAAAAGTATCTGAAGGGTTATATGCCATTGATGATGCAGCCTATTTCATTAAACTTAATTCACCAAATACTCCTGTAATTATTGAAAAAGAGGGACAACAATGGTTAGTGTCCGATATTAAAAATACCCTTTTTACCTATCAGATAGTATTTTAAAAAAACGAATGGCAATGAAAAATTTATTACTTATAGTTTGTTTATCTATTCTTCTTTCACAGGTAATGATTGCTCAAAAAGCAGCTGCCGAGGCAGAATATTATCCCTTAAGGACTTTACCAATACCTCATAATATAGAATTGGAAGTTGGAGGTATGACTACAATACCCGATGGAAGACTAGCTGTTAGCACCCGTCGCGGAGAAATATGGATGGTCGAAAATCCATATTCTGCAACTCCATTTTACAAACTTTTTGCCAGTGGCATGCATGAAGTCCTCGGGTTAACATACCATAAAGGTTCTTTGTATGCCGTTCAACGTGGCGAATTAACTAAATTAACCGACCAGAATGGAGATGGATCTGCCGATTACTATCAAAATATTGCCAATTGGGAATTGGCAGGAAATTATCATGAATATTCTTATGGACCGGTCTTCGATAAGGATGAAAATATGTATCTCACCTTTAATGTCGCATGGGTTGGATTTGGCGAAGCAAAATTATCAAAATGGAGAGGATGGATGGTCAAAGTTTCTCCCGATGGCACTTTATCGCCCGTTGCATCAGGATTGAGGTCTCCCGCTGGAGTGATGATGAATAGCTCAGGGGATATTTTTTATACGGAAAATCAAGGTGACTGGGTTGGATCTGGTAGAATTACCCATTTAGAAAAAGGTGATTTTGCCGGTCATGCCAGTAGTCTAATCTGGTCCAACGAACCTGGTTCTCCAATGACAACGCAGATTTCAGATATTCCTGATAATGGTGAACCCATGTATAAAGCAGCTGAGAAAGTGAAAAATTTGAAGCTGCCAGCAGTTTGGTATCCTCATACCTTAATGGGTATTTCTACAGCTGATATGATTGAAGATAAAAACGGATTTATGGGTCCTTTTTTTAAAGGACAATATTTTGTTTCCGATCAGGGGCATTCCAAGGTGATGCGCATGATGTTAGAAAAAATTAACGGACAATATCAAGGCATTTGCTTTCCATTTCGCGAGGGCTGGCAATCAGGTCTTCTTCGTTTATCCTGGGGAATTGATGGTTCTATGTTTGGGGGTATGACCTCAAGGGGATGGGGATCAACCGGAACCGATTTGTTTGGCCTTCAGAGAATGGTCTGGAGCGGTGAAACTTCTTTTGAAATGGCCGAAGTCCATGCAATGTCCGACGGATTTGAAATTACTTTCACCAAACCTGTCGATGTTGCAACTGCCACACAAGCAGCAAACTATGATATTAATAGCTTTAATTATCAATATCACCACTTTTATGGCAGTCCAGTAATTGAAAATAAAACGCACACTATTAAAGCCATCCTCATATCAGACGATGCTAAAAAAGTTCGCCTGGTGTTGGATGAAGCGAGACGTTTTTATATCCATGAAATTAAACCAAAAGGTGTTAAATCCACCAATGGCGATTTGTTATTGCATGATGTTGGTTATTACACCCTCAATAATATTCCAGCAGGATTAACAGCTGATCTTTCCAAAAATAAAATGGCTGTAATTGCTCCTCCTCCAGCTCAACATGAGCACGCTGCTCCAATGGAAACCGAAGTGGAAGTAAAAACAAAGAAAAGCACTAAAACAAGTACTAAATATCAACCTGTGATGCCTGCTGATTGGGCAGCACCCGACAAAACCCTAACCGTCGGCACTATTCCTGGAATGAAATACGACGTGACTGAACTAGAGGTCAATGTGGGAAGTAAAGTAAAACTCATTTTCAATAATCTGGATGACGACATGACCCATAATTTGGTCATTGTGGAACCAGGAACCGCTGACGAGGTAGGATTAGCTGCTTTTTCCCTCGGGGTTAAAGCTTCTCAGATGAGTTATGTACCCAATAGCAATAAAGTATTGTTTCATACTACCCTATTACAACCAGAATCATCACAGACCATTTATTTTACAGCACCAGCCAAACCAGGTAATTATTCCTTCGTTTGTACTTATCCAGGCCATCATACTTTAATGAGAGGTATTTTAAAAGTAGTGAAATAAATTATACTTGGTTTTTAAAATTTGATAAAGGTATTTTCTCTAAACAGAATAACGCTTACATCCTTTTTCAAGACAATTTATTCGCTTATGGTACACTGTTTGATAAAATTTGGACTAATCCTTTTTATATTTAGCTCCTTTACCCTTTCTGTGGATAAGGAATCCCAATCTGTAAAGCCAAACATTATCTTGTTTTTTGTTGATGATATGGGTTGGCAAGATACATCGGTTCCATTTTGGACTGAAAAAACGGCATTAAATCGTTTATACCATACACCAAACATGGAAAAACTGGCAGCTGAAGGGATGAAATTTACTCAGGCTTATGCCAGTAGTGTTTGCTCCCCTACACGGGTTAGTTTGATGACGGGTATGAATGCGGCAAGACACAAGGTTACCAATTGGACCTTACGAAGAAATATTTCAGAAGACCATAAAGATTCCATTTTACAAATGCCAAAATGGAATATGAATGGTCTGCAGCCAGTTGATAGCATTGAAAATGCTGTATATGCCACGACCCTACCACAACTACTTAAACAACATGGCTATTTTACCATCCATTGTGGTAAGGCTCATTGGGGAGCTATGGATACTCCAGGAGCTGACCCCTTAAATTTAGGCTTTGATGTTAACATTGCCGGACATGCCGCCGGCGCACCCGGTAGTTACCAGGGTGAACGTAACTTTGGAAATAAAAACGGAGAAAATCATACGCTGCCATGGGGGGTACCGGGTTTAAGTAAATACCATGGCGATACCATAAATCTGACTGAGGTATTAACCATTGAAGCTATTTCTGCTATCCAGCAGGCTCAAAAAACAAATAAACCCTTTTTCTTAAATATGTCTCACTATGCAGTGCATACACCTCTTGAAGCCGATACCCGTTTTTATGAAAAATATAAACAACAGGGGCTAGAAGAACCGGAAGCTCGTTTTGCTTCTATGGTAGAAGGAATGGATAAGAGTTTAGGTGACCTCATGTCCTTTCTATCCGCCAGTAATCTTGAAAAAAATACCATTATAATTTTTATGTCTGACAATGGATCCTTGAGCGCAACTGCCCGAGGAGGCCAAAAACATACTCATAATTCACCGCTAAAAAGTGGTAAAGGATCTGCTTTTGAAGGAGGAATCAGAGAACCCATGTTAGTAAAATGGCCTGATGAAGTACTCCCAGGTTCCATCTGTAATCAGCCCCTTATAATTGAAGATTTTTTTCCCAGTATTTTAGAAATGGCTGGAATATTAAAAAAGAAAACGGTTCAACAAATAGATGGGAAAAGTTTTATCCCTCTTTTGAAACAAAAAGGAATAACACCTTCTAATCGCATTTTCGTATGGCATTTTCCCAATAAATGGGGTCCTACCGGGCCTGGCATCGGAACAACCAGTACCATACGTCAAGGAGAATGGAAATTAATTTATTGGTATAAAGATGGGAAAAAAGAACTTTATCGATTAGATAAAGACCTTGGGGAAAATGTTAATCTGGCTATTAAACATCCCGGAAAAGTAGAAGAATTATCCACTTTACTTAGTGAGCACCTGAGAAAAGTTGGAGCAGACAGACCTTTTTTTAAACAAACAAATCAGGCAGCACCATGGCCTGATGAAAAATAAAATTACATCCGTTTTACAAATATCAATATGAACCATTACAAGTATTATTTAACAATTCTGCTAGCTGTTTTTATGCTTTTTGCAGGCATCATGCATTTCATAAAACCCCGTTTCTATAATAAGTTTATTCCAGATTTCATTCCAAAGTTATTCGCCAACTATCTGGCTGGCATTATTGAAGTATTACTGGGTATTGGACTTCTTATCCCCCAATATCAACAGATGGCGGGAAAAGGTATGTTCTATTTAATGGTATTTTTCTTACCCATTCATGTTATAGATGTATTCAAAGAAAAACCTGCTATAGGAAGTAAGAAACTGGCTATCATTAGAATCCCAATCCAGTTTATATTAATCTACTGGACCTGGCATTTAAGTCAATAATTAGAAAGGTGATGATCTGAGGCTTCAGTACCCCCTTTAAATACTTCGGTTCCTTCTTTGACAGATGGAACCGAAGTATATATAATTGTATCATTTAATATGTTCGGAATCAAGATAACCATAAGCCTTATTCAGTTCAAAAACGGACTCCGCTGTAAAGTTATTATTATGAATAAGGGCTAATTGACCTTCCAGAAGCTTTCTTTTAGTAGGTAAAAATTGAATATTTTTTTCCCTGATTTTTTGGGCGGTATCATTCCTGCTTTCCCCATAAAGACTTAATGTTTCCAGCACCTCCTCCATCTGAATAATGACGGCCATAATTTGGTTAGGAATCCAGGAAGTAATAGGGGTTCCCCCCGTTGCTTTGGCGTACTTAGTATTAGACATGATATATTTTTGAACAAATTGCCAGTGACCATTCCTAAAATGGTAAATCTCTTCTAAAATACCGATTAAAAAACAAAGGGCTTCAACATTGCCTCTTTCTTTCAATAATCCAAATAAACCTTTTGGATGAACTTCTTTCATAGTATCCGTTAAATCTGAGAAAAAGTTCTGAACACATAAGGGTCTGTAAGCCCTTAGATCAAGCAAATATTTGGTTAGTTCATTTTGAGGATAGTGGAAAATAACCCCTGAGAAAATATCCTGCATTGGAATAATATCATCTTGAGCTCCCGTTTGTCCCCGAAAAGCTTTAGGCTCATCCCATACACCCTCATAAGTTACTCCAGGTCCAAAAATTTCTTCATTCCCTTTAACACCCATTATAAATATTCTAAAATCGTTATAATGTTGCCATCGTGAAGCTTTCCACATCTCTTTTCTACGCTCATTCATTTGCTTCATAGTCATCCAGTTTGCTTCTAAAAAATCATGCACCGGCTCATTCTCATCTTTGATAACCTGCAAAGTCCGCATGACAGAACCTACTAAACCCGGGGAAAACCTATTAATATCAACATGAAGCATAATAAAACCCACTTCATCAGACTGACCTGAAAAGTAATTACACATGGTAATATTTTCCCAGTTTAAATCCTTTCCTTCATCTAATCTTTTATAGTTTCCTAAGGAATAGGCATAATGGTAATCGAGCCAGGGAAAGACACCTAATTTTTCTGATACATAACAAAATGGCTGTGCGATATTTGCAGGTAAAAAGTTTCTCGCTTTACCATAGCTTCCATCAACTCTAAATTGTTGAAAAGATGGTTCTAATAAATAAGCTGATGTTAAAAATCCATAAGAGCGAAAAAGTGCCTGAATAAGAAATATATTGTCCTCTTGTTTAACGTCATCTAAATGATTTTTTAGTCTAGAAATAGCTTCAACTATGGCACCATCATGATGTAGCAATCCATTTCCACCATTTGGTAACCGAACAGGCATTTCATCTAAAATTTTTTGAACATCTGCATAAGTTGCCGGAAGTGAAATAATTGGATCTTTTACAGGTAAAAAACCATGCTCAGAACATACGTCAAAAAAGCCATCCTTATAATGGTTCTGAAGTTTCATAAATTTGGTATTTGGTTATTTGGCAAATAAAAATGACAATATAACATCAAAACAACCTATTTACAAATGATATTTTGTTTTAAAATATTTTTGCCCTTAAAATATATCTATTTTAAATATCTCATTTAAAATGCAATATCAAAGAGCGGAAAAAGAAAGGATTTTATTCCTACATTGTCATCAAATAGAACTGATAAATGTTACCTGCAGAAAATAAAACATATCGTATTTTGGGGGTCGATCCTGGAACCGTAAAAATGGGTTATGCACTTTTGGAAATCAATGGAAATCAAATGGGAACTATGGACATTGGTGTTATTTTTTTAGATTCATTAAGTGATCATCCCACAAGATTATTAAAAATACTGGAAAGACTTCGAAGTATTATTGAGACGTATAATCCTACAATTATGGCTATTGAAGCCCCGTTTTATGCAAAAAATGTTCAATCAATGCTAAAGTTAGGCCGAGCCCAGGGAGTAGCTATGGCCGTTGGCATGGACAAAGGATTAGAAATTTTTGAATATTCCCCGCGTAAAATAAAGCAGTCAGTTACAGGAA
>SXGT01581610.1_pt1 | contig 10011 bp, 10 predicted proteins | sample 3176221 | NCBI WGS metagenome assembly SXGT01 (sample SAMN11356862, study PRJNA531348) | freshwater metagenome | isolation source: freshwater sample F1-120 | place: China: Fuxian Lake, Yuxi | collected 2017-12-25
CCGATCTTGTCGACGTCGTTCCAGCTCTCGGGCGTGAACGGTTTGGTCACGCGAGGCTCTTCGTGAATTCGTGTCAGTGTCATCGCGAAATCGAATTCGACTTCCGATTCCGAAACGCCCCCAGAAATGGGAGCAGCCGACTGAGGATCAGGCGTCGCAGCCAGAGGAATATGCCCTTCGCCCGTGAGAAGGCCCGAAGTCGGGTCCATCCCGATCCACCCTGCACCCGGGATAAAAACTTCCGCCCAGGCGTGAAGGTCAGTGAAGTCGGACGCAGGACCTTCGGGGCCTTCGATCGGCTTAAGGTCCGGAATCAACTGAATGAGGTATCCCGAGACAAAACGCGCCGCCAGTCCCAGATGCCGTAAAATCTGAACCAGCAGCCAGGCAGAATCGCGACATGAGCCCAGTCGTTTTGACAGAGTCTCTTCCGGCGTCTGAACGCCAGGTTCCATGCGAATGATGTAATCGATGTCTTTTTGGAGGCGCGTATTGATCTCGACGAGGAAGTTGACCATCTTCCTCGGAGTTCGGTCGATGCTGGCGAGGTATTTCGCGAAATGAGGCCCTTCGTTGGGCTTGGTCTCCAAAAACGGTTTCAGATCCTTTTCGAGAATCTCTTCATACTTGAATGGGAACTTGTCGGCGTAGTCTTCGACGAAAAAGTCAAAGGGGTTGATGACCGTCATATCAGCGACGAGATCAACAGTCACCGAGAACTTCTTAGTCGATTCTGGGAAGACCAGTCGCGCCAGGTAATTGCTGAACGGATCCTGCTGCCAGTTGAGAAAGTGGGTCTCAGGTTCGATCTTCAGAGAATAGCTGAGGATTGGCGTGCGGGCGTGAGGGGCAGGGCGCAAGCGGACAATCTGGGGACCCAGCGAAACGAGTCGGTCATAATCATAGACCGTCTTGTGATGCAGCGCGACACGAATGGACATGGAGAGCCTTAAACAATATTTGAGTCAGTCAGTGATGAATCAGGATAAATCGATCAGTGATGACGTCGTGGTCGAACTGATGAACGGGAGGCGTAACAAAGTCACGCCGGATTACGATTGCTTTTGTGTTTGCGTGGACGCGCCGCTCTCGGTTATCTGAGACTGAATTTGTTCCTGAATCGGCGAGAGCTCGAAATAGGCATGATAGATCGCCTGTCCGATATCGCTGACTTTTGTCTGGATATCGTCGACAAACTGGTGAAGTCCTTGTCGAATGACATCTTCAATCGACAGATCAGAGAGTTGTTGATCGACCTGAGCCAGTAGATATTCAGGGTCATTCTGCTCGGACGCCGGTTGATGTGCCATGACGTGCTGCGAGTCCTGGATGATGGAATGCAGCGAGGCTCGCGTCGTGGCAATACAGTAACGCACAGAGCGGGGGAAGTGTCGATCGAGCAGCAAAAACTCTGCGACGTTCTTCGGCTCAATACGCCCGTAAACCTTGCGGTACATCAGCAGGGCACTGCTGGATTCAAGCAACGCAGACCATTGGACAATATCGTACGTCGAGCCAACCTGAGAGGCTTTCGGAAGCAGAATGAAGTATTTGACGTCTAGAATGCGCGACGTCATGTCCGCTCGTTCGAGCAGACGCCCCATTTGCGCGAAGTTCCAGGCTTCGCCGTGAGACATGGTCGCTTCCATCGCGCCGATCATCTGGTGACTGGATCGTTTGACCCGGTCAAGAAACTGGCTCGGGTTCTTAAGAATCTCGTCGGCATGTTGCTCGGCTTCTCGAACACGCAGATAAAACCGGTTGATCGATTCCCACATCGCGACACTGATGACTTCGCGAATCGTCCGCGCGTTCTCTCGCGCTTTCAGCAGGCTCGACATGATCGAGTTCGGATTCTGACGATTGAAGATGAGGAACTCGAGCACATTGCGACGCGTGTACGTGCGATAAAGTTCTTCATACTGCTTCGTATCGCCATTAGCAAAAATCAGCGACGACCACTGACCATCCGGATTGTGGGCATCACCCAGTGAGATACTCTGTGTGACATGAATAAACCTCGCGATATTCTCAGCGCGTTCGAGGTATCTCGTCATCCAGAATAAGCAATCTGCTACCCGACTAAGCATTGGTGACCTTCGAGGTGAGTGACTTCAGTGTGTAAATGGCCGACGTTGTCTGACTACGTCAAGACCCAGGTATCTTTCGATCCGCCGCCTTGCGACGAGTTGACAATCATCGAGCCCTCTTTAAGTGCAACCCGTGTCAAGCCGCCGGGCAGGATGTAAAACTCCTTGCCATACAGGATGAACGGCCGCAAGTCGACGTGTCGTGGGCGGACATCATCACCTGCAATCGTGGGGACTGTCGAAAGGTTGAGCATCGGTTGCGCAATGAAGTTACGCGGATTCGCTTTCACTTCCGCAGCGGTCTTCTCACGCTCAGCGGCCGTCGACATCGGCCCCATGAGAATGCCGTACCCGCCGGATTCATTGGTCGGCTTGACGACGAGTTCTTCCAGGTGTTCCAGAACATATTTCATGCTGTCCGGTTCGGAACACAAGTAAGTCGGGACGTTGGGCAGGATCGCTTCTTCTGACAGGTAATACTCAATGATTCTCGGCACGTAAGCATAAACGGCCTTATCATCCGCGACGCCAGTTCCTGGAGCGTTGGCGATTGTGACGTTGCCTTTGCGGTAAACCTCCATCAGGCCTGGAACCCCGAGAGCGGAATCCGCACGGAAGGCGAGGGGATCGATGAAATCGTCGTCAATACGTCGGTAAATGACGTCGACTCGTTTGAGGCCGTGCGTCGTTCGCATCTTGACGTAGCCCCCATCGATCACCAGATCAGGCCCCGTCACGAGCTCGATCCCCATCTGTTGGGCCAGGAAGCAGTGTTCAAAGTACGCTGAGTTGTAGATGCCCGGCGTCAAAAGAACACAGACCGGGCCATCGTTCTCAACGTCAGAAGGGGCCGTCTGCTGCAGTGTCTGGAGCAGTCGCTCTGGATACTCTTCGACAGGGGCAATTGATGTCCCCGAGAAGATCTCTGGCAGCACGAACTTCATCAAATCGCGATTCGCGAGCACATAAGAAACGCCGGACGGGCAGCGGAGGTTGTCTTCCAGAACGTAAATCTGGCCGTCTGTATGACGGATCAGGTCAGTGCCGGTGATATGGGTCCAGACCCCTTGAGGTGGTCGGAAGCCCATACACTGTTTACGAAAGGTCTTGGCAGAAAAGACCAGTTCGGCGGGGACGACGCCGTCTTTCATGATCTTGCCATCGGAGTACACGTCGTCGAGGAACAGATTCAGGGCACGGATCCGCTGGATCAGGCCACTGTGCATCATTTCCCAGTCGGTCGAGGTGATAACCCGCGGGAGGACATCAAACGGCCAGATCTTCTCATTACCGTCGGAGTGCCCGTAAACGGCGAAGGTGATCCCGCGTTCGTGAAGAAGCTCTTCCGCGGTCTGCTGACGTTTTTTCAGCGAGCCGGGAGTCATGATGTCTAGACTGTGAGCCAGATCTGGATAGCGAGGCTGCGAGGTGGCGGAAAAGAATTCGTCGTAAACGCCATCACAGGCATAGTCAGGTTTCATGCGCACGTTTCTCAAGGATGTTTGGTCGTGATTGACTACCGACCACTTTGCAAACAACGTACCGCAGACGTATGTGGGAAATCCGGGAACATCGCTGCTTAATAAATAAGCAGAATCTGTGGATTCACCCAAATCAATGCCTGCTTTTTACGCTAGCTAAAATTCACGACGAACATGTCAGGCATCCATCAGCGCACTCAGGTCGATCAGATGCACCTGTCGACCGCCCGTATGAGGAGAATCGATGGCCACGAGTCGACCTGATGAACTGGAACGCGGGTGGGTATCACAACGCCACTCGCCGGTGTATTCCTTCGGCGATGGGAATCGCCCTAATTCAACTTTCCGGCCCGTCGGGAGATGAACGAGGTGAGGAATCTGGAATCGTTCCGATTCGCGCGGATAGGAGTCGTTTAAGATCCAGTTTGGGAACTGCCACGGGAGATAAGTCAGGTGGGCATCCCAAGTCATCACTTCGGGAAGCATCGGCTCCGCCTGATCTGTCTGGTCAGTATAGAGCCAATAATTTTTGCCCCCGGTGTGCGTTGACCACGCAGCGATGTGGTCCGGATCACGCCAAATGAAGTGTGAGAAGTGGCCTGAGTTCTCGAGCAGATGGAGGTCAGTCCCATCGGTTCCAATCGTGAAGACACGGGTGTAGAAGGGCTGCTTATACTGGTAGTCAGGGTCGCCGACTCGATGGTCCCGCCAGCGACTCAGAAAGATCAGCCGTGTCCCGTCCGTATTGCACAACAGGTGATTGAACCAATGCCATTTCGTCGAGAGGTCCCCATCGGGATACGGAACCGCAGCAGCTTGGGCGATGGAGAAGATCAATTTTGATTCGCCCGTGGCAAGGTCAATTCGCCAGATGCCCAGCTCTTCCGGGGCTTTCTGATCGCGATACGGTTCTTTGACGCCCGGGTAGCCGTATCCTGGACGGTGATTCTGGATGCGGGCGAAGTCGGAGGCGTAACCGTATTTGCCGTCTGGACTAAGGGTGTAGATGGCCCGGTCGATCGTCCGCTTTTCCCGACTGAATGTCGAGGATGTGTGCGACAAAATGGTCGTCTTCGCGGTCGTTCCAGATGATTTCTGACTTGGAACCCGGGATCCACTGCAGCATACACCCCTGCTGCCAGCCCCAAGACCGCGATTGGCCCAGTTCGACCCACTGATCGTTGTGAGCCGTGTCGATCATGCCGACGTTGAGAACATCATCCGCGGTCGGCGAACGGTGCTCGAAATCGACTTGGTTGGAAAGGATGAGCTTTTCCGTCTGGTCGAACTCGAGTTTGTCGTAGTACCCAAACCAGTGATACTTTGGCCCACGCGTGATCGTGCGAACCGGGAAGCTCAGCTGTTTTTCGGAGGCGAATGCTCCACGGCTGCCAAGCGATGCTCCCACGAGTGAGCTGGTCATGATAGTGTTGAATTGTCGTCGTGAGAGCGCAATGCGAGCCATTACGGGAATCCTTATGCAAGGTGTTGCCGATCGAGTGGATATCGCATCGATTTTACCAGATGGGTCAGCTGGCGTCGTCAGGATTCTGCTCGGTTTCGTCAGAAGGCGCGTTTGATATTCCGCCATGGAATTCCGGATAGCGTTTCCAGGCGTAAGTCCATTCCATCCACATCCGCATCAGGGACCAGAGCAGCCGCATCTTGACGAGTGCTTCTCCGGAGAGGCGACTCTGGCTGGCGGTTGACTGCAAAGCCGCGTCGGCCAGTCCCCAGCGGACGCCGAGTTGTTTGCAAAGTTCGTCGGCGAGGAGTTCGCCATCTTCTTCGTCGTCGAGATAGCCGGCTCCTTCGGCGGTGACGAAGAATTCAAACAGTTGCTCGCGGTAAGGCGACATCTCGAGTGGCTGTGACTTCTCGTTGGCTTTCAGCACGAGTTGTTCGATCTGGACGAGAATCTGTTCGGCAAGCGGGAGGTCTTCATTGAGTCGATTATGCGGCGCGTCGTGGGGCATAGAAAAAGGTTCCGTCTGAGGAAATTGTCTTTCAAATGGAAAGCATCGTGAGTTCATGGACGAAGTACAAGTCAACCGACGGGGAACGGAGCGAGCAGGACGATGAACTTTGAGAAAATTGCCGGTGCGGGCACATTGGTTGCGGCTGTCTCGTTTCGAACGGACTTCGCGTTCTTGAGCAATTTTAAGTGACACCTAACGAATGAAACGTGAAAGCCGCCACGACAGATTGTTCTGAATCGTAGCAGCATGGTTGTTTATAAAACGTTCGCATGTGTGAGCGACAATCATGCTTCACCGCACGAGTAATTTATGCTCGTCGGAAGTCTCCGTTACAGGAAAAGGATTCCCATGCTCCGTCCACACATTCTCTCTGCTGCTCTGTTTGCTGGTTGCCTGATTACTACTGCTGACGTTTATGGTCAACAGCCCGGTGCGGATCGTCCGACCCGTCGTGCCGAAAACCAAGCCCAGCGTCAGGAGAACCAAGCCGAACGTCAAGGCAATACTAGCAACAATCAACAAAACCGCAGCGACGTGAAAACTGAAAGCCGCAATTATCGCGGTGATAACGCTGGCTCACATAGCATGGAGTTCCAGTACGACAAGGTTGCCCAGCTGAAAACGAAACTGCTTGATTCCGACCTGATCCGTCAGGCCAACCAGGAATATGAGAGTCAGAAAGACGAGCTGGCCAAGAAAATCGCCTGCGAAATCATCGTGCAGGTCATTAGTGAAGACCGTTTGTTCGTCGCCTCTTTGAATGAGAAGCTGATGGATGAGCATCGCGACGAAAAAGTCTCGATGCAGGACAAAAAGGACATGCACCAACGCATTGCCGCCCAAAAAGACATGATCATGAATGATCAAGAAAAACTGAAAGATCTCCTCGGCATGATCGTCATGCGATGCAAAGTCGAAGAGAAGCTGATGAACATGATGGATGGCGATGAAGGAGACAATGACAGTCGCCAGGCTCGCATGGAAAAAGAAGAAAACCGTAACTAAAGAGCCTTCGCCGCTCGCGTTCGGAAAGCTGCATGATGTCACAAGTTGTGATTATCGTGAGACCCCTGCTTTCAGAGCCGTGCGGTTTTTGACTCCCTTTGACGCAGTCGACCACGGGCCAGGTCGACTGCGTCTTTTTCTATTTTATCCCTTGGACAACTGTTAACTGCGCCTAGAATTTTCGGTGACTTCATGCTGTATGAAAATGGATTCTGAGCACGCAAGGATCGCTGTTGAAAACTGTTCAAGAAAAACTTGCCATTCTCGCGGATGCGGCTAAATATGATGCGTCCTGCGCGAGTTCTGGAGCCAAAGGCACACGCGAGGGAAGCAAACTCGGCTCGACTGAAGGAATGGGCATCTGTCACAGCTATACTCCCGACGGACGCTGCATTTCGCTCCTCAAAATCCTGCTGACCAATTACTGCATTTACGACTGCCGCTACTGCGTTAATCGCGTGTCGAGTGATACGCCGCGGGCAAGATTCACAGTCGACGAGGTCATTCAGCTGACCATCCAGTTTTACCAGCGGAATTACATCGAGGGTTTGTTTCTGAGTTCCGGGATTATCCAGAACACCGATTACACGATGGAACAGCTCAATCAGGTCGCCCGACGTCTACGCCAGGAGCAACATTTCGGCGGCTATATTCATCTCAAAACAATCCCCGGTGCATCTGAGGATTTGATCGCAGAAGCAGGTCGCTGGGCGGATCGATTGAGTGTGAACATCGAACTGCCGACCGCTCCCGATCTGGTGCAACTGGCGCCGGAGAAGAAAAGAGAAGTGATCGTCGAGACGATGGAAACGGTCAAGCATCGCATCGATGAGGTGCAGTCCGAAAAGAGAGCAGGTTTCAAGCCACAACGCTTTGCACCAGCCGGACAGAGTACGCAGATGATTGTGGGCGCGACGCCCACACCTGATGCTGAGATTCTCAAGGTCGCCTCGACATTGTATTCCGATCAACGTCTGCGACGCGTTTACTATTCTGCCTACAGCCCGATCCCGCATGCTGATGCCCGTCTGCCCGCTAAGAGTCCGCCGCTGGTCCGCGAACATCGTCTTTATCAAGCTGACTGGCTGATGCGCTTTTATGGCTTCAAAGCCGATGAGATCGTCACCGCAGATAATCAGAATCTTGATCTGGAGATTGACCCCAAGCTGGCCTGGGCTCTCAAGAATCGCCAGCTCTTCCCGGTCGATGTGAACCGTGCGCCGCGCGAGTTGTTGTTGAGAATCCCCGGAGTGGGAACGCGCAGTGTCGAGCGGATCATCAAGATCCGTCGCTATCACGGACTGACAGTCGACGACATGAAAAAAATTGGTTTAAGCTGGAAAAAAGCCTCTCCGTTTGTGGTCACGTCAGACTTCAACCCCTCGGTCAAACTGCTCGATTCCTTGCTGCTGAAGGAGAAGATCCAGCCGAAACACCGTCAGCTTCTCCTGTTTGATGCTAAGCAGTCAGCCGAGACCGGAGAGGTTTGATGTCGGTCGTCGCGGTGTCAGACTTCGCGTCCTGGCGTGACGAGGCGCGGGCGCTACTTGCGGCCAACCAACCGCCCCACGAGATCACATTCATCGATGCCACCGCCCCTCAAAAACAGTCCCTCTTCGTAGGGTCCGCTGTGCGGATCGTCAATGCACCAACAACGCCAAGATCAACTCCCCGAGTCCCGAAAGACTTCCTCACGCTCGCCGAAAAAGTCTCCTGCCATCGCGACGAAATCCGCTTCGAATTGCTTTACCGTGCCTTGTGGCGATTAACCCATGGAGAACCAAAGTTGCTGGAGATCGAGACAGACGATGATGTTCGACGTCTTTATCTCATGGAAAAAGCAGTGCGTCGTGATGCCCACAAGATGAAAGCCTTCGTGCGATTCCGTCGTGTCGAGCAGGAAGGCGAAGAGTACTTCATCGCGTGGCATCGACCTGATCATCACACCGTCAAGCCGACCGCCCCATTCTTTACGCGACGTTTTCCGAGCATGCGCTGGTCGATCCTCACGCCCGATCTTTGTGCGCATTGGGATCTGGAGGAATTGACGTTCACGCCGGGAGTCACATCAGACCAGGCTCCCCAGGGTGATCTCCTGGAAGACATGTGGAAGACCTATTACCGCGCGATCTTTAACCCGGCTCGCATCAAGTTGAAGGCGATGGTCAAAGAGATGCCCAAGCGTCATTGGAAGACGCTGCCCGAAACGCGGATCATTGATGATCTTCTGGACGAAGCTCCTGCGCGAGTCGAAGAAATGGTCAGACGGCAAACGGGACTGGCAACCTCGGCTGCGGATTTTATACCCGCCGACCATGATTACGAATCACTGCGACAGGCAGCGATGTCATGCCGAGGATGCCCACTCTATCAAGATGCAACTCAGACGATCTTCGGAGAAGGACCGATCAACGCGAAGATCATGTTGGTGGGCGAACAGCCAGGAGATAAAGAGGATCTGGAAGGCAAGCCTTTCGTGGGTCCTGCCGGGCAAATTCTTGATCAGGCACTCTCGGAAGCGGGCATTGATCGCAGCCAGATCTACGTCACCAATACGGTCAAACATTTCAAATTCACCAAGAGCAGCAAGATTCGTCAGCACAGTAAGCCCAATGTCCATGAGATGACGGCATGCAAACCCTGGGTGCAGGCCGAGATCGCGCTGGTGAAGCCTGAGGTGATGGTCTGCCTGGGAGCAACAGCCTCACAAACATTGATCGGGCGAGACTTCAAGATCACGAAGCAGCGCGGCGAATTCATCGCAACCGAGTATTGCGATCAGACAATCGCAACTTATCACCCCTCCGCCATTCTACGCATGCCAACGCAGGAGGCACGCGAGGAGACAATGGCGGCGTTGATTCAAGATCTGCGTAAAGTCGTCAGCGTCTTATGACCTCGCTGCATCTTATGGGGAATACGCTCACTCGCCAGCTGTATTCATCTTCTTGCCGTTCGGAATCACCCCTGCACGCAGCGCCCACGACGTCCAGTGTTGAATCAATTCCGCGGCCATTTCGGGATGCTGCTCGTAAAGATCGTTTGTCTCGGTCCGGTCCTCGTAGACGTTGTAGAGCTCCCATTTGTTGGGGCCCTTCGAAACCAGCTTCCAGTCCCCTTCTCGAATCGCGCGATTCTCTTCGTGTTCCCAGTAAAACGCCATCCGCTCGACCATCTTGCCTTCGAATGCCGGCCGCAGACTCAAGCCTTCCATTGGATGGATCGGCTTTCCATTGAACGTCTCGGGATACTTTGCCTCTGCAAGATCGACGCATGTGGCCATCAGATCCGGCAGATACCCTGGATGCGTATAGAGCTTCCCCCCCTCGGTGATTTTTTTCGGCCAGTGAACGATCAGCGGCGTTGAGATGCCCCCTTCATGGACATAATGCTTGAACAATCGAAACGGTGTATTCGAAGCATTCGCCCACGCCTGCCCGTAGCTCGTCATAAACG
>SXGT01731614.1_pt1 | contig 10011 bp, 11 predicted proteins | sample 3176221 | NCBI WGS metagenome assembly SXGT01 (sample SAMN11356862, study PRJNA531348) | freshwater metagenome | isolation source: freshwater sample F1-120 | place: China: Fuxian Lake, Yuxi | collected 2017-12-25
AAGCGCAGGAGCAACGCTTCGACGAACGGCCGCAGCACGCCAAGATCGCGTCGGCGCGCGCCCCGCAGATCGCCGTCTCCGAGCGATTGGCCTATGCCGAACCTCAGGAAGGCTTCGTCGAGGAGCCGGAACCGTTCAGCCGGCGGTCGACCGCTCCGGTTCCGGCGGCCGACATTCCCGCGCAGGAGGCGCGGCCCGCCATTCGTCCCGCCTTCGTTTCGGGCGGTCAAAAGCGCGCGGCAAGCGCTTACGAGACAGAGCGAAAGGGAACGTCTCCGGACGCTAGGCCGCATGTCGGCGTCACGCCAGTCGCTGCGCGCGATGGTTCGACGACGGGCGGCGCGCGCAAGATCGACGTAACGCCCGTCTCCACGACGCCTTCGGCCATCCGCGCCGCCGCCGTCAAAACGCCGCTCGCCAAAGCCGACGCCAATCGTCCCACACGGCCGGGCTGGATGATCCAGATCGGCGCGACCGAGGACCAGGAAAAGGCCAATCAATTGCTTGCGCGCGCGCGCAGCCAGCTTCAGGGCTTCCCCGCCACTGCGACTGCGTTCACCGAAAAGGTTCAGAAGGCGACTGGAACGCTCTACCGCGCGCGTTTTGCAGGTCTCGAGGAAGAGACCGCGCAATCGGCATGCAAAGCACTCAAGCGCTCCGGCTTCGCCTGCTTCACGACGAGGAATTGATTTGAGAGATGTCCACGACCTGGGACCACGACTACGGCGAGCGGCGGGCGTCAGTGCTGGTGACGCCGCATCAAGACATCCTTGGCCTCATTCACCCGGGCCGCAAGATCCGTCGTCCCGCCAAGATCTGGATGAAGTTTTTTCATCAGATCGCGATGGGCGCGGGCAATGTCCGCAGCGGCGGCGCCGCGCTTGAGACCAAGAATTTCGTACGCCTCGTCTTCCGAAATCGCGCCCGCGCGACGCGCGCCGCCCTCGCCCGCGCGGAAGCCCCCCGAGTCCGCGTGCGCATCGCTTGTCGAACGCCAGCCAGAAAATCGGCGGTCAAGATAAGCTTCTAGGAGCCTCGCGCCGTCCGGGTCGTCGCGACGGCAAACGCCGTAAAGTTCAAGGAGCGCCGGCCGCGTCAGGGAGTCGAGTTGCGCGCCCTCATGCTGGCCCGCGAGGATGACGCCCCGGACCGCGCTCGTCGAATGGTCGAGTTCCATTTCGATCATCGCGGACCGCACGCGCGACACGCCGCCGGCGCCTCCTCCGGCGCTTCGAAATCCGCGCAACGTTCGGCCGCTCAATCCCATCAGCCACACGCCAAAGCCAAGGAGAGCCATGCCGAGGTCGAGGCGGCCGCGGGCGAGAAGCAGGCCGCCGAGCGCGAGCGCGAGTACGCCGCCGCCGCGCTTCAAAAGAACCGCCAACAGCGCCGGCGACGTCCTCGTATAGGCGTTGAGCGCGAGGATGGTCAGGACCAAGGCGAGGAGTCCGATCAGAATGGGCATGTTCTTATCCTCAACCGATCTGCGAGAGGAGCAGACGCGCTGCGCCCTCGCCTTCGCCGGCCCGCCGCTCCAACTCCAACCTGCCGCCGACGGCGTAGGCGGCCACGGCGGCGAGCAATTCCGCCAAACGCCGCGGCGCGGCGGCGTCAAACGCCGCATAGGCGCCGCCGGTCAGGCGCGCGATTTCGCGATAGGCGTGTCGCGCGTCGGCATCCTGGCCTTCCTGGAACATAAAGGCCTTAACTCCGAGCAATCCCAATTCGCCTGCCGTCGCCGTCAAGGCGTCGATCTGTTCCTCCAAAGCGTCGCCGATAAAGACGAGCGCCCCGACGCGACCGCTGCGTGACTCGTCGAGCGCGTGCCGCAGGACCTTGCCGATCTGCGTGCGTCCGCCTCGGCAGACGATCCGCGACATCAGCGCGCCAAGCCCCTCCCCTCCCGAAACGAAGCGCGAGGCGCGGCATTCCCCAAAACCGCGGAAATAGACCAGCTGAACGTCAAGCCCGCCCTGGGCGGCGGTCGTGCGGAACATCTCGCCTTGAATCGACTGGGCCATGTCCCAGGTGGGCTGTCTGCTCATTGTCGCATCCAGCGCGAATATCAGCCGGCCGCGCGACGGGTCGATCGCGACGCTTCTCGCCTTATCGAGAAAGGCGTCTATCGGCCCCGATCGTGCAGAGCCCTGAGCGGTTGGCGGCTTAGGTGAATGATCGCCCACTGCGGTTCACGTCGTTTCTTTGACGTTCTCATTAAAATCGGCCGCGCGTTCTGATAAACAAGAGGCTTGGCGCAGAACTTGAACATAGGCTCTTTCGAAGCGCCGGGCGAGGACTCGATGCCGGCCCACAGCGAAGAATTTCATGTTCTCAGCGGCGCTACGCTGACGGATTCGGCCGGGTGGACGCGCATTGCGGCCTTGCCTGCGGAAGACAGCGCCCGCGTCCAGTCGTTGATGCAGGCGTTCGCCGAAGAGCTGATGCAGAGCGGCGTGCAGGTCGGCGGGGTGACGCAGATCCGGGTCGCGGACAGATCAGGGATCATGTTGCGCGACGTGGCCACCGGCGACGTTTATCCGATCTCGCAGGACCTTGGCCCGGGCTCTGTCGCCTGCAATCTCGATACGAGCGAATTGGCGCTCGCCTGCGCCGCGATCGAGCGCGCCGCCCGCAGCGGCGCGCAGCTCATCGTGATCAGCAAATTTTCCAAACAGGAGGCGGGTCGCGGCGGGCTCTGCGACGCCTTCCGAGCGGCGATGACGGCGCGCGTTCCGGTGATCGCGGCGGTGTCGCCCCATTACCGCGAGGAATGGCGCGCCTTCGCCGGGCCGCTGGCGGAAGACATAGCGCCCGAGCGCCAAGCGCTCGCCGAATGGTGGGCGAAATATCACGCGTCCGCCGCCAAGAGGCCGCCTATCTGACCGGCGGGGCATACATCAGGCCGCCCTTGCTCCACAATGCGTTCAGCCGTCGCTCCATGGCGAAAGGCGCCCCCTGCCCGAGGTTGCGCTCAAAAACGTCTGCGTAATTGCCGACATGTTTGATGATACGATAGGCCCAATCCTGAGAGAGACCGAGATCGTCGCCATGGGCGCCGTCGACGCCGAGCAAACGCCTGATCTGCGGTTTTTCCGACGATAACGCGGCGTCGGCGTTCGCTTTGGATACATCCAGCTCCTCGGCGTCGATCATCGCGAAGAGCGTCCAGCGGACGATGTTGAGCCACTGGTCGTCGCCCTGCCGCACGAGCGGGCCGCGCGGAGACTTTGACAGGAGGTCGGGCAGAACGGCGTGATCCGCCGGCGCCGCCAAGCCGATCCGGACGCCGCTCAGCGTGGAAACGTCGGCTGTCAGCGCGTCGCACTTGCCTTCGTCATAGGCTTTGGCCGCATCCTCTAAGCTCGCAAACAGCTTTGGTTCGTATTTCGCCGTTCGGGCTCGAAAAAAGTCGGCGACGTCGAGCTCGTAGGGCGTTCCTTGCTCGACGCAGATCGCTACGCCCTCCAGCTCTTGAATGGAATTGAAGCCGCGCTGCCGGCGGACGATGAACCCTTGTCCGTCATAGAGAAACACGCCAGCGTAAATGAGCTTCTGTCCCGCGTCGCGGGCTTGGGTCCACGGCGACGCGCTGGCGACGAGATCAACCGCGCCGGCCTGCAGCGCGCCAACCCTCGCTTTCGGCGAGAGTTCGACGAATCGCGCCTTGGCGGGATCATCCAGAACCGCGCTGGCGACGGCGCGGCAGAAATCAACGTCGAAACCGCGCCACTCGCCCGCCCCGTCGCGCTGGGCGAAGCCAGGGGCGGCCGTTACGCCGCACGTCATGTAGCCGCGCTTGACGATCTGGGCGAGCGTGGGACCGACATCGGTTTGCGCGCCTGCGCCGGGCGCGAAAATCGCGCCGGCGAAAGCCGCTAAGCAGGCGAAAAGGAGGCGGCGCATCATGGCGGGCTCGGCATCCGGCGGCGGATATACTACGGTCGCGCGGCGCGTGCGCAAAGGCGACTCGTCAGAGGCGGCATGTCCGAAGAAAAGAAAACAGCGAAACGTAAATTAAGGCCCGCCACTCTTGTGACGCAAGCCGGTCGCGCGCCCTTCGATCATTTCGGCTTCGTCAATCCGCCGAGTTATCGCGGCTCGACCGTGCTGTTTCCGACGGTCGCCGCTCTCGAGGGGCTGCGCCAGCCCTATACTTACGGCACCAAGGGCACGCCGACTACTCGCGCCCTTGAACAGGCGTGGAGCGAGATCGCCGGCGCCGTCGACACCGTGCTGACGCCGTCTGGCCTCGCCGCGATCGGCTTGGCGCTACTGACGGCGACGCACGCCGGCGCGCATGCGCTGATCGCCGACTCCGCCTATCAGCCGACGCGCATATTCTGCGACGGCCTCCTCAAGCGTTTCGGGGTGAACGTCGAATATTACGACCCGCTGATCGGCGGGGGCGTCGCCGCGATGATGCGGCCGGAGACGACCGCGGTGCTCGTCGAGTCGCCCGGCTCGCAAAGCATGGAGGTTCAGGACGTTCCCGCCATCGCCGCCGCCGCGCGTGCCCATGGCGCCTGCGTGATCGCCGACAACACCTGGGCGACGCCACTTCTCTTCCCGCCGCACGAACGCGGCTGCGACCTCGCGGTCGAAGCCGGTACCAAATATCTCGCGGGCCACGCCGATGTTCTCATCGGCCTTGTTTCCGCCAACGCCAAATGGGCCAAGCGCTTGCGCGCGACCTTCAACGCCTTCGGCATGGGCTCCAGTCCAGACGATGCGTCGCTCGCGCTGCGCGGGCTCCGCACGATGGCGCTGCGCCTGCGCGAACAGGAGCGCGCCGCGCTCGACATCGCGCAATGGCTGGAGAACCGGCCGGAAGTCTCGCGCGTGTTGCACCCCGCCCTTCCGACGCATCCCGGCCATGAGCTCTGGAAAAGAGATTTCAACGGCGCCTCCGGCGTATTTTCGGTCATACTCAAAGATGCGCCGCAAAACGCAGTCGCCGCTTTTGTCGACGGGCTTGAGCTCTTTGGAATCGGCTTTTCCTGGGGCGGCTATGAAAGCCTTGTGCTGCCGTTCAACTGCGACTCATACAGGACTGCCACGCGCTGGGCGCCGGAAGGGCCGGCGCTGCGCTTCTCGATCGGACTGGAGGATGTCGACGATCTGAAGTCCGATCTGGCGGCGGGGCTCGCCCGGCTCAAGGTCTCCTAAAGGCGGACCGTTTAGAATATATTCCAAACTACCCGCGTCCTGCGTGGCGAAGGTCTTTCGAAGGGAGAAGCGATATGGTGGCCGTTTCCCGGTTTGCCGCTTATGCCGGCGTTTGCGGCTGGTTGATTGCGGGCGTCGCTCCGGCCATCGCCGCCAGCGGCCAGGACTTTCCGAACCTCACATGCGCCTGCAAGGGCTGCGGACAGAACAAGTCCGACGTCATCGGCAAATGCCCGGACGTTTGTAAGGACAAGACAGTCTACAACAAAGGCGACAAGGTCGTTCCCGCCGCGCCGGCCCGGCCCCGCCCAGCCAGACGGGACAAAACCGCCAAAGCCGCCGACCCGACCGAATTTTGCAAGGCGGCGCGTATGAAGCTGCCGAAAGGCTGGATGCGCGCCGATCCTCCTTCTGCCCAATCACGGTAGGGCGGTCCCGTTCTCGGACGGTCGCGCTACGCCTTTTGCTGCGCTGGCGCGCTGCAGAACGCGAGAATCAGGTCGCGCAATTCAGGCTCCTCTACGAGTTCGGCGGCGATAGCGCAGTCGAACCAGCGCGTGGCGCGCTGCTTTTTCTCCGCCCAGTTCTTGCGTTGCTCCTGCACGCACAGCGAAAACACCTCGACGCGGCAATCGACCGTCGCGCCGCTAGCGAGGCGTTTTTCATAGGAGAAGTCGCCGAGCTTCGCTTTGTCCGTCCTGCCGATGAGTCCCGCCTCCTGCACCGCCTCGATCGCCGCGACGATATGCGGTTTTCGGCCTTTCATCGGCCAGCCTTTCGGAATGACCCAGCGCCTGGTGTCGCGCGAGGTGACCAGCATGACCTCCACGCGCCCATCGCTGATTCGCCAAGGCAAGGCCGCATATTGCGTGCGTGGGACAGGGCAGGCGCCCTCGCGCCTGTTCTTGGGTTTCGGCGTCTTCATGCCGCGACGATCGCGCCCGTCAGCGCAGCGAAGATGACGAAGTCGTCGACGATCTCCGGCGAGGCAATGCCCGCGCCGACCGTCTGCGCCACATGAAGGCCAAAAAAACAGGAAGGCGATGAAGTTGAAGAAGGCGGCCCCAGAACTCGGCGAGTTAAGGCGTGCGATCCGGCGACAGGCGTCTCCGCATGTCGCTCAAATAGATCGAAGAAGCGTTCCTCTCTCGGCATGAGCGCCTGAAACCAAGACAGCATGGCGCCCCCGCCCTCCGTATCTTTGTCACACAACTGTCATGGACTGGCTCGCGGCACATAACCGGGAGAACTCCAGCTGTAAAGCGCCGAGATTCGGCGGCCGCGACTATTTTGCATGCCGCTGCGTCTTGTTCAAAGCGACCGCATTATTCTCCGAGGCGCTCCCATATCCTCGCGCAATTTGGTGAGGCAGCAGGTTCTTGACTCGCGTCCTGACGGAACTCGGCGCGTGACTGAGATTCGCCAGATCGGCGCCGCTGTAAACGAACGCTTCGTTTTCTCCAACGACGACGTCGCCGGCCCGCAACGTCGGGTCCTTCCGAGACAGCCGCAGGTAATAGTCATGCGACGCGGCCGGGTTGGTGCAGGAGCATCCCGCCGTCAGCCTGTCACGAAAGCTGAACGCGACCGGCAGCGTCGAATAGCGATCCCCCTTGGCGTTGCGCGCCTCCTCGATGGTTTCTCCATGGTAGAGTTCGACTCGCGCTGACGGACAGGCGAATTCGCACGACCGCTGGCCGGATATCGCCGAAGACTTGATCAAAGGAAAATAGTAGCCGTCGCAGGCGCGCACGCAGTAGCCGCCGCCTGACATCGAATCCGTCTCGGCCTGAACCGAAGGGGGCCTGTCGCGGCGCACCGAGGCTTTCGGCGCCCGAGGCCGCGGGCGCGGATGGGTCACGCGCCACGACTGGCGCGACGGGTATGCGTAAGACGGCTCCGGACCGAAGAGGTCATCGAAAAAATCGCCTTGCGCCAAAGTATCGAGCGGCGAAACGAGCGCCACGGCCAAAGCCAGAGCGCCGGCGAGTCGTTTCGCACCATGGCGGTTGAGCCGCATCGGCCTGTCCTCGTCGACTTAACTTCGACTGGCGAGCCCCTCAGAATATAATGACGAACACATTTATCATCGAAATTGTGAATATAAACAGCTGATAATCCACAATATTCACGAGGTGCCACTTTCGATTTTAAATCAATATCTTGTGAATTACGGTAGTCGCACCTATATCACGGATCTCTGGCTAGGGGATGTGTTGAGCAGCGGATCGCGCCTCCAAGAGCAGAAGGCATATCAAAAGGCGTCGGCAGGACATTCATGCCGCGCTTTTCTATTTCCCGAATAAGCCGCTTATGCTCCGCTCCAATGATGATGGTGTTTGGGTCCAAGCAAATCGTGTTGCACCCTAAAGCATGAGCCTCATCCGCCGTCGCCTCGATAACTTCCCAGCCTGAAAGAACATCTGGGAGCCTTCCCTCCTTCAAGCTTCCCATGAAACACATGCAGAGACCCTCGCGCAGGACAGAAAATGCGCAATCCAGATGTAGCCATTCGCTCGTTAACGGGACGAGATGAACCCGGTAGCCTTCCGGCTTCAGATAACGCTGAAGCCAAGAAACGCCTGCGGGACTGGAGGCGAGAGAGGAAAAACCGACCAGAATATCCTTGCCAAGGACGAATGTGTCCCCCCCTTCAATAAAGGGGCGAGGATCAAGAAGAAAATCCTCATCGGTCTGCCCCGTCAGAACCGGGGTAACATCAGGCATCCGGACATGCCTAACATCTTCCTGCGAAGATAACCGGCGTCGGAACAGTTCCTCATACCCGAGGTGTTCCTTGGCGCGAAAAATCATCCTCAGGTTCGTCTCAATGACGTTTTTGCCAATCACCACGATGGAGTCTCGCGCAAACTGCGCGATAACTCCGACAGATGTGGAGGAGATTTCTTCATCTGTGAGAGGTCTGGGACGATGGACAATGACGCCATTGTCTTCGAGTAGCCGAGCAAGAGCATCTGTTTGCTGTCTGGCACCCCTACTCTGTTCTGAGAATGCGGTTTCGACTCGCACCCCCTCAAGGTCGGTCAGTAGTTTCTTGTAGCCATGGTAGCGCCCCCAATCCGGCGACCACCGGGGAAAAGTGTCATGAATGTTGTTACCAACAATCACTTCTCTCAGACGGCCCCACTCATTGTAAACGCCGATTTGAGACACGGTCATCTCCAAAGGTAATCGTAAAATAAATTTAGGTGTCGAAAGACGCGATCTCGATGAAGCTTCATAAGCGCGTAGATGACCCTCTTCCCGTCCTCAATCCTAATCTTTGTCCGACATGCACTCAACCGGGACAGTCTCGATCCATTAACGTGATGTGGTCATGGAACATCTGCATGTCAGCTTCCAAAGCCATAGGCTGCTGGCAATTCAGATGAAAGCCGCTTTCGCAGCTTGGGCTGTCGTCTTTGAGATACTACGCTGTGAGGTGCCTGACAGGACAACATGATCACTCCATATATGGTGCTCCAGAATCGCAATGTATGTATCCGCGCGAGGCCATGTCGAAACAAACTCCCGGGGGGGCGGATCTGATGGACATGGATCTGAGCATGGGTGGTTTAAAATTGTTGATTGTGTATGCGGCAGGGTCATCCTCGCGCTGTCTTCTAATCAGCGTCTTGTCGTGGTTGCCGAAGTAAACGCGGATACCAGCCATTACATTTGATGAGTTGTTCCAGCCATAAGCAGCGCTGACAAACGCGCTAGGCGCGATGTTGCCGCCTCTGAACTGAGGCAGGAGATATTCAAACTCGCCTGTTACAGCATTTCTGCCGAAAGAATAAATGTGGCCAACTGAGATTGCTAAATCATCTATCGGGTAGAACTTAGCCTCGACGATATCCGTGAAATAATCTGGGACTGTCAACGCTGATCGACCTCCATAGGCGTAAACCTCGAAAGGATTTAATCCAGCAGTTGTGTAATTAGCCCCTTGGACCCCAATTATCGCGCTGCCTGTAAACTTACCGAGATAGGTCTCAAACTCGCCAGCAGCAGTCCACACGCCACCCCCAACTTTGCCACCTAATAACACGCCATCGCCATAAGCGCCGATAAGCCCCTTGTCTGGGTTACGCCAGAACAGATGACCACCAGCAGCGCCAAGGGGCCTATTGCCGAAGGCACCCGAGCCAAGGTCTAGCTGAGCGCCAAAGGAGTGGCCAATAGGGACTGAGATGGTGCCCGTAGCCCCGCCAATGCCGTTCCAGACTGTATTGGAGTTAGCCTGCGGCGCTAGGCCGGGGAAGCTGGAGATGCTGACGGAATTATTCTGGCCAGCGCCACCATAGACTTCAAGTTTACCGTTCACGCCATCGACGGCTGGCTTTGTGCCTGAAGTAATTGTGGACAGCATCGGCAGGGATGATACGGCTTCGTCAGCAAGTGCTGCGCCGCTAATGGCTAATGAGGCAAAGAGTGTAAAGAACCTGCGGAGCATGGCGTGGTCTCAGATATGATTGAGGCCAGCATAAGTGGAAAAGCAGGCTGACATAAGCCGACTGGGGAAATTCAGGCTGACTGTGGCCGATGGGCAACTAACTGACCTCCGGCAACTCATACCAGTCCGTCGAATAGGTTTGAACAAGTAGCGACTCTGAGACAGCTTCAGATCTTTAGAGTTCCATCGCATTGAAATACCGCTTCGCCCTGCACGCAGGGATCAAATTACTTTTCTGATTATTGTTGAATTCTCGCAAGGCCTTCGCGGCCCCGGCGGTCGACGTCGGTCAGCGTCAGGCGGCGTACGCCGCCCTTGTCGGTCGCGCGGATGCGGGCGAGGTCCATCAGGGACTGCCAGAGGCGGGCGGAATTGACGGAAAGCATGGG
>SXGT01087455.1_pt1 | contig 10010 bp, 10 predicted proteins | sample 3176221 | NCBI WGS metagenome assembly SXGT01 (sample SAMN11356862, study PRJNA531348) | freshwater metagenome | isolation source: freshwater sample F1-120 | place: China: Fuxian Lake, Yuxi | collected 2017-12-25
AGGAAATGATGCTCGGGGCCCGGGACTCTGACGGTTGTGTGCGTCCAGATCAGTTCCGACCAGCCGAAATGGTCGATCATCCGATAGGCCGCGGCCAGTTGAACCCGCAACTCCCATTCCTTCGCCGGGTCCTCTAAGGAGGCGTTGTCCTTCAATGCCGGGTCCGCAGGAGATGAAAGAACGTGAGACATCGCTTGTCAGGCGCCTTCGTAGGGGAATCTGTGAACGGACTTGACACACTCCGAGAGTGCGTCGAGCAGGGTGCGCCCCCATCCGCACGGCGTGAATGGCGCTTTTCTCTGGTTAGTCTGCTTGTCGGTGTCGGCGTAGAAGACCATGGCCGGATCGCGCGGCGTCACGTATTCCCGTACGGTGATCAGAAACTCGATCTCCCGATCCCCCTGCTGTTTCTTCATGGAGTAGAAGGTGACGTGGGCAAGTTCGTCCGATGGCTTTGTCTGGGCGAAGGTCCATTCCGCAGTGGTCATTGTCGATTAATTATAGCGCGCGATAGTGCGGTGGACGCGGCTCGCGCGCTAGCATGTATGGATGCACGATTTAGCCTATTTCCGGGCCAACCTGGACGCCATTGCCGCGCGTCTGGCGGCTCGCGGGAACGCTCCGGCGCTCGACCAATTCCGCGAATTGGATCAAAAACGTCGAGCCGCTATAACCGAATCGGAGGAATTGAAGGCACGGCGCAACGCGGAATCGCAGGAGATTGCAAGGCTGCGCCGTGAAGGCGCCGATACATCCGCCCGCCAGCTTGAGGTTCGTGCCATCGGGGAGCGCGTCTCGTCGCTCGAAGAGCAGGTGAAATCGGCGGACGAATCGTTCCGCGAACTGATGACGGGGATCCCAAACGTGCCACACGAGAGCGTTCCGGTTGGACGGAGCGAGGAAGACAACGTGGAAGTCCGGCGTGTGGGCGAGCCGCGCGCCATGGGCTTCGAGGCGAAGGCGCACTGGGACCTCGGCCCTCAACTCGGCATTCTCGACATGGAGCGCGCGGCGAAAGTCACTGGAGCGCGCTTTGCCGTCTATTGGGGCGCGGGCGCGCGGCTCGAGCGCGCGCTCATCAATTTCATGCTCGATGTCCACACCCGCGAGCACGGCTATAAGGAGGTCTTGCCGCCGTTTCTGATCAACTCCGCGAGTCTCTTCGGCACGGGCCAGCTCCCGAAGTTCGCAGCCGATCTGTTCAAGCTCGAAGGCACCGACTATTGGCTGGCCCCCACCGCCGAAGTGCCGGTCACCAACCTCTACCGCGACGAGACGCTTGACGCCGAACGTCTTCCCATCCGGCTTTGCGCCTACACGCCCTGCTTTCGCAGTGAAGCGGGTTCCTACGGACGCGATGTGCGCGGGATCATCCGCCAGCATCAGTTTCAGAAGGTGGAGCTGGTCAAGTTCACGAGTCCCGATCAAAGCTACGCCGAACTCGACAAGCTTACGGACGATGCCGAGGACATTCTGCGACGGTTGGGCCTGCCGTTTCGTACGGTAGTGCTGTGCACCGGCGACATGGGTTTCAGTTCGGCCAAAACCTACGACATCGAAGTGTGGCTGCCGGGTCAGAACGGATTCAAGGAGATTTCATCCTGCTCGAACTTCGAAGCTTTCCAGTCCCGGCGCGCGGGAATCCGGATGAAGTCCGGCAAAGGGAAATCCGAATTCGCGCACACACTCAACGGTAGCGGCTTGGCCATCGGACGTACATGGGTGGCGGTCATTGAGAACTACCAGCAGGCGGACGGAAGCGTGATTGTTCCGGAGGCGCTCCGGCCATACATGAACGCCGAACGGATTGTGGCGGAGGTGTAATCGCAATGTCCGGGATCAGGATTACGGGTTTGCGGGCCCGCGCGGTCAACGTGCCGATGCGACGTCCACTGCACACCGGCAGTGGTGTACTGGAGACTACGCCGCTGGTATTGATCGATCTTCATGCGAGTGGCGGCGTCACCGGATGCAGTTATGTTTTTTTTAACCAGTCCAACTCCACTTTCAACCGGCCGATCTGTTGGTACAGAGCGTCGTTGTCAGCCTCGCCGTTGGCCGCCTTGCGCGTTCGTCCGTCCACAAACAACTCCGGCAATTGCTCCAGCGCCGATTTCCGCCATTTGACGATCTGCATCGGATGCAACTTAAACTGCGAGTCTAACTGGCTCAACGTCCTTTCGCCGCGGATCGCCTCGATCGCTACCCGCGCTTTGAACTGCGCACCGTACTGCTTCCTCGTCGCCGTCATCGATTTCTCCTTCTCAATGACTCCGCCGAAATCTTACCTTATTGCCTGGTCTGAATTCCTGGGACCACTATAACCGACGTCATAGGAACTGATCAAATCAAGCAATCAGCAGAGTTCGTACGGCACCTCGGAAACGCGTTAGCCGAATTGTTCACGCACGCCATCATCACAAGGCAGCACGAGATAGGACTACTGCCGCAACTCGGCACTGTGGAGCAAGTTGCACACAGAGGATACGTCATCATCAGCCACTTCGACAAGTGCCTGATACGGCCAGGAGACAAGCTCGCACTCAGCCACCAGAACACCGTCATCCTCGCGACCGCCTTAGAACTGCATATTGATGGCACGACCAAACAGGAGCTCCTGCTCACGGCCCGAACGGAAGTCGGGATACGATTTGACCGCAAAATCCGCAAGGGAGCCAGCGTCCACGCTCTGCGCGAACAGCAGACGGCCCCCTACCAAATACTACGGACCATCGAACAACGACGCGATGATCTAATCGCGTCTATTGCGGACCGATTTAGGACGCTCACCCTCGTCACGACCGACGGCCGCCAAGCAACCTTGGACGGTATCGACGGCGTCGATTTCGACTCCCCGCACATACCCGCCATAGCGGACCACCACGCAGACTTCCAACTCGCCACCCGCATCACATTCACCGCGAACGTTCCGCAGCAAGGGAACGCCGTCAACGAAGACGGAAAGGCAGGCGTCGAGGTCATCCAAGGCACCGTTGGCATTCGGGTAACAGGGCGGCTTGGGTTCGCATCAATCAATGGCGCTCGCAGACCCGCAACAATCCGAAATCACCGTGAACCAGCTGAACGAGGCCGAAACCGTGACTTTCGAAGTTGACGCCCCACTCGAACAAGACCCACCACCCGAGCAAGCCTGACTCAGACAAGTACGCGAGCATCCTCGGCGGCCTCGTCATCCCCGACGACGTCATCAACTGGCTGCGCGACGATGCCGCGACCAGCGACCGCACAGAGCAAGCCGCCCGGCAGCAGGCCATTGACCGGCTCGACGCGGACATCCGGTGCATCGACGCGCGTATCGAGACGATGTACACGGACAAGCTCGACGGGAGAATAACTGCGGAACTCTACGACCGCAAAGCGCGAGAATGGCGCGCCCCGGAAGCAGACCTCCGACGCCGCAAGGAAGAACTAACGACCGCAAAGCTCGGGAGCGTGGATGACGCCATCGACCTCATGACCGCGACGGGCACCGCATGCGACCTCTTCCGCGACCAACCACCAACCACCAACCAAACAGCGACGCCGGCGCCGATTCGTTGGGGGGATGCTGGCCGAAGTAGAGAGTTCGAGTCCACGCCGGGGTCATCGTCAAGTGGGGTCGATCCAGAAGAAAACGTCTGAAAGCTCGTAATGAAATTAATCAGTTGACGTGAATTCGAGAAGGCCGGATGGGCTCCCCGAGTGCGACATGGCAAGAAATGGGAGAGGCCCACTCAGAAGGCGGGTCGGTAAGATGTTGATTTGTGATATGGTTCGGTAAATGAATACCGCTTGGGTTGGCGTCATCGGAGCCTTCGTGGGTGGTTGCCTCACGATCGTGGGACAGCTTGGCGTCCACTGGCTGCAGAATCGCAAGGCTCGAGTTCTGGACCAAGCGAGATCAAAGCTCCTTCGGGAGATGCTCGAAGCGAGGGATTGGCGAAAGCTCTCCACGCTTTCTCGAGTTATCGGCGCGGATGCGGAAACCACGAAACGATTGCTGATCGAACTCGGCGCCCGAGGTTCAGAGAAACCTCTGAAGGACGGCGAGGAGGTTTGGGGTTTGATCTCTAAGCACTCTCTGGAGAGAATTGAGTAGACGGACACTCTGTGCGCGTCACGCCGCTTGATGTGCGGGTGCGTGATGGAGGCGCATTAATTGCTCTGCCTTTAGCCCAACCATGGCGTACGCCCGGCCGTTGTCATCGCAAAACTCGACCTCGTAGACGCCCGGAGCCCAATTCTCAACAACGGTCCCAACCTGGCCGCGGACCAGTCCCTCCGCCGGCAGGTCCTCGATCAGCGCCACTACAGCATGGGTTTCAATGGCCGTCATCATGAATCTCTTCCTTTCTATAGTAAATAACAACTCGTCAGCCGTGGCAAGTCTTCTCCGATTCTCACGATCCACGTGCTGCGGACTCTGACGGCTCGGCCTTCGCGGACCAGATCGAAGTCGACGATGTAGCGCTGTCCATACGGGTTCGCAGCGCCGAGCCGGGCATCCTTGTTACTGGCCGCCGCAAACAGGGCGTCTCTGAGTACTTCCGCATCTGCTTGACCGATACCAACGGACAAAAACACCCTCGCTTTGTTCCGCCCCCGTGAATGATGGGGGTTCAGGCAGTACTCTTGGAGCTTTCGACCATCGACAATCGCCTGATCGCCATTCGGCAACTTCATCTGGAAACGAGCGTAACAGATCGCCGCTTGTTAACGACTGGCTGGGGTGGTTTTGTGTGCGGTTCGGACTCGCAAGCGGAATACAAATTTGGCGCCCCAAGCACTGCACGAAGGAAATTAGCAAGACTCAACTTCCGCGCTCGTCGGTGCGGAAGCTCAAACTCCTGCCGACGCCGGCCATTTCCGGGACTGAGATGGACATAGCCACCCTGTGCATGGCGTCGCGCACCTTCAGATCCTCCTGGGACGGCTTCGGCACCGGCTGCCGTGCCCGATAGTAGCCCGCACGGCTGAAACCTGCCAGGCTGCACATCCCGGCCACCGGCAACTCTGGACCGGTCTTCATTTCTTTTTCGGCCTGCTGGTAGAAGGCGTGCCGTTGCTCAGTGCCCGCAGCAGGCGCTGTTCCTCGACATGCTGCAAGGCCCGCTTTAAAAAATCGATTTCCGGCGCCTGCCGCCCTACCTCTCGCTCCAACTCAGACACCCGGTCTTCGTTCGGCACGCTTTCGGCCTCGACCCGTGAACGCCTCCGCTCCGTGTTCGTTCGGCTCGCGCCGCCACCGATAAAGGCCGCTTGGATGCACTTCCAGTGCCCGGGCCACCTCCGCCGCACTTTTCCCCCGGCCGTCTGCCGGATTGCTGTCTGCTTGAATTCCCTGCTGAACTTCCTTCTCGACTTCATTCCCGGTTCTCCCTTTTTTAATGATTTTCAGGGGTTAACCGTTTGTCTCAAAATTGGGGTCCACTCCAGCACATCCCTTGGGTAGGCCCGCCTGCGTGGCCCTCGTTTCATTTTCTCGTGGACCGCCCCTGGATGTGCCAGCTTGCCGATTAGCACTTTTCGATTCAGCCCCGTCCGCTTCCGTGCCTCATTCAGGAGCCGGGTCGTGGTCTTCTTATCTGCCTTCCGATATTCTTCCCTTACCCGTTCCAGGTATTGTTCTCGTGAGTGCATGTCCATCCTCGAGCCTAAACGGCCCTGATACGCTCGCGCTTTCGGTCATGTCCTGAGTGGCCCAACCGATGGCCCTTTGGTCATCTTTTAAGCGGCGGAATTCGCTCGGTGACTGGCGCAGTTAACTTCGTGATATACTCCTGGCGATAGCTATTCGTGGGGGGGGGAAGGGGAATGAATTCGACTCGGCTCGCTTTACTGGCGGCGCTGCTGGTTGCGCCGTGGCAGCTTAACGCACAAGTCTTGAAAGGACAGATTCTCGGAACGGTCACCGATCAATCCGGCGCTGTGGCGCCGGGCGTCAAGGTGACAATCACAGAAACGCGCACGAATTTCCAGCGCTCGGGAGACACCAGCGAAGCGGGCAACTTCTTCTTCGTCAATCTCGATCCGGGCGACTACAAGATTGAAGCCGAAAAGACCGGCTTCAGCAAAGCGCTGCGCACGGGCATCGACCTGCAGCCTAACACGACTGCGCGCGTCAACTTCGAACTGGCGCCCGGCGCGGTGACGCAGACGATTGACGTCAGCGCGGGCGCAGCGCCGCTCCTGCAGACCGACCGTTCGGACACCGGCGGCAAGATCGAACAGGCGCAGTTGCAAAACATGCCGCTATTGTTTAACCGGAATTATCAAGGCTTGTTGCTGCTCGTCCCCGGCGTGGGCCGTCCGTTCCGTCCTCACTCGGAGTTCTACAACTCGCAAGACTCGCTCTCGGTTCGCGTCAACGGCCAGGGGCGTCAGTTCAACAACTTCCAAATCGAAGGCATCGAGAACAAAATCGACAGCGGCAATCTGACGGCGTTGGTGCCGCCTGCCGAGGCGATTCAGACCGTTGACGTTTCGACCTCAAACTTCGACCCCGAATTCGGCAACGCCGGAGGCGCGGTCACTAACGTCACGCTTCGCAGCGGCTCGAACGATTTCCACGGCTCGCTGTTTGAGTTTCACCGCAATGAGAACATCCAGGCGCGCAACACGTTTGCTGTGACCAAAGCGCCCACGGTATACAACCAGTTCGGAGGCACCCTTGGCGGCCGCATCGTGCGCGACAAGCTGTTCTTCTTCGGTGACTATCAGGGCAGCCGCGATCATCTCGGCCAAGTCAACCGAGGCACGCTGCCAGGCGCCGGCTTGCGCAACGGCGATCTGGCCGCCGGCAACTCGACGATTTATGACCCCAGGACAGCCAGCGGTGTCGACGCCGCCAACACGCGGACGCCGTTCCCCGGAAATACCATTCCAGCCAATCGCATCAGCCCTATCGCAACGCGGATTCTGTCTTTCGTTCCGTTGCCGAATCTGAGCACGGTCGAAGGCCAGATCAACTATCAACAGAACAACGTCCGCATCAAGACGCTCGACCAGGCCGATTCAAAGGTCGATTGGGTGGTCGGTTCGAACGACCGCATCGCGGTCCGGTACAGCATCCAGAAAGCCAACGTGATCGACAACGGCCTGTTTGGCCCCGGTGGCATCTACGGCGGTTTCCGCAACGGCGGTTTCGCTGGTAGCGGTCCGGCGCGGACGCAGAGCGCGGGCATCACCTACTCGAAAGTCCTTACCCCAACCTTCGTTTGGGAGTCGCGTATCGGTGTCATCCGCAACCGCAATGACGCTGTCAACAACGATCGTGGCAAGAAGACTTCGGAGGAGATCGGCATCCGCGGCGCCAATCTCGACGAATGGACTTCAGGCCTGTCGGAAATCCGTGTGAACGGCTTCGCCTCGCCGCTGGTCGGATTTTCGCCAAGTCTGCCGTGGGCCCGGTCAGTGACGTCGTTCGGCATCGTCAACAACTTCTCGAAGACGCTGACCAAACACATTATGCGTTTCGGCCTCGACATCCGCCGCGAGCGCAACGACCTGCTTCAGACGCAGACGTTTAATCCCCGCGGACGCTTCGAGTACAATCCCGGACAGACTGGCACCTCCACCAACACCTCCCGCAATTTCGCGAATTCGTTCGCTGCCTTCCTGCTCGACGTTCCCAGCCTCAGTGGACGCGACCTCCCCTTCGTCTTCCCCGCCCGCCGCGAATTGACCTTCAACCTCTACTTCCAGGACAAGTGGCAGGTGAACTCGAAACTCACCATCGACATGGGTCTACGACTCGAGCGCGAACGCGGGAGCCGTCCGCGCTTCGCCGGCGGCTTCTCCAACTACAACCCCGCCAACAATACGCTCGAGCTTTCGGGCCTCGGTTCGGTACCGTTCGCCATCGCCAACACCAACAACAATTGGGGACCGCGCTTCGGCCTCGCCTATCGGTTTGATGAAAGGACCGTTGTCCGCACCGGCTACGGCATCAGCTTTTACCCGCGGAATATGGGACAGTCCAACTTCCCGATTCTGCAGAATAACGGCTTCCCGTCCGCGAACGCATTCGCCGCAAGCACGGTCACGATGACCACTGGTTTCCCAGCGTTCGCACCGTTTGCGATTCCGTCAAACGGGATAATTCAGAACGCCCCGCTGGCGAATTCATACGGTGTCACACCGCGCGATCTAAATAGCCCGTACGTGCAGAGCTGGAACCTGGCCTTGCAGCGCGCGCTGCCCTGGAAGCTGGCGCTCGACGTTGCGTATGTCGGTAATCGCGGTGTCAACAACCAAACCGGTTGGAACATGAACGCATCCATGCGCCCTGGATCGGGTAACGCTGGGCGGCCACTGTCGGCTTTGTACGGCCGCAATACCGATACCTCGACGCCCATTGGAACCAATACTTGGTACAACGGCCTTCAAGTGAAACTCGACCGTCGAGTCGGTGATGGCCTTTTCATCACGACGGCCTACACCTGGAGCAAGGGCCTGAACTACTCCGAAGACAATGGTGGTGTAGCCATTCCTTTGAATGTCGCGCTGAACAGGGGCCGCATGAGTGACAACCGGACGCAGGTCTTCACACAGAGCTACATGTGGGCGCTTCCGTTCGGCAAGGGCAAGAAGTGGGCGCAATCGGGGGCGGCCAGCTGGATCGCCGGCGGCTGGCATTTCCAAGGGCTTCTCAGCCTCATGAGCGGCACATGGCTCTCGCCGAGCGTTTCCGGCATCGTCAATGCGCCTGGTAATGCGGACCGTCCGGACTGGGTGGCGCCTATTCGTTACCTCGGCGCGACGGGTCCGGGGCAGAAGTATTTCGACATCTCCGCGTTCCGCCTTCCCGCGCAGAACACGCTCGGCAACGCCGGCCGCAACATCATGTCCGGCCCCGGCGTCAGCAATCTTGATGCCGCTCTTCACCGCGATTTCCGCATCACCGAACGGATCAACTCAACATTGCGCGTGGAGGCCTTTAACTTCACCAACACGCCCCACTACGGAAATCCGAACGGCAACGTCCAGTCGCCGCAGTTTGGCGAAATCAACGGCGCCGAACAGGATCAGCGCCAATACCAGATCGGTTTGACGATCCGCTTCTAACTACTGATTCACACCGCTACACAAGAACCCGCCGTCGACGGCAATGCACTGGCCGTTGATGTAACTGGCGGCGGGTGAGGAGAGCAGCAGCGCGGTGGGGACCAGCTCTTCGCGCTGCCCGAATTCGTGTCCCTGGCGAATTCATAGATCAAGCGGCGACTGGAGTCTGGTACAGGCCTCGGCAATGCTTCCGCCGTCGGTACGAGTTGAAATCGAGAGCTGATGCAGATCCGTCATCACCCGGCTTCCGGCAAACGCCCTTCCAACCCGGCTTCCGTTCGTTGGCCGTAATCGTAATGTTTGTGCTGTTCTTTATCGAGCCATCGACCCGCAAGGTTGAGCTTGCGGGCATCGCGCAGGGAGCGAACGGATTGTGGATGAGCCAGATCGCGCGGAATCTCACCGATGCGGAGAGGGGAATTGTTACCGGAAAACGGTACCTGATTCACGACCGGGACCCGCTGTTCAGCGACGGGTTGTTGAACATGATTGCCGATGCTGGACCGGAGTCAGTGAAGCTGCCACGGCGTTCGCCAAATCTGAACGCGTGCGCGGAGAGATTTGTGTGCAGCATCAAGGAGTCCAGCCTGGAGCGCATGATCTTCTTCGGGGAGGAGTCGTTGCGGACAGCCATGCAGAACTTCGTCGCACACTATCACAGCGAGCGCAATCATCAGGGTCTGGCGAACCAACGGAACAGCGCAGAGGACGCCTGAGTGGCAGGCTGAACTACTACCACCGCGCCGCGGCTTGACCCCGCGTAGTCGTGACCGCCGCCACGCTGGCATCAGTCATGAACGGCCGGCGCGCCGGAGGTATGCGCTGTGTCCTGCGTGATCCGCGGAGTTTCCGGGGCACTCGCCGGCTCAAGTTCGGAGTTTCGGACGCAGATGTAACCCTTGCTTGGCCTTGGGATTCGGCGGATCGGGTTTTCGGTCCATACG
>SXGT01630383.1_pt1 | contig 10009 bp, 9 predicted proteins | sample 3176221 | NCBI WGS metagenome assembly SXGT01 (sample SAMN11356862, study PRJNA531348) | freshwater metagenome | isolation source: freshwater sample F1-120 | place: China: Fuxian Lake, Yuxi | collected 2017-12-25
CGAGGTCGAGACCGAGCTTGCGCAGGAGCTCGAAGCCGCCGCAGGCTTCGGCCACGAGCAGGTGCAGCCTCGCGCTGCCGTCGATCGCGACGCGGTGCAGGTCGTAGCGCGCCGTGGCGCTCCGATTGATGCCGGCGTGCACGTTCACCGCGCATGTGAAGCCCGCTGCGCGGGCGGCGCTCCTGCTGGAGTCGTCGTAGTCCCAGCGGCGGCCCCAAGGGTAGGCGAACGTCGCGGGCGCCTTGCCGAGGCCACGCGCGAGGTTCCGTGCGCCCTGCTCGATCTCGCGTCGCTGCACATCGGCCGGGAGCTTGGACAGGATCGCGTGCGTGACGGTGTGCCCACCGAGCTCGACGCAGCGCGCCTCGTCCTGCGCGCTCGCGTTCGGGTGATTCCGAGCCCAACGCGCGCCGTGAGCCTCAGTTCGCCGTCCGCTCCGGCGCCGTGGTCTTCGCGCAGCGCTTTGGCAGCGTGCTCAACTTGACCCTGCACTTCCACGCACTCGTTCTCGACGGCGCTCTCGTCTCGCCGAGCGAGCGCCCCGCGCCGAGCTTCCAGCCCGCCGCTAGGCCGACGCGCTCGGCCAGCAGTCGCACGTCTCAGCGGCGCGCGCGCACGAGCATGCCGACGATCAGCGCGAGGCCGAGCGCGCCGAGCCCGAGACCCAGCTTCACGGAGGTGGGCTCGTAGGCGAGCTCCAGCACGTGCTCGCCGGCGGGCACCTCGAGGGCCATGAACGCGGCGTTGGCGCGATGCACGGGCACGTCGCGGCCATCGACCCGTCCCCGCCATCCCGGGAAGTGCGTCCATGTCGCCAAGAAGAACGCGGGCGCGCTCGATCGCACCCGCCAGCGCCGAAGTTGCGGTCCTTGCTCGAGCTCCTCGAGTTCGTACTTCAGCTCCGGCACGTCCGGCACCGGATCGCGCTGGACATCGAGCACCACACGCGCCTGAGGATCGAACTCGGGCTCTCTCAGCCGGTCCATGTCCTGCCAGATGTCGCGCGACGGCTCCGTGCCGCCGACGAGCCAAGCCTTCCCCAGGCTCCGCCGCAGCTCGAAGACGCGCTGGCCGGCGACCAGACCGTGGTAGGTGAACTCTTCGCCGAAGGAGCAGTCGACCAGCAACTGCTTGCGATTCGCGAGGGCTTTCACGTGCGGGCCCGAGCCCTGCTGCCTGTCGCGACCCCGCCGGACGCGGGCAGCCTCGGGCTCGCCGTCCTCCGGGGCCTGTTCCTCGGCCTCGTCGCGGCCTTCGACCTTCTCGACCCTGGGGAACAGCTTCACGGGCGGTGCGGGGAGCTTGGGATCGAGCGAGCGCAGCTCGACCACGTAGCGCCGCTGGGCGGAGTCGGGCTGCGGCTCGAAGCGCAGGACGCACTCGCTCCGCTCTGGGTTGAGGAACGGCAGTTCGGCGAGCCGGAACTCCCGTCGGGCGACCACGCGACCCGAGTTCCGCTCGCGCAGGCTGATCTCCATCGGCGTCGACCACGCGCCGCCTTCCGTCGAGAGGTGCACGACGAGCCCCGAGAGTCCGGCCTGCGGCGATATGAGCAGGTCGCGCACGCCCTCGGCATCGACGGGAACGGTCGGAACATCGTCACGCAGGACGCGCCAGTTCGCGAAGCGCTCGAAGTACTGCTCGGGCTTCTGGCCGAAGCGCAGCGTGTCGATCGGCAGCCAGTCCCCGCCCGTGGTGACGTAGCGGATGCCCATCAGCTGGAGCGCGCGCACGCTGGCACGCTGCGACTGCCCGTCGTAGCCGTTGTCGCGGGTGAATTCGTAGTTGACGTGCCAGAAGTTCTCCACTTCCAGCGCGTCGTACGAGGAGTTCGTCGAGATCCCGTAGAGCGTGTTGGTGCTGGACCACATATGGTTGGAACCGAGGAACAGGACGCGCTCGTCGCCCACGATCTGCCGGAGGCGGTCGACGTGCTCGCTGCGCGGGAGCACGAGCTCGTTGGGCACGGTCGACACGTACGAACCGAAGACGCCGACCGTGGTCACGACGTGCGCGGCCGTGAGCGCGACGACGGCGAGCGCCCGCGCCCAAGCCCACGGGACGAGGCCGTGGACCAGCACGCCGGCCGTGCCGACGGCAAAGGCGAGCGACATCTCGACCACGTGGGGCTGCGCCAGCTCGCGCCACTGCGCGAGGGGCACCGTGGCGAGCGACGCATGGACCTCGAGATAGCGCTCGGCTCCCCAGTACGACGCGAGCCACATCGCCGAGGCACTGGCGAGCACGATCGAGACCCAGCGCCAGCGTTGCCGAGGGCCCGGCGCGTGATGCAGCACCTACGCCGAAGCCAGCGCGCCGCCCACGGCGAGCACGGGATAGAAGCGTCCGGCTGGCACCAGGCCGAACGAGATCCAGTGACCGAACGTCTCGCCGAATCCTCCGACGTTCGAGCCGATGCCCAGCGCGAGCAGGCCACCGGCGACGAGCAGGCCAAAGCGCGTGCGCGCTGCGCCGAGCATCAGCGCGAGGCAGGAAAGCCACACGGGCAGCGCCCCCGCGTAGTAGGCGAGGGAATCCTGGTAGTTGACCTTGGGGGTCATGACGACCCCGGGCGCGGGCGAGAGCGGCGAGCCGACGAGCGCCGGGAACATCGCGAACGGCAGTTGGTCCATGCGCGACGGCGAGGGGGCGCCCCGCTGGCGCGCCAACGCCAGACTGAGCCGCAGGTACTCGGCGAAGGGCACGATCTGGGGAGCAGCGAGCAGCGCGCCCAACAGCGCGCCCGTCGCGAGCAGCGGGAGCGCTCGCAGGACGCGCCGGCGCTCGCTCGACGCGATGGCGCGCGCGGCCAGGAACGCGGCGCACACTCCCGCGCTGACCATCAGCATCTCGGGGTGTCCCGCCAGTGCGCTGATGCCGGTGACCAGGCCCAGCACCGCGCAGCGGCGCCACAGGGCACCGCGCTGTCCCTCCTCCGCAGCGCGCACGGCCCGCTCGATGCACCACAGGAGCGCCGGCAGCAGGGCCGTGACGCCCGGGTGCGGGTGCAGGAGCAGCATCAAGTGCCCCGCGATGCAGGTGTACGCCGCGGCGCCGAATGCGGCGGGCCAGCGCCCGAACCCGAGCGAGCGCAGCAGGCCGAACGTGAAGAACGCCGCACAGGCGAGCTTCGCCCAGGCCGAGAGCACGGTCGCCAGATCGAGCGGCAGCACGTAGAACGGCAGCGTGAAGGGCGAGAGCAGCGCCGACTGGTAATTCGCGAGCAGCGGCTGCCCGCCGGCGTTGTACTCGTTCCAGAGCGGGAGCCGCCCCTCCTCGAACTCGCGCCGCGCCAGCTCGACCCACGGCAGGAACTGTCTCACCGGATCGGTGAGAGCGTGGTTCGCGACCTCGACGGGCTCCTTGGGTCGCAGGAACGGGTCTCCGGAAGTAACCGTGTCCCAAGGCCCTAACGTGTGTGTCCCGAGCCGGGAAAGCGGTGTCCAGAGCATCGCCGCGGCGAGTGCGATCGCCGCGAGCATTGCCCAGACGAGCTCGCGCAACCCCGCCGCGCGATCAGCCTCCAATCCACTACCGGACACGTCGCAAGTAACTCCCACCCCCGAAGTCGCGGAGTTGTGCCCTGCCGCATGCTCTTCAAGAAGCGGAGATGGTAACCCGCCACGCCGCTTGATCGCGCAGCTCACCGACCCCATCGTCGTGCGCCAGATCCTCGCGTATCTCGACCACCCGACCGAGCCGCCACGCTCCTCGCCCGCGTCCCGCGCCGGCCCGCTCGTATCCAACCTGCCCGCACCACCGTCCCAGCGCGCGTCGAACAGCTCGCAAGACCGCCACAAGCCCCAATCTGGGCGCTGGCGCGCAACTTGAAGGATCGCTCAGCCGCGGCGAAGCTCACCTTTCCGGTCGACGACGGCCGCCTCCAGCGCAACTCATCCGCTTGGAGTCCCTATCCGCGTCGGGGGGGCGTCCTCGTAAACCAGCATCGAGGCATCCCCATGCCAGTGGAGGCCCACCGCCTTCATGGTTTCTACTGCGGTTTGAGGCTCGAGGGCCAGTATGGCCGGAGTGATCAGCAAGCAAAGCAGAGGAGAGAGCCTCGAGCGCAGCGGAGTATCAGCGAAGTTCTAGGAGAGGGCGGACAGTTGCCCGTGTGATTACGTTCGGACGTGCCCTGAGTGACGGGTTTTCACGCAACAGACCGTGCCGCACACCAGTCGGCCTTCGCAGCTATCACTGGTACCGGAGCAATTCCCCGGGCAGGGGCACCGTCTCATCCGCTCCTGCGCAATCCGTGCAAGCCTCAGGAGCGGGATGGGTAGCCCGTTGCCGATGCACTGCGACCGGATTTCGCGGAATCTAGATTTGCTCTGGTACCCTTCGCCTCTGAACAAAGCCGACTGGTGTGCGGAACGGCATGTCCGGTATGTCAACGTGCGCGAACTTCGAGTTCCACGACGGACTGGCGGCGCAGCGGATCCTCGATCGCCTGCTGCGGAACGTTGGCAAAGTCGATCTTGGCGAGATCGAGCTTGCGCACCTGCCGGTTGTGCATGGTGTGGAAGTACAGCGCGCGGCGCGTCAGGTCGGACACGACGGTGATCTGGGTAGCCGAGGGGATGTCGCGCGGAAGCTGCGCGCCGGAGGCGGTGGCGCCAACCGGAATGTTGAAGCTGTCGAGCAGCCGAAAAGCCTCGAACACCGCGTCCTCGCCGTCTGCGAGTGGACGCACGCAGGAGCTCAACACGGCGGCTCGCACGAAGCGCGACGGCGGCGTGAAATCGCCCGGCAAACCGCGCAGTCCCGCGCCGCCGCCGAGCGGAGCGAACTCGCGCCCGTCGATCCGCAGCGTTTCGACGGACCCAGGCGCGAGCCCAAGGTAGTTGCGCAGGTTAGTGAGGTGCCAGTCGTAGCCCGGCGAATTGGTGATCACACCGCGGAAGGCGTCGAACACTTCGACGCGCCCGCCTTCGACGATCTCCACGACGATGCACTCCCCTGTGGGATCGGCAATCTTCCAGTGGAATGGCAACGGCGCGCCTCCGAAGCGCTCGTCGGCGACGTAGACCACACGCAGATCGTTCAAATGCTCGCGCACTTGAGCCACGCTGCTGAAGGTCGACAGCAACCACTGCTGAAAATCGCCGACGCTGCAACTGTGCGAAGCCTGCGCCGGATCCCAAGGCGCGTAGTCAGCGAAGCCCGGGAAGTAGTACATGCCGACGTAGAGCCCGCGCTCGTTCAGCGCGTCCGGACCGTAGTCGGTCCCGTAGGCCGTGATCGTCACGAAGCCGTACTGGCCGGTCCACGCGAAACCCGTCGCGCCCTCTGGAACAACGGACTGAAAACGCTTGCCGCGCGGCACGACCGCGAGGCGGTCGTGTTGAGCGTCTCCGAGCGCCCATTCGACCGTCCGGGCGACGATGTGCGACCCATCGGCAGCAGCGAGAGAAATGCCTGTGCAAGGACTCGCAACAGGGGCGTTGGCGCCGCGCGGAGTACCGGAGAGGAGCAGCGGGAGCAGCAAGACAGCGGATATGACCATCGCCACAGGATAGCAGCGGGCATACCGTGCCGCACGCCGGTCGTCGCGCTAGCGACGACCGGTACCGTGGCAATCCTCCGGGCGGTGGGCACCCCATGACCCGCTCCAAGTCACTCCATGCTAGCCCCAGTAGCGGGATGGATAGCCCGCTGCCTGCACACTGCTATCGGAATTTCGGCACTTTGGATTTCCTCCGGCAGCCTTCGTTCATGAATGGGTCGACAGGTCTGCGGCTCACGACGAATTCGTACTTCTTGCCGCGCGCTCGCCCGAACTGCTCGACTTCGCCTGAGCCACTGACCCGTGCCCCGCCGAGCACGCTCCTCGCCCGCGTCCCGCGCCGGCCAGCTCGTATCCAACGTCTCCGCACCACCGCCCAAACGCGCGTCGAACAGCTCGCCAGACCGCCACAAAGGCCCAATCTGGGCGCTGGCGCACAACTTGAAGGATCGCTCAGCCGCGGCGAAGCTCACTTTCCCGGTCGACGGCGGCCGCCTCCAGTGCAAGTCATCCGCTTGGAGTTCCTATCCGCCCTAGACGGCGCCGAGTCTGTGCAAGTTGGAAGCTCGGGTGCCTTCGTGGTTCATGGTTTATGTGCTCAGGTGGTGGTCTCTCGATTGAGCTTATGCCGGAGGCGTGAGCAGGGCGATGGCAGCTCAGGTGGTCGGTTGATTGACCCGGCGCCAGAGGTGCCAAGTGTTGAGTACCGCCAATGGGATGAGCGCGATGGCGCAGACCGAGAGGAACGCCATGCCTGGATGCATGATCATGCTGCCGAGCGTGAGCTGGCTCCAAGGTTCCGTCGGGCGGAGCATCGTCCATGCCATCTGGGCATAGAGGAATCCGTAAAGCGCGGTGCCGATCAGGAGCGAGAGCGGCCCCAAGAGGAACAACGCCTTGGCGGTTCGGTCTTTGAGGAGTTTTCGAAAGAGCCAAGTGATGAATACGCCGGTCGGCAGGCTGGCGGCCAGCATGACGAGGCAGTTGTCCCATTCGAAGGTGTGCTGCTTGAAGTCCTGGGGGCCGTTGTAGTAGTTGAAAAGAGGCATTTGCTCCCGGATGATCATCGGCGCGAGCGACCAGAGTGCGCCATAGAGCAGGCCTAGTCGGTGATCTCGCCAGAAGGTAGCCCAGATTGTCATGGGCAAATTCTTACACAGGTCGGGAAGATAGCGAACTTTCTAAATGCCGATTGCATGCAAGCGGGCTCACCGACCGCGCCCAGCACCTCCGCCCGCTCGCGCTCAACTTGGGCGGAGGTGCTGCGGCGCGTCTTCGCGCTCGACGTCCTCACCTGTCCGCAGTGCGGTGGCCCCCGCCGCCTGATCGCACGGCTCACAGAGCCCGCAGTCGTGCGCAAGATCGTCGCGCATCCCGGCCACCCGACCGAGCCGCCACGCGCGGCGCTCACGCGCTCGCCCGAACTGCTCGACTTCGCCTGAGCCACCGCCCCATGCCCCGCCGAGCACGCTCCTCGCCCGCGTCCCGCGTCGGCCAGCTCGTATCCAACGTGCCCGCACCACCGCCCCAGCGCGCGTCGAACAGCTCACCAGACCGCCACAGAGGCCCAATCTGGGCGCTGGCGCACAACTTGAAGGATCGCTCAGCCGCGGCAAAGCTCCCTTCCCGGTCGACAACGGCCGCGTCCGGCGGGAGTCATCCGCTTGAAGTTCCTATCCGCCCAAGCCAAGCCAAGCCGCCGCCCGTCGCATCGGTAGACGCGAATAGAGTGGGCGCTACGTGGTGACCAGCGCGAGGACCACCGCGCCGAGCGCGAGCGCCGTGTACCGGAACGCGAGGCGCAGCCGTCGGAGCGCGACGGTCCCAGCGGCGGGGCACGCGGCGAGCACGGCCGCCGAGGCGGCGGAAAAGAGTGCGAGCGTGGTCGTCAGCGCCCACCGGTGGGTTACCACTCCGGCGAGCAAGAAGCCCGCGAGGGGCATGGCGAGGAGCACCGCCGCGGCCGAGCGCAGCGCGAGGCGACGGCCGCCGAGCGTCGCCACGGTGAGCACGCCGCCCTGCGCGTCGTCGTCCCGGTCCTGCGCTTCGTGCAGCAGCTGACTCGCGAGGAGCAGCAGGCAGAACAGCCCGACGAGACAACGGCGACGGCGGCGCGAGCGCGGCGGGGCGCGCGGCGAAGAACATCCCGGGGGCCCCCACGAAGAGGTTCCAGAGCGTGCCGAGGAGCGGCACCCGCCTGAGCCGCGGCAGGGCGGAGTACAGCGTCGCCGCCGCGACGAAGACCGCCAGCGCGGCGAGGCCCGCGGGCGCCAGCAGCCCCACCACCACCGGGGCGGCGCACAGCGGGAGCGCCGCGAGCCGCAGCGCCTCGGGCACCGCGAGGCGCGAACCGACCGGGTTCTTGCGGGGCTGGAGCCGGTCGACGCGGCCGTCGAAGGCCGGGTTGAGCGCGGAGGCTTAGGCGAGGCCGAGCGCCCACCCGAGCACCGCCCCGGCGAGGACGGCCACGCTCCGGGGGGCAGGCGTCGCGCACCAGCCGACGAGCGGCAGCGGCAGGAAGTGGACCCAGTCCTTCACGCGGCAGAGACGCAGGAGGTCGGTGCTCCGCGCGCGATCCATTGCAGGCCCCCCGTCGCGCGATTGACGCGCCCGAACGCGCGGGCCTAGCGTGGCCTCCGATGGCCACCGCGCGCGGCTTCGCCGACCTCGTCCCGGCCGACCGCCTGTGGCGCGGTGCGCGCAGCCTTCTCTCTCGCGCGCTGCCGGTCGCGCAGCTCCGGGCCCGCCGCCTCACGCGGGCAAAGAGCCCCTTCCAAGTCACCTTCTCGCTCACCAACCGCTGCAATTTCTCCTATCCGCGGACCCCGAGGGCCTCGTTCGCAAAGCTGCCTATCTATGGCTGCGCGCGATCACTGAGCGCGATTTGCCCTGCGACGCGCAAGCGCCGGACGCCAGCGAGCGCAGCAAGGCCTGGCGCGAGTGGCGGGAGAAGGAACGCCCCAAGAACGGGGCCTGGTCTCCACGCGCCTGGCCCGGCGCGCCCGGGCCGCGTAGGGTTCGCTGATCCATGGGTAACCTCCCGGAGCGCGCGCCAGCCGCCGACGGTGTCGGTCGCGCCGCCGCTGCCGGCCGCGGGCGCGCGCGGGTGCTGTTCGCCGTGGTGCTGTTCGCCGTGGTGCTGGCGCTCGCCGCGCTGCTGAGCTGGGCGCGTGTGCAGTTCAACGAGGTCTTCCCGCCCGGGACGATCCTGCGGGTCGCCTGCGAGGAGCGCCTGCCGGCTTCACGCCCCTTCGACTTCCGGATCTTCATGCCGGCTCTGGTGGTGCGCGTGCGGGCGTTCTTGGGCGGCGCGCCGTCGATCGAGAGCGTGTTCCACGTCTTTGACTCCGCGGCGATCGTCGGCGCGTTCTACGCGCTGCGGCGCCTGGCGCGCCACGCCCTGCGCGACGAGCGAGCTGCGCTGCTCACGGCGCTCGCGCTGTTCCCGGCGCTCGCCTGCCACTTCGTGCTGCCGCGCCTCTACCCCTATTGGTACGCGTGGGACATGTCGACGGTGTTCTTCATCAGCACGGGACTGCTCCTGCTGCGCGAGTCGCGTTGGTTCGTCTTCTATCCGCTGTTCGTGCTCGCCTCCTACAACCGGGAGACCACCTTCGTCCTCAGCGTCGTGTACGCGCTGACGGCGTTGGGGCGCGAGCCTTGGCGGCGGATCGCGCTGCACGTCAGCGCACAGGCGGCACTGTGGTTCGCGGTCAAGTACAGCCTGTACCTGTCGAACCCGCGCGCGGTCGGCGCCAAGATGCTGCTGTACCGGCCGAACGCCGAGAAGAACGAGGAGGCGCTCGGCGAGCTCTCGACCTACCTGTGGCTCGCCACCAGCTTCGCGTTCGCCTGGATTCCGCTGCTGCTCTGGTGGCGCGCCCAGCGCGATCCCTGGACGCGGCGCGCCCTATGGATCGTGCCGCTGTACGCGCTGCTGATGTTCCGCGCGGCCAACTGGGGCGAGCTGCGCGTGTGGGGCGAGCTGATCCCCATCGTGCTGCTGGGGGCTGGCGCGGCCCTCACGGGGCGCTGGTTGCGCCCGACACCGCACGTATGAGGCGCGAGATACGCCATTGGGCGGCGTTGTCCGGCCCCGGGCGCGCTCCTATCCCCCGAGCTTTCGCGAGCAGGATCCCCAATCTTCGGAGCCGTCCCTCCATGGCCACCACCCGCACCGAAAGCGACTCCTTTGGACCGATCGAGGTTTCGTCCGACTCCCTGTACGGCGCCTAGACCCAGCGCTCGCGCAAGAACTTCAAGCTCGGTGGTCACCGCTTCTCGCGGCCGCTGATCCGCGCCCTAGGCGTGGTCAAGAAGAGTGCGGCGCTGCCCAATATCGAGCTCGACGAGCTCGGCATGCTCGACAAGAAGCAGCACAGGGCGCTGCTCGCTGCGGCCGACGAGGTCATCGCCGGCAAGCTCGACGAGCACGACGCGCCTTTCTTCCCGGTCGAGCAGGACTTGTTTCCGGACATTATCGCCGTGCGCCTGGCCGCGCGC
>SXGT01579316.1_pt1 | contig 10007 bp, 9 predicted proteins | sample 3176221 | NCBI WGS metagenome assembly SXGT01 (sample SAMN11356862, study PRJNA531348) | freshwater metagenome | isolation source: freshwater sample F1-120 | place: China: Fuxian Lake, Yuxi | collected 2017-12-25
TCCACGGCACGATCGCCGCGACGACGCCGGCGGGCTCGGAGCGGACCAGCGTCGTCCGGCCACCCATCTCGCGTCCCTCCTCGACGCCCCGGCCGCGGATCAGGTCGGCGTAGTAGCGCAGCATGTAGACGCCCGACCAGGCCTCGCTCGCGCGGCTGTTCTTGATCGGCATGCCGTTCTGGGCGCTCACCAGCTGGGCGAGCTCCTCGGCGTGCGGCTCGAGCGCCGCGGCCAGGCGCTCCATCGCCTCGGCCCGCTGCTCGACCGGCCAGTGCGCCCAGCCGCGCGGGTCGTCGAAGGCCGCGCGGGCCGCGGCCACCGCCGCGTCGACGTCGCCCTCGCGGGTTTGCGGGAAGGACCCGATCTGCTCCTCCGTGCTCGGGGACACGACCGGCAGGACCGTCGACGGGTCGGCGGGCGCGTTCCAGTCGCCGCCGTAGAAGAAGGTGTCGTGGGTGTGCATCAGCGGGAGGCCCTTTCGTGGTGCCGTCGGGAGGTCGGTCGTTTCATGATCATGGTCTCGTGGTCCGGGTCACTTCGCCGCCGCGCGGCGGAACAGGATCGCGAAGGCCATCGCGACGATGAGGCAGGCGCCGTTGAAGGCGTCGGCGATCCAGGCGTCGAGCCCCGACAGCTGCAGACCGGTGATGCCGATCGCGAGCAGGTAGATCGCCACCAGGGTCCCGGCGACGTTGAAGCGGCCGAGCAGAATCGCCGAGGCGCCCAGGAACGCCGCGGTGATCGGGGGCAGGAGGTAGGCACCGCCGGAGGTGGGGTCGACGGCGCCGAGGGAGCCCGCGAACAGGAGGCCGGCGAGGGCGCTCACGGTGCCCGAGGCGACGTCGGCGCCCTGGCGGACGGCGTTCACGCGCAGGCCGGCGAGCTCGGCGGCGCCCCGGTTGCCGCCGATGAACAGCAGGTACCGCCCGTACGGGGTGAGCTCGAAGACGTACCAGAGCAGCAGCGCGAGCAGCCAGCCAGCCCACACCGGCGCGGTGAAGCCGGCGAGCTCCCAGCCCGCGAGTCCCGTGAGTCCCTCGGGGAAGGTCGAGACGAGCGTGCCGTCGCTGACCAGGGTCGCGAGGCCGGTGAGGATCGTGAGCGTGCCGAGGGTCGCGATGAAGCTGTCGATGCCGACGCGTACGACGAGGAAGCCGTTGACGACGCCGACGGCCGCGCCCATCAGCACCGCTGCGCCGCACGCGACGAGCGGCGACGCGCCGTTGCCGGTCATCACCCCGACCACGCAGCCGCTGAGCACCATGACCGAGGCGACCGAGAGGTCGAAGTCGCCCGCGCGCAGCGGGATGATGACGGCCAGGGCGAGCAGGACGATCGTCGCCTGGCCCCCGACCATGGCGCGGACGTTGGCGCTCGTCGCGAAGGTGTCCGGCAGGGCGATCGCGAAGGCCGCGAACAGGACGACCAGGAGCGCGGGGACCGCCCAGGGGCCGAGGTTGCGCCACTGCCGCGCGGCGCGGCCGGGTCCGGGGGCGGAGCCGGGATCGTGCGACGCATCCCCCCGGATCGTCTCGTCGAGGTGGGTGGACATGTCGGTTCTCGTCTCGTGAGGGGGGATCGGGCTGGTCATGACGCGCTCGTCTCGGACACCGGGACGCGCTGGGACAGGGAGATGATGCGGTCCTCGGACACCTCGCCCGGGCCGAGCTCGGCCGAGACGGTCCCGTACCGCAGGACGAGGACGCGGTGGCACAGCTGGGCGACCTCCTCGCTGTCGGAGGATAAGACCACGACCGCAGCACCGTCCTGGGCCGCCTGGCTGACGACGCCGAGGATCTCCTTCTTGGCGCCCGCGTCGACGCCCTGGGTCGGCTCGTGCAGCAGGACGACCCCCGGCTCCTGCCGCATGGCGCGGGCCATGACGACCTTCTGCTGGTTGCCGCCGCTGAACTTGGTGATCTGCAGGTCCGGCGACAGGGGGCGGACCGCGAACGCCGCCAGCTCGACGTCGGCGAACGCCCGCTCGCGGCGCGCGCTGAGCCGCAGCCGGCGCCAGAAGCGCCGCAGGAACGGCAGCGTCAGGTTCTCGGCGGCCGAGCCCTCCAGCCACAGCGCGTCACGCTGGCGGTTGCCGGGGACGAGCTCCAGACCGGCGCGCTTGGCCGAGCGCGGCGAGCCGTCGACGGCGACGCCGTTGACGGCGACCTCCCCGGAGAGGCTCGCGGCGCCCCCGGCGATCAGGTAGGGCAGCTCGTCCTGGCCCATGCCGGCGAGCCCGGTGATGCCAAGGATCTCCCCCTGCTGGACGGTGAACGACAGGTCCGTGACGGGACCGGCGGTGAGCCCCTGGACCTGCAGCCGCACGGTCTCGCTCTCGCCCACGTGCTTCTCGGGGTAGAACTCGCCGAGCTCGTAGCCGAGCATGAGCTCGACGATGCCCGCCTCGGTGGAGGTCGAGGCCTCCTGCGTGGCGACGAGGTGCCCGCTGCGCAGCACGCTGATCCGGTCGCAGACGGTGAGCACCTCGTGCATGCGGTGGCTGATGTACAGCACCGCCGTGCCGTGGCCGGCCATCACGCGCAGCAGCTCCAGCAGCCGGACCGACTCGTCACGCGGGAGCGCGGCGGTCGGCTCGTCGAGCACGATCACGTTGCCCTCCGAGCCGGTGCCGAGCTGGCGCAGCGCCCGCAGGATCGCGACCACGGACCGTTCGGCCGGCGACAGGTCGCCGACCATCCGGTCGGGGTCGAGCGCGAGCCCGAACCCCTCCGCGAGCCCGCGGACCACCTCGCGCTCGCGGCGCCTGCTGATGCGTGAGACCGGCCCGCGCTCGGACCCGGTCGAGATGCCGACGTTGTCGGCGACCGACATCGACTCGACCAGCGCGAGGTCCTGGTGGATGATCGCCAGCCCGTGCCGCTGCCCGCTGGGGACGGGCAGCGGCATGACCTGCCCGCGCAGCCGGATCTCGGCGTCCCGGTCGGGGGTGTGCACCCCGCCCAGGATCTTGACCAGCGTCGACTTCCCGGACCCGTTCTCGCCGACCAGCCCGTGGATCTCGCCGGGGGCGATCTCCAGGTCGACGCCGTGCAGCACCTGCACGCCGTCGAAGGTCTTCGAGACGTTCCGCATGACCACGGCGGGGCTGCTCATCCGGCACCACCGCTGCGGCACGACGTCGCACAGCCCCGCCGCGTCATCAGCTGACGCCCCAGGCCTTCTTGAAGACGTCCTGGTAGTCGGCCAGCTCGGGGAACTGCGCCTCGAAGCCGGCGTCGGTGCCCCAGTTGGACGCGTCGACCAGGCGGACCGGCATCTCCTGGTCCTTCGGCTCGCCGGCCGCGGCACGCATGAGCGCGTCGGCCTCGTACCAGCCCGGCACCTCGCCCGGCGGCCAGAGCAGGTTGGCCACGACGCCGTTGCCCTTGATGGACTCGCCGAGCCACTCGCCCTGGGCACCGCCGATCATCGGCACCTCGCGGCCCACGGCCTTGCTGCCCTGGATCATGTACGGCGTCCAGAAGTCGGCCGTCGTGATGAGGAAGTTGGTGTCCGGGTTGCGCTGCAGGGTCGTCTGCACCTGGCCCGCCATCGACGTCACGTAGGTCGCGGCGTTGACGTCGACGCGCTCCAGCGAGCAGTCGTCGGGGCAGAGCTCCTCGAGACGCTCCTCGAGCCCGTCGGCGTTGTGCACCGTGCCCTTGCCGGCCGTGGTGAAGAAGACCAGGGCGTCGACGTCGCAGTCGGACGTCGCGAGCGCGTAGTCCGCCTGCAGCCGGCCGTACTTGACGTTGTTGACCGAGACCGCGGCGACGACGCCGTCGGTCTTCTCGCCGCCGACGCCGACGTGCGCCGCCACGACCGGGATGCCGGCCTCCTGGGCCGCCTCGACGGAGGCGGGCACGAGCGAGGGGTCGAAGCCGTCGGTCACGATGCCGTCGACCTCCTGGGCGATGGCCGACTGGAAGCCCTGCGCGATGACGTCGGGGGTGCCCTTGCCGTCGAACTTCAGGCCGGTGGCGCCCACCGACTCCATCGCGTCGGCGAAGCCCTTCGCGTTGGCGGTCGAGGTCTCGGACTTGCCGCTCAGCTGGACCATCATGAACGTGTCGCCCTCGACCTGCGAGGCGTCGAACGGGGTCAGGTCGGCGATCTGCATCGGCGCCTTCGCGGCCTCGACCGAGGCCGTGGCCTCCTCGACGCACGCGGCGACGTCCTCGGAGCCGCGGTCGCCGCCGTCGTCGTCCGACGCGCCCGAGCCGGCGCAGGCCGCCAGCGCCAGGAGCGTCGACGTCGTCAGGGCGAGCGCCGCGCGTCGTCGTGGTGCGGGGGTGTTCCTTCGTACCGCCATGGTCGTCTACCTCTTTCCGTGCCCTCGAGTCGTGAGGAGCGCCGCGCGCTCCCCGCTCCCGCCGTGGTGGGCCCCCCGAGGTCACAGGGAACTGTGACCAAAATTACTTGTTAGTTCGCTAACAACCACAAGGTAGGCGACCCGGTCTACCCCGTCAACACCTCCGCGCAGACCCGTTCGAGACCGGCTGACGGCGCGCGGGCAGGGCGGGACGACCGCGCGGCCCGCGCGCGGTGCGCGGGTCCGCCGGGTGCCCGGGGCGGAGGTCGTGGGACGGCTCAGGTCAGGGCGACGCCCGCCTCCACGGGCAGGCTGACGCCGGTGATGTGGCGCCCGGTGTCGGCCACCAGGAAGAGGATCGCGTTGCTGATCTCCGTCGGCTCCATGCGCCGGACCGGGAGGGCGTTGCCGATCTTGGAGAGGAACTCGGCGTACTTCTCGTAGTAGACCTCGGTGACGCCGTTGTTCGACATCGGCGTGTCGATCGCGCCGGGCAGCACGGCGTTGACCCGGATCCAGTCGGCCGCGAGGTCGGAGGCGGCCACCCGCAGCAGCCCGAGCACGCCGACCTTGGCCGCCGTGTAGGCCGCCATGGCGACCGAGCCGTCGGCGATCGTCTTGATGGCCGAGCTCGACGACGTGATGACGATCGAGCCACCGCGACCGCCGGCCCGCAGGTGCGGGACCGCGACCTCGAGCGTGTTCCAGACGCCGGTCAGGTTCACCCCGATCGAGGCCTCCCACACGTCGATGCGCGCGGCGGGGTCGGTGGGCTCCTCCAGCTGGATCGGCCAGACGCCGGCGTTGGCCAGGGCGATGTCGAGACGCCCGAGCTCCCGCACGCCCGCGGCGACGACGTCGGCGAGGGCCGCCTGGTCGCGCACGTCGACCACGCCGGTCACGACACGGCGTCCGAGGCCACGGACCAGGTCCGCGGTCTCCTCCAGGTCGTCGGGCGTCGCCATGGGGATCGCGACGCCGGGGATCTGGCGGCAGATGTCGACGGCGACGACGTCGGCACCCTCCTCGGCGAGCCGGAGCGCGTGCGCCCGGCCCTGCCCGCGTGCGGCGCCGGTGATCAACGCGACCTTGCCCTCGAGCACACCCACGACGACTCCACCTCTCACGACTCGGCCCGCGCCGGTGCGCGGCCCCGACCACTAGACCCCAGTGACCAAGAAGTTGTCAAGCGACAAGCAACAAACGTTCAGAGGGCCCGCCCTACGGCGTCGTCACCCCCGCGGCGGCATCGGACGGACGAGGTCACGCCCGTCCCAGTCCTCGGCCTCCCGGCGCACGAGCGCGAAGAGCGCCTCGATGCTCGGGTCGCGCGGGAGCAGCTCGATCATGTGCCCCAGCGACGCGCGGGTGTCCACGTAGCCCACCGTGAGCCCCTCGCGGACGTCCATCTCCATCGCGATCTCGTGACACGCGGCGGCATGGCGGCGCAGGTCGGCGGCGTAGTCGTCGCTCCAGACCGCGGCGTGGTGCAGCCCGCTCTCGTGGGCCTCGAACATGTCGCGGTAGGCGCTCGGGACGTCCGAGACCTGGCGCAGCACCTCGATCATGACGTCGCCGGACTGCGCGAGCGCGGCCTCGGTCACCAGCTCGCCGTCGAGCGGTCGGCCCCGGTGCCGGACGCGGTGCCGCGGCCGGGGCGCGATCCGCAGGAACGGTCCGATCCCGAGCAGCTCGTGCAGCGCGTGGCAGGCCGCGTCGAGGTCCGGGGCGAGGTAGCCCAGCTGGATCGTCGCGCGCCCGGGGGGTGCGGTCACCGGCCCGCCAGCCGGGCGACCACGGGGGCCAGCTCGTCCATCGCGCGGTGCGGCACGTTGATGTAGGACGTGCCGAGACGCTCGCGCAGGCCGACGAGCCGGTCGCACACGTCGTCGACCGACCCGAGGAGCGCGTGCGGGTTGTCCACGATCTCCTCGACCCCGACCTCGAAGCGCGTCGCCACGGCCTCGGCCGTCTCGCGGGCCCGGTCGCCGATCGCGACGAAGTAGGCGCCGATCTCCAGCTCGAGCTCGCCGAAGCGCTCCCCCGCGCCCTCGCGGGCCCAGCCGACCTTCTCGGCCGTGGCCTCCTGCGAGGAGCTGCGGATGCTGTCCGGGCCGATCCGGCCGCGGGCGTTGCTGAAGTTGAAGCTGACGATGTCGCCCTCGGCGCCGGCCATCGCCAGCACCTTCGGACCGCCGCCGCCGATGAGCAGCGGCGGGTGCGGGCGCTGCACGGGGACCGGCCGGCCGGCGAAGCCGGTGGCCGTCACGTGCGAGTCCCGGATGTCCATCTGCTCACCCGACCAGCATGCCTTGAGCAGGCGGGCGACCTGGCCCATCCGCTCGATCCGCACCCCGGGGCGGTCCATCTGCAGGCCCATCGCCTCGTACTCGGCGGCCATCCAGCCCGCCCCCAGGCCGACCTCGAGGCGACCGTCGGACAGCAGGTCCAGGGTCGCGAGCTCCTTCGCGAGCACGACCGCCGGCTGGTGGTAGTCGACGCCGAGGACGCGACAGCCGACCCGCAGGTCGGTCGTCACCATCGCCGCCGCCATGCACGCCGTCAGCGGCGCGACCCCCACCGGCGCCCGGCCCGACTCCTGCGTGCTCGGACCGGGGCCGAGGTAGTGGTCGGCCGTGAACAGCGTGCTGTAGCCGAGGGCCTCGGCGCGACGCGCGGTCTCCACCCAGTCCTTCGACGAGTCCGGCTCGTAGGCCGTCACCGAGAATCGGAAGGGTCTGTCCATCGGGGCTCCTGCCTCAGGGCGCCGCGCGCACGGCGGGCGTGGGGGGTGGTCCGGACGTCAGAGCGCCGGCCCGTGGTAGACGAGCAGCCGGGAGACCCGACCGTCCTCGTCGAGGGTGAACAGGTCGATCGCACGGTGCCGCGAGCCGTCGTTGAGCTCGACGCCGATGTCGATGACGACGTGGTTACCGTCGACGATCGCCGGCAGCGACGGCGTCAGGGTGCCCACGGTCGGCGAGCCGACCGGCGGGGGCACGTGGACGCTGCCGTCCGGCATGTGCCAGACGTAGTTCTGCTTGAAGTCGCGGTTCACGTACCAGTCGAGCACGGCCGCGTGCCCGTCGGACACCTCGCCCTTGAAGCTGATCCGCACGGCGTCCTCGGCGAACAGCCGCGCGATGCCGTCGGCGTCGTGCTCGCGTGCGCACCGCAGGTACTCCGGCGCCACGTCCTCCGGTCTCATCCGAACCTCTCCTCTCGTCGGGTGCTGCCCGCCCGGGCCCTCGGGCCACGGGGCGGAGCAGCTCCAGTGGGACACCGATCGGTCAGATCGGCTTGTGGACGTCGCCGCGCGGGAACTTGTCCTCGGTCGGCGGCACCAGGATCTCGTCCAGCTTCGGGCCCACGGTCGCGGCGACCTTGGCCAGCGCGTCGTAGTCGAAGCCGAAGACGTCGGCCGCGGTCTTGCCGAGCATCAGGCGCGCCTCGTCCTCGGGCACCTGGGCCGCGCCCAGCGTGGCCTGGAAGTAGTCGGTCGTGCCGCCGTTCCACGCACCCTCGTGGTGCGGGTAGTCGATGCCGAGCATCATGTTGCCGAGCCCGATCTCGTGACGCCGCTCGACCTCCTCCCGCGAGAACGTGGAGGAGCCGAGGAAGACCTGACGGTCGTAGTAGAAGCTCGGCTTGTGGGGCATGACCTCGCGGATGTCGTGGCTCAGGTAGCTGCCCTCGTAGGAGTAGTCCATCTGCTTCATCTCGCTGATGACCCAGCCCGAGGTCAGCTCGCTCATGACGAGCTTGAGCTTCGGGAACCGCTCGAAGACGCCGCCCCAGATGAAGTGGGCGAGCAGGTCCTGGGCCGAGCGACGCGTCTGGAGCATCGGGAAGCCGATCGCCGGGTGCGGCAGCGGCGCCTTGAAGGCGTCCGGCGTGCGCACGCCCGAGAGCGCCGCGTGGGCGTTGACGACCATGTCGAGCTCGCTGCACTCGGCCCAGATCGGGTCGAACTTGGTGTGGTACAGCGGGAACTCCGCGTTGAACATCGGCGGCACGATGCCGCGCATGCCGGCGTTCTTGGCCCAGCGGATCTGCTCGAGGGCCATGTCGACGTCCTGGAAGGCCAGGAACGAGATGGGGGCCATCGCCGCGAAGCGCTCGGGCGCGAAGCTGCAGTAGTCCACGAGCCAGCGCGAGTAGGCCCGGTTCGCCGCCTCGATCTTCTCCGGCGAGCGCGGCGCGGTGCCCAGGGTCGCGTCGCGCAGCGGGCTGTTCAGCTCGAAGGGCAGGCCGAAGTCGGGGAAGAGGACCTCGCCGACGATGCCCTCGCGCTCGATCTCGTAGAGCCGCTTGGCCGGCTCGTAGTTGCCGTCCAGGCGGTCCGGGTTCGTGCGCGCGATCCACTCCTGGATCGACTCCTCGTCGAGACGCATCTCCAGCGCGCGCGGCTCGAAGTTGCGCGAGCCGATCTCGTCGTAGAGCTTGCAGAACTCGTCGAACTCCTCGTGCCACTCCTTCTCGAGGTACGGCTTGTACTCCTCCATCCGCGCCGAGGCGTGCCCGTCGCTCGAGATGACGACGACCGGTTCGTGCGTGGCGGCTACTTCATTCATGAGGGCGGCTCCTGCAAGGATGTGGGCGCGGGGCCACCGTCGATCCGGTCGCCCGCAGCCGAGGTTCAGGTGTGGCCACGCTAACATACTTGTTAGACCGCTAACAATTACCTACGTCGGCCTCCTCCCCGTCGACGACGTCCAGGAGCACCCATGCTGACCCTCGCCACCGCCCGCGCCCTCGCCGCCGCCGCCTTCGCCCACGCCGAGGCCATCGGCAAGCCCGTCGCGGTCTGCGTGGTCGACGTCCGCGGGCTGATCGTCCACATGGAGCGCCAGGACGACGCGCCCGAGTTCGTCTCGACGACCGTCGAGGGCAAGGCCGTCGGCAGCGCGTTCACCGGGCGACCGTCCGGGGCCCTCGCCACGATCGCCCAGAACAACCCGGTCGGCACGATCGGGCTGAGCGCCCGTCTCGGCGGCCGCTACACCCCGGCCCAGGGGGCGCTGCCGATCCGCCGCGACGGCCAGGTGATCGGCGCGATCGGCGTGGCCGGCGCGACGGCCGAGGAGGACGAGGCCTGCGCGCAGGCCGCCCTCGACGCCGTCCCGCTCTGAGCCCGGCGGGGCCCGACCTCAGGGACCCGAGGGCCCGCCGGTCGGCACGGGACCGTCGACCAGGCGCAGGCCGCGCCGGAAGTGCGGCACCAGCAGGCCCATGGCCGCGGCGGCGACCAGCAGGAGGGCGATGCCCGGCACGAACGAGCCCGTGACGTCCTTGACGACGCCGAGCACGAGGGGCGACAGCGCCCCGAGGCCGTTGCCGGCGACCATCGTCATGGCGGTCAGCCGCGATCCGTCGCCGACGCTGTCCGTCACGTCGGCGACGAGCACCAGCGCCAGCGTCGACCCGCCGCCGCACCCCAGGCCGATCAGCACGACGGCCGGCACGGCCAGGGCGAGCGGCGCCACGAGCAGCATCGCGAGGCCCACCGCGTTGCAGCCGACCGCGACGAGCAGGACCGGCCGACGGTCCTTCACGAGGTCGGTCAGCGGCGGGAGCACGAGCATCGCCACGAGCGGCGAGATCTGGAACAGCACGAAGAGGCCGGCCGCCTCGTCGGTGCTGCGACCGAGGTCGAGGTACAGGGGCAGCAGCCACGCCATGCAGCCGTAGCCGA